>Ga0193752_1000689_pt1 | contig 30886 bp, 22 predicted proteins | sample H1c1metaG_FD_144924 | JGI IMG/M metagenome (GOLD analysis project Ga0193752, IMG submission 144924) | Soil microbial communities from a riparian zone of the East river system, Colorado, United States - H1c1 | ecosystem: Environmental > Terrestrial > Soil > Riparian zone | place: USA: East River... | reverse complement strand
CCGGCACGACGACCAGTTGCGCGATTCGCTCGCCTGGTTGGATCGTGAAAGTCGTTTGGCCGCGATTCCAGCATGAAACGAAAATTTGTCCTTGGTAATCGGAATCGATCAGTCCCACCAAATTGCCGAGGACGATACCGTGCTTATGGCCGAGCCCAGAGCGCGGTAGCACCAAGGCCGCGTAGCCAGGATCTTCCAAATAAATCGCAATCCCCGATGCAATCAATTGCGTGTCGCCGGGCTTCAATTCCAAGGCAATGTCCAAACATGCGCGCAAATCGATGCCCGCAGACCCGGAGGTCGCATACTGCGGCAATGGATACTCGCCGCCGATGCGCGGATCGAGAATTCGCACTTGCAAGCGGCGACGTGCGCCAAGTTGAGATTGAGTCATCGTAATTACTCGGCACGAGTCGCCTCTGATCGAGGTCTAAACTCGAAGCTACGGATATTGAAGTGGGTGGGGATTTTTCTTGCTAGCGCGTAGATTGCTTTGCGCGATAGCGCTCTGCAATCAAGACGATCAGCTGCCGCGCGATAGTATTCTTTGAGTTCAACGGCAACTCGCGTTTACCACCGTCCGGCCAATAGACAGTAATCGCATTGTCATCCCGATCGAATGCCAGGCCGTCGCCCACTTTGTTGGCCGCGATCATGTCGAGATTTTTTGAATTTAGTTTATCGAGCGCATTCGCTTCGACGTTTTCCGTTTCGGCGGCAAATCCCACCAAGAACGGATGACTGGCCGCGCGAGCAATCGTTGCGAGCACATCGGGTGTGCGCGCCAATTCCAAACTGAGTGCTTCCTGCGATTTCTTAATCTTCTCGCGGGCTGCTTGAGCGGCTTTGTAATCGGACACGGCCGCAGCAGAAATAAAGATGTTTGCGCCGAGAACGTGCGTACGCACTGCATCGAGCATCTGCTCCGCCGTTTCCACATTCGCAACGTGCATGCCGGTAGGCGCCGCAATGCCGACCGGACCGGTGACCAACACAACTTTCGCTCCCGCGTCGCGCGCGGCCTGCGCCACGGCATACCCCATCTTGCCGGAGCTGCGATTGCTGATGTACCGAACGGGATCGATGCGCTCCCGCGTTGGGCCAGCGGTGACGACCACTTTCAATCCGGTGAGGAGATTGCGCACAGCAACGTTTGCCGAGACGGCTTCCGCTATCTCGATCGGCTCCAGCATGCGACCCTCGCCCACTTCGCCGCAGGCTTGGTCGCCACTCGCGGGTCCTAGTACTCGAACTCCGCGCTCTTCCAATGTTCTAATGTTCGCTTGTGTCGCCGCGCTCGCCCACATCACTCGATTCATGGCAGGGGCCACCGTGATCGGCGCCGCAGTGGCTAAACACACCGTGGTGAGCAGGTCGCCGGCGAATCCATGAGCTAGGCGTGCGAGGATATCCGCCGTGGCAGGAGCGATCACGACTTCGTCCGCCCAGCGCGCGAGTTCGATGTGTCCCATCGCCGCCTCGGCATTCGCATCCCACAGATCGGTGCGCACTGGCTTACCAGACACGGCCTGCAGCGTCAGCGGCGTGACGAATTGAGTGGCGCCGGATGACATGACCACCTGGACGTTCGCGCCGCGCTCTATCAATCGGCGTACGAGGTCGGGCGTCTTGTAGGCCGCAATCCCGCCCGTGATTCCGAGCAATACGTTTCGACCGCGAGCATCGGGCTTGGCGGCGTCGGCAGGCTTTGGGGCTGTCTCTTTTGTCATGCCGGAATTATGGGGGGCATGCCCCCGCTACGGCAAACGTCGAAACGGAATCTGCTCTAAACAAAGCAGGATGCCAGCTGCATTTCCGGTCATTTGCATCGTTTTTTCGCCTGCGCAGGCGCCCGGTTACAAGACAGACTGCCGGCCGCATCGTTCCCATCGAAACACCTATGTCGATTCGCCATTGGCCCATAGCCGACCGCCCGCGTGAGAAGTTGTTGGCGCAGGGAGCTGCTGCGCTGACCGAGGCGGAGCTCATTGCGATCCTGTTAAGGACAGGAAACAAAGGTCTCAGTGCTCTGGACCTTGCGCGCCATCTGCTGGTTCGCTTTGGATCATTGCGCGCGCTGCTGTCCGCCGAACGCGGCGTCGCTGCCGCCGCGGGCCTGGGCGCCGGGCGGTTCGCAACACTGCAAGCGGCGCTGGAATTATCACGACGCCACTATCGCGAACTCATGCTTACAGGACCCGCGCTGACCAATCCTCGTACCACTCGAGACTACCTTCGAGCACGGCTGCGGGACCTAGATCATGAGGTGTTCTGCTGCCTCTTCTTGGACAATCGGCATCGGGTAATCGGCTTCGAGGAGTTGTTTCGGGGCACACTCGATGGTGCAACAGTCCACCCTCGCGAGGTCGTCAAGAGAGCTCTCGCCCACAATGCCGCGGCTGTCATCCTGGCGCACAACCACCCCTCCGGCGTGGCTGAACCGAGCCAGGCGGACGAACTGATCACGCGCCGCCTGAAGGACTCGCTGGCGCTAGTGGACATCCGCGTGCTCGATCACCTTGTCGTCGGCGATAGTCATTGCGAATCGATGGCAGAAAGGGGGTTGATGTGAGGAACGGACCCGATGAACCACTTCTCTGTCTGCGATCGATATAAGCCATTGATTTTATAGACCTCTGATCAGGCGGAGGCGGTGCGTCAGCGTCAAAAGCGAGCGCAGAACACGATTTGGAGTTGGATCTGCGTCGTCGATGCCTTCGGCTCAGCATCCGCGAGGATTCGAATCCCCGTCCTGCTCCTTGCCCGGCTCGCTGCCCGCTGGTATAAAGCGCGACTCATTTTTTGGCTGGGCCGACCTCGATCGACCCGTCTTTTAGGAAATTGCCATGTCCCGAGTCTGCCAAGTCACCGGTAAGCGCCCGATCTCGGGTAACACCGTTTCGCACGCCAACAACCGAAATCGCCGTCGATTCCTTCCGAATCTACACAAGCAACGTTTTTGGCTCGAAAGCGAGCGTCGTTTCGTTAGCCTGCGCATCTCGACCCGCGGTCTGCGCACGATCGAGAAGAAAGGCATCGAAGTTGTGGTCAACGAACTGCGCGCCCAAGGCGTCGCGGTTTAATCCGGAGCAGCCATGCGCGAAAAAATCAAATTGGTATCGACGGCCGGCACCGGTCATTTCTACACCACGACCAAGAACAAGCGTCTGCATCCGGACAAGATGGAGATCAAGAAATTCGATCCCAAGGTACGTAAGCACGTTGCCTATAAGGAATCGAAGATCAAGTAAGCGGTTAGCTGCTTGAGAGAAGAATAAAAAATCCCGCCTACTGGCGGGATTTTTGTTTGTAGCCCTGATGCGGCCAGGAGCAATCTTCAAATACGGATGTCAGACTCTAAGCCGCGCTTGACGCCATCGGCATTGCATAGCCGCGCATCCGCGCTGCAAATTCCTGTAACGCCTGAATACCACTCGCGTCGGCGTGGGCGATCCACTCTTTCAGATGCACGAGCAACTTCTCATTGCTCATGTTGCTGCCGTTCCACATCACGCGCAGACGTTCGCGGAATTCGTGGACAGTTTTTAGCGCTTGGTGATTCGCCAGCGCTTCGCTCAATCGCAACTTGGCGCTTTCATCGAGGAGTACCGGTTCACGGATCATGAGTTTCTTGACGCTGCGCGCGAGCTTGCCTTTGGCCGACGCGAGCTCAGTGCGAAACACCGGCAACGTTACGTCGTAGGTGTAATCACGCAGCACATGCATGCGATTCACGATGACAGCGCGCACGGTTTCCAGATCGACGTGCTTGCGCTGAGCCTGCGTCTCAAGTTTGGGCGCAACCCGAATCACTTTCGCAAGCCCTAGCGCCGAGAAAATCTTGATCCACAGCCAGCCGATATCGAACTCCCAGCTGCGCACGGAAAATTTCGCCGAACTTGGAAACGCGTGATGATTATTGTGGAGTTCTTCGCCACCCAACAACACACCCCACGGCACGATGTTACGGGCGGCATCCGGACATTCGAAATTTCGATAGCCGGAGTGATGACCGAGTCCGTTGATGACGCCCGCAGCCAGTAAGGGCATGGCAAGCAACTGAATGGAGAGGATGATGATGCCCGGTACTCCGAACAGAAGCAGATCCAACACGATGAGCGAAATAATTCCTAGATTTCGATAGCGTGTGTAGACCTCACGCTCCAGCCAATCGTCAGGAGTGCCGCGACCGTACTTTTCCTGCGTTTCCGGATCACGCGCCTGGATTTGGTAGAGCTCGGCGCCCTCCAGCAGAATTCTCTTCAGCCCGTAAATCACGGGGCTATGCGGATCGTCGACCGTCTCGCATTTTGCGTGATGCTTGCGATGCACCGACACCCACTCACGCGTGAGCATGCTCGCAGTAAACCAAATCCAGAAGCGCGCAAAGTGACGGATGGCAGGATGTAAATCGACGCTGCGATGCGCGGCATCGCGATGCAGATAAACGGTCACGCAGACAATCGTGATCTGCAGCGAAATAATGACCGCTGCGAAGTAGCCCCAAAAACCCAACCCCAATACGCCGTACAGAAAATCGATGTTCACGATGGCCTCGCCGAATCGAACAGACAACACACGCTGGAAAGCTATATATACGCCGCCGTCCCCTCGAACGCACGCGCGCAGCATGACACTTCGGTAACCTGGGACTTAGGCAGCATATTCCGGGCAGAATACGCCGATGCCTGAACTTCCCGAAGTCGAAACCACTCGTCGCGGCATTGCAGCAGCGATGACTGGCGACTGTATTGCCGCGGTCGTCGTCCGCGAGCCCCGCCTGCGCTGGCGCTTGCCAGGGGAATTCGCTGCGCAACTTCGCGGCCAATCGATTCGTGCGGTGCGTCGCCGCGCTAAATACTTACTGATTGATCTGGAGCGAGGCTGCCTGATCGTACATCTCGGAATGTCGGGTAGCTTGCGCGTCCTGCCCGCGATGACTATTGCGCTCAAACACGACCACGTCGATCTGATCTTAAATTCCGGAGCGTGCCTACGCTTCAACGATCCTCGGCGCTTCGGCAGCATGCATTACACGACGGAGGCGCCGGAACAGCATGCACTGCTTCGAAAACTCGCACCGGAACCGCTCGAAAACGACTTCAATGCCGCGTATCTCGCCGCAAAAGCCAAGCGCCGTAAAGTAGCCATGAAGCAATTCGTCATGAATGGGAATTTGGTGGTCGGGGTCGGCAATATCTACGCAAGCGAGGCGCTGTTCAGAGCCGGCATTCGCCCGAGCCGCCGCGCGGGACGCGTCAAGAAAGCGGAGTTCGCCAAGTTGGTAAAAGCCATCAAGACGGTATTGAGCGCAGCAATTCGCTCCGGCGGCACCACACTGCGCGACTACGTGAACGCAGAAGGCACGCCCGGATATTTTCGGCAGAAACTGTTCGTGTACGACCGCAAGGGCCAACCCTGCCGGAAATGTGGAACAGCGATTCGGCAAATCGCACAGGGGCAGCGATCAACTTACTACTGCCCGACTTGCCAGACCTAGAATGGTCGCCGCGCCAGGACTCGGCTAAATGGCTAGCTGGCTAACTGGCTAACTGGCTAGTTAGCCGTCCGTCGGGATAGCAAGGACCAAGTCCGCCCGATCTCCTTGGCCCACCTCCTTGGACCAACGTCCCTGATCCGACTCACCCTTTTAATCGTCGGACTCGGGCAAAGACTTGAAATCGACACCCATGCGCAGCATGCGTTCACGCAACGCGGGCCATTCTTCTTTCAGGAATTTATTGCGCTCGCGCTTCAACAACGCCTCGCGAACGCCCTTGCGAATGACGAGCCCCTCCCCGCGCAGTTTTTCCAGAAATCCCTCGCGCGATAACTCCTTGTAGACCTTGGCCACCGTCAGAGGATTGATCTCGTAATCGCTGGCTAATTGCCGAACCGAGGGCAGCATCTCGCCCTCCGGATAGGTGCGATCCAGGATGTGCCCGACCAGTACCTGCATGAGCTGCCGATAGATCGGCAGATCGTCATGCCATTGCGGTATCGTGGCTTTCTTCATTAAAAATCAATCAGTTCCAGCCGTTCCGTCGCCCTTTGGATTTGGGGAATCAAGCTCTCATCAAGGCGAACGCAACAATAAACTTTTTGCGTCTTGCGTGCCAATGTATTATTGATGTACTGTATTACTACCATAACACACTAAGGCAAGTGGAATGATGGCTCTGCGGGACGTTCAGTGGGTCAAAAAGTGGCGGCAGCCGGACGATGCGGACGAAGCGATGTCGGTGTCCGCGATGGATCGGCGCGTTGCGCAGCCCTTTTTGACCAAGCCCCGAATGATCGTGATCGCGGGTGCTTTGCTGTTCGTCAGCGCGGTCGGCTATGGCTATGTGCGGTATGGGCTGCAGCGCACGCTGAGCATGGATACCGAAAGACTGGTGATTTCTTCAGTTCAACCTGGATCGTTTCACGACTACATCCCAATCACAGGCAACGTTCAGCCTCGCGAAACCGTCTTTCTAGACGCGGTCGACGGTGGGCAAGTCATGCAACTGCTCGTGGAAGAAGGCGCCGTCGTGACCGCCGGGCAGCCGCTCGTGCGACTTAACAACACCAACCTGCAACTGCAGGTCATCAATAGCGAAGCGCAACTTTCCGAGCAGTTGAATCGACTGACTAGTACCAAGCTCAGCTTCGAGCAAAGCCGCCTGCGCAACGCAAGAGATCTGATCGACATGCAATTCCAAGTCGAACAATCGAGTCAACGACTCCGGCGCATGGAATCGCTGGACGGCACCGGCGCGATCAAGCGCTCGGATATCGAAGATTCGCAGTTGGATCTCAAGCGGCTGCGTGATTTGCTGGGGGCTGCGATCAACGCCAAGGAGATCGATGAAGGGCTGCAGATCGAGCAAATTACGCAAGTCAATCGAACCATCGCGCAGCTCAATAAGAATCTAAGTCTCGCGCGCCAGAATTTGGACAACCTGACCATCAAGGCACCCATTGCCGGTCAACTGACTTCGCTCGAAGCGCATGCGGGCGAGTCCAAGCGCCCCGGCGAGCGCATCGGCCAAATCGATCAGATCGACACCTATAAAGTAGAGGCGCTTGTCGATGAGCATTACTTGTCGCGCGCTGCGGTTGGACAAGACGCCACGGCGGAGATCGAAGGCGTTACTCGCCGCCTGCAACTGACCAAGCTGTACTCCGAAGTACGCGAACGGCAGTTCAAGGTGGATCTCAAATTTATCGATGACATGCCCCGCACCGTACGCCGCGGACAATCGTTGCAGCTGCGACTCGCGATTGGCGCGTCGTCGCAAGGGCTGGTTGTCGCCAACGGACCTTTCTACGAAGACACCGGAGGCCAGTGGGCATTCGTCGTTCGCGGCTCGCTCGCCGAGCGCCGGCCCGTCAAGCTCGGTCGTCGCAATCCTGAAAGCGTCGAAGTGCTCGAGGGACTCGCCGCCGACGATCGTGTGATCACGTCCAGCTACGAATCGCTCAAAGACTTCACGCGCATCGAATTGCGGGGCAATCGATGAACAGCACGCATTTTAGATTTCCCTCTCCGCCGCAGCTGCGAGCCGCCGACCCCCGGCCCTCGACCCCAACGGCTTTAAGCAGAGAGGGATTTTTTTCTTCTGAGACTCTTTTTGTCTTCTGAAACTCATTTCTATTTTGAAACTCGGGCGCAGCACTTGGAGTAATGCTCAATGATCACCTTGAAGAACGTTCGCAAACTCTACAGAACGAACGATCTGGAAACCACGGCGCTGGACGACGTCAGTCTGGAAATCAAGAAGGGCGAATTCGTCGCAGCAATGGGACCCTCCGGTTGCGGCAAATCCACCTTGCTCAATGTCATCGGCATGATCGACGCGCCGAGCAGCGGTCACTACTTTCTAGGTGACATCGAGGTTTCCAAGTATCCCGAAAGCAAACTCGTCGAGTTGCGCAAGCACAACATCGGGTTCGTCTTTCAAAGCTTTAATTTGATCGACGATCTATCGGTTTACGAAAATGTCGAACTGCCGCTGCTTTATCAGGAAGTTTCGCGCAGCAAGCGCCGCTCGCGAGTCCGCGAAGTGTTGGAACTCGTCGACCTGCAAAGCCGCGCCAAACATAAACCGTCGCAATTGTCCGGCGGCCAACAACAGCGCGTCGCGGTAGCGCGCGCAGTGGTCGGCGACCCGAAGCTGATCGTCGCCGACGAACCTACCGGCAACCTCGATACGAAGAACGGCGAAGACGTCATGGACATGCTCACGACGCTGAACGAACAAGGGGCGACCATCTTGATGGTCACGCACTCGCCCGCTCACGCGCAGCGCGCACATCGCATCATCAACTTTCTCGATGGACGCGTCGTTCCCGATTTAGACAACGCACTGTAGTCGAGTACTCGCCATGCGACGACATGCCCTGCCCGTCACGTTGTTGATCGCGCTACCCATGCTGTTGATGGCTGCTGCGACGCTCGGTTCGCTCTCGGCCGACGCGGCGAGAGGTATTCACGCGGCGTTCGCCATGACAAGCGGCAGCGCCCTGCACTGCCACGCAATGCTCGGCGCAACTCATTGCGCAAAGCGCAAACCCTCGATCGACAAGCGGTTTCAATAGGACATCGGCAATGTTCAAACACTACTTCGACACCGCCCTGCGTCATTTCGCCCGGCACAAAAGCACAACGGCGATCAATGTCATCGGGTTGTTTCTGGGAATGGTGTGCTTCCTTGGCGCGCACGGCATCGCCGACTACTTGAGCGACAGCGACAGCTTTTTCGCTAACGCCGACCGCATTTACGCGCTGAAGCAAAAATACATTCCACCCGGCTCCAATATGTCGATTCCGACATCGCCGCTGATCGTCTTTCCCGTCGGCAAATTGCTGCAGTCGGACATTCCGGAATTGAAAGCGGTTGCTCGACTCACGCTCTCTTCAGAACTGCCGGTGAGCGCAGGCTCGAATAAGACCTTCGGCAAGCTGTCATACGCCGATGAAAGTTTCTTCGACATCTTCTCTTGGCCGTTTCTTTACGGCTCGCCCAGCTCGGCGCTGCGACAACCGGCCAGCATTGTGCTGAGCACATCCGCAGCTCGACGACTCTTCGGAGATCCAGCGCAAGCTCTCGGTAAGGAAGTACTGCTGTACGGACGAACGCCGCTAACCGTCACGGGTGTCTATGACATTCTCCCCGGACTTTCGCACATGGGCGAATCGCAACGCGTCGCCAACTTCGACATGTTGGCGTCGATGGACGTCATGGAAACTTCGAGCTTCGGCCAACGCGCGCTCACGAACTGGAATTCCCCGGCCGCGCTCACTTACTTGTTGTTACCGGCGGACGGCTCGCTTTCGATCGAGGCGCTGCAACGACGACTGCAAACGTTCGATGACCGACACGTGCCGAAGTATGAGTGGCAGGCGGAATTTAGCGCCGTACCCCTCTCGGAAGTGCTCGTGGCGAGCCTCAACGCGATGGTTGGCACCGAAAAGTCCGGCGTTTCGATTATCGAGTTGCTTTACGCGCTCGGCGTGGCAGTGCTGTTGGTCTCGGCCCTCAACTACGCAAACCTTTCCACTGCGCAAGCTTCGTCAAGAGCAAAGGAGATTGGACTGCGTCGCGTCGTGGGCGCAAAACGCGGCGAACTTGCCACGCAGTACATCGGCGAAGCCGTCCTTCTGACCACGCTCGCCGCGCTCCTCGCTATCGCAACGACTGCAGTGATCACTGCGCTGGCTCAGGATGTCGCCTCACCCTGGAGCTTCTCGCTGCGCTTCATCGGGTCGCAAGTACCGTTGCTATTGGCCACGATTGCCATCGTGGGTCTCGCTGCAGGGGCGTATCCGTCGTTCATCTTAAGCCGTATCTCCGTTGCCGAGGCGCTGCGCTCGGGTCGCGTTCGCAGCGGGCCGCGTTTTGTTCCGTCGTTGCTGGTTGGCATGCAGTTCGCTGCGACTAGTTTTCTCATCATTGCCATTCTGGTGATGAGCGGCCATCACCGAAATCTGGAGCGCGAAATGCTCAACGGCCTCGGCGATCCGCTGATTTCGATTTCCAACGACCTGCGCGCATCGAATGTGCGATTTGAGGCTTTGCAAAGCGAATTGCTGCGCCAGCCGCATATCAAAGGAGTGACTGCCGCCAATCAGCAACCCTGGACGACCGCAGGCAGCTTGATGCCGATTTCCATGTCCCCGGAGTCGGGCGCGAATCTCACGACAACTCTCAACAATCAAGTGCACCGCGATTATCTACGCACGATGGGCATCGGTCTGATCGCGGGACGAGATTTCGATTTCAGCCACGCTCAAGATGTTGCTTCACTTGAGAACATGTCGTTTAGAGACGGAACCTCGGTAATCGTCGATCGTGCACTCGCAACGCACTACGGCTGGTCGCCTGAGGAGGCGATCGGCAAGGAAATTTTTCCCTGGATGCCAGGTGCAGCGTACTCGCGCGCCCCTTCGCTACGCATCGTCGGCGTAGCGGAGAACAAACCCACCCGTATCCTCGGGATGGGCGCCACCACGAGCATGTACATGCTGCGCCCTGAGATCGCTTCTCGACCTATCGTCCGCGTCGATGGCGCTCATCTTAAGGAGGCGCTCGCCGAAGTGGACAGCGTCTGGGAAACGTTCGCGCCGAACATCGCGCTCAAACGGCAGTACGCAGACGAACTCCTTGCGTCATCGCTCGCGATCTTCTCGTTAGTGACGGCCGTGTTTCAGTCCGTTGCCGTTCTCGCGCTCATCATTGCCGTCCTAGGCCTCGTCGGGATGTCCCTTCACGTCATCGGACGACGCACGCATGAGATCGGCGTGCGCAAATCACTCGGCGCCAGCGTGCGCCAGGTGCTGACGCTGCTGCTTAAGGACTTTTCCAAGCCTGTGCTGATCGCCAATGTCGTCGCATGGCCATTCGCCTTCGCCGCGATGTCCATCTACCTGAGCATTTTTGTATCGCGATCCTCGCTGACGGCCATGCCGTTTATCGGCAGTCTATTGCTGACATCAGGGATTGCTTGCATTGCGGTCGTTGTGCAAGCAACGCGCGCTGCGCGTCTGAACCCGGCGGCCGTCCTGCGCCACGACTAAAAGGGACTCCCACATGTTCAAACATTATCTCGACACGGCGCTACGCCATCTCTTGCGGCACAAGCTCACTGCGAGCATCAACGTCGTGTGCCTAACGATTGGGCTGGTTTGCTTTCTCGCGAGCTTTTCGATGGTGACGTTCTTGAGTAGCGGCGACAGTCACTATCCCAATATCGATCGCACTTATATTGTCCGTTGGGCAATGAATGGCTCATTGAGCGCAAGCGCAGCTCCCTACCTGACGGGCAAATTCTTGCGGGCGGACATACCGGAGCTCGACACGGTCGCGCGCGCAACTATCGATATCGGCATCCTCAATGAAGCACCGATTGCCGCGGGCGATCGCAAAAGCTTCGCGTATATTTCCTACGCGGATCCGGAATTTTTGGACGTGTTCGCCCTGCCGTTCCTGGCTGGCGATTCGCGCAACGCCTTGCGCGCGCCACGCAGCGCAATCGTTTCCGAAGGCGCCGCGATTAAATTCTTCGACTCGGCTGCCGCCGCCTTGGGCAAACAGCTTCGCCTTCAAGATGGTACCGAAGTCACTGTCCGCGGCGTCGTTGGCAAACTAAAGGGGCCATCGCACATTACGACGGACAAGGGCTGGTCGATGGGTCAGCTGCGATTTGATGTTTTGGCCTCGATGGACGTACTGGAAAATTCACCTGTTACCGCCATCGCGTTAGATAACTGGAAGACGCCCTTCTTCCTCACTTACGTCGTTCTTCCGCAAGACGGATCGTTCGACGCGGACGCATTGCGATCTAGACTCGCAACGTTTGGTCCGCGCTACGCGGACGATAGCCACAGCAAGTTCCGATTCGACGCAACATCCCTCAAGGAGTACGGCCTGAGTAACATCGGGGTCTTTGTCGGCAGTGAGAATTCAGGCTCGGCTGGCGCAACGATCTTCTACTTCCTCGGCTGCGTAGTTCTGCTGATCTCATGCCTCAACTATTCGAACCTTGCGACCGCGCAAGGCGCAACGCGCGCCAATGAGATCGGCATGAGAAGGATCGTGGGGGCGCGTCGTTGGCAAATCATCTCGCAATTTCTGAGCGAAGCAGCGCTGCTAGCGGCTGTGTCGCTTCTGTGCTCGATTGCGATCACTATGGCGGCGCTGGCGCTCATCGGATCATCCGCCGTCACCTCTGTCATTGTCGCCACGCTAGGCACCTTCAAGTTCTGGAGCGTCTTAGTCGCACTCTTGCTCGGCGTGACGGTGGCTGCCGGTCTTTACCCGGCGTTTGTGCTGTCGAATGTCCGTCCGATCCAGGCGGTTAGAGCCGGAAAATCACGCAGCGGCGGCAAGTTCGTCTCGCGGCTATTAGTCGCAATGCAGTTCACCGGCGCAAGTTTTCTCATCATCACAATGCTAGTAATGTTCACTCAGAATCGCGAGTTGCGCAGCGCGGCCACAACGGGCACGTCTACAACGCTTGTGAGTCTGGCAAACGACGTCCGCGCTGCCGGCGTCAACTTCGATGTGCTCAAGGACGAACTGCTGCGCCAGCCTCACATTGAGGCAGTCTCGGCGTCGATCATCTCGCCTTGGGTACTGATTGGCGGACAAGGATCGGTGGCCAGCACTCCAGACGCTGTCGCGACGCGCACTCCAGTCATGATGAATCGCGTTCATTACGACTTCTTCTCGACGCTCGGAATTGGATTGCTTGCCGGCAGATCCTTCAGCAAAGACCGCGCCGGCGATGCGAAGCCTGGATCGGGGCCGCCCCCTATCATCGTTGATCGGGCTTTTGCGGAGCAACGTGGATGGATACCTTTAGCTTCGGCGGTTGGTAATACAGTCCACGTAGTCAACGAGGAATTGCCGAATGCCCCATCGGCTCCGAGTACCGTCATTGGTGTTGTTGAGACTCGAGCCACCAGCATTGTCAGCCCAACGGGTGCGCGTTCATCTGTCTATAGATTGGTGCCTGAATACGCGACACTTCCGATCATCCGCATTCCCGGTAATGACATTCCCGCTGCACTGCGCGAAATCGAAGCGGTCTGGACTCGCTTGGCGCCGTCGGTCGCCATCAAAATCGAATTCGCGGACCAGATAATCGCCAGCAACCACCAGATCTTTAACGTGGTAACGCTTGTCTTTTGTGCCGTCGCAGCCCTCGCATTGACGATCTCGCTGCTCGGGCTCATCGGCATGTCGATCGACGTGATCGGTCGTCGCCGCCACGAAATCGGTGTACGTAAATCGCTAGGCGCAAGCGTGCAAAGCATCGTTCGCCTGCTACTCACGGATTTTTCCAAACCAGTGGTGATCGCCAATTTTCTGGCGTGGCCGCTCGCTTTCGTAGCAATGCAGGTCTATCTCAGTATTTTCGCGCAACGCACGACGCTTTCCGCCGAGCCTTTTATTGTAAGCCTCACGTTAATCGTTGTCGTCGCATGGGCCGCCGTTGCTGCACAAGCAACGCGAGCCGCGCGGCTCAATCCCGCAACCGTATTGCGTTACGAATAACTCGGACTTGCAGCGAGATCTTCATGTTCAAACACTACCTAGCCACTGCTTGGCGTCATTTTCGACAACATCAGTTCACGACGGGCATTAACGTCGCGTGCCTCGCGCTCGGATTGACTTGCTTCCTCGCGGCATGGGGCGTAGCGACTTACTACGCTCAGACCGACCGATATCATGAACGCGCCGACCGTACATTTGTCATAGCGACGTCCGGCAACGATATGGCGCTGAATGTCAGCCCGTGGTTAATTGCGGAACACATGCGCACCGACTTTCCCGAACTTGAAAGCGTCGCTCGCGTGTTTTATCCAAGCGAAACTGCGATCACAACCGCCGACCGGAATTGGTTCGCGAACGTCACGTACGCTGATTCGCAGTTTTTGCGAATTTTCGATTTGCCGTTCGTACATGGCGATGCGCGGCACGCGCTTGATCGGCCGCGGAGCGCCATTATCAGCAGGGAACTCGCGGTTCGCATGTTCGGCACCGCCGATGCGTTGGATCGCACGTTCCGTCTCAGCGGACGCGAAACGGAAATCCAGGTCGCAGGTGTCGTTGACCGAATTCCTCAGGCATCTCATATAAGTCCCGGCGACACGTCTGTCATCAAACTCGGCTTCGATGCAATGCTCTCGATGGATTTGAATGATGCCGCTCGTGCGGTGCACCGTTGGGACAACAATTGGTATTTCACGTATATCGTCCTGCCGGCCGACGGCTCGGTGACGGCAAATGCGCTGAATGCGCAGATGGACGCATTGGTACAGCGGCACATGTCCAAGGCAGAAAGCGGAAGGTCGGAGTTTCGCCTGCGGCCTATTTCGGAATTTATCACCATCAATTTCGATAGCTTGGCGGGCACGGGCAAAACCGGCGTTTCGAGCACATGGTTGATCAAGTTACTGGGCGGTCTCGTGTTACTGGTCGCCGGGCTGAACTACGCGAATCTGGCAACCGCACAGTCCGTAAGTCGCGCGAAAGAGTTCGCGATGCGTCGGGTGGTCGGCGCAAAACGCGGTCAAGTCGTGGCGCAACACCTCGTAGAAGGCACGCTCCTTACGGCAGCATCACTCCTCATGTCGCTGCTGCTGCTTGCTTTGCTGATGGCCGTTGCAGCGCCAAACGTTGGCGAACTATTGAAATTATTTGTCGGACTCCCTGCGTTCTGGATTTTACTCGCCGGGTCGCTGCTCTTCGTTAGCGGCTTAGCGGCGGCTTATCCGGCATTGGTGCTGGCGCGAATCCGGCCCGCCTTCGCGCTGCGCGGCGGAAAAGTGAAATCCGGCTCCAACCTCATGGCAACAGTTCTGGTCGGACTGCAGTTCGCTTCGGCAAGCTTTCTCATCATCGCCGTGTTGGTCATGTCGGCGCAGAACAAAGCGATGAAAGCCGCGGTCTGGAACCCTTCGAGCGATCCCGTCGTAGTGATTGCGAACGACCTGCGCGCAGCCGGCGTCAGCATTCAAGTCTTTCAGGAAGAGTTGCGGCGGCTGCCCAATGTCGTCTCCGTCACGGGCATGCACCGCGTGCCGTGGGGCCTGGGAGGCAATGGCGAGCCACTAAGTAGCAATGCGGCACCGGGCACGAGTCGCGTGAACGCAGGCTACACGATCGTCGAGGCGGACATCTTGAAGACAATCAATACGGAGCTGCTTGCAGGTCGAACGTTTGCTCGCGATCAAGACACGGCCGACGTCACCGCCTGGAACGCCAACAACTTCAATGCAGCCAGCGATTTCAACATCGTCATCGATCGACTCTTGGCTAAACAGTTGGGTTTTGGATCGCCGCAAGAGGCGGTGGGAAAGACGGTCTATCACCCGACGTCGGTCGACGACAGCGCCCCCGCGCAGCGAATGCACATCATTGGCGTCGCCGCAGACACAGCACTACGCCCAATCAGTTTGGGGTACGGCAATTTCTATTTGATGAACGCCGACGCTGCCGCCGCGCCCGTCATACGCATTCGCAACCAAGATGTCGCCGCGACCTTGGCGGGCATCGACGCGACATGGAAGAAGCTGGCGCCGGAGGTACCGCTGAAGCGCCGTTTCGCAGATGAACAATACGAAATCTCGTACCAATTCATGAATTCGCTGAGTGCGGTCTTCTCCGCGCTGGCGGCATTCGCACTCGCAATCGCCGCGATGGGATTAGTGGGGATGGCCTTGCACGTCGTGCAGCGGCGTATGCACGAGATCGGCGTGCGCAAGACGCTCGGCGCTAGCGTCGCGCAGATCCTTTGGATGCTGCTGCGCAATTTCTCGAAGCCGATTGTGATTGCGAACTTGATTGCGTGGCCGCTAGCTTATGCAGGCATGAGCGCCTATCTCCGCCTGTTCGCGCACCAAGCAGGGCTGAGTGCCACGCCATTTCTCACCACGCTCGCCGTCACGGTGGGTATCGCATGGCTGGCGGTCGCCTGGCAGGCCATTCGCGCTGCGCGCCTCAACCCGGCCCATGTGCTTCGCTACGAATGAGAACCGTATGCTCAACCATTACCTAATCACAGCGCTGCGTCACTTCCGCCAGCACAAGGTTACGACCGGCATTAACGTTGCGTGCCTGTCGTTAGGGCTGTTGTGCTTTGTCTTTGCGTACGGGATCCATTCTTACCTCACGCGTAGCGACAACTATCAACCCAATTCACAGCGTCTGTTTGTGCTGACGGAGAAAATTTCGATCGTCGGCACGGATATCGCTTATCCCAGCACACCCTCGGCTGCCTGGGTGGCAGCGGACTATCTAAAGGCGGAACTGCCCCACCTCCAAGTGGCGCGTGCCAGCATGGACTCGGAAGTAGCTGTGACTGCAGAAGGACACAAGTCTTTCATGCAAGTGAGCTACGCCGATGGTGACTTGCTCCGTCTTTTCGAACTTCCATTTCAACGCGGCGACGGTCGGCACGCCCTGGACGAGCCACACAGCGCCGTCATCAGTGCCGCACTTGCCCAACGGCTGTTCGGCACTCAAGACGTGATCGGCCGCTCGCTGCTGATCAATAACAAGGAATCTGTGTTCGTACGCGGGGTGTTGTCGCACATCAAAAAGCCCTCGCATATGTCCCTCGATACCAGCTCGGCATCGCTGTTCTTCGAGGCTCTCATTTCTAAAGATGTGCATGAAACACTGCGTACGCTCGGCTTGCCGCCAGAGGTGGCGCAGATGCGGTACGGACAAATCACCGGCCATCTCAACTACTACACATACGTTCTGCTCCCCGCAGATGCATCAATGTCCGAAGCGTCATTGAACGATTACCTGCGAGGATTCTCTGATCGCCATGCGGGACCTCGCGTGCGCGCGGACATCGCCGCGACTCCCGTTGCCAACATCCCGAAACTGGGCTTGGATCTTTTCACCGGCACGGACAAGACCGGTGTGTCGAGCACCTCGCTCCTGATGCTCTTAGGCGCATTGGTGTTGCTAGTTTCCTGCCTAAACTACGCCAACTTGGAAGCCGCCCAAGCCGACACGCGTGTTAAAGAGACCGTGCTTCGACGCATCGTAGGTGCCGGCCGCAATCAAGTCTTCATTCAGCATTTCGTCGAGGCCCTATTGCTGTCTGTCGTTGCGCTCATCTCTTCACTTTGTTGTCTTGCGGCGCTGGCCGCGGTATCGGGTGGAACGCTGCAAGCGGCGTTGCGTTTGGCGCTGTTCGACTCGTCGACGATCTGGATCTTATTGGCTGGTCTCGTATTGGTTGTTAGCTTGCTGACCAGCAGCTATCCGGGCGTTGTGTTGAGCCGAATTGCCCCTGCCCAAGGATTGCGCAGCAAGCGCTTAAAGTCAGGTTCAAAATTCGTCGCTGCCGTACTGGTTGGCGCGCAATTTGTCGCCGCCAGTTTTCTACTCATCACAGTATTCGTCATGTACAGCCAGAACGCCGCGCTACGCAACGCCGGCGGCGGGTCGGGCAGCGACCCAGTCGTCATGATCGCGAACGACATGAAGGGCATCGATGTCGACTTCGATCTATTGAGAAGCGAACTGTCGCGCCAGCCTCACGTGCAAAGCATCACTGCTTCAATGACACCCCCGTGGTCCTTAAACGGAAATAGTTTCGGCTCGGTAGCCATTTCAGCGGAGAGTGGCTCAACGATGCGGCCCGTGGTCCAACAGTACGTGAACTACGATTTCTTCTCGACGCTCGGTATCAAGACGCTGGCCGGCCAAGTATTCGAACGCGATCGCGTGTCGGTCCAAGGCGCAACTCAGGAAGTTGTCGTCGACGCCGAACTCGCAGCACAGGTCGGTGCTACGACACCTGTTGCAGCGATCGGCAGAACGATTTTCCTGCCGACCTCGCCCAACGGCAGCACACCGCCCGCGCCAGCACGCATCGTCGGTGTCGTGGAAAACAAGCCCCTCTCGTTGCTCGGCCTCGGCGCGACGGCAACGCTGTACCAGTTCGTCCCCGGAGTTGCGATGACGACTCCCATGATCCGCATTTCGCGGAGCGATGTCGGTGCGGGACTTGCTGAGATCGACGCCGCGTGGGAGCGGATCGCACCGAATATTGCGCTCAAGCGCCGCTTTCTTGACGAACAGTTCGATCAGAACTACCAGATCTTTGAATGGGTGACCAATGCCTTTGCCGGCTTGGCGCTCATGGCGTTTGCCATCGGCGCGATGGGTCTTGTGGGCATGGCCATTCACATGGCGAGCCGCCGCCTGCATGAAATCGGCGTGCGCAAGACACTCGGCGCTCGCCCATCGCAGATCATCGTCATGCTATTGCGCGATTTCTGCCGCCCGGTCGTGATCGCGAACCTCATCGCGTGGCCGCTGGCCTACGCCGGCATTCAAGCTTATCTCAGCGTCTTCGTGCATCGAGTTCCCGTGTCTATTGCTCCATTCGTGATGAGTATGGCAGTGGTGCTACTCATCGCTTGCGCGTCCGTCACAGGCCGTGCGATTCGCGCCGCCCGCCTGAATCCAGCCACGATCTTGCGTCACGACTAACCGATCCACTTTTGCCCAACGCCGGGAACTCGCTCATGCTGAAGCACTACCTCATCAATGCTTGGCGCAATCTTCGCCGAATGCCGCTGGTGTCCTCCATTCATATCATCGGTTTGTCTTTGGGGCTTGCATGCTTCATAGGCACTTTCGCCGCCGTTCGCTATATCGACAGTAGTGACAAGCAATTTGCGACCGCCGATCGCGCATACACGATTACTCAGCGCGTGCACTCGCGAGCGCGGGATTTCGACACTGGGGCACGTGCCGGCACGGCGCCCGTTCTCGGGCAGTACGTTTCGCAAGACCTTCCAGAGCTCGAAGCCGTGGCGCGTGCGGAGACGCTACGCGAATTGGATGTCATGGTGGATGGCAAGAAGACCACCGTCTACGGCGCGGTGGCCGATGCTGATTTCTTTAGAATTTTCCCGTTCGCCATGTCGAAAGATTCACTGACCGATCCGCTGCGGCAGCCCCGGAGCGTTGTCCTGACAAAGGCAACAGCACTGAAACTGTTTGGAACGACCGACGTGGTCGGCCAGCACTTGACGCTAAAACGAACAATCGACATCCATATCACCGGCGTGCTTGACCGTGCGCCGACTCCCTCGCAGTTCGATCCATCGCCTCTCAACGCTCTTCGCTTCGATATTCTGGCGTCCGTTGACGTGCTGGACGCCATAGTCGCTGCAGACGGTGGACTGCCGCCTTCAACACTGCCGGCCGCAATTCAGTGGGCGCGTTTCGCCGGGCCCACGTACGTTCTATTGCCGAAGTCCGGAGCAGTAACGCTTGAAAGACTGAATGCCACGTTGGCCGGATTTCCTCAGAAGTATGTACCGAAGGCTCGTCGTGACATCGCGGAGTTTGAATTTAGGGCAATCCCCGCCTCCGAGGTATGGAAGGCCAACGTCAATACCGCTTTGTTCCGTGGCGCCAATCTTTCGATCACCAAGTTGCTGCAGGTACTAGGCGTCGTCGTCTTAGCGCTGGCTTGTCTCAACTATGCAAATCTCGCCACTGCCGCAGCCGCCGCGAGGTTCAAAGAGACTGGACTGCGGCGCGTCTTGGGAGCAACCCGACTGCAAGTAATCGCGCAATGCATCGCCGAAGCTTCCCTGCTCGCGGTCATTGCTTTAGGGTTTGCGATCCTAATGCTTCTCGCAGCATCGCCGTTCGTCGCCGCTGCCACCGGGATCAGCTTCGCGAAATCACTCGCCGGCGATTGGGTGATTTGGCTCAGCCTCTTGGGCGCCATTTTTTCGGCAGCTGTTCTGTCAAGCATCTATCCCGCAATTGCGATGGCGCAGATTCGTCCGGCCGGTGCGCTGCGCGAATCGTCTCGTGGCCAATCGACGCTGGCCTCGCGCGCTTTAGTCGGCCTGCAGTTTGCCATGTCGAGCCTGCTGCTGATTTCCGTCATCGTCGTCCTAGCCCAAAGTAACGAATTACGGCAAACGGGGTTGGGCGCTAGCGCGGGACAGACTTTGCTGATCGCCAATCGCGATACCGGCATCGACTATCAGTACGACATTTTGCGCAATGAGCTGTTGAAGATTCCCGGCGTCGAGGTAGTCGCTGCGGCCGATAACCTGCCATGGGGCACGAGCTTCAACACAGGAGCCATAGTGCGCTCGCTCGAGCGACGCGACAGTTTCGTGTCCCCGTTCATGCATACCGTCTCGCCGGGGTTCGAGAAGGCACTCGACATTCCTGTCATCGCCGGTCGATCCTTTGACAACACGCGGGCCGACGATTTCTTCAGCCAGTCGCTGCCGGCCGGACTTAGAAGTCTAGATTCACAGAAAACTTACGGTGTGATGATCGATCGATCGTTGAGCGACGCACTCGGATTCGCGTCTCCTGTTGACGCTGTCGATCAAGTGGTGTTTCTGCCGTTCGGGCAAGTGGGCGGCAAAGACATCGCCGCGCGCATCATCGGCGTGACTGAGAACAAACCACTACGTCTGATTGGCGCGGGCACAACGACCAACATGTATCTCTCGGCGCCCCGTATAGGCGGCTATCCCATCGTACGAATCCGCGGCACCGATATCCCGGCGACCTTGAACGCCATTGATGCGGCTTGGAGCAAGTTGGCGCCGGGTACACCCTTGAACCGCCGATTCTTGGACGAGCAGTTCGAACAAAACTATCTGCTCTTCGAACGTATTAGCCGAGTCATCACAGGAATCACTGGCCTCGCGTTCGCGATATCGCTGATGGGCTTGTTTGGCATGGCGCTCTTCATCGTCAATCGTCGCCGACGCGAGATCGGTGTACGCAAGACCCTTGGCGCTACGGTGCAGCGCATTCTGCTGATGTTGTTGCGCGATTTCGCCAAACCCGTCGTCATTGCCAACATCGCCATCTGGCCGGTCGGATATCTTGCCGCAAACGCTTATCTCGGGTCGTTCACGCACCGCATCGCACTCACGCCAGTGCCGTTCGTTGCCAGCCTATTGATCACTCTACTCATTGCGTGGCTGGCGGTTGGCAGCAATGCCATTCGCGCGGCGCGCCTCAATCCCACCGCAGTGTTGCGCTACGAATAAGGAACCCTCATGTTCAAGCATTACCTGACGACGGCGCTGCGCTATTTCAAACGTAATAGATTCACGACGACCATTAACGTGCTTTGTTTGTCGCTTGGTATGGTGTGCTTTGCAGTGGCCTATGGCACCGTCGCGTGGTTCACTAAAGCGGACCTGCACTACGCAAAGTCGAATCGCATTTACTTTGCGACTGAACAATTCTCGGTACCGGGCACGGAAGCCGCAGGTACAGGATCCTCGAGAACGAGCTGGGTATTGGGCAAACTCCTGCGTGCCGATCCACCGCAAGCAGAAGCCGTTGCACGGCTGACGCCGGGCCGTGAATCTCCGGTGGCATACGACGACAAGAGCGCCTTCGTTGCCACGGCGTATGCCGATCCAGAGTTCCTTGAGATTTTCGACCTTCCCTTCATCCATGGTGACGCTCGATCTGCACTGCGCGCCCCGCATAGTGCGGTCGTGACGCAAGCCACCGCCGAACGTCTCTTTGGCCGTTCGGACGTGATCGGCAAGACACTATTACTGAACAATCGCGAGCTCGTTTCCATTACAGGCGTCGTATCTTCACTGAAGCAGCCTTCGCACTTCAGCGGCGGACTCGGCCTTGCTCAGTTCGAGCTGCTCGGCTCGATGGATACATACGAGTCGCTGGTGCGAGCCACGTCCAGCCCGACGAGAATCAAAGACGCATTGGATACCTTTGTCTACTTATTGGCGCCGAAGGGCGAAGGATTCTCGCTGTCGCAGCTGAATGCGCAACTGCAAGCATTCACGAAGCGGCATGCACCGTCGGCAGAAGGCAACTTCCTCGTGGCGGCGCATCCAATTCAAGAACTGTATTCCAATATGGGTGACGGCCTATTTACGTCGATGGGCGTCGGAATTTCGAGCGCTACCGTCCTATTGATCCTCGGCAGCCTGATTCTTCTCGTGTCCTGCATTAACTATGCGAACCTCGCGACCGCTCAACTAGCCACTCGCGCCAAGGAAGTAGCCATGCGTCGAGTTGTCGGGGCAGGCCGCGGAGAAATTGTTCGTCAATATCTATTTGAAACCGCACTATTGACGCTCGCGTCGCTGATCCTTGTCCTACTGTTTGCGCTATTGGCACTCGGCATACTGAGCGCTAAAGCGGGTGTCGACTTACTGAGCGCCGCGGTGTTATCTCCGGAACTATGGCTAGTGCTACTAGCAACCCTAGGTGTCGTCACTCTGGTGGCCGGCGCCTACCCCGCTCTTGTGCTATCTCGAATGACACCGATGCTGGCGCTACGTCACGGAATCAGCTCAACCGGCCCGCGCTTCGTTCCAACGTTGCTTGTCGGTGTGCAATTCGGCGCGGCGAGTTTTCTGTTGATTGCGCTGCTCGTGATGCAATCGCAGAACAGCGCGTTATCGAAGCAGCGCGAATCCATCGCGGGCGAACCTGTGGTGGCTATCAACACCCGCGTCGCCGAAGCCGGAATCGACGTGCAGGTATTGCGAAGCGAACTGATCCGCATCCCACAAATCGAAGTGGTCGCCTCCGCCGATGAAATACCCGGCGGAATGGCCACCGGTAATCACCGCATGGTCGGTCGTTCGCTGGAAGCATCCTCGGCTCGCCATTTGGTCACTACCAATTCTATCGATTACGAATACTTCAATGCCCTACACATCGGCCTGCTGGCGGGACGTTCCTTCGAACAGAACCGTCGTGACGAGTGGGATCAAAACACTGCGAAGAGCAACGACGTGATGAATGTTGTCATCAATCGGTCCCTCGCGGAGGTTTCCGGGTGGACAGATCCAAGTCAGGCTGTCGGTCAGATCATTTACGGCCACGCCGGCTTAGGCGAGTACGCACTGACAATGCGCGTCGTAGGCGTCGTAGAGACTCGCGCGCTTGCAGTGCTCGGGTTTGGCTCCACCGCCACCATCTACACGCTCGAGCGCGAGCGCGCCACGCTGCCGATTATTCGCTTGTCGAAGTCTCATCCGGAAATCGGGGTCGCCGCGATCGAATCCACGTGGAAGAAACTGTCGCCGAATGTTCCTGCACGTTTGGTCTTCCTGGACAAGGCTTTTGAGAGCAACTACCGAGTTATTCCGATGATTAGCGGCGTCTTTGCAGCACTGGCTCTATTTGCGTTTTTCATCTCCGCGATGGGTTTGGTCGGCATGGCGATTCACGTGACCGCACGCCGCACACGCGAGATCGGCGTCCGTAAAACGCTCGGCGCTAGTGTCAGTTCAATTCTCAGCCTACTGCTGCGAGACTTTTCGAAACCCGTCATCATCGCTAACGTACTGATGTGGCCACTCGCCTACTTCGTCATGCGAGGCTACATTTCGATGTTCATGGTGCAAACCGAACTGAACGTCGTCCCATTCCTGCTTGGGCTCGCGATTACCACCGCCATCGCATGTGCGGCGGTAGTCACGCAGGCATCCAAGGCAGCAAGACTGAATCCAGCAAGAGTATTGCGAACAGAATGATGGATGAAAGACCACTGCGACCAAAACGGTTCAGCAAGCGCTCAGACAAAGGCTGCAACAATTGCATCAGCGACTGCGTCTCACTGCTGCGATTGCAGGTGGCGGCGCAACGCTAACGGAAATAAAAATCGAATCAACTTGCATAAGGAGCTTTTATGAAACGTTTAGTAGTCTTGGCATCGCTGCTTGCATTAAGCGGCTGCGTGTACATGCAGGATACCCATGTTCATCGCAAGGGCAGCGAGGTCAGCAAGGAGCAAGTGGCGCAGATCGAGCCTGGCAAGACAGACAAGGCTTGGATCCTCAAGAACCTCGGCACTCCCGATCGTCTGCATGCCGACAGCGGCGGTCTCGAAGTATTCGAGTACATCAGCGAACGTACGAGCCGTACCGAGTCGAAGTTCATCCTGCTATTCTCAATCGAATCCGATCGGGTTGTCTCACGCAAGGTGACGCGCGTGATCATGCGCAACGGATTAGTAGAGAGTATTTCGACCAGCGATGCCTAGAGACTAGGCGCGCGTGATCGAAGTCGATCACGCGCTGACTAAGAGGAAGTCATGAAAACGAGCCGCCGTCACGTAGCACTCGCCGTTCTGTGCACGCTTGGATATTTATCCGCGACGGCAGAGGATGTACGGTTGGAAGGCTCTTTCGTTAATCCATCTCGATCAGATACAGCAATTACCGCCGCGATTGACAAGTCGGTCGCCGACTTCAACTTCATCGCGCGCCCGATCGCGCGTAGCCGGCTGAAGAAGGCCAATCCGCCAATTACGAAAGCCGCCTTCTTTCGCGACGGCGCGGGCATAGTCGTGACGCTCGGAATCCAGAAGCCCGCCCGTGCTGCTCCGGGTGGTTCCACCGTGAAATGGACAAGGGATGACGGCGAGACATTCGACGTGGCGTTCTCGTGGGAAGGAGCAACTTTGGTTCAGGCGTTCACCGCGTCCGATGGCATTCGCTACAACCGTTACGCGCTCTCAGGCGACGGTAATACGCTGACCGTCGATGTCACTTTGCGCAGCGATATGCTCAAGATTCCGGTCAACTATCAGTTCATGATGAGTCGCCAGATTAATAACGACCTCAATAAATAGAACGGAGGGCGTCATGTTGGGGAAACTTGATTATCGGCAGAATACTTGCACTTCAAAACCACAGGCATCGGCAGCCAAGCATGGCGTGCCGCTCGCTTGAGTCCTGCCACCGCGTTGCGGCACGAATAGCGAAGTACAGATGCTGAAGCATTACCTCATCACGGCTTTCCGCAACCTCCGCCGTCACTCGGTCACCACGTCAGTCAACGTCGTGGGCCTAGCCCTGGGACTAGCGTGCTTCATCGGCGCGCTCAGTGCGGTGAAGTACTACGCGCTGGACGATAGCCAGTACGCTGGATCAGATCGAACGTATATCGTGAAGACCGAGTACGCAGAGATGGGTACTCAAGGCAATCTCGCTAATGGCGTACTGACTCCGCTGGTCCTCGCGCCTAACCTCAGCGTGCAATTTCCAAACGACGGCGTTTCGCAAATCACGAGCGCCTCCACTCTGACGGTGACGCATGACGGCAATCCCTTCGACCTGCGTGCAAGCTACGCGGATGCCGAATTCTTAAAAATGTTTCCGATTCCATTCGTTGTCGGCAACAACAGGAAAGCCCTCACGGAGCCGCACACTGCCGTTATCTCGGAAATCGCTGCGCAACGAATCTTCGGTCGTCGTGATGTCATAGGTCGGACCCTGCTGCTCGATGGCAAGGAGGCCGTCAATATCGTCGGTGTCCATTCGGCGCCATCGCAACCCTCGCATATTGGAAGCTCAAGGACTTTCCCAAGCCTGAGATTCGAGATGTTGGTCTCGATGGATGTGCTGCGGGCGATGATGACTCACCGGCGCAAACCCGAGGAAATAGAGACCATCTATAGCGACTGGAGTCCTCGCGCCGATGTGCCTGCACCGTTTACGTATATTCGACTGGCGAGCAGCGGACAGCGAAGCCTCGACCTGTTAAACCAAACCCTCGCGTCGCAATCAAAGCTGCATCCGCACGCCTTCGGCCGACGTTTTGTTGCCCATCGACTTAGCGCCGTTCGCGCTCAATCACAAACCAATAGTATTGCCGGCACGGGGCTCGCATGGAGTTCGTTCGTCATCCTTGCAGCGGGAATCGTGCTGTTGGCGTCCTGTCTCAACTATGCCAACTTATCCGCAGCGGTGCTCCTCTCTCATTGCAAGGAGATCGGTGTCCGTCGCGTACTTGGCGCCTCAACACGCCAATTAGCCGCGCATTCGATAGTCGAATCGTCGTTGGTCACCGCGTGCGCATTCGTGGTTGCAGTGTCTGCATTGCTGGCGATACGACCGGTCGTCCGCTCTGAATTCGAAATCGACCTGGTCTATGCGTGGTCGCATTCGATTGGCATGTGGATGACAGCGCTCGGCGTTCTGCTGTTCGTGGTTTGCGCCATTGCTGCCTACTGTATCTGGATCACTCGGCGATCTAAGGTGGAGAGTGCTTTGCGCCAAAGCCGCGGTGAAGCGACCTCCAAGTCCGACGCCCGATGGTTGGTGACAGCGCAATTTCTATTGGCGAGCATCCTGGTGGTCAGCACGCTAATGGTACGGGCGCAACACGAAGCGATGCGCCAATTCGCGCTCGACTCGCTGCCTGATCCGATCGTGACGATTGATAACAACCTACAAACCGCAGGCGTGACCTTCGATTCGCTACGCAGCGAATTGTCGAAACAGCCAGGCGTGCTATCCGTTGGCGGATCGGCGTTTGGCCCCTGGGGACAGAGTTATGGGTTATCCCTTGTTGCCGGGTCGCTGGAATCTGGCGCCAGCGAAGTTTCCGTTATGGCGTTGGGTGTAACGGACAATTACTTCTCAACGATGGACGTTCGTACTTTGGCGGGCCAGCAATTTGCACCGAGCACGAACGCCCCACCCAATTCAAGAGACGTCCAGGTAGTCGTCGATCGTTCTACCGCGCGACAGCTGGGATTTGCGGATCCCAACAACGCCGTCGGCAAAGTCTTCTATCCAGGCGCATCAATCAAGCAGGCACGGCAGCTCGGCGTTTCGTTTCATATTCGCGGGGTCGTTGAAGACAAGCCTTGGCAGTTCTCAGTCAGCGGCGCAGCCGGCGTCGTCTTTCTGCGTTCCAGTGCCCCCACTTTGACTCCCATTGTTCGACTCTCCAAGTCGCAGGTACCCGAGGCGCTCGCCGCCATCAACGCTGTCTGGAAGCAAATGTCTCCGAACCGAGTGCTGCGCCATAGCTTCCTGGATGAACGCATCGAGCAATTCATCGCCCAGCGGGATTCCACAGCGCGCATCATCAACCTCGTTGCAGCACTCGCCGTCGGCATCGCTACCGCCGGACTGATTGGAATGTCCATCCATATGGCACGTCGTCGCCGACACGAAATTGGCGTTCGCAAGACGCTAGGCGCGCGCAGTTCGCAAGTGACAACGCTCTTACTTCGCGATGCGACGAAGCCCGTTCTTCTCGGCAACATCATTGCGTGGCCCCTCGCCTATCTGGCGACTCATGAGTACATCAGCAACTACGCCCATCAGGTGAACTTCTCTCCCTGGCCATTCGCCCTCGGGCTGACCTTGACGTTGCTTGTGGCAATTGTCGCGGTGAGCTGGCAAACGCTGCGCGCCGCTCGATTGAATCCAGCAACGGTGCTGCGGCATGAATAGCATGGCGTGCGGATGACTGGCGTCGTTCACCGGTACAAGACGGCCGTTGACCTGCCGGCCGTTACGATCGACGCGCAGGTTGCTCACACTCCCCGCACTTCGCCTCAAGGCAAGGGGGACTGCATGCAAACGAGATTAGACACGGAACAGCGCGCCATTCTGGCGTCGCTTAAGAATGTGCACAAACACTACGGCGACACCAAGGCGCTAAATGGAATCGATTTGGAAGTTCGCAGCGGCGAGTTGGTCGCCGTGCTCGGGCCGAATGGCGCAGGCAAATCCACAGCCATCGCGCTGCTGATGGGATTGCAGCAACCGACGAGCGGTGAACTGGCACTGTTTGGGCGTTCACCCAGTGATCTTGAGGCACGACGACGAGTCGGCATCATGATGCAGGAAGTTGCGCTGGCGCCGGAACTGAAAGTGAAAGAGCACATCGAGCTGATCGCCAGCTATTACCCCTCGCCCCTCGCTCCGAAAGACGCGATGGAGATGATTGGCATCGAATCGTTCGCCGATAAGCCCTATCGCACGCTGTCCGGTGGACAAAAACGCCAAGTGCAGTTCGCCATCGCGATCTGCGGCCGGCCGCAGTTGCTGTTTTTAGACGAGCCAACAGTGGGTCTCGACATTCGCGCCCGCGCGGCAATGTGGGACACCATTCGCAAACTCGTCCAACAAGGCTGTTCGATTGTTTTAACCACACACTATTTGGAAGAGGCCGAAGCGTTGGCCAACCGCGTGATCGTCGTCAACAAAGGCGTCGTAATCGCCAGCGGCAGCGTTGCCGAGATGCGCTCGCTGGTGTCCAAGAAGCGCATTAGTTGCATTACGAAGCACTCGATCTCGGATCTCAACAATTGGGACGGAGTCGAGTCGGCAGAAGAGGCAGACGGGCGAATTTCCATTACGACACGCGACGCCGAAGCCATCGTGCGCAGACTGCTTGCGGATACGACGCTGTCCGAACTCGAGGTCAAGCGAGCAGGCTTATCCGAAGCCTTTAGCGAGCTGACACAGGAGACCGTGTAATGAGCGCAACAATGGAAGCAACCCTCGTCGCACCGGACCGAAAGATGGACTTTCGCAAGATGGCCCGCGTCTACTATTTGGAGGCAAAGTACGCGTTCATCCGCATGTTGCGCAACCCGGCTTTCTCCATCCCCACACTTACATTTCCTCTGTTCTTCTATCTGCTCATCGGATTTGTCTTCGGTGCGTTCCGCAACCGAGGCACGGGTGTCGATGTCCCGCTGTACTTGTTCTGTGGCTTCGCGACCATGGGCGCCATGACTCCCGGCATGTTCGGATTCGGCATCGGTCTCGCAACCGAACGCGAACAAGGACTGTTCACAATGAAGCGCGCTCTGCCCATGCCGCCGTTTGCATCGCTCTTCGGCAGCATCGTGATGTCAATGCTATCGACATTGGCGGCCGGCATCGTGCTCGCGGTCGCCTCCGCCGCCTTAGGGATATTGACCGCGCCGCCATTGAAAATTGCCGCCGTGCTCGCCATCGTGGCCGTCGGTGCACTGCCATTCGGCGCAGTGGGTCTTTGGATCGGATCGTGGACCAGCGGCCGCGCCGCGCCCGCGGTCGTTAACATCATCTATATCTTGCTGACCTACTTCTCGGGCTTGTTCATTCCGCTGCGAGGTTCATTGGAATATGTGCCGCTCGGGTCGCCGGCCTTCTATTTGAATCAACTGGCGTTGGCCGCGGGCGGCTCACCGCATACGATTGTTGGCAGCGTCTGGAATCACATCGCCATCCTGGCCGGCGTGACGATCATCTTCTTAGGATTAGCGGCCAGGCGGCTGCGACGTATAGGTTGAAGGGTTAAACATGATCAAACTGACGAGCATCGGTAAGCAGTACGTCCGCAACAAGGTCGAGAAGGTCGCGCTCGATGACATCAACCTTCAAGTGCAGCGCGGTGAGTTCGTGGCGATCACGGGACCTTCAGGTTGCGGCAAATCGACGTTGCTAAACGTGCTTGGCATGATGGACATGCCCACCAGCGGGCAATATCTTCTGGATAATTTAGACGTCTATGCGCGGAGCGAGAAGCAACTGGTCGAACTCCGCAATCGCGACATCGGCTTCATCTTTCAAAATTTCAATCTGCTGGAAAGCCCTTCCGTCTTCGAAAATGTGGAGCTTCCCCTGGTTTATCGAAAGACGCCGAAAGCCGAGCGGCACGCGCGTGTGACTGAAGTACTCGAGCGTCTGGGGTTGGGTGAGTGCGGCGATCTTCATCCCACTGAGCTATCCGGCGGCGAACAGCAACGAGTCGCCGTCGCTCGCGCGCTCGTCGGGGATCCAAAATTGATTCTCGCGGATGAGCCGACCGGCAATCTCGATAGCAAGGCGGGCGACAAGGTACTGAGCCTCCTCAAATCACTGCATGAGCGCGGCGCGACGATTCTAATGGTGACGCATTCGTCTGAGTATGCGTCACGCGCGGATCGAGCGATTACCATGCTGGACGGACGCATCGTCCGCCCAGCATAAAGGGTCTCTCTCACTACTCAGCCGACGCGTACCACCTCACGTTACGTGTCGCCAACATGACCACCGCCAGTACGGCGAAGAGCGCGATGGCGCCCATCAAGAGCGAATAGCTTTCCGACAGCACGAGCATGTAGAGCAACCCATAAACGAGGCCCATCAGTCCGGCAACAATGACGCCATTCTTTCGACTGCTAAGCGCGCCGGCAATGTAAATGCCGAGCAAAGCCACCAACGCACCCGCACCCAGCCAATACGCTGCGGCGAACATCAGATGCTCAGACAATGCGATGAGCAACAAGTAGAACGTACTGAGCGCCAGGCCGACGAAGAGATATTGCATCGGATGGATCGCCAGACCGCTCAACAACTCCCACGCGTAGAACGACAGAAACGTCAGCGCGATGAACATCAGTGCGTACTTCACGGCCCGCTCGTTACGCTGATAGATATCGACGCTTTGGAAAAGCTCGACGCCGAAGGCTGATGCTTGCATACGCGCATCATCCACTTGTCCGCCGATCCAGTTCTGCGGAAAATCCCGGTTTACCTCCAACACTTGCCACTGCGCGCTGAAGCCCTCATCGGACACCGACCGATCGGCCGGTAGAAAAGCGCCGTTGAACTGCGGATGCGGCCACGTTGAATTGACGCTGGCTCGGGTGACGCCCGCAAGCGGCAACAAGGACAACGCCTGACTGCCGGCCAATTTCAGATCGAATGCAAAGGCCTTCACAGCCCCTGTATACGCGGCCGTCAAATCGACCTCAGCTTCGATCGCCGGAAAGGCGCCTATGTCCGCGGGGCCGAACTTCAAATTTCGGTCGCCAAAATTCGCTTGCTTGAGCTCGCGCACGCTCCGCACGTCCGAGAGCGGCAGGCGCAGTCTTGTTTGCGACCAATAATAGGTTCCGTTGGGATCAATTATCGGCGCCAACCCTTTGCCGTCAAAACTGCCGGTCATCTTCACCTTCACTTGATATACCGGCACCTGATAGATGCCCACATGAAGCGGTTCAGGCTCGTCTAACTTCGCATCGATGTTGAGATCCGCCGGCAACACGTAGAGTTGATGCCGCGTGACGACGACGACGCCGTCCTTATCCTTGTGCGTAGTGT
>Ga0193752_1000688_pt1 | contig 30894 bp, 29 predicted proteins | sample H1c1metaG_FD_144924 | JGI IMG/M metagenome (GOLD analysis project Ga0193752, IMG submission 144924) | Soil microbial communities from a riparian zone of the East river system, Colorado, United States - H1c1 | ecosystem: Environmental > Terrestrial > Soil > Riparian zone | place: USA: East River... | reverse complement strand
AAACGGCGCGCGGCCGCGCATGGCTGAAAGTCCATCCACGCCGCTTCCACGGCCAAGCCGCAACAGAAAGGTCTCGGCCTGATCGTCGCGGGTGTGCGCAAGCAGGAGCGAGGCGGTACCGTTCGCGCGGCACCGTTCACCGAGCAGCCGGTAGCGGGCGTTGCGGGCGCTGTCCTCGACATTCGACCGCGGCTTGGGTCCGCGCCAGCGCAGGACATAAGCGGCAAAGCCCAAAGCCTTCGCCCACGAAGCGGCAGCGGCGGCGTCTTTGGCCGAGCCCGGACGCAGCCCATGGTCGACGACGAGGACGCTGCCTCGGGTGAGCGGGAACCCGCGCGCTTTGAGCCAGTCGGCGGCGAGATGCATCAGCGCGACCGAATCGCCACCGCCGGACGCGGCGAGCGCGAACGGGGCGTTCAGCGGCGAACCGAGTTGTTCGAGAGACACGGCAAAGGAAGCGCCGACGGGGTTGCCGTCAGCGGCACATGGCGTCGCGGCGCTCGTTGCGGGCGCGTGTCGTGATCGCGGGACTGGCTTGGGGATATTTCGCCGGGAGCGCGGCAAGGGCGGCACAGCCTTCGTTCATCTGGCCCAGCTCGAACAACGAGAGTCCGAGCTTGAGCATACTGTCGGGCGCGCGAGGCGCCGTGGGATATCTCTTCAGCAACTCGGCGAAATCGCGCGCCGCGCCCGCGTAGTCCTTCTTCGCAGAATAGGCGATGTCGCCGGTCCAATACAGCGCGGCGGACGCGCGTTCGTCGGCGGGATAGGCCTCGGCGAATTTGCGGAACGACTGGCTCGCATCATCATATTGCGCGCGCGACAGCAGATTCATGGCGGTGTCGAAATCGCGCTTGGGATCTGCAACCGGCGCAGGTGTCGGAAGCGTCGAGCCGGCCGGTATCTGGCCGAGCACACCCGGCGTCGAGGGCTGTGGCGCGGCTGCGCCCGGCAAATTGTCGGCAGGCGCAGGTGCAAGAGAGGCCATCTGGTCGCTGGCGGCCGGTGGCGGAGCGCCGGCAAGCTGGGCGTTCGCCCGCTGGCTGGCGTCAAATTCCATCTGCTTCTGTAACCGCTCCTGCTGCTGGGTAATCTGATCCAGCTTGTAGCCCAACTCTTCCATCTGCCCCGTCAAGCGAGTCACGCTGGTTTCGAGCTCGTCCACGCGCCGCATCATCGGGCCAAGGTCGGGTATGGCACGAGACGGCTCAGCGGCGGGCTCCGGGTCGGGCGGCGGCAGGGCGGCTCCGCTGGTGCCTTCGGGCGAACGCCGGAAGGTTTCGGCCTGGAGATCGCGGAGGTCGCGCTCAAGCCGCCTTATGCGGGCTTGAACATCGGCCGAGCTCTGGGCGTAAGCAGCGGTCTCAAGCGAGAGACTCCCGATCATCGACGCGACCACGACGAGAGCGACCGTCCGCACCATATTCAGAACCCTGCTCTTGCGCGTCATGGCGTTGCCTCGTCGTCAGAGGAATCCGAAGTCCAACAGTTTCAAGCCAAAACTTGGTCGAAATGGGGCTGAGCACGCAACGAAGTGTCGGGACCAGACCAACGCTCTGATCCTCGACGCTTCTTGCCTAAGCGGCGGTTAAGAAACCGCGCCGCTTTTGATCGTCGAGACGCCGCGCCGGTTTTCCGCCCAGCAGCTCTCGTTGGATTGTACGCACATCGGCCTCTCCTTGCCGTAGGAGATGGTCTCTATGCGCGCGCCGCTGACCCCCAAGCTGACCAGATAATCGCGCACCGCTTGCGCACGGCGAGGTTGTATTCGCGCGTGCCGCGTTCGTCGGCATGTCCTTCAATCGTGAGCACGACCGTAGGATATCTCTGCAGCCATGCGGCCTGCTTCTGCAGCGTGGCCCGGCTGCTGTCTTCGACATCGGACCTGTCGTAGCCGAATTGCACGCGGTCACCGACATTCTGCCGGAAGTCCTGAATGCTTCCGGCGACCACACCCGCAGGCGCGGGCGCAGCCATCGGCGGTGCCGGAGCTGGACGGGGCGCGGCCATCGGCGCCGGAGGGGGTGCGGGGGCAGGCGCCGCAGTCATCATCGGCGCCGGCATTTCTTCATCGCTGGCACAGGCCGTGAGAATAAGGACGGCGGATAGAGCCGTCAGAGTTTTTCCGATTGTGAGCTTTTTCATGTTTTGCACTCCTTGTGCGTCGTGCTCATCCCCAGCACTGCGCTTCCAAAAAAGGGTTAGCCCCCCTTTTACATCACCCGGATTTTGCCCTTATAAAATTTCAAATCGCTACACGACAAAATTACGAAATGCATTTTACTGGATCAAGGGCGACCACGCGGGGTCGGATGCATCGCCCGGCGACAACACACGCCGTTCATTGCGTCCCGTAATATCGACAGACCAGATTTGTGAGCCGCCTCCGCTTGCACCGCGTGATTCCAAGGTCCGCGTGAACATGAGCACGCGTCCATTCGGCGCCCAAGTCGGCCCTTCATCCTGCCAACCGCTCGTCAGCAGACGTTCGCCCGAACCATCCGGCCGCATAACGCCGACATGGAAATCTGAACCGATTCGCGTAAATGCAATCAGATCGCCGCGCGGACTCCAAACCGGCGTTCCGCTGCGTCCCTGACCGAAACTGATTCGGCGCACGGCCGTACCATCGGCGTTCATCACGTAGATCTGCTGCGAGCCGCCGCGATTGGATTCGAAGGTGATCTGCTGTCCATCGGGCGAGAAGGACGGCGCGGTGTCGATCGCCGGATCGTTCGTCAGGCGCTTCGACGTGCGGGTCGCAAGGTCCATCAGGTAGATATCGGAATTGCCGTTTGTCTCCAGCGCCATGACAACACTTTTGCCGTCGGGCGAGAAACGCGGCGAGAACGTCATGTTGGGGAAATTGCCGAGCACTTCCTGGCGGCCGGTTTCGAGATCGAAGAGGTAAACCCGCGGCCGCTCCTGGATGTAGGACATGTAGGCGATCATCTGCGCCGTCGGATTGAAGCGCGGCGTCAGCACGAGATAGTCGCCCTGGGTGAGGAAGACGGGATTGGCGCCGTCCTGATCCATCACCGCCAGCCGCTTCCTGCGGTTGAGCGCAGGCCCACTTTCGGAAATGAAGACGATGCGGGTGTCGAAATAGCCCTTCTCGCCGGTGATCCGTTCGTAGATCGAATCGGACACGAGATGGGCGATGCGGCGCCAGTTCTCGGGCGTCGTGGTGTATTGCAGGCCGATCATCTGACTTTCGCCGAAGATGTCCCAGAGCCGGAAGTCGACGCGCAGGCGGCCATCGGGCTGCATTGTGGTCTGGCCGGTCACGAGACCCTGAGCCTGGATGGTGCGCCAATCGCCAAAGCGCGGCGGCACGTTGATATCGGCGACCTTTTCGATGAAGGACGCGGGATTGACCGAGCGGAAAAGGCCGGAGCGTTCAAGGTCGGCACGCACGACGGATGCGATATCGCGCCCCTCCGGGCTCGCGATGAAGTCGGGGATGGCGATCGGGATCGGTTCGGTGACGCCTTGGTCGACGCGCACTTGAAGGGCCGCGTAAGCGGACGGCTCAAGCCCAAGGATCGCCACCGCCGCGAGGACGAGGAGCCTGCCGAAGGGCCGTCGTTTGGCTGTGCTCAATAGGTGTCTCAGATACATTGCCTCGCGCCTTGCTTAGGGGCCTACCATCCTGCTGGGATCAAACGTCATTACGATCTCCCGCCACGAATCATAGCGGTCGACCGGCAACAACTTATACGGTTCGCAAACATTCACAGCCCTAAGCGCTGCCTCCGCTGCCGTGCGCATATAAGGGTTCGATGCTGCTGCCGCGCGCGTTTGGGGCTCCAGCAGGGGCGGCTGCGCCAAGCTTCCGTCTCGCGCTAAGAAAACGCGCACCTGGACAATCAGTTTCTCTGGCGTTGGCGCGCCAACCGGAACATTCCAGCAATCGCGGATCTGGGACAGCAGAGCATCCCTGAGGTCGAGGGTCGAAGCGTTCTGCGCGCCCAAGCCCTTAGTGGCCGTTTCGGCCACTTGCGCCTGTGGCGGAGCGGGCGGTTTGGGGGTGCGGCTATCCAGCAACGCCAGGACAGAATCGACGCTGAATTGCGGCTGCGGCGGCTCGGGCTTGGGTCTTTGCCGGGGAACGGGAGGCTTCGGTGGCGGCTTTGCGGCCTCTACGACCTGTTTTGGCGGTTCCGGTGGCGGCTCGGGCTTTTGTTCGGGTTCGGGCGGCGCGATTTCGACTTCCTCCGGCGACGGAGGCGGAGGCGCGGGGGGCTCCGGCGGCGGAAGCGCCTCGGGCGCCGGTGGTTCCGGCGGCTGCTCGATCACAGTCGGCCTGACATTCGTCACGTCGGCAACCGTCATCAGTTCGACGGGAATGATGTCGGAAGGCTCCTCGGACAGCTCGAAGGCATGCGGCCATGCGAATGAGGCCGCGGCAATGATGACCGCGTGAAGGGTACCGGAAACGATGAAGCTTCGCTTCAACATCCAGTTACGGCCCCGGCTGCCGTCGCTGCGCCTCGGTCACAAGACCGATACGCGTGAATCCGGCCGAGTTCAGAAGGCCCATGACCTCCATCACCTTGCCGTAGTCCACGGTCCTGTCGCCGCGCACGAAGATGCGCTGGCTGTATCCGTTCTCGGAGATCGCCATCAGCTTGGGCACTAGCTCGTCGACCGCGATCTCGGTGTTCTGGAGGAACACCTTCCCGGCATTGTCGATGCTGACCGCAAGCGGCTCGCGATCCTGGCCGAGCAGACGCGCGCGCGTCTGCGGCAAATCGATCGGCACCCCGGCAGTGAGCAGAGGTGCGGTCACCATGAACACGATCAGCAGCACCAGCATCACGTCCACGAAGGGCGTGACGTTGATTTCCGACATGGGCCGGCCACGCCGCCCGTTCCCTCGCGATGCGCGCGGGCTGTTCATAACCGAAGGCATCAGCGCGACCTCTCGTCGAGCTGGCGCGACAGGAACGCGGAAAATTCGTCGGCGAAGGCCTCGAGCCTGTTCTCGTAGCGGCCGACCTCATTGACGAAGCGGTTGTAGGCAATGACCGCCGGAATAGCCGCAAGCAGGCCCAAAGCGGTGGCGAACAAAGCCTCCGCGATGCCCGGCGCGACCACGGCGAGCGTCGTGTCCTGACGCTGAGCGATCGCCTGGAACGAGTTCATGATCCCCCAGACGGTGCCGAACAGGCCGACGAACGGCGCGGTGGAGCCAACGGTCGCGAGATAACCCAAACCGCGCTCGAGCTTCTCGATTTCACGATGGATGGAGACGTTCATGGCCTTCTCGACCCGATCCTTCACGCCCGGGATCAGCGCATCGCGCGGCACACCGCCTTCGAACGAGCGTTTCCACTCGCGCAAAGCGGCCACAAATACGGCGGTGAAGGGTTGATCGGAGCGCTGCGAGTGCTGGGCGTAGAGCTCATCCAGCGAACGGCCCGACCAGAAGGTCTTCTCGAAACGGTTGGCCTTGCGCTTGAGCGTGCCGATGGCGAACGACTTGTCGATGATGAGCACCCACGACCAGAACGACGCCAGGATCAACATGATAAGAACGCTCTTCACGACGAAATCGGCCCGCATGAAGAGGCCAACCGGGGTAAAAGTTTCCGCCGTTTCGGACTGCTGATCGACAAGGGTGGCCTGGACATCGCCAGACGGAGCCGCCAAGGGCGCGCTTTCGGCCGCCGAGCCCGTGGGGGCCGCGGATGGCGGGCTTCCCTGCCCCGAAGGCCGGGCGGGTTGAAGCTGCGCCAAAGCGGCGCCGCCTCCGGCGTCGACCGCGACAACCAACAGAAGCCCCGCGAGCGCCAAGAGGGCCAGACGTCTTACCTTCATGCACAGACCTTTGATTTGAAATGGGCCCTCGGATCGAAATGAATCTTTCCCGCCAACAGCGCCATTTCGACCTCTATCCCCGTTTGCCGATGTGGAAGGCATCCTACAGAGCACACTCAATAGTGGCTGAATTTTGACTCGCATCATTTGCCCTCCAGCTTGAGGCATAAGCACAACGGATTGACGAAAGTTCCCGCCGGGGGGTGGGATCGAAACTCTCGTGTCCGGTGTGCCGGCTCTGTCCCTACCCTTGACGGTGGCGGGAGAGAATCCTTGGCCCTGTGATAAACAATGTGTCCGTCGCCCGCTTAGCATTCCATCTCTCCGGTTACCGTCGAATTACGATTGGACGAAGCTCTGCAACTTCCTGCGGACAAGTTCGGGCACCCGGCGCGGCCGTCCGTCGCGGGTGACGACGCAAACCTCGACGTCCGCCTTCACGAGAATGTCAGCAGCGCGGCAGACAGCTTGATCGAGCCTCAAGCGAGCGCCCGCCAGTTCGAGCGCCTTGGTGCGCACATGCAGCGCTTCATCCACCCTGGCCGGTTTGACGAAATCGATGGTCATACGGCGCACGGCCCAGAACAACGGCGGTTCGCCGTCCAGCATGGCCTGATGGGGCGCGTCGGCCGCCCGCAGGAATTCCGAGCGCCCGCGCTCCATGAAGCGCAGATAGCTTGCGTGGTAGACGACGCCTGAGAAATCCGTGTCTTCGTAGTAGACGCGAAGCGGGAAGACGAACGCCTGGCCATCGAAACGGCCGGCAGCGGGTTCGGGCGCGGTGGTTTTATCGGTCGCGCGATCTTGCGGCGAACCGGGCACCCCTTCGCCGGATCGCGCTCTAGTCGTCATCTGAAAACAGATGCGGCTGAACCGGGGTCGAGGCCGGCGCGGGCAGTCCGAGATGGCCGTAGGCCTGGGACGTCAGCAGCCGGCCGCGGGATGTGCGCTGCACGAAGCTCTGCTGGATGAGATAGGGCTCGACGATCTCCTCAATGGCGTCGCGCGGCTCTCCCAAGGCGGCGGCCAGCGTTTCGATTCCGACAGGACCGCCTGCGTAGCCTTCGGCGATGAGGGCAAGATAGCGGCGGTCGAACGCATCGAGCCCCCGGGCATCGACCTCCAGCCGCGCCAATGCAGCATCGGCGACAGCGCGGTCGACCTCGACACGGCCGGCGACGGCAGCGAAATCGCGAACGCGCTTCAGCAGGCGCCCGGCGATGCGTGGCGTGCCCCGTGAGCGCTGGGCGATCTCGCGCGCGCCGTCATCGGTCAGGCGAAGCCCGAGCACGCGCGCCCCGCGCGCCACGATCTGCATCAGCTCCTTCGTTTCGTAGAACGAGAGGCGGATCGGAATGCCGAAACGGTCACGCAGCGGCGTGGTGAGGAGGCCCGTGCGCGTCGTGGCGCCGACCAGCGTGAACGGCGCCAGCGTGATTTTGACCGAACGCGCCGAAGGCCCCTCCCCGATGATCAGGTCGAGCTCGAAATCCTCCATCGCGGGATAGAGGATTTCCTCGACCGCGGGGTTGAGGCGGTGGATCTCATCGATGAAGAGCACATCGCGGGGCTCGAGATTGGTGAGGAGTGCTGCGAGATCGCCCGCCCGCGCCAGCACGGGGCCGGAGGTCGCGCGAAAGCCGACGCCGAGCTCGCGCGACACGATCTGGGCGAGCGTGGTTTTGCCGAGCCCGGGCGGGCCCGAGAACAGCACGTGGTCCAAGGGCTCGTTGCGCGCGCGCGCGGCCTCGATAAAGACGGAGAGATTGTCGCGGGCCTGGGCCTGACCCACGAAATCGGCGAGGCGCTTGGGGCGCAAGGTCGATTCGAGGTCGTCGTCCTCGCGCCGCTCGGGCGCGATAAAGCGGTCGGCGGTCTTGTCCGGGTCTGTCTTTGTCTTGGGCACGGCCATGGGGCGACTCACTTCCGCCCACTGTGCTTCACTTCGCCCACGGATTGAAGACGGGAAGGCCGGCGAAGGCGGAATCGCGGACATTGCGCGTGACACGCGTCCGGCGATGGGCCTTGCTCATACGTCGATTTTGCGAGGCCGCTCTCTCCTGCGTCGCGGAAGCTCTAGATCAGCAAAGCCCGGCGGCGCGGGTCGCAAGACGTCGAGAAATGTCTTGGTGATAGGCAAGCTACCCAACTTGGATATGGGGCCGAAGTAAAGAAGTTCAAGAATTGCAGAGCCCCGATTTGCGCAGCTTTATGAGACCTCGGCAGACACATGCGCGTGCTCATCTCTTCGGTGGAGACGCGGCGAACTGCGAACGAGGGGAGCTGTTTGATGACCATGCGGGATGCCGACGTCTTGATCGCGGGCGCAGGCCCGACAGGGCTGATGTTGGCTGCCGAGTTGGCATTGGCGGGCGTCGACGTTGCCATTGTCGAACGGCGCGCCAACCAGGAAATCGCGGGCTCGCGCGCACGCGGTCTGCACTCGCGCACCATCGAGGTCCTCGATCAGCGTGGAATCGCCGATCGGTTCCTCTCGCAGGGGACTGCGGCTCAAGTCGCGGGGTTCGCCGGGACCCCTTTGGATATCAGCGACTTTCCCACCCGGCACAATTACGGGCTCGCGCTATGGCAGACCCAGATGGAGCGCATACTCGCAGGCTGGGTCGAGGAGCTGGCGGTGCCGATCTACCGGGGGCGTGAGGTAACGGGCTTCGCGCAGGACGACGCCGGCGTCGACGTCGAGCTCTCCGATGGCCAGCCGTTGCGCGCGAAATATCTCGCCGGGTGCGACGGGGGACGCAGTCTGATCCGCAAAGCCGCCGGCATCGACTTTCCAGGATGGGATCCGACAACGAGCAATTTGATCGCCGAAGTCGAAATGACCGAGGAGCCGCCGGAGTGGGGCATCCGCCGCGACACCCTGGGCATCCATTCGCTCAGCAGATTGGAGGATGGGAGGCGAGTCAGCGTCCTGGCGACCGAACAGCACGTCGGACACACGACCGAACCAACCCTGCGCGATCTCAGCAAGGCGCTCGTCACCGTATACGGGTCCGATTACGGTATCCACAGTCCCACCTCGATCTCCAGGTTCACCGATGTGACCCGGCAGGCAGCGTCCTACCGCAAGGGACGGGTGCTGCTGGCTGGCGACGCCGCACACGTGCATCCGCCGGATGGTGGACAGGGCATCCAGACCGGTGTGCAGGATGCGGTGAATCTGGGATGGAAGCTGGCCCAGGTGGTCAAGGGCACGTCGCCGGAAAGCCTCCTGGAGACCTACCATGCGGAGCGCCATCCGGTCGCTGCGCGCGTGCTGCGCAACACGATGGCGCAGGTCATGCTTCGCGGCGCCGACGAACGCACGAAGGCTCTGCGCGAGACAATGTCCGAGCTCCTCGGCATGGACGAGCCGCGCAGACGATTCGCCGCGATGATGTCGGGTCTCGACATTCATTACGATCTCGGTGAGGGACATAAGCTGCTCGGGCGCCGGATGCCCGATCTCGACCTGGTCACCGACAACGGCCGGCAAAGAGTATTCACCCTGCTCCACGATGCGCGGCCGGTGCTGCTCAACCTCGGCAAGCCAGGCGGCTTCGACATCACTCCGTGGGCGGATCGGGTCAAGCTGATCGACGCCACATACGACGGCGTGTGGGAACTTCCGGCGCTTGGTGCGGTCACCGCTCCTACCGCCGTGTTGATCCGGCCCGATGGACATGTCGCCTGGGTGGGAGACCGCAACCCCCTGGGCCTGCCTGACGCGCTAACCACCTGGTTCGGACCGCCGGTTTAGACGGCGCGGGCGAGCTGGCGTAAGGACTCACGAATCAAGATATCGAGCGCGGCGGCGTCGCCGAGGCTTTGGCCCGCGCGCGCGACCGCTTCGCCCGCAGCCATCGGCGAGTAGCCGAGTTTGACGAGGGCCTGGATCGCATCGGACTCTGCGGGACGTGGCGCCTGCACACCTGCGATGCGTTCGCCCGACTCCGCGCCCCGTTGCATGGCGAGCGCGGGCGCCTTGTCCTTCAGCTCGGTCACGATGCGCGTGGCGAGCTTGGGACCGACGCCTTGCGCGCGGCCGATGGCGGCCTTGTCGCCGAGCACTACGGCGCGTTCGATCTCTTGCAGCTTGAGCGCGGCGAGCACCGAAAGCGCCACCCGCGCGCCCACGCCCTGCACGGTCTGAAGGAGGCGGAACCATTCGCGCTCATCGGCGGTGAAAAAGCCGTAGAGCCGGATGGCCTCCTCGGAGACTTTGGTTTCGATCGCGAGGCTTACCGTCGCCCCGACGGAGAGCCGCGCGAGCGTGCTCGACGGGCTGTGCACCAGATAACCGACACCGCCGACGTCGATGACGACGTGATCTGGGCCAATGAAATCCACCCGGCCGGTGAGCTTCCCGATCATGAGGCGAGAGCGGCCGCGATGCGCGCGCGCGTGCCGGCGAGATGCGCATGCGCGATGGCGCAGGCGAGCGCGTCTGCTGCGTCCCCGCCCTGGAACCGCGCAGTCGGAAGCAGACGCCTCACCATGGCCTGCACCTGCGCTTTATCCGCGTGACCGACGCCGACGACGGATTTCTTGATGTGGTTGGGCGCGTATTCGGCGATCGAGAGTCCCGCCTCGGCCGCCGCGAGCAGCGCGATGGCCCGCGCGTGGCCGAGCTTCAACGCCGCGAGCGGATCCTTGGCGACGAAGGCCAACTCGACAGCGACCGTGTGCGGCTCATGCTCGATCAGGACGGTGCGAATGCCTTCATGCAGTACGGCGAGGCGGTTGCCCAGAGACATCGAGGCGATGGTGACGACGACGCCATTGGCGATGTGGGTGAGCCGGTTGCCGGTGACCTCGATGACGCCCCAGCCGGTGCGCGAGAGCCCCGGATCGAAGCCGGCAATGCGAATGGTCGTCACTGGCCCGCTCCGCGAGAATCGCTTGGCCGAGTGTCGTGCATCTGGGCGGTCGTGCGCAACGGCACCAAGGCGCGAGCCAACGCACCCCCTCAACGTCGACCCACTCCCTCACGGATGGTAGACTCACTGTCTTGTAGCGCCATTGCGAGGTGGACATGGCCGCAACATGTAAACCGCAACGTGTAAAGTGTCCTGCACGGCGCTGCTATTGACGGGCTTGCTCCTGATTTTCACTCGTGCGCAGTCCGCATCCACCGAAGTTGGGCCGGCCTTTCAATACACCGAGCAAATCAAGAATGAGATTGTGTTGCCCATCCTCCGAAGGGCGTTGGGCGGTGGGATCGCCTACTACGACCCCGCATCCTATGGTCATGACCCAATGCGGCGAGGTCCGTCCTGTACACATTCGACTACGGCAGGGCCCCAAACGTACTAGACGCGCCATACGTGATCATCGCGATTGAACCACGGACGCTTGCCGTCCTTAGCGTAACCAAACTCCCGGACTAATTTATCGGGCCAGAACCAGATTGCGGGGCAGCACCTACGCTGCCGACAGCTTCTCCATGAGCGCTTCGCTCAGCTCGTAATTGGCATAGACGTTCTGGACGTCGTCGTGGTCGTCGAGCACTTCGAGGAGCTTGGTGAGCGTTTCGCCCGCCTGGTCGTTCACGGGAATCGTGTTCGCCGGCTTCCAGATGATCTTGGCCGATTGCGGGGCGCCGAGCTTGGCTTCAAGCGCGTCGCGCACGGCGGCGAAATCTTCGGGGCGGCAGAGAAATTCGTGGCCCTCACTGCCCGAGATGGATTCATCGGCGCCGGCTTCGATCGCCGCTTCGAGCATGGCATCGGCATCGCCAACGCTGCCGGGATAGATGATCGAGCCGATCCGCTGAAACATAAAGGAGACGGAGCCCGTCTCGCCGAGCGCGCCGCCATATTTCGAGAAGGCGGCGCGGATGTCGCCCACGGTGCGGTTGCGATTGTCGGTGAGCGCCTCGACGATGATCGCGATTCCGCCCGGGCCGAACCCTTCGTAGCGCACCTCGTCGTAGCTCTCGGCGTCTCCGCCTTGCGCCTTCTTGATGGCACGCTCGATCACGTCCTTGGACATACTCTGCTGTTTGGCCGCCGCGATCGCGACGCGGAGCCTTGCGTTGTGGACCGGATCGGGCAGGCCGAGCTTGGCCCAAACGGTGATTTCACGCGACAGCTTGGAGAACAGCTTGGACCTTTGCGCGTCCTGCTTGTTCTTGCGGAACATGATGTTCTTGAACTGGGAATGGCCGGCCATGGGCGCGATTTCCGGGCTGAATTCGTGTGCGTTGCGGGTCAGATAGCCGGGCGCGAAGGAGGGTTCAAGTGCCGCCAAAGCACTGGGTAAACCCGCTCACATCGAGGGTGTGGTTTGGATCAGGCGGCCGCCGATCCGGACCGGCTCGCAGCGGACGGCCAAGCCGGTGCGGCTCGCTGTCTCGATGAAGACGGCGCAGAGCGTGGCGGGACCGGTCGCGGGCGTCATGCGGCCGCCCGACATCTTCTTGGTGAAGCGCTGAAGCGGTTCGAACTTGTCCATCCCGATGACGGAATCATAGTCCGCGCAGGCGCCGGCGTCGGTCTGGTATCCCGTCCCCAGCGGAAGGATTTGCGCGTCTCCGGTCGGGATATGGCTGTGGGTGCCGATGACGGCGCTGGCGCGGCCGTCGCAGAAATGGCCCATCGACATCTTCTCGGACGTGGCCTCCGCGTGCATGTCGACTATGATCGCGTCGGCACCCTCGATGAGGGGACAGGCGGCGAGCTCAGCATCGACTGCGGCAAACGGATCATCGAGCGGGTCCATATAGATACGCCCCATCGGGTTCATCACCAGCACCCGGGCGCCGTCGCGCGTGTGGTAGAGCCCGGCGCCGCGGCCGGGCGTCCCCTTGGGATAATTGAGCGGCCGCAGGATGCGATCGTCCTCATCGATAAAGCTGAGGATTTCCTTCTGGTCGAGCCAGTGATTGCCGGTCGTGAGCACATCGACGCCGGTCGCGAACAGGTCGCCGGCGACGCTGCGGGTAAGGCCAAAACCGCCGGCGGCGTTCTCGCCATTGGCGATCACGAAGTCGAGGCCGAGCCGCTCGCGCAACGGGCGAAGCTCGGCCTCGAGGACGTCCCGCCCGGGCCTGCCGATCACATCGCCGATCATGAGAATCCGCATCGCTACCTTTCGAACCTGCGCGCGCCGAGTTCGGTCACCACCCAGTCGAGCGGTTCGTCGGTTTCACCATGCGGAACAGCGGGGACTTCCTGTCCGGCAAAGGCAAAGCCAACCGCGACAATGCTGCGCGAGGCGCGGAGGGCCGAGAGCGTCCGGTCATAGAAGCCGGCGCCGTAGCCGAGCCGGTTTCCTTGTGCGTCAAAAGCGAGCAAGGGCACGACAAGCACATCCGGTATCGCCTCGGGCCAGTCCCTGCCGGGTTGGGAGAGACCGAACACGCCGGGCACCAGAGCGGCGCCCTTCTCGTAGAGGTGGAAGGCGAGTTTCTCGCCCTTGCGCACCACCCGCGGCAGGGCAATAGGGTGCCCTTCCTTGCGCAGGAGATCGATCAGGGGCTCCGGGTCGGTCTCTTCGCCGATGGCGACAAACGCCGAGACGACGGCAGAAGGCGCCAGTGGAATTGCAGCGACCAAGTTCCGTGCCATTCGCTGGGCCGCATCCGGCACGGCTGCCCGTAAAGGCGCACGCCGCGCCAGGGCTTCCTCCCTCATGGCTTGCTTGCGAGCGATGATCGTCATGAGGAAGGGTGCACACACCGAATAAGAAAGTGGGCGGGACCGCTAACGCCGTTGGAATATGGATCCTCACGGGCCTGCAGTTGCAGGTGGGCGCCGTATGTCCGGGACCACGATCCCGGCCAGGAACAGCTCCCGGTGAGTACCATTAAGGCCCCTGGGTATCGCATTCCTGACGCGCGAGGCAGTACCCGCCCGTGCTCAATCTAGGGAGCCGCGACGCGCGCGGCAATGCTCTCGATGCGCACGGCGGCTTGTTCCAACAGTTCGCTGACGCCGGCTTCGGCTTTTTCCAGGGTTTCCGCGCCGTCCGCGAGCTTTGCTTTCAACGATGCAATCTCCCGTTCGCGCTCGGCGGACCTGGCGATTGCCCCAGAAAGCTCGTCACTGAGCACCAGTCCCGCCATCAACAGCAGCCGTGCGTCGCCGACCTGGCCCACGGAGGATGCGAGAACCTGCACCCGCTTGTCGAACATCTGGGCAAGTTCCCGCAGGCGGTCTTCCTGGCCGACATCGCAAGCGACCTGGTAGTCCCGCCCATTCACCACCACTTCCACCAATGGCATACGCGACGTCTCCGCTTCGCTTGAATTGGTCCGACTAGTTGTGTGCCAAGACTTCGCGGATTTCCGCGATCGTATCGTCGAGCCGGTCTTCGACCTCCTCGGTCAGTCCGGCGAGCACGCGCGTTTCGTCCTCGAGTGCGGCAATACGCGCAAACAGCGATTCGCGCTCGCTTTTGAGCGAGGCCAATTCTGCATTCAGTTTCGTCCCGTGCCGCATCGTGCCGCCCGACGCGCCAATAGCCTTGTCGAGCGCATCCAATGCGGCTGAAAAGCGGGCCTGTGCCTGCGCGAGCTTCGTCATGCGACTCACCGCGATTCGCTTCACTACGCGGTTTCAGCTTAGGAGGAAGGGAAACAAGGGGTCAACGAAATCAGGCGGCGAACACACAGGTCCGGCTGCAATGGCTGTGATCATCCCGGCCGAGGTCTTGACGCCCTGGGAATGCATGGCTTAGGCCTGATCAAAAGGGCATCAAAATGACCACCGCCGCCTCGCCGGCCAAGGTGTCGCCGGACGCACGAAACCTACCCGACCCCTCCGAGAATCGCGAAGGTGTCCGCAGGCTGGCAAACGCCATCCGGGCGCTCGCCATGGACGCGGTGGAGGCGGCGAAAAGCGGCCACCCCGGCATGCCGATGGGCATGGCCGATGTGGCAACGGTGCTGTTCACCCGCCATCTGAAATTCGACGCCGCTCATCCCGAGTGGCCCGACCGCGACCGCTTCGTGCTCTCCGCCGGACACGGCTCGATGCTGCTCTATGCCCTGCTCTATCTGACGGGTTACCCGGGGATCACGCTCGACGACATCAAACGCTTCCGACAGCTCGGCAGTCGATGCGCCGGCCACCCCGAATACGGCCACGCGCCCGGCATCGAAACGACCACAGGTCCTTTGGGCCAGGGTCTCGGCAACGCCGTCGGCATGGCGTTGGCCGAACGGGTTCTGAACGCGCGCTTCGGCGATGCTCTCGTCGATCATCGCACCTATGTCATCGCCAGCGACGGCGACCTGATGGAAGGCATCAGCCACGAATCCTGCGCGCTTGCCGGCCATCTCGAGCTCAACCGGCTGATCGTGTTGTATGACGACAATCACATCTCGATCGACGGACCGACGAGCCTCGCCGACTCGACCGACGTGGTGAAGCGCTTCGAGGCCTATGGCTGGGCGGCGTCGCGCATCGACGGGCAGGATCCGGCCGCGGTCGATCAGGCGCTCAAACAGGCGCAGACGAGCGACAGGCCGGTGCTGATCGCCTGCCGCACGACCATCGGTTACGGCGCGCCGAAACGCGCAGGTACCGCGAAGGCGCATGGCGAGGCACTCGGCGCGGAAGAAATCGCTGGTGCTCGCACTGCCTTGGGTTGGAACTACCCGCCGTTCGAGATTCCCACCGATGTTGTGGACCCGTGGAGAGCTGCGGGGACGCGCGGGAGTGAACAGCGCCAGGCCTGGGACGCGCGCCTTGCGGCGAACCAAATGGAAAAGGCGTTCGGGGCGGCGCTCTCCAGTGAGATGCCGGCATCGCTTGGCCCCGCTCTTGCAGCGGTCAAAGCAAAGTTCGCTGCGGCGAAGCCCGTGATCGCGACGCGCAAGGCATCCGAGATCACAATCGAGGCCTTCAGCGCAGAGCTGCCCAACACGCTCGGCGGCTCGGCCGATCTGACCGGCTCGGTGTTCACCAAGACCAAGAACGATCCCGTGATTGCGCCGGGCCAGTACGCCGGGCGCTTCGTTCACTACGGCATCCGCGAGCACGGGATGGCTGCCTGCATGAACGGCATCGCGCTGCATAGAGGGCTGATTCCATTCTCGGGCACCTTCCTGGTGTTTTCAGACTATTGCCGTCCCTCGATCCGTTTGGCCGCGCTGATGGGACAGCACGTCATCCACGTGATGACGCATGACTCCATCGGGCTCGGCGAAGACGGGCCGACCCATCAGCCGGTGGAACATCTGGCGGCGCTGAGGGCGATACCGAACCTGCTCGTGTTGCGTCCGGGCGATGCGGTCGAGACCGCGGAGTGCTGGGAGGTGGCCTTGCGCGAAACATCGCGGCCGTCGGTGCTCGTTCTGTCGCGGCAGAATCTTCAGACGCTGCGCACCGATCCGAAGAGCGAGAACCTCTCGGCGCGCGGCGCCTATTGCGTCGCGGAGAGCGAGCGCGCGGCGCAAGTGACGCTGCTCGCCACCGGCTCGGAAGTGGAGATCGCGGCCAAGGCGCGCGAGCTTCTCCAGGCGCAAGGCGTGGCGGCGCGCGTCGTCTCGATGCCTTGTTGGGAATTGTTCGAAGAACAAGGCGAGGACTACATAAGCGCCACACTTGGTCCTGGTACCGTCAAGGTCGCGATCGAGGCCGCCGGCCCGATGGGCTGGGAGCGCTACATCGGAAGCGACGGCGCGTTCATCGGGATGCATGGATTCGGCGCCAGCGCGCCGTATAAGGAACTCTACAAACATTTCGGCATTACCGCCGAAGCGGCGGCCGAGGCAGCGCTCAAGCGTCTCAATCACAAGAGGTAAGTCATGGCAGTACGCGTCGCGATCAACGGTTTCGGCCGGATCGGCCGACTGATCTTGCGGGCGATCATCGAGTCCGGGCGCAAGGATCTCGTCGTCGTTGGAGTGAACGATCTCGGCCCGGTCGAAACCAACGCGCATCTCCTGCGCTACGACTCGGTCCACGGGCGGTTTCCCGCCGACGTGAAAGTCTCCGGCGACCACATGATCGTCAACGGCCAAAACATCAAGGTGACGGCGATAAAGAACCCGGCCGAGCTGCCGCACAAAGAGCTCGGCGTGGACATCGCGCTTGAATGCACCGGCATCTTCACGTCGAAGGAGAAGGCATCGGCGCATCTGACGGCGGGCGCCAAGCGGGTGCTGATCTCGGCCCCGGCCGACAATGTCGATTTGACCGTGGTCTACGGCGTCAACCACCACATGCTGACCAAGGACAACATCGTTGTTTCGAATGCGTCGTGCACGACGAACTGCCTGGTGCCGGTCGCCAAGGTTCTGAACGACACGGTCGGCATCGAACACGGGTTCATGACGACGATCCATTCCTACACCAACGATCAGCCGTCGCTCGACCAGATGCACAAGGACCTTTACCGCGCGCGCGCTGCTGCGCTGAATATGATCCCGACCTCGACGGGAGCGGCGAAAGCGGTTGGCCTCGTGCTGCCTGAGCTCAAAGGCAAGCTCGACGGCGTTTCCATTCGCGTGCCGACCCCCAATGTTTCGGTGATCGATCTGAAGGTCGTCACCAAGCGCGCGACGACGGTGGACGAAATCAACGAAGCCATGAAGCGCGCGGCAAGCCAGGAATTGAAGGGCGTGCTCGATATCGTGGATGCGCCGCTCGTCTCGGGGGACTTCAACCACAACCCCGCCTCGTCATCCTTCGCGCTCGATCAAACCAAGGTCATGGACGGCAAATTTGTGCGGGTGATGAGCTGGTACGACAACGAGTGGGGCTTCTCCAATCGGATGGCTGACACGACCATCGCGATGGCGAAGCTGATTTGAACGGCAATGGCCGCCTACCGCACGCTGGATGACCTGCGCGATCCCGACGTAAGGGGCAAACGCGTGCTGGTGCGCGCGGATTTGAACGTGCCGATGAAGAACGGCGTCGTTACCGATGCTTTGCGCATCGAGCGTCAGGCGCCAACGATCAAGGAACTGGCCAAGCGCGGCGCGCGCGTGATCGTGCTGTCGCATTTCGATCGTCCGGGCGGCAAGGCCGTGCCGTCGATGTCGCTGAGGCCGCTTGCGGTTCCGCTTGCCGAAGCCATCGGACGTCCGGTCGCATTCGCGAAGGATTGCATCGGGGAAGGCGCCATTGCGGCGATCGGATCGATGCAGGACGGCGATGTGATCCTGCTCGAGAACACACGGTTTCATGCCGGCGAAGAGAAGAACGACACCGCGTTCGCGAAAGCGTTGGCTGCGCTGGGCGACCTCTACGTCAACGACGCATTCTCGGCCGCGCACCGGGCGCATGCTTCGACCGAAGGGGTGGCGCGTCTTCTGCGGTCGGCGGCGGGCCGGGCGATGGCGTCCGAGTTATTCCACCTGCACAAAGTGCTCCAAAGCCCCGAGCGGCCACTGATGGCGGTGGTGGGCGGCGCTAAGATCTCTAGCAAGATCGACGTTCTCAATCACTTGGCCGCGATCGTGGATGTGCTCGTGATCGGCGGCGCGATGGCGAACACGTTTCTGGCGGCGCAGGGCTACCAGGTCGGCAAGTCGCTGGTGGAACTTGACCAACGCGAGACTGCCCGAAAAATCATCAGTGCGAAGGTGATCCTGCCCAAGGATTTGGTGGTGGCGCAGGAAATGGCACCCAATGCCCGTTCCCGCATCACCGGACCCGACGGCGTCGAACAGCACGAGATGATCCTCGACGTCGGGCCGCGCACGATCCAGGAGTTCGCGCGGCAGTTGAAAACGGTCAAGACCGTGGTCTGGAACGGGCCTTTCGGCGCGTTCGAGACCCCGCCCTTCGACCGGGGCACGGTTTCGGCCGCCCAGGCGGTCGCGGAACTTACGCGTGAAGGCAAATTGCTTTCGGTTGCAGGCGGTGGCGATACGGTGGCAGCATTGGCCCACGCTGGCGTGTTGAACGATTTCAGCTACGTTTCGACCGCTGGCGGCGCGTTTCTTGAATGGCTCGAGGGGCGGACTTTGCCGGGCGTGGCGGCACTCGGCGCACTGCTGCACTGAAGGATGACGACGATGAACAAGGATGAATTGGCGCGGATCGCGAAGGCCATGGTGGCCAAGGGCAAGGGCATCCTGGCCGCGGACGAAAGCTCGGGCACCATCAAGAAGCGCTTCGACGCGATCGGCGTCGAGTCCACGGAAGCCGCCCGGCGCGATTATCGCGAGATGCTATTCCGTTCGGCAGATGCGATGAAGAACAGCATCTCAGGCGTGATCCTCTATGACGAGACCATCCGCCAGAACGCGAAGGACGGTACCCCGCTGGTGAAGCTGATCCAGGCGGCGGGCTCGCTTCCCGGCATTAAGGTCGACAAGGGGACGAAGCCCCTTCCCTTCTCGCCCGGCGAAGTCATCACCGAGGGTCTCGACGGATTGGCGGAACGGCTGATCGAATATCGCAATCTCGGCGCGCGCTTCGCGAAATGGCGCGCGGTGATCGACATCGGCGCCGGCATTCCGAGCTTCAACGGCATCAGCACCAACACCCACGCGCTCGCGCGCTACGCGGCGATCTGCCAGGAGTGCGACATCGTTCCGATCGTCGAGCCCGAAGTGCTGATGGACGGCAGCCACGATATCGATGCGTGTTACGACGTGACCCAGTGGGTGCTGAAGACGCAGGTCCAAGATCTCTATCATCAGCGCGTGATGCTGGAAGGCATGGTGCTGAAGCCCAACATGGTGATCGCGGGCAAGAAGAGTGCGAAGAAATCTAGCCCTGAGGAAGTCGCTGAGAAGACCGTCAAATGCCTGAAGGATTGCGTGCCGGCGACGGTTGCGGGCATCGCGTTCCTCTCGGGCGGACAGGCGGACGAGGAAGCAACGATCCATTTGAACCTGATCAATCAGCTCGGACCCCTGCCGTGGCCGGTCACGTTCTCCTATGGCCGCGCGCTGCAGCATCTGCCGCAAAAACTCTGGGCCGGTAAAACGGAAAATGTCGCGACGGCCCAGCGCGGGTTCTCGCACCGCTCGCGTATGAACGGCCTTGCCGCGCAAGGTATCTGGAAGCCGGAACTGGAAAAGGTCGGGATGGCAGCGTAAAGCTGCCGTCGATGGCCAAGTCCCGTTGCCGATTGTATCTCGTGACGCCTTCGCGGCTGGAGCCGCGCGCGTTTGCTGAAACGCTGAAGCGCGCGCTGTCGGGCGGCGATGTGGCGTCGCTCCAATTGCGGCTCAAGGATGTGTCCGACGACGAGATCCTGCGCACGGGCGACATTCTTATTTCCGTAGCGCAGCGCGCGAATGTCGCGTTCATCCTTAACGACCGGCCGGACTTGGCGCACAAGCTCGGCGCCGACGGCGTTCATGTCGGCCAGGAGGACGCGACCTATGCCGACGCACGCGCAGCTCTGGGGCCCAAGCGCATCGTCGGCGTGACGTGCCACAACTCGCGCCATCTCGCCGTCGAAGCCGCGGATGCGGGCGCGGATTATGTGGCGTTCGGCGCGTTCTATCCGACAGCAACGAAGGAGCCGAAGACGCGTGCCGAACCGGAAATCCTCGAATGGTGGTCGGAGCTGATGGTTGTGCCCTGCATCGCCATCGGCGGGATTACCGTCGAAAACGCCACGCCCCTGATCGCAGCGGGCGCAGATTTTCTCGCGGTCTCGGCAGGCGTGTGGGACCACCCGGCGGGGCCCGACGCGGCCGTCAAAGCGTTCAACGCGCTGTTCCGGCCTGAGTAGCGCCCCAATAGGGGGGATGCTACAAGCCCCGCGGCTCAGCGGAACAGCGGCGCGTCAATGGGAAAAGTTGCAGGCAATGAAGTCCGGCCCGGGATGGTCATCGAACTGAATGGCCAGATCTGGTCGGTGGTTAAGACCCAAAGCGTCAAGCCCGGCAAGGGCGGTGCGTACAACCAGGTGGAGCTGAAGAACATCATCACCGGCTCCAAGCTGAACGAGCGCTTCCGCTCGGCCGAGATGGTCGAGGAAACGCAGCTCGAACGGCGCGATTTCCAGTTCCTCTATGCCAGCGGCGATATGCTGACCTTTATGGACATCCAGACCTACGACCAGATCGAGCTTGAGACCGATTTCGTCGGCGACGACCGCGCAAAGTTCCTGCAGGACGGCATGAAAGTGATGGTCCAGCTCCACGAGAGCCGGCCGATCGGAATCACCCTTCCGCAACAGGTCATCTTGAAGGTGGTCGAGGCCGATCCGGTGACCAAGGGGCAGACGGCGTCGTCCTCCTACAAGAATGCCGTGCTCGAAAACGGCATCCGCACGTTGGTGCCCCCTTTCATCGAGGCGGGTACGCGCGTCATCGTGGCCACGGATGACGGGTCCTACGTCAAGCGTGCGGAGTAATGCGTTACCTCTCTCCGGCGTTGAACGTGATGATGGCGGCGGCCCGCAAGGCGGGGCGCGCGCTGATCCGCGACTTCGGCGAGCTGGAGAATCTGCAGATATCCAAGAAGGGTCCGGCCGATTTCGTCACCAGCGCGGACCAGCGCACCGAGCGCGTGCTTGTCGAAGAGCTGAGCAAGGCGCGGCCAGGCTACTGCTTCCTGCTGGAGGAACGCGGGCTGGTCGAAGGCCCCGATAAGACGCACCGTTTCATTATCGATCCGATCGACGGCACGACGAATTTCATGCACGGGCTGCCGCAATTTGCCATTTCGATCGCGCTCGAGCGCGAGGGCCAACTTGTCTCTGCCCTCGTCTTCAATCCGGTGACCGATGAGATGTTCGTGGCCGAGCGCGGTCAGGGCGCCTATCTGAACGAGAAGCGATTGCGCGTCGCGGCGCGCAAGAACCTCAACGAGAGCCTCATCGCGTCGGGCGCGCCTTTCATGGGCAAGGAAGGCCACGATCAGTTCCTTGCGGAATTGCGCGCCGTCCTCGACGCGACGGCGGGCATGCGCCGCTTCGGCGCGGCCTCGCTCGATCTCGCGTGGATGGCGGCGGGAAAATTCGACGCGTTCTGGGAGCGCAGCCTGCAGCCTTGGGACATCGCCGCCGGCATCCTCCTCGTGCGCGAGGCAGGCGGCGTTGTAACCGATCTGACCGGGCGCGACCGCATGATGGAGACCGGCGACATCCTCGCCGCGAACGATGCGCTACACAAACCGCTGTTCGACCTGATCCGCGGCGCGAAGGCGTAGCGGCGAGGCCGGCTATTTCGCGCGCATCTCCCCTATCGCGGTCTCAACCGCGGTCCAGGGCACCAGCTTGAAATTCTGCGGCTCGTCGGGCTCGGTGTTCTCGTCGTCCTGCACGACAAGGATGCCGCCCTGCCAATCCGCTCCCATGGACACGGAGCTGACCTCGATGCCATCGGTTCCCGTCACCGGATCGATCCCGTTGCCGGCGCCGATCGTGAACGAACCGACATACGCGTTGTCTTCGCTGCGTTCGTAGACGGCGAATTGCGAGCTGCCCTGGCTGGATGCGATGAGATAACCGCTGCGGTTCGGGCCGTCATAGATCGCGAGACCTTCGACGTCCGACGTCAGATGGCCACCTTCGGTCTTGTCGATCAGGACGCGCATGTCGCCGAGCGCGGGATCGGCAGCGAGACGCCAGATGCCCACATTTTCCTCTGCGATGAAGAGTGAGCCGGTGGCATCGTCCGCAACGCAGCCTTCGGCGATGGAGCCCAGATCGAAACTGCGGGTTTCGGTTGCGGACACGCCGTCAGCGCTCGCGGCGAGCTGCCACTGCTTGACGGCGCCGAGCGCGCTGGTCGCGATCACGTGCATCGCGCCGTTGGGTGTGCGGAAGAGGCAGATGCCGTAGATCTCCGGAAAGCCGCTGGGAATCGCGGCGAGCTGGGGCTGGAGCTGGCGCGTCGCGGCATCGAAGCGAAACACGGCGATGGTTTGATCGTCGCGGTCGGACGCCACCACGATCGGGGCCATGCCGTCGGCGAACTGGAAACCGTCGCGCAGATCGACGTTGTTCACCAAGCCGGCCTGAAGGAATTGCATCTCGTGGGCCTGCAGATCGTAGACGTAAAGCCCACCCTTCTTGTCGGTACCGATGATGCGCGATTGGGAAGGATCGGCCTGATCGATCCAGATGGCCGGGTCATCGGCAGCGTCTTCGTCCCTTGCCGAGCCGACGGCCGGGGTTTCGCGTGCCGCGAGAACGACAGGACGATTGGCGGAACCATCTGGAGAAGCGGTCTTCGTATTACCTGCGGGCGAACAACCGCAGAGCACCATGGCGCAGCACAACATCAATCGATGCACGTTCATAACGTCACAAATCTCCAATGGCCACGAATTCCTGTCGTCACATTTCAAAGCTAGTCAGCCGCAGCTTTGCTTGTCTATCGCGCTTTTGCGACAGGCGATTTCGCGCAAGCGTCATAAAACCACAACGCATCTGACATGCAGCTGTCATGATTTTCCCCGGCGCACGATCGACGTGTGTCTTCCGCGTCTCTGCGACAAAAGGAAATGCTGCATGGCAAAAAACTGTCACATGACTCTGTTAGGCGGCCCTGTAGTGGGACGTCATGCGGGGAATTCATCATGATCATCGCGAAAATGCGGGCACGGCTTCTGGCCGGCGCCGCGAGTGTATTGTTGTTGCCGATCGCCGCTCAGGCGCAGACGGCTCCCGTCACACCAGTGCCGCCAACGGCGGCGGAAACCGTGATCGTCACCGGCAATATCTATCGTGACCGGTCCACCGCGATTGCGCCGACGCTGGAATACGGGCTCGATTATTTTCAGTCGTTCGAACCGCTGACGGTGGGCGACATCCTGAAGCGCACGCCGAGCACGGCATTCGTCTCTGATATTCTCGAATTCGACGGCGTCAGGTTGCGCGGTCTCGATCCCGGATACACCCAGATCCTGATCAACGGAAAGCGCGTGCCGGGCGCCGATGTCGACCGCTCGTTCTGGGTCGACCGGATTCCGGCCGAACTGGTGGAGCGCGTGGAGATCGTGCGCAGCGCATCCGCCAACCGCTCGGGCGATGCGGTGGCGGGCGCACTCAACATCGTGCTGCGTAACGCCAATGAATTTACCGGTGCCTACGCGCGGGCCGGCGCGCTCTATTTCGACGACGGCGAGATAAAACCGGTGATCGGCGGTGTTGTGGCGGGCGCCATCGGCGCGGCTCGCGGTATTCTCGGATTGAACCTCCAGGGCCGGCACAATCCCAAGCAGAAACAGAGCTTCCGCTACGGTCCTGACGACGACGTGCTGGAATTCGACAATCGCGAAGACCAGAGCGACACGCGCGACGGCACCGACTATTCGGCCAACGGCGATCTGGTGATCCCAGTCGGTGTGGGCAATCTGAAACTCACCGGCTTTATCGTGCACACCGACAGGACGGAGACGGAGATTTCGAGCGAGTATGAAGACGAGACGACGACCGATAGCGCGGATCTCGTCACGCTCGCCGATCAGTTCGAGGACATCACGCAGGACAATTACACGCTGTCCGCCGCGCTGACGCAGACCATCCTCAACGGCGAGACGGAGTTCATCGTCGATTTCACCCGATTCACCGAGGACCTCATCGCCACAGAGCAGGAATCCGAGTTCGATCCGTTTCCGACGGTCGATGATTTCGGCGGCACGCGCACGTTCTCGACGACAGACGACCGCCTTTGGACGGTCCGGCTCGATCACAAGCGCAGCCTTGGAATGCTCGATCTCGAGTTCGGCGCCGACTACTCGAACAAGAAGCGCGAGGGGCACCTGTCCGAAGCCGAGATTGGCGATCCCGGCGATCCGTACCCCGATCCGGAGGTGCTGCCCGCCGGCTTCTACACGATCGACGAAACGCGCGTGGACCCGTTCGTCATGCTCTCGCGCACCAATGGCATCTTCGCGTGGGAAGCGGGCCTGCGCTACGAGACGACCGATTCGGAAATCGTCGACCTCGAGACCGGCGAAGCGGGTTCGACCAGTTACGAGTTCCTGCTGCCGTCGGCGCATGTGAAGATCAACCTGAGCGACGACGATCGAATCTCGCTCTCGGCGGCGCGCACGGTCAGGCGGCCCAATTTCGACCAGCTGTCGCCCGCAAGAATCGAAGAGGAGCCGACCGAGGACGACGACTTCATCGGCAATCCGCGACTGAAACCCGAAAATGCCTGGGGCTTCGATGTCGGCTATGAACGCCGGCTCGGCCGCATGGGCGTCACGGGAGTCAATTTCTTCTATCGCGATATAAGCGATCTGATCGAGCTCGCCAACACGGGCGCCATCTCCAATTCCGGCGACGGTTTCGTGTTCCAGCCAAACAATGTCGGCGACGGGCAGGTATGGGGCATCGAGTTCGATTTTTCCGCGCCGCTGACGGTCCTGGGTATGCCAAACACGGGCCTGTTCCTGAACTATTCGTGGCTCGACAGCTCGGTCACCGATCCCGTCACGGGCACGGACCGGCGATTCAACAACCAGGCCGAGTCCGTGTTCAATATCGGCTTCATCCAGCAGATACCGACATGGGGCATGGCGTTCGGCGCGTCCTATCGCAGGCAGGGCGAGGCGTTCGCGCGCGTGGCAGGCGAGACGGTGACGACCACCTATGACGGCGATCTGGAAGCGTTCATCGAAAAGCGCTTCGGCGAGCGGTTCATGGTGCGGCTCACCGGATCGAACCTGTTGAACGCGTCGAAGGACGAACTGTTTAACACATGGGAGACGGTCGACGATCAGCTGTCGGGCGACTTCAACGCGCTCGACGAGGTCGAGTACGAAAGCGAGAAGGCCGGACCGGTGTTCCAGCTCGTCGCGCGCATGGTGTTCTAGAGGATCAGCTCGCGAGCGCGCGGGCCTGGTCGAATTGGAGCGAGGCGAGGCGGGCATAGAGCCCGCCGCGCGCGACGAGTTCGGCGTGGCTGCCTTCGCCGATGATGCGGCCCTGATCCAGCACGACGATGCGCTTCAGGCGTTGGATCGTTGCCAAGCGATGCGCGATGACGATCGTGGTGCGCCCGCTCATCAGGTTGGCGAGACCCTGCTGCACCAGGCGCTCGTTCTCGGCGTCGAGCGCGCTTGTGGCCTCGTCGAGCAGGAGCAGCGGCGCATCGCGCAGGATCGCGCGGGCGATCGCGATGCGCTGACGCTGGCCGCCGGAGAGCGTCACGCCGCGCTCGCCGAGCTTGGCGTCATAGCCGCCCGGGATGTCGCGGATGAACTCATCGGCGGCGGCGGCTTCCGCGGCGCGCTGCACGTCGGCGGACGACGCATCGGGACGGCCGTAGCGGATGTTGTCGAAGATGGTACCGGAGAAGATCGCGGGATCCTGCGCCACCAGGGCGATCTTCGCGCGCAGCGCGCGCGGATCGGCGTCGGCCATGTCGACGCCGTCGAACAGGATGCGCCCTTCCTGCGGATCGAAGAAGCGCAGCAGCAGCTGGAAGACGGTCGATTTGCCGGCGCCCGACGGTCCGACAAGAGCGACGGCTTCGCCCGGATTGACGCTGAAGCTGACGCCGTGGAGCGCACGGTGGTCGGGACGCGAGGGATAGCGGAAGGTGACCTGCTCGAAACGCACAGCACCTTTCGCCGGCGTCGGAAGCGGCACCGGATGGGGCGGCGCTTTGACCGCGGGTTCGCTCGCCAGGATCTCCATCAGCCGTTCGGTCGCGCCGGCCGCGCGCTGCACGTCACCCCAGGTTTCCGACAACGCGCCCGTACCGGTCGCGAGCAGCACGGCGTAGAGGATGAACTGGCTGAGCTCGCCGCCGGTCATGCGGCCCGCGAGCACATCGGTTGCCCCCGCCCACAACACGCCGACGACGCAGGAGCCGACGAGGAAGATCACGAACGCGGTCATCACCGCGCGCATCCGCGTGCGCTTGATCGCAGCGACAAACGACTCTTCAACCGCCCGCGCGAAATTCTCTCGGTCGGCATCTTCATGCGTAAAGGCCTGGACGGTCGCGACCGCGTTCAGCGCCTCGCCGGCATAGGCCGAGGTGTCGGCGATGCGATCCTGGGATTCACGCGACAGGCGCCGCACGCGGCGGCCGAAAACGACGATCAGCAGCACCACACCCGGCACGCCGATCAGGCACAGCGCCGCGAGCTTGGGACTGGTGATGATCATCATCGCGATCGCGCCCAGCCCCATGACCGTATTTCGCAAGGCAAAGGAGGCCGACGAGCCGACGACGACCTGGATGAGCGTCGTGTCCGCGGTCAGACGCGAGAGCACTTCGCCGGTGCGCGTGGTCTCGAAGAAACTGGGGCTCAAGGACAGCACGTGGCTGAAGACTTTGGCGCGCACATCGGCGGTGACACGCTCGCCGATCCAGGTGACGAAATAGAATCGCGTCGCGGCGGCGACGCCCATGATTCCGGCCACCGCAATGAGGGCGAGAAAATACTGACCGATGCGGCTTGCATTCTCGGCCGAGAAACCATGATCGATGACGCCGCGCACAGCGATCGGGAGCGCCAGAGTCGCAGCGGCGGCAACGACGAGCGCGAGGCCGGCAGCCGCAATCATGCCGCGATAGGGGATGACGAACGGCTTGAGCGCCCGGAGCGGCGCGAGGTTCTTGGACTTCTCGCGGCGCTCGGCCTGCCGCTCCATGTTTTCGACGATCTGCTCAGATGTATCCGCCATGGCCCCCTATAGCGCAGTGGACCGGGTCGCGCGACGTGCAATCAGAGACCGCGTCAGCACCAAAATCCGCCGTATTGGCGCGCTATCCACATACGAGGGGTTGAGTGAGCTGGGGAACCACCTTGTGCCTTGCGGCCATCGCCGCGGGACGAGGATGCGCCCGAGGAGGGGCAGGCTCATGACCGAGTTCCAATACAGCACCGGTTCGTTTCGTGTTTCGCGTGCGCGCCCAACACATTCGCCGCAGCAGCGCGCCGCCGGGCTCGTGTTCGCGGTCGCGATGGAAGCGTCCGTCGTCTACGCGTTGCTCGTGACATTGGGCTACGTGGAAGCACCCCAAATCCCGAACCGCATGCAGGTCGTTAACATTGCCCCGCTGCCCAAAAGTCCCGACGTTCCGCCACCGCCGCTGCAGACTTTCGACCCGCCGCCCGTGGTGGCACCGATTACGCCGGTGGTCGAACTGACCTATACCCCTCCCACGCCGCCGACGACGATCTCGCTGCCGCCGCCGCAACCGGTTCCAGCCGTGCCCCGCGTGGTCGCACCGACCACGCCGTCTGTTGTCTTCACCCCGGCGCGCGCCATCGCGGCCTCCCACTCGATCCCGGAATATCCGTTCGTCTCGCGACGCCTGCGCGAGCAAGGCACCCTGCGCCTCAAACTCACTGTCGATGAAAAAGGCCTCGTTGCCGAAGCGGTCGTGGTGAATTCCAGCGGCTTCCAGCGCCTGGACGAAGCGGCGGTGAAATGGGTCAAGGCGCAGTGGCGCTACACGCCTGCCCTGCAGGGCACAAAGCCCGTGCCTTCGACGGCGGACGCGATTGTGGAGTTCAAGCTGCAGTAATCTGGGGCGTTCACGGCGGACAAATTGTCACCCGCCGTGCCGTCCGGCTGACGGATTGCAGAAGCGTGGTAGAAACGCCAAGCGGCATTTTCACCACCGAGTTTCGCTTGACCTTATCCCCCCACCCGAAGCGCCTTCGGCGCTTCGACCTCCCCGCGTTGGGGGAGGTTGACTACCTCACTTGCTTGCGGAACCGGTCGCGATGACCGCGATCACAAGCAGGCCGGTCCGGCGGTCCCTCATTGTCGTGTGCATCATGCTGTCGCTGTTTATGTCGGCGATCGAAGTCACGATCGTGGCGACGGCGATGCCGCAGATCGTGCGCGACCTCGGCGGCTTTGCGTATTACTCGTGGGTGTTCTCGGCCTTCCTGCTGACGCAGACGGCGACCACCGTGATCTTCGGCAAGCTCGCCGACATCTATGGCCGCAAGCCCATGATCATCGCGGGCACGGTGATCTTCCTGACGGGATCGGTGCTGTGCGGTTTCGCATGGTCGATGGGTTCGATGATCGCGTTCCGGCTGCTCCAGGGCATCGGTGCGGGCGCGATGCAGCCGATCGCGGTGACGATCGCGGGCGACTACTATGTCGGGCGCGAGCGGCTGCGGATGCAGGGCGCGCTGTCCGCGGTGTGGGCGGGCGCCGCGATGGTGGGGCCGATCGTCGGAGGCCTGCTGGTCGAACACCTGTCGTGGTCGTGGATCTTCTGGGTCAATGTGCCAGTCGGAATTCTGACGATCTTGGGTTTTGTGTTCTTCATGCGTGAGGACGTCGCGCACCGGGAGCACAGAATCGACTACCTCGGCGCGGGCCTGTTCGCGGTCGGGACGGCGGCGTTCCTGATCGCGCTGACGCAGAGCGCCACGCTGAGCTGGACGGAGATCGGACTGCTGGCCGCCGTGACTCTTCTGACCGGGCTGTTGTTCCTTGTCGTGGAGCGCAGCGCGCCCGAGCCGATGATCGCGCTCGATTTGTGGGGCAGCCGCCTGCTCGCGTCGGCGAACGGATCTCTGTTGTGCGGGATGATGGCGCTCGCAGGCGTCACGTCCTATCTGCCGATGTATTTCCAGGGCGTGCTGGGCTATTCCGCGATCTATGCGGGATTTCCGTTGATGGTGATGATGGTCACCTGGCCGATGGCGTCGGCCACGTCGGGCACGATCCTGCGCTATCTGTCGATGCGCGCGACCTTGCGGCTCGGCGGCTTCCTCATTCCGACGGGCGCGGTGTTCCTACTGTTCCTGAAGCCCGGCACGTCCGTGATCGTGGCCGGGATCGGCCCCGCACTGATGGGCTTCGGCATGGGGCTCTTGAACATCACCTCGGTGATCATGGTTCAGGGCACGATCGAATGGTCGAAACGGGCGAGCGCAACCGCGGCGCTGATCTTCTCGCGCTCGCTCGGCAACACGCTGGGCGTGGCGACACTGGGCGCGGTGCTGAATTTCGGCATCGTGCTGTTCGCCGCTGCGCAGGGGCGGAGCGAACTGACCACACCTGAACATGTAAGCGACTTGCTGGCAATGATCGGAAACGTGGCCGGCGGCGCGACCGATCCGAGCCTTCAGCCGGTGCTCGACGCGGCGCTGCATCTCACGTTCTGGGTGATGCTGGGGTTCGCGGTGATCACGGCGCTGATTTCGCTGACCATCCCGACGCGCGAGCTCGAAACGCTCACAAGCAGCAGTCGCGAACCCGAGAGCGTGCAGGTGGAATAGGGTAGGATTAGCGCCATGCAGCGCGCACGGTCACATCCCGAACCCGCTCAGGCCATCAAGGAATTGTGGCCGAGCGCAAACCCTGAAAATTCGGTCGCATTGCTGAAGGCGCTGCATATCCTCACGCCGGATGGCAGGCTCAATGCCGATTCGCGACGGAAGCTCAAGCAGGTCCTGCATCTGGTGCAGCTGCTGCGCCCAACATTGGACGCGCTGCTCGCGGAGACGGCCTCGCCGGTGCTCGTCGATCTCGGCTCCGGAAAGTCATATCTCGGGTTCATTCTCTACGATCTTGTCATCGGACCCAGTGGCCGCGGGCGCATTTACAGCGTGGAATCGCGCGTCGAGTTGGTAGAACGCGCGCGCGCGCTTGCCGCAGACTTGGGTTTCGAACGAATGCAATTTCTTGCTCAACCCATTGCCGAGGTGAACGTGGCGGATGGCCGCGCCGACATGGTAACAGCGCTTCACGCCTGCGATACGGCCACCGACGACGCCATCCGGTTCGCGCTGCGCCACGACGCGAGAAGGGTCGGGCTGGTTCCATGCTGCCAGGCGGAAGTCGCTCGATTGCTGCAAACGGCGACTGGACCGCTTGACCAGTTGTGGCGACATCCGATTCAACGTCGCGAGTTCGGCGCCCACCTCACCAATGTCATTCGTGGGCTCCATCTTGAGGCGCAGGGCTACAAAGTTAGAGTGACTGAACTGGTCGGCCTGGAGCATTCGCTCAAGAACGAGCTGATCCTGGCCGAGCGCCATCAACACTCGAATCCCTTGGCGAAGCGAGAACTCGACAGGCTGATCGATCAAGTCGGCGTGCGACCGAATTTGATCCAGGAATCTAAAACGACCTAACTCACCGTGCCATACGAAAGCGAAAGCACTTCAATTGGAGAATCGGGATAGGGGGAAGTCTCGCGACTTCTCCCCTCCCACACCACCGTACATGCGGGTCCGCATACGGCGGTTCGCTGGTTTAAGC
>Ga0193752_1000687_pt1 | contig 30979 bp, 27 predicted proteins | sample H1c1metaG_FD_144924 | JGI IMG/M metagenome (GOLD analysis project Ga0193752, IMG submission 144924) | Soil microbial communities from a riparian zone of the East river system, Colorado, United States - H1c1 | ecosystem: Environmental > Terrestrial > Soil > Riparian zone | place: USA: East River... | reverse complement strand
ATATGACAATATAAGTAACTCATTGTACAGGTTAAGGATATTTTGCCATTTACTACCCGTGTCTGTTTTTATCGTATGCCAGTAAGCGATTGCTGCTTCCAGGTGATATTTTGTAATCACTTTGCCTTCCGAGGCCCTGTTCAGAAATAGCTCACCTTGTATGATCAGGTCAGCATCCCAGAGGCTCTCATCCTGATCTTCATATAAAATCAGGTCACCATTTGAGTCTGTCCTGGCTTCAAACCTTGAAGCCTGAAAACTCATCAACGCCAACAGGGCATTTACCTGAGGCAGATTTGTCGATTGATTCTGTGTAAGATGAAACGCTAAACTCATGGCATCGAGGCAAAGATCTTTGCGTAGCGTGCTGTGGTTACTTAATGAATAATATCCTTCATTGAAGAGCAGGTATAATGTAGTTAATACGATATCCAGGCGATCACCCAGGTCTTTTTCATCAGGAAACTCAATTTTAATTTTTTCAGTTCTCAGAGTCTCCCTGGCCCGGTACAGCCGTTTAGTGACCGTTTCCTTGCTTATTAAAAACGCATCGGCTATTTCATTGATGCCAAAACCGCAAAGGGTACGCAACGCCAGGCTGATCTGCGCTTCGGTGGAAATTGCGGGGTGACAAACTGCAAAAAGCATTTGTAACTGGCTGTCTGAAATGTTCCGGGCAGAAAGATCTATATCAAAATCAGCTGTACTTGCCGCCGATTGGTTAAGAGCTGCCGCTATTTTAACCCTAAAGAGATCATTATGCCTGAAATGATTTTTTGCTTTATTCTTAGCAACCGTATACAACCAGGCAACCGGCTTATCTGGCAATCCGTTAATTTTCCAGGTTTCAGAAGCTGCCAAAAACGTGTCACTGACGATGTCTTCTGCGATTTCCATATGTTCAAAACCAAACAACTTGCTAAGCACAGCTATGATTCTGCTATACTCGGTTTTAAATAAATGGGGAATCAGTTCGTCTCTTATCATAAGCTTGTAAAGCCGCTGTAGTTGACAGCGGCTTTTTTAAAACAGACAATTAAATACGATTTACATGACGCGTATTTCTCTTACTTCCACTGTACCGTGAGGTAAAATAGGGCAACCATCAGCAAGTGAGGCTGCCTCTTCGAGCGATCCTGCGTTTACAATAGTGTATCCCATAATCGCTTCTTTGATGTCGGCAAAAGGACCATCCGTTATAACTGTGTTGTCCTTAACCATTTTACCGGTAGCTTCCAGGCTGCTTCCCCGTTCGACCAGTTTATTTTGGGCTGCCAGGCCACCCAGCCAGTCTATCCATTTCTGCATGTTAGCCTGCATTTCATCAGGTGAAGCTTTAGACATCCGACCGTAGTCTGCTCTGTAGAGAAACAAGAAATTTTTCATTTTAATTACATTTTTGTGTTAAAACCTTATGACACGCGGACTTTCGCAATATGGACACAGTGGATATTTTTTTTTCAAATCTTATTGCGTTGTTTTGGATCGTAGAAAAACTGCTCCCGGTGAATTAGTTCATTTTTCCATTGTTGATAGGCAATTTCTTCCATATCATTCCTTGTACCATCTTTCCATTCAAAATGAAAATGCCATCGTATTACTACAAAGTCTTCGTTAATGAAGAACGGATAAATACATTTCGAAAACACAGATCTGGCATTTGAAAGTACTTTGCGTTCACGGGCAACAAGACCATCGCGCCCGACTCTGGGTTCGTCCTGATTTTCCTGCATTGATGCATCTAAGGTATAGAATTGTTCTATTGCCTCGTCATGCTTATTTGTCTCGACCATTGCTATAAATCTCTCAACTGATTTTAATTCGGGCATAATTTAATTTTTAATAGTTTTCAATTCCTGGAAAATAACGGCACATCTCTCTTCAAATGAAGTCTCTTTTGCCGGTACAATTATCTCACCAAAAAGTTTCATAAGATCATCGGAGTGATTGCATACCTTATTTGATCGGGTGTCAAAATGTACAAACCTGGTCCAAAGCACTGATTTAAGTTCAGTTTCACCTTTATCCCACATTTTCATTTCAACGAGTAGCGTCTTATTTGCAAATTGAATAAGTTGAGACTCAATAGTCACAGTCTCCATCGTAGATGCGGGCTTCAGATAACTTATCTGATTGGAGGATACAAGCCAGGATTTGCCATAATTCTGAAAATATTCGAATGCTGAAAGTTGATAATGCTCGTAAAGCTGGTCTTCCCTGGTATTGATAAAGTAGTCAAGATACTTTGCATTATTCAAATGGTTGAAAGGATCGCAATCCTGGAACCTGATCTGCCTTTGGGATTTTAAAATTTTTTCCATGTTGTTTGGTTGAGTAACACACCAATCGGTATGCAAGCATTTAAAATTTTTATTTTTTTATCTTTTGGATTATTGATGAGTCGATAAAATCCATAGCATCGTCTATAAAGGTTCTGTCATTATGTGTAAAAGCTAAAAAACTACTTCCCTCCATCATGGAAAAGATAAGTTTTGCGTATTTTTTAGCGTCTGTGTTTTTAGCAATTTCGTTATTAGTAATGCCGTTTTCAATAATATCGATCAGCCCGGCCAACATTTTTGCTGACAAGCGTTTTACCCTGTTAAACAATTTGGGGTTGATAAATTTTGTGTCCACTCCGGCTCTTATCATCGGACATCCACCTCTGCCTGACACTAAATCATAATAGGACCGATGATAATTTGTAATCGCGTACAATTTTTGAATACTGTTCGTTTTACCTGCGATCTGATGGAATAACGGCCAGATTGCAATTTGTACGTTGAGTTCAAATGCCTGTAAAGCCAGTTCCTCCTTGTTTGAAAAATTGCAATATATGGCTCCTTTGGTAAGACGGGTGGCCTTTGTAATGTCCGCGAGAGTTGTGCCCACATAGCCCTGTTTATTAAATACAGGCGCTACTTTTGCCAATATGAGTTTTGATGTTTCAGAGATCACACTACCCGATCATTTTAACAAATGTAAAACTAAATACCGATTGGTATGTAAATTATATCTTTGACGAAAATCAACCAGTATGCAGGATGTGAAAGAACCATTATATCAGCAGTTAATCACTCACGTGCTTAAAAAGATAGAACTGACCGAAAAGGAGCAGGAACATTTGAGTTCTTTGCTGACAGTCCGCAAACTTTTGCCAAGACAATACCTGGTTCAACAAGGCGATGTTTGTAATTATGAAAGTTTTGTCTGTAAAGGATTTCTTCGTTCGTTTTATGTGGATGACAATGGTGAGGATCATACGCTGCATTTTGCTATGGAAGATTGGTGGATCACCGATTCCACGAGTTTTATTTTGCGGGTTCCGGCAACCAGAAATATTATCGCCATAGAGAGTTCCTTGCTTGTGCAGATATCGAAATCCAATCTCGACCAGCTCTATAACGATATTCCTTCTTTTGAAAGATTTTGGAGGATACTCAATCAGAATGCCTGCATGGCTCAGGATCAGCGTATACTGAATTCCATTTCTATGACGGGTGCTGAACGTTATCATGCATTAATTGAAAAGTACCCAACGCTGGAGCAGCGAATGCCGCAAAAGTATATTGCATCTTATCTTGGTATCACCCCGGTATTTCTGAGTCAAATCCGGAAAAGCAAATCGGCTGGGAAACTTAAAAAATGATAAGGCTAAATATTAAACTAGTTATACGTGCCGGGGACTAAGGTTGTCTAATTTTGGATTCTAAATAAGAAGTCCATGACAACGAAAAATAATAGCTTGTTTGATGAAATTGCTGTTCAGTCGCATATTTTGAGAAACAGGTTGATAGTGGCTCCAATGACCAGGAAAAGTGCAACTGCGGAAGGAATACCAACTGCGGAGATGGTAAATTATTATACCGGTTTCGCGAAAGGCGGGTTTGCTATGATAATTACTGAGGGAACATATACAGATGACCTGTATAGCAAATCGGATCCTAATCAACCGGGTATCATAAATGAGATACAGCGCGAAGGCTGGGAAAGGGTAGTAGCCAGCGTTCATAAATATGATTCACTCATTATTTCCCAACTCATGCACGCCGGGGCGCTGGGGCAATATTGTGGCTTAACGGTTGCGCCTTCAGCCATACAACCGGTCGGATTCCGGTCTACAGAACCTGGTGGACTAACCGGTCCGTTTCCGTTGCCCAAAGAAATGACGGAGGCCGATATGGCTGATGTAAAGATGGGATTCGTAAATGCTGCTGTGACAGCACAAAAAGCCGGATTTGATGGGGTCGAGTTGCATGCTGCAAACGGGTATTTATTTGATGAGTTTTTAACTGCACACACTAATGTTCGTAATGATCGGTACGGAGGAAATATATTGAACAGGTTGAGGTTTTTGATCGAAGTTTTTGATGCAATAAAGTCGGCTGTCAGGCCAGGATTTATTATTGGCATCAGGCTCTCTGAAAGTAAAGTTAACGATCTGGCCTATCGCTGGCCTGAAGGTTCAGCAATGGCTACCGGGGTTTTCAATATTCTAAAAGATACAGGTGCCGGATATTTTCACCTGGCGGCAGAAGGCGGAAACTGGGCACGGGAGTCGCTGTATGCTGATGGTCAATCGTCCGGTGGTATTGCAAGAAGGGTTACCGGATTACCTGTAATTGCAAACGGGGGTTTGCATAATGTAAATCTTGCCGGATCATTGATAGCCGATGGACATGCAGACCTGATATCAATCGGCAGGGCAGCGATCGCTAATCCCGACTGGCCAAATATCATCGCTGCCGGTCAGCAGCCGGTTCCGTTTCAAAAAGAATTTATAAAACCAAGTCTGACCTTGCAGCATACCATGAATGCACTAAAAAAGTACTTGCAAAACGATTCGACACATAAGTTCTATGTTTAAGAGTTATAGTTACATTTGGTCACTATAACTTATGAAAAGAGCTTTCATTCTTTTACATCTTGCCGTCATGCTGGCTGGGTTTACCGGCGTTTTTGGTCGATTGATTTCTATAAATGCCGGCCTTATTACCTGGTACCGGCTTTTTTTTTCGGCTGTGTTTTTATCAATGATCCTGTTGAGCCTCCGGCGATTTCCGAAACAGACTTCAGCAAATATTCTTAAAATATCGTTTGTCGGTCTGTTGTTAGGGTTGCATTGGGTCTTTTTTTATGCAAGTATTAAATTCTCCAATATCTCGATTGGCGTTGTCTGTTTTTCGCTCGGGAGTTTTTTTACGGCTTTAATCGAGCCCGTGATGAATAAGCGGAAGCATTCGGTGCCAGAACTGGTTTTGAGCGGAATAACGCTCGCAGGTATCGGATTGATTTTTGGCCTGGATGCCACTTATCGTTTCGGCATTATGTTAGGTGTGATTTCATCTCTTATTGTAACATTTTATACCATATACAATAAGCGCCTGACCAAAGAGTTCAATTCCCAGACTATTACCCTATTTACGATGATTGGTGGATGCGCAGGCCTTACCGTCATAATGCCATTTTATCTTTACTTAATTCCAACAGCAACACTAATTCCCTCGGGCAGTGATCTTATATATCTTATACTGCTGGCGCTTGTTTGTACCGTCTTAATGTATCTTATGATTACTGAGGCTTTACAGAAGATCTCGGCCTTTACCGTAAACCTCAGTTTTAACCTTGAACCGATTTACAGCATCGTACTGGCTATCATCATTTATAAGGAAAATACGGAGTTATCCGCGGCATTTTATACCGGTCTTGGAATGATTGTTCTTTCAGTAGTGTTACAGATGATACGGGTAATGAGCATAAAGAATGACAATCCGGTTGTACTTTCCCCCGTTAACAGGCAGCAATGATCATACGTCAACTCCAAGGCCAGTGAGTAGTCCTTTTCTTCCTTTGGCAGTTACAATTACTGCTCGGGAATTTTTAGTTTTTCTGACCCAGTCTTTAGCCAGAAAATAGTTAAGCATTGCTGAACCCAATGCACCGGCAATATGATCCTTACGTTCACTCCAATCAAGGCAAGGCCTGGCAAATGCCCGTTTTTCATTTTGGAGTCTGACTATATCGATTTCAAGGGACCGAAAAAACAGATTTCCTTTGCGAGTGATCTTAAAATCCTGTTTGGAAACTACCATGTATTTTTTCCGGACCAACGATTCGGCAATTGCAACTCCGACCTTTCCGGCCAGGTGATCATAACAGGTCCGGCAAAATCTTACAGGAACTTCTTCAGGCAGATCCTGATCTTTTATAGTGCTGGTTGTCATTAATCCTGCAAGTGCTTCAACCGCATATGAGACCTCAGGTCTCGAATAATTAAAATAACGATGCCTGCCCTGTTTTTTTACCGACAAAATGTTTGCTGTCACTAATTTATTGAGATGCATACTGATGTTTGGAAGAGATGTATCAGAATAAACCGCAAGTTCTGTGGCTGTATATGCTCTTCCATCCAGCAACGCCCACATGATCCTGGATCTGACAGGATCCCCGATCAGAGATGCAATGTGGCTAAATCTGTTTTCCATATTCGATAGTTAAGTGCAGACTGAAGTATTCCGTCAACAAAGATAATATGTTTGTATTGTAAATGCATAAACAGTAATTTATGGATTGGAAAAATGTAGACTGTCCGGCGCTGTATTCCCGCAAACTCGAGCTTCAGCCAATTGTTTTTGACCGGGAAAAGAACAGGTGGTTAATTTACTCATATCAGCATTGTAAGGAATTACTTCTTAATAGCCATGCCGTAATACCCGAAGTGACACTTACAAATGGTTCCTCTCTTAATCCGACTGGAAAAATGCTGATTTCCAGACTTTGCCGGATATCTAACGGAAGTGATCATCACATAGCCAGAAAGACAGCGATGAAAATATATCGGAGCTTGCATGATGCTCCTCTCGAGGAACTCGTGGCAACTCAGATGGCTGGTCTAAAAAAGGATGGACCCTTTGATTGGGTTGAAACGGTGGCGTTGAAGTTACCGGTAATGACGATCCTTAAAGCGATGTCTTTCTGCGATGACGATGCAGATTGGATGCTAAGCAGGCTATCTATCCTGGTGAAAATATTATCTCCGCTGAAAACGGCAGGTGATATTGCGTCATTCAATCAGGTTATTCATGAATTTTATACCAGGGTGAGAAATTGGTTTGATCTTCATCGTCGCAAATTTTTGGATCAGGCAACAGATAAAAAGAAATCCGATACCGATGACCTGTTTATATATAACCTGATAGGGCTCTTGATTCAGGCATATGATGCTGGCAGAGGTTTATTAACAAATGGATTGATTTGGCTGAACAAATCCGATAACATCGGTATTACTTATAAGCCGGATTTGTATGATCTGATTCTTGAAGTACTACGAATTGATCCACCGGTTCATAACACCATGCGGCTCGCTACTGAGGATATCCTGATCGACGACCAGATTATCAAAAGTGGGCAGCAGATCATGATTGTGATCGCTTCTGCGAACCTCGATCCAGAGATCTTTAGTCTTCCCCGGACTTTCAATCTTCTTAGAAAGACCAACTGTCACCATTTGGCTTTTGGATATGGGGGGCATGAATGTATTGCACGCGAGTTAGTGATGAACATTACCGTTGAGGTGTTACATTATTTGAAATGCAACTTTAGTGAGTTTGATATTCTTCAGCAGGATTATGAATTTGAGCCGCGTGGGAATGTGAGATTGATTAAGGAGCTTATGATTAAACTGTAGCGCCATGTGCAACGGATCTCCCGATCCGTTGATTTTCAAAGCTGCCTGGTGTTACCTTTAGTTAACCCAGCTCGGTAAAGAAGAGCGGATCTGGAGATCCGCTCACATGTCAATGGATCAGGAGATCCGTTGTACATTTGTTTCGCGGGCGAAGATGTCCGCGCTACATAACATATGAAACAATCAATTATACTGGCAGCACTTTTATTATTCAGTGTAATTATCATTGCACAGAATCCCCCACGGCTTATCATTCGTGGCGATGATATGGGTTATTCACATTCAGGTAACCAGGCGCTCATTGAATGTTCCAAAAACGGTATTCAGCAATCAATTGAAATAATTGTGCCATCTCCCTGGTTTCCCGAAGCTGTGAACTTGCTAAAAGCAAATCCGGGAATTGATGTTGGAATACATCTCGCGATTACAAGCGAATGGGATAATATAAAATGGCGGCCGGTTTCGAATTGCCCGGGTTTAAAAGACGAAGATGGATATTTTTATCCCATGATCTGGCCGAATAAAAATTATCCTGGCCGGTCGGTGATCGAAAACAAATGGACCATGGCAGACCTGGAAAAAGAATTCAGGGCTCAGATTGAACTCGCGTTAAAAAAGCTGCCTGGCATCACACATGTCTCTTCGCATATGGGATGTACCGGATTGAGTGACACATCAAAAGCAATGGTAAAACGGCTGGTAAAAGAGTATGGCCTGGATATCGATCCGGAAGCATATGGCGTAAAATATATTAGCTTTAAAGGTGCTCATAAAACATCCGCCGAAAAGATCAGAAGTTTTATAGCAATGCTTGATGACCTAAAAGCCGGGGAGACTTATATGTTCGTCGAGCATCCCGGATTTGATTCTCCTGAGTTAAGAGCAATTTCTCATATCGGATATGAAGATGTAGCTGTCGACAGGCAGGGCGTAACCGATCTGTTTACCAGTAAGGTCGTGAAAGAAGCAATTCAAAAGAAAAAGATACAGCTGATTAGTTACGCTGGTCTTAAAACTGTAAAATAAATTGCAACCAATATTACCAGTGTTTAATCAGCTTACTATTTAATTTGCCTTAGCCGTAATTTATTTTCTTAACCTGGTAGTCCTGATATTCAATGGCTGTAAGGGTTTCTGTGTGCCTCCGGGTTTATCCAGGTAAAAATATGCTGTCGCCGAAACATCGTCCGACCTGTAGAAATTTGAAAATCCATCTGGCAGGCCTGGTTTATCCAATTGTACAATGCTATCTTTTTTATATAGCGGATGTAACTTTGTCTGATCATCTATGGCAACAGGAATTAAAGGCACATTTTGTTTTTGAAGAGCACTGATCAATTCTTTCCGGTTACCACCCATCTGTTGCATCGTGACCCGAAGATCGGTCTTAAAATAAATAGGATCGGGGATATGGTACCGGTAAAACGCCCAGCCGACCGAATCTTTGTTTGCGAGAAGACAGCCCGTATAATCATTATAGAAAAGGCCTTGCCCCCAAGCAGTACCGATATAATCTTCGGTACCTGTACCCACAAGGGTAGGAAAGGAGCGGTCTCCATCAAGATACATCTTAACTTCACCTTCTCCCCACCAGTGTTCCTTGTAAACCGGATTGGCATTAACGCCAACGTTTACGCCCAGGAATCTGCCACGTCCGGGCACCCGGGGTAATAATTCAAAATCCTTTGCAAGTGTAGTAGCTGTGTCCCGGCTCCAGTAACTATGAAAATATAGGTTGTTTGCGTTCCAGGTGCTTAGCTTTTCAAAATTGATGTCAAAAAACAAGTGGCTCAGTCTTTTTTCCGACTCATTTGTGATCTGTATGCGTGCAGCTTTTTTAAATGGCATTGGAATAATGCACTGAAAAGAACGGCCCTCTGCATTTGAAAACAATGCATTGTGGAAGCTGGCTGTTTTGCCTAACCCTATTCCAAAAAAATCTCCGAAAGGAACGGACACGGCAGGTTGGGTTTCGTTATCCCAGAACATTTCAAGCTTTAACGAACGAAGCATAAGAGGTGAACGGTCCATAACGGTCATCCATATCCTGTTTATCACGCCGGTACCTTTCACGTCCAGTAATATTTTTGTTTCACCTGGTTCCAATGCATCAGCGGGATGACCTTTGGCGCCATTATTCTCCATACCACCTTTTCCTTTTTCAGCTTTGATATTTTCGAAGCTGCTCCATCGTGGAGTGCTGTTTGGATCAAACTCAAATAAATTTCTTTGTGAGCTCGTTTGTGCGCAGACCGGAGCCATAAAAATTCCAATAAGTAAAAGTAAGAGCAGGTATTTCATATGGAGTGTTTTTAGAAAACATCACTGAGATTTAACTTCATAATTCTTTGAAGCATCGTAAAGCACAAGTACCCAGTCCTGCCCATAGCCGGCGGTGGGTGGAGTATAATTTTTTGAATCACTTTTCGTTGAAGCCGGTATATCTGTTTTCTTACCGCTCCGGGGATTATACCAGAAGCCCTTTAGTTCAGTGCCTGTTATTTTTCCCGTCAAAACGGTGGATGGTTTTCCGGCACAGCTATAGATCATGAGATAGTCATTTCCCCTGGTGGCTTGAATTCTTTCCGCAGGCGTATTATCTTTTTCGACAACCAGCGACTCATCTGGAACGCGATCGGTCATTGGAAATGCTTCTATCAGTTTTCTGACATGAATCATTTGATTGGCGCCGGGAAGTTCCAACGCCTCTTTCCAGAAGAGGTGTGGACCGTTAACCCCTTCTCTCTTTGATGAATACATCTGCCAGATGTCATGGCAGCCATATGTATGACCAAATGCACCGGCAAATAGGTCGAGATAGGCAGAACGCCTTACATCAAAAGCGTTTGAAGTGCCTAATTCCTTTGCATTGAAACATACCGGGTGATCTTCATAAATTGGTTCACCATCCAGAACAGGCTTTACCGGTGTCATGTTATAAACAAGTTGAATTTTGTCATATACAGGAGTCTCCCGGCAATGACCGGTTTGAAACATGTTGAACGCCAGCCAGCTTTCGTTGTGAAACCATTCTGCAGAGCCACTTTTATTGGGCTGCGGATGATAGGTTATCAGTGCTTTATTATTAGTGCCCTTCATGATAGCACTACCCATCGCTCTCCAGATATTAATATCTGTTTCGTTGCGTGGATTTCGATCACCGCCTAATACCCAAAGAATATTGTTTTTATCCTTGTATCGCCTGGCAAGCCAGCTACCATATGCGGCTGCGTTTTCCCGATTAAATATCTCGGGGCCTTTTCCCCATGTACTCTTAAACACTTTGTCTCCCCAGGTCGGCAACATCGCAATATTGATATTATAAGATGCTGCTTTATCAATGACGTAGTCTACATGTTCAAAATATTTTTCATTTGGTTTAGAAGGATCATCATTGATCAGAGGCAGATCGCCATTTGCATTCGGGGTATGTAAGCCGTCAAGTTCTGCAAGTATGACGGCCTGTATTACAGTAAAGCCCTGTTCACTCCTTCTTTTAAGATAAGCATCTGTTTCTTCGCGGTTCAGTGCGTGGAATAATTCCCAGGCGGTATCGCCTAACCAGAAAAATGGTTTATTGTCTTTTAATATAAATCGTTTGTTTGCGCTAACTGTAAACTGCGCAACAGATTCGTCTGAGAAACAAAAAAATGTCACGACTAATAATATTATATATTTCATAGCAAACTTATTTATATAACTCCCCTCCTGCGAAGGAGGGGAAGGCGTCGAAGACGACAGGGGTGGTTGTTCTTTGGTAACTGCATACTGATAACCTGCGAGGGACCAAAGAACAACCACCCACCTACGCTAAAGCTTCGGTGGCCAAAGCCCGCTCGCTCCTCTCACCCCCCTCCTTCGCAGGAGGGCAACTAAACTACCAAAAGATTTCGAATTCATGGTATTGTCAAAATATGGCCATAATTTTCAGGAATAATGAAACGCTGAAGATACCATACTTCAGGCAGACCAATTTTAAAACGATTGTCTATGCAAACCATTTTTGAGATCGATGCGAGCCGGAGAACCCCTAAGTATTTGCAGATAGCGCATTCCATCACCAAAGCCATTAAACAGGGGAAAATAAAAAGGGGCGACAGAATTCTTTCCATTAATGAACTTAGCAACCAATTTTTTCTTTCCCGCGATACAGTCCAAAAAGCTTACGAAATACTTCAAAAAGATAAAATAATTCACGCGGTTCCGGGAAAAGGATTTTACATCAACCGAACCGATATTGTTTTATCCTATCGGGCATTGTTGGTATTCAATAAGCTTAGCAGCTACAAAAAGATCATTTATGATGGCTTCGTTAAAACGATGGACAGCAAAGCAACTGTCGACCTGAAGATCCATCACTCAAACGTAAAGTTATTCAATGATATCATTAGTTCAAGCCTTGGAGAATACGATTATTATCTGGTAATGCCACATTTTTATGATCATCATGAAGAAGCCAATGATATCATGAACAAAATACCATCCGATAAGCTTATTCTTCTTGATAAAGTATTGGACGCTAAGTTTCAACAGGTCGCGGCTGTTTACCAGGATTTCGAAAATGATATTATAGTAGCACTTGAAGCGGGCTTGCATCAGCTAAAAAAATATGATACTCTTATTTATGCCGACACCCCTTTGACGCTTAAACCTGTTGAAATTGCGAAAGGTTTCAAACGGTTTTGCCAGCAAAATCATTTTGCATACCAGGTAATAGGTGAAATAACTACAACACATGATGTGAGACCAGGGCAGGTGTATATTGTTATTGATGATATAGATCTGATTCACCTTGTAAAAAGTATTCAGCAAAAAGGATTTACAGTGGGAAAAGAAATCGGAATTATCTGCTACAACGAAACACCTTTAAAAGAGATTTTACTTAATGGAATTTCGACAATTTCAACAGATCATTTCCAGATGGGCAAAGCAGCTGCAGAACTGATACTTAATCAGAAAACCGAAAGGATCAAAAATCAGTTTACGTTTATCAGCCGGGCGTCGCTGTAATGTAGTGCGGACGTCTTCGTCCGCTTGTACAATAGATCTCCTGATCCGTTGATCTGCAAAGCTATTTGGTAATGAGTTTTGTCGGAGTTTTGGTATCGGTTTTATTTTATATGACGACCTGTCCATTCCCCGTCTTTATTAAACTCATTAAATCCAAACATAGAATCATAGCAGATAAACATTCCGGTAAACTGAGCTTTCATGTCGAAGTGATTAAAAATATTTTGTTCGGCTCTTACATAAAAGCCACACCATTCTGTACTGGCATCAAAACATAACATTACATCCTGTGTCGCCTTGGTAAGATATCCTACCAGGTTATCGTCTTTATCATACATGTACAATCCTTTCCACATCGGATTCTTCGGATGTAGTGTATTCTGATACATCGGATTGATGTTCTGATTATCATTCGGATTAAAACCCAGATTGTTCAACGGGTTAATAGCTGTATTGGTAACCGGATTCAGGTTGCTTGTTTTTCCGGGATTCAGATTCCAGTTAAATTTGGGATTGATTCTGGAATTTTTTTCCGGGTTGATGACATTGTTGGTAGCCGGGCTGAGATTAACATCAAGCTTAGGATTATGCTTTGCCAGGAGTTCTTGTGCCATTGATCCGCTGTTCAACAACAAACTCAATACAAGTGCTGAATAGTAAAATTTACAATTCATAACATACTATTATTGTTAAGTGAGTGAATCTGACGGGTGAGGATTATGGTGTCAGGTAATCTTATGGCTGGCCGGCGAATTAAAAATCCAGTATAAATATAGTGATATAACGGTAAAACGGCTAAAGCTCCACATAGTGATTGCCTGCAAAAGTTGAGCAAACAACAAGCCAAAAGCCGGAATTAACCTTCTGCTCTCAAAACTTCCAGTGGCGGGCGGTTGAGAATTCCCCTGCTGTTGAACAATCCGATGAGGACCGTAATGATGGAAACCATGAAAAAGATAATGATGATAGGAAGCACAGGAATAACGAAAGGTGTTTTAAATGTGAATCTCGCTAAAGCCCAACCACCGGCGAGTGAAATAATAATCCCGGTAAAAGCGGCCAGCGCCCCCAGCAAAAAATATTCCAATGCGGTGATGATGAGAATCTGGCGACGTTTTCCACCAAGTGTTCTCAACAAAACACTTTCCCTGATACGCTGATATTTACTTAATAAAACCGAAGCTACCAATACGACGAGGCCGGTGATTATACTGAATGCCGCCATAAACCTGATTACAAAACCGATTTTGTCGAGAATATCGTCCAATACACTTAAAATCAATCCAACATCTATTATTGAAATATTCGGAAAGGAAGTCACGACCGCCTGCTGAAATTTTGCAGAAATTTCCGGCGACGGAATCCTGGTGATTAGTACATGGAACTGGGGAGCTTTTTCCAGAACACCTTCAGGGAATACTACTCTGAAATTAGTTTGCACCCTGTTCCAGTCAACCTCCCTGAAACTACCGATAACGGTTGGTACCAGGGCTCCCTGGACGTTAAAAAGCATCTTGTCTCCTAATTTTACATTGATCCTCCTGGCATAGCCTTCTTCCATAGAGATGTAGACTGTTGAGTCACCCGGAGATTTTTTTGAGGGCCAGTCTCCTTCAGTAATTTTTTCCGAATCGGTTAACGTGTCACGATAAGTAACCCGGAGCTCGCCTTCAAATGCCCGTGCAGGGATCTTTGAATTGGAATCGAGCCTTACCTGTGCACCTGTTTTGCCATTTATTTCTTCCAACCGCGTGGTGATAATAGGAACTTCATCCAATACAGGCAGATTGAAACTTCGGGTGAGTTCCGCTACCTTTTCTTTTTGAGCGGTTTGAATGTCGAACAATACCATATTGGGCTGATTCGCACTGGCAGATAAAGTTACCCGGCTCAATAAAATATTCTGAACAAAATACAATGTAGAAATAAATGAAGTGCCTAATCCGATGGCAACAATTAATATCAGTGTCTGGTTATTTGGCCTATACAGATTTGCAAGCCCTTGTCTTAAAAGATAACCAGCGCTGTTTGGGAAATATTTTCTTACTGCCCACATGAGTAACCGGGCCATTGCAGATAACATCAGGAACGAACCAAGTATACTGATCGTAAAAACAGCGGCCCGCTGAAAACTACGCATCTGCAAATATGTAAAACCATAGATAAAAAGGATGATCAATGCATAAATCAGCCAACGCATATAATCCCGTTTAGGAGTTGTTTCTTCAACAGATAATCTCAATGTGTTTAAAGGAGAAACATTGCGGATAGAAACAAGTGGCAATAATGCAAACAACGCTGATATAATTACACCAATTCCAATACCTTCTGCAATCGCCTTCCAGGATAGATTAACTGAGATCTCCACTGGCAAAAAGTCTTTAAAAACAGCAGGCAATATTTGTTGAATCGCAATGCCGAGTATTGCACCAACTACCGAACCTATAAATCCAATAACAACGATCTGAATAAGAAAAATAAGAAAAGCCTGAAGCCCGTTAACGCCCAGGCAACGTAGTATCGCTATAGAATTCAGTTTTTCCCTGATATAAATATGAATCGAACTGGCTACTCCGATACAACCCAGTAACAATGCAATAAATCCAATCAGCGAAAGAAATTGCGTGAAATCTTCGAATGTCCTGCCAGTATTTCTTTTTCGGGATTCAACCGTTTCGAAATCGAATCCATCTTTTTCAAGCCTGGGTTCAATAGACGAAACCAGTTTTTCAACGTCGGTTGCACGATCGAATTTGTAATAGAACCGGTAGGAAATTCGCGATCCTTTCTGTTGCAGCTTCGTAGCATCCAGATATTTCATAGGAATATAAACCGAAGGGGCAACCGAAGTTGAGATACCGGTGCTTCCGGGAGCTTTGTTTAACACTCCGGCAATCATAAAAGTTACTTCCCCAACCTTAATTGAATCTCCCGGTTTCGCATTGAATTGAAGCATGAGTGTTTTGTCGACCAGTGCCTGTTGATTGCTACGGAATTCTTTTGCAGCAGCAACGGGTCTGGTTTCGAGTTTACCATAGAAAGGAAAATCTCCCTCAAGAGCTCTGACCTGGACAAGTCTTGTGCCATGTGTTTTTGTAAACATTACCATGGAAGCAAATGATCTTTCATGCGCCTTACGATCACCTATTGAATCAAGTAATGGCATCAATGCAGGATCTACGGGTTTGTTATTGTCAATCACCAGGTCAGCTCCGATCAATGTTTTCGCCTGGTTATCTATATCGGCCTTCACATTATCACTCAGGGAATAGATAGCAACAAGTACCCCGATGCCCAGTATAATAGACGAAATAAAAAGAAATAACCTTGACCTGTTTCGCCGGCTGTCGCGCCAGGCCATTTTGATAAGCCAGGGGAAATTTATTTTATTATTAGTATGTTGATCCATGGTGGTTGAGAGAGATTATTTAAGCCAGCGAATGCGCTTTCACTAAACTATCATGATCAATATGACCGGCTTTAAGCTTTATGATCCGCTGCGTTAAAGCTGCAAGCTCGAGATTATGTGTAACGACAACGAGCGTAGTTCCGGCTTCTTTATTGAGATCAAAAAGCAATTTTACCACTTTGTCGCTGGTCTCTGCATCCAGGTTGCCGGTCGGCTCATCTGCAAACAGGATAGCAGGGTTGTTGGAAAAGGCGCGGGCCAGCGAAACCCGCTGTTGCTCACCGCCGGAAAGTTGGGCCGGATAGTGACTAGTGCGGGCTGACAAACCAACTTTATCCAATAACTCGAGTGCTTTGGGCCTTATATTCTTTTCACCCCGGAGTTCAAGTGGGACCATTACATTTTCGAGCGCTGTAAGTGTCGGTAACAGCTGAAAGTTCTGAAATATAAATCCAACATGACGATTTCTAACCCCTGCCCGTTCATCTTCTGTGAGATTGTCGAGGCGTATGCCTTTCAACTCAACAACGCCCGCAGTTGAACGGTCGAGCCCGGCGCACAAGCCCAGCAAGGTGGTTTTACCGCTGCCTGAAGGGCCTACTATTGCTAAGGTAGACCCGGCTTCTATCGAAAAATTAATATTATGTAAAACGGTAAGTATTTGCTCAGCGCTCTTGTAGGTTTTGCTAAGGTTTTCAATTTTTAATATGGTTTCCAAATTCTTGTATATGTATTTAAGACGGGGATGAATTAAATTGCTTCCCGTAGGTGATAATATGCAGTAAATTACTATTTTTTCAAGTAAGGCCTTTCCTAACAACTTAAATTATGCTTAAAGTATCTACCCTTGTAACGTTTGTGCTGATGTTCATCATAACAGGTTGTGGCAATAATGACAAAAAACAGGAGACTTCAGATAGTGGCAATTCAAAACAGGATTCCACGTCCGTAACGGCTGTAAAAACGATCCTGTTTTTTGGGAACAGTCTTACAGCGGGCTATGGGCTGGATGTTTCGGAGGCCTTCCCGGCCCTGATTCAGGCCAGGATTGACTCGATGAAGTTACCTTACAAAGTGGTGAATGCGGGTTTGAGTGGCGAAACTTCTGCCGGTGGCAAAAACAGGATTGGCTGGCTGTTGCGGCAAAAAGTTGATGTTTTTGTGCTGGAGCTGGGGGCAAATGACGGGCTCAGGGGAATCGAAGTAAAAGAGACAATAAATAACCTGCAGGATATTATCGATAGCGTAAAAACAAAGTATCCGGATGCGAAATTGATTATGACTGGTATGCAGGTCCCGCCAAATATGGGCAGTACCTATTCCAATGAATTCCGGGGCATTTTTGAAAAGCTAGCAACGAAAAATAATATGGCCCTTGTGCCTTTTGTACTTGAGGGAGTAGGGGGCATTCCGGAGCTTAACCAGGGTGATGGTATTCATCCAACGGCCGAAGGTCACCATATAGTCGCTGAAAATATCTGGGCAGTGTTGAAAGGGATGCTTTAAAATTTATACGCGTATTCTACGCGCGCTATCAGCGTTTTCAATTTCGAATAACAGGCATCCTGTATTTTAAGACCGTTGTCATCATAGCTATAATACCACTTCTGATAATCACTGGTTCCTTCCTCAGAAACCAGCATGGTAGCTAAATGGCTATCTTCATATTCAAAGATATAATCAGGCAGCAGTTTCTTTGCGCGGTTGTTGTAGCGAACAATGTCTGTCAACATCTTATTTTCGTTGTAGTAATAATAAATCGTCGGTAAAGCGCGGTTTTTGCGTGTGCTTTTTTCTTCCGCTACATTTCCCTGTTCATCAAATACAAAATTGATATAGGTAGTGTCAATGTTGTTGCTGATCTTCAAAGCCTTTTCCGGTTTGCCCTGGCCGTTATAGGCCCAGATATGTTTTTCGAGGTTGCTTGCCTGGCCCGGCGACATTGAAATACTTGTTATCGAAGTAAGCCTGTTGGCGGCATCGTAAGTATATTCTGTGTTGGTTTTATTACCGTCTGCGGTATCAGTACTTTTTGTCAATTGCCCCTGCTGGTTAAACCAGGAGGTACTTTCCGAAACACCTGATAATGAAGTTTTGGTTACTATGACGATTGAATTAAAATCCGGACTTACCGTTTGCTGACAGGAGAAACCCTCGATTGGCTGGTTATTAGCATCAAAACTTAAATAATCTACCGCTTTGACTCCATTCTTCCGATAAGCCTGGTGTTTCTTCATCAGATCCTGCGTGGCGATGATATCTTTATAATAGAATTGTGCGGAGACCGAAAACGCAGTAAAACAGGCAAGAACTAAAAAACAAATTGGTTTCATGGTGGTGATAACGTAAAATGCACTCGTTTAATGCTGCAAGCTGTCCAAATTTTTCTGTAAAATAGCCTGTTTCCTTATTTTTAGCTAAAATTTAAAATTAGTGTCCCATTCCAAAGAGCGAGCGGAGAAAAATTGTCTGAATTGTGGTGAGATCGTGCAGGGCAAGTATTGCCAGTTCTGTGGTCAGGAAAATATAGAACCAAAAGAAAGCCTTTGGGGACTGATCTCGCATTTTTTCCAGGACATTACGCACTTTGATGGAAAATTCTTCAGCACGGGCCGGTTGTTGTTTACCCGCCCCGGGTTTCTTCCAAAAGAATATATTGCGGGCAGGCGCGCCAGATATTTGCATCCTATCAGGATGTATGTATTTACTTCCGCTTTATTTTTTCTCATATTTTATTCACTATTCAGTGTAAAAAATTGGGGCGGGCCTATTGTAACCAACAAAAAAGGCAAGACGACTAATATACGTAATGCCAGGGAAGAGGCGTTAAAAAGAGCTAAGACCAAAGCTGATTCTGCTTCAATTGAACAGGCATTCAAATCGATCAGCCGCATCCCGATCCCTGTCGAGATCAAAGTAAATGACATTGATTCAACGGATGAAGATGATGACGATGACGATGATCGCAGTAGTAAGGCCGACAGATTTTTTGGTTTAACGGCCTCATTTGAAGATGCATACGACTCCCGCGAACAATACGATTCTGCGCAGCTAAAACTACCCGTTGCCGAAAGAGATGGTTGGTGGAGCAGGCAAAGCGAATACAGGAATATTGAATTGAAGAAGAGATATGGAGAAGGCAAGGAACGGGAAATGTGGCGGGACGTGGCTGATAAATTCATGCACACGTTCCCTTACCTGTTGTTTTTATCCTTGCCGCTTTACGCAATTATTCTTAAGCTTCTGTATATACGGAGAAGGCAGTTCTATTACGTCGACCATGCACTTTTCCTCATATATCTATACATATTCACTTTCCTTTTTCTCCTGATCTTTTTTGGGTTGCGGGAGCTACAACAACGATGGGATCATTGGACGTTCGACCTGTTGATATTCATTTTAATGATGTATGGTATTTATTACGCTTACAAATCAATGCGTAAATTTTACGGGCAAAGAAGATTTAAAACAATCGTGAAATTCCTCCTGTTAAATTTTCTTGCTTTTTCGGTTGTAACTTTTCTTTTCATTATATTTTTTGTTTACGCGCTGTTGAGAGTATAAAAGTTCATGCCTTGTTGAGGAGCTAAAAGTTTTATTATGCAAAATGAATCTGTTGCGAATGCATTTCTGGGATTGGTAAAGATCATGGACGAGCTCCGGGAAAAATGCCCATGGGATAAGAAACAAACTATTCAGACACTTAGACCGCTTACTATAGAGGAGACTTATGAACTGGCTGATTCTATTACGGAAAAGGATTGGAAAGGCATTAAAGAGGAAGCCGGCGACATCCTGCTTCATATTTTGTTTTATGCCAAAATAGGCTCTGAGCAAAACCAGTTTACGCTGGAAGATATAATCAAAGGGGTGTCAGAAAAACTAATTGCGAGGCACCCGCATATTTATGGTGATGTTACGGTTAAAGATGAAGAAGAGGTAAAGCAAAATTGGGAGAAACTGAAACTAAAAGAAGGAAAACGGTCGGTGTTAGGTGGCGTACCGAAATCATTGCCATCTGTCGTTAAGGCTACCAGGCTTCAGGAAAAGGCGAAACAGGTGGGCTTTGAATGGGATACCCGGGAAAAGGTCTGGGACAAAGTAACAGAAGAAATTGCTGAACTGCGGGAAGCTGAAGCAACAGGCGATATAGAAAAGATAGAAGATGAGTTTGGTGACCTACTGTTTTCAATGGTCAATTACGCACGGTTTTTGCAGGTAGATGCTGAAAACGCGCTGGAAAGGACCAATAAAAAATTTATTAGCCGGTTCACTTCTATGGAGCAAAAGGCGTTGCAGGAAGGCAAAGCGCTTACGGATATGACACTCGAAGAAATGGACGCCATATGGGACTCGATAAAAAAACAAAACGCCGCCATTGAAGGACCTGAGAAAAAGCCTGTTTAGAACAAACATTTATTTACTGATTGCAGCTATCGGAATGTTTATTCTCGGATGGCTCATCAATAAATATCTGGTAAGAACGACGTCTGTCATATATTATTCCCGCGCAATCGAAGACAAAATCCAGGAAAAAGAAAAGGATTTTGAAAAATTTACCCTCGATACTGGCCTACTTCAAACCCTCGTTGATGGTACCTATACCGAAAAGACATTAGCAAAACTGCTTTTCAAAGAAAAGCATTATGGCATTTTCGTCTATGACCGAGACACAACCTTTGACCATCAGCTGAGGTTCTGGAACACTCAGGATATTACCCCTGATATCGTTTGGGAAGATAAAGATACTGTTGGTCTTATCAGTCTCACCAGCGGTAAATTTATTCATGTCACTAAAACTGTTGCTCTCGATGGCCCTAAAAAATACACCGTTGAAGCATTGATCCCGGTGCTGACACAATACTTTGTACAGAATGCAAATTTTCGAAGACAATTTGCGGAATATCCGGGAGCTGAAAAGTTGATCGATATTTCGATCCAACCTACCAACTATCCCGTTAAAAGCCATAAAGGTCAAACGCTTTTCCATCTCGCTGAAATACAGGCTGATGGCCGCCAAAATAACTGGTGGTCGTTTATCTTCGTATTGGGTGGTATTTTTATCCTCGTCGTCTATGTGCATCAGGAGGCCAATTATATCTACCGGCTTTATGGGTTATGGGCAGGCCTCAGTTTCATGTTAGTGACGGTCGTTGTTTTGCGTCTCGCCACTTACTATTATCCGGGGTTTCTTAATTTGAGACAGTTTGAATTGTTTGATCCGGCTATCTACAGTTCCAGCTTTCTCCTTAGTTCTTTAGGCGATCTGCTGATTAATGCCTTATTATGTTCATGGCTGATGTTATTCATTAACCGGCGAATAGCTTTTTATCCTTTCAGGCAGTTTAAAGACAAATGGAAAAACTGGTTCATCGTTGTTATCCTGCTCACCATTATGGTGGCGGCAAGTTTCGTATTTGCAGATATACTCCAGAGCCTGGTTGCCGATGCAAAAATATCGTTTAATGTAGTCAATATTGAAAACCTCACCCGGTACAGTTTTATAGGCTTCGCCATACTTGCAACACTTGCCCTGAGTTATTTTTTTCTTGCCCAGATATTACTTACCATCTGCGGTAAACTAATATACCGCAATTACTACGTTAGTCTCATCATTAGTGCCTTTGTTGGGTTATTAATGTTAACCTTTACAAAAAACAATGCAGTAGTTGAACTGAACCTGTATGTTTTGTTGTGGCTGCTGTTATTCCTGATGATGATCCAGCAGCAGTTGTTTTCAGGCTTGCGTTTCCGGCTGAACGTTTCCGAGGTTCTTTTCTGGTTATTTGTTTTTTCATTTTCGATAGCTGCTGTCATCATTTTTGAAAACCGTAAAATAGAATTTGAACAGCGTAAGAGATTCGCCGAAAAGCTTTCCCTGCAGGCAGATCCATCCGGGGGCAAGCTGTTAAGCATTGCCTTTGCTTACCTTGACAATGATTTTCTTTATCCGAACTTTGACCGATTTAAAGATCCAAAACAAAGTGAATATCTGAAGGACAGTATTATCAGTAAAAGTTTCAGTGCCTATCTGGACAGGTATGACACCAAGATCTATTTGTTTGATGACTATAACCGGCCCTTATACAATACTGAACCGGTATCTTTTGATACGCTCAACACTATCTTTACTTTTCAAAGCAAAAAGACCGACGTAAGCGATGTGACCTATTATGAAAAATCATTTGACCAGGTCTCGTATATTGTAAGGAAAGAAGTGAAAGATGGCGACAGTTCAACTGTTGGATATTTCTTCATGATCGCTGAACCGAAGAAATATAAAAGTGATGCTTTGGTACCCGAATTATTCCAGGGAACGAAAGAAATGGTGCCCGATTACACGCAGGGTTATTCATACGCAGTTTATATTGGTCGTCGATTATCTGTTTATTATAACGACTATCCTTTTCCAACTTACCTGGAGACCAACGAATTACCCAAGACAGAATTTGAGGTCAAAAAAGACAAAAACTTTGAAGTACTATGGTACAAAGGTTCCGCCAATAACACAATAATCATAGCAAAGAAAAATGTTTCGTTTATTGAAGCGATCACACTTTTTTCCTATCTCTTTACGACCTTTTTATTTTTGCTGGCTTTTTACCGCTTCGGAGCGCTTGTTGTGCGAAGCCGTTTGAGGTGGTCAGTGATTCGCTCATATTGGGAATTCAGCATCCGATCGCAGATCCATAGTACAATTATCATGGTGAGTTTGTTATCGTTCCTGGTAATCGGTGTCGCGACCATCCTGTTTTTTATTAACCGGTATGACCGCGACCGGCGTGATAGTCTCAGTCGAACCATCAAGATCATGGTGAACGAATTGCAGAACCGGTTCAACAAAGAAGATGGTGTAATCAATGCCATGATGTTGTACAGCGACAGTTCAAGGGCGAACCTGGAGGGTTTGATGAGTGAAATTACTGAGATTCATGGGTCCGATGTGAATTTCTACGATACACTTGGGAATCTGAAAGTGTATTCCAATCCCCTGATTTACAAAAAGGGAGTATTGAGCGAAAAGATGAATCCGGAAGCTTTTTTTCAGTTGCGGCACATGCGTGCGATACAGGTGGTCACAGAAGAAAAAATAGGGCAAATTGATTTTAAAAGTATCTATTGCCCGATCCGGGACTCTAACGGAAATGCATATGCGTATTTGAATGTGCCGTCATTCCGGGACCAGGGCGAGCTTACGCAGGAGATATCGAATTTCCTGGTAACGGTTATAAACCTGAATGCGTTTATTTTTCTCGTTGCCGGGGCGATTGCGCTAGTGATCACAAACCGGATAACTTCTTCGTTTACGATTATCGGTCAGAAGATGCGCGATATTAACCTGAATAAGATCAATCAGGAGATTCATTGGAAAAGAAAAGATGAGATTGGCGAGCTTGTAAATGAATATAACAAGATGGTGCGAAAGCTGGATGAAAGTGCTGATGCGCTGGCGAAGAGTGAGCGGGAAGGGGCGTGGCGGCAGATGGCACGCCAGGTTGCCCATGAGATTAAAAATCCACTCACACCTATGAAACTGAGTATTCAATATCTGCAAAAAGCTATTGATAATAATTCTCCGAATGTTAAGGCAATGACGGGCAGTGTTGCGAGTACGCTTATTGAACAGATCGATCACTTGTCGAAGATCGCGTCGGATTTTTCACAGTTTGCGAATATTGGAAATCCCCGCAACGAGGCGGTTGATCTGCATGATTTACTTGGTTCTCTTACTTTGTTATATGAAGCTACTGAGCGGCTTGAGTTCGTTTGGGAGCGGGTTCCCCAGCGTCTGATGATGATGGCCGACAAAACCCAGCTTAACAGGTTGTTTACCAATCTGCTTCAGAATGCAGTGGAGGCATGTGAAAATAAGGATCGCATTATAATTAGTATGCGTGAGCGGATGGAAGGTGATAATGTTATTATTTCGGTTACTGATAACGGTGATGGTATCCCTGAACATATACAGTCGAAAATATTTACCCCGAATTTCACTACAAAATCTTCCGGCACGGGGCTTGGGTTGGCAATGAGCAAAAGCATTGCCGAACAGGCCCGCGGCGATATATGGTTTGAGACTTTGGAAGGGGTGGGTACTACTTTTTATGTGAGATTGCCGTTGAACTAAGCTCCCCTCCTGCGAAGGAGGGGAACGAGCGTAGCGAGGGGGTGGTTGTTCTTTGGTCTTCGCAGGTTATTAGTATGCGGTTACCAAAAAACAACCACCCCGTCGTCTTCGACGCCTTCCCCTCCTTCGCAGGAGGGGAGCTTAGGATATAAACTCCTCAAACTCCTTTAAACCAAAGCTGCTTAGATTATTCTTTTTGCTAACCCCGGCTTTTTGTGCAGACAGCACCCCATAACGGCAATCCTTAAACGCGTCGGCGGCGTGGGCATCGGGGTCTATCGATATTAAAACATTATTTGCTATTGCCATATCTATCCACCGCCAGTCCATATCAAGGCGCCGTGGATGCGCATTGAGTTCGATCACCACGTTGTTGGCAGCGCAGGCAGCTATGATTGCCGGATAGTCCAATGGATAGCCGGGCCGGCTAAGTAACAATCTGCCAGACAAATGGCCCAATATGGTTGTATAGGGATTAGCGATCGCGGCGAGCAATCTTGACATCGCTTTTTCCATAGACATCTTAAGATTCGAATGAACGGAAGCAATAACGAGGTCGAAACGTTCCAGAACGCTATCGGGATAATCGAGCGAGCCGTCATTCAGAATATCACTTTCAATGCTTTTGAATATTTTGAACGGGGCAAGTTTCAGGTTCAATTCACCAATTTCGTCGTGTTGTCTGATAATCCGGTCTTCCTGCAAACCATTGGCATAAAAGGCCGACTTACTATGATCGCTGATCACCAGGTATTCAAAACCCTGAGCAATCGCAGCTTTTGCCATATTTTCCAGGGTGTCAGAGCCATCGCTCCAGGTACTGTGGCTATGAATAATACCCTTAATATCGCCCGGTTGTATCAAATCCGGCAGGTTTTGAGCCGAAGCAGTTTCAAGGATCGTGGTTTTTTCACGGATCGCGGCCGGTATTACCGGTAAGCCGGCGCGCTGAAAGATCTCATCTTCTGACTTCAGGTTCTTATAATTTATGTTTTTGTGATGTGATTGCCACTTATCTGAAAATTCTTCACTGCAGCTTGTCTCGAAAAGTTTCTGATAAAAATTATCTGCATCCACAAGATGAAACTGCAACAATATGTTTTCCGGTCCTGTGAAATCAATTATAGCAGATGATTGTTTAGCCACTTTATAACCAAGTGCTTCAAAATATCCCGTTAGCTTTTCTTCCCCGATAGTCGTGACCCATTCGAGTGTGGTAATGATTTCCAGTTGTCTTCTGAAAGTTCCGGTTATACTAAGAAGACTTTGAGGAAATACTTTCGCAAGTGCATCGGACAATTTATTTGTGTGTTCTTCAACTTCCGCATATAAATAATTTCCCTGGCTCCTTGTATAAAACTCAATAGCTTCCTGTACGTTCTTTTGTGTTTTTTCGCCGAAGCCTTTAAATAGGGTCAGTCTGTTTTCGTTGCAGGCATACAGCAATTCGCCAATTGATTCTATTCCCATTTCTTTCCAGACGGTTGCTATTTTTTTTGGACCGAGTCCTTTTATGTTGAGCATTTCCGCAACTCCGGTTGGTGTTTTTACTATCATTTCATCCAGAACCTTCAACTTGCCAGTTTCAAGAATTTCTATAATTTTCTTTGAGCTGGAGTCGCCAATTCCCTTTAATGAGCTTATTTCCGATTTTTCAACAGACGACAATTGGACCGGCAACTTCTCAATATTGAAAGCCGCAATTGAATATGATTTCGATTTAAAGGAATTTTCTCCGTGGATGTCCATCAGTTTGGCAAGCATTGCAAACTGATCTGCGATGTAATAGTTGTCATATGCCATATATCGAAATTACTTTCTTCCACTGATATTACCGGTGCGCTTAAAATATTTTTTCTATAGCAAGCGGATCAGGGAAGAATGCAAGTGGAACTTTACAATGCAGTGGTAGCAAGGTTTTCAGGGCGTTAATTCTATTATTGCATAAAGACTTAACGATAAATCAGGATGCTTACATCATTGGGATATAGCCAAAAAAAGTCCCGGATAAATCCGGGACTTGATATGTTCTGCTTCCAAGAAGTTATTTCTTCTTCGCAGCTTTCTTAGCAGCTTTCTTCTTAGGAGCGGCTTTTTTTACAGCTTTCTTAGCTGCTTTTTTCTTTGTTGCCATGTTTTTGTGAATTTAACGGTTAGTAAAAAAACATTATCGATGGTAAAAATAGAAACTAATTTGACACCGCCAAAAATTTTTTTCACATTTTGTTAAAAAAATATTATAGTTAACAACAAATGAAGCCGCAAAGACTTGCTTTAGGAAACCGGAACAAGATTAACGATTGTCTTATCGTTTCTTGTTTTTTTGAATTCAACAACACCATCAGCTAACGCAAATAATGTAAAATCTTTTCCAACACCAACGTTTTTACCTGGATGATATACAGTGCCACGTTGACGAACTATGATGTTACCGGATATAGCAGGTTGACCGCCGTAGATTTTTACACCGAGTCTTTTACTCTGTGAATCGCGGCCGTTCTTTACACTACCTTCTCCCTTTTTATGTGCCATACAACAAAAGTTTTAAATATATTTTTAGATATTGATAAGCAGAAAGCATTAAGACCAGAAACTACTTAGTCTTAAAAGAATTATGCAATCTCGCTGATTCTGATATGCGTATAGTGAGTACGATGTCCGTGTTTTTTACGGAAACCTTTCCTTCTTTTCATTTTAAAAGCGATAACCTTATCACCTTTAACATGGTCAATAATTTCGGCCTTAACGGTTGCCTTTACATCACCGCCAATAGTTATAGAACCATCGGTATCTGAAAGCAATACTTCTGAAAACTCTAATGTGTCACCGGCGTTACCACCAATATGAGGTACATATAAAGTCTGGTCCTTTTGAACCTTGAATTGCTGTCCTGCTATTTTAACAATTGCGTACATAACTTTCCAAAAATTAGGAGTGCAAAGGTAAGGGAATGAATGGGAAAATTAAAGAAATAGGCGGTATTTTTTTGCGCTCCCCTCCTGCGAAGGAGGGGAAGTGCTGAAGGCGCGGGGTGGTTGTTTTTTGTAACTGCGTACTAATAACCTTCCAGGACCAAAAACAACCACCCGCTCGCTCCGCTCGCCGCCCTCCTTCGCAGGAGGGCAGCTTTAGCCTCCGTTTCCCATTTTTTTCACTAGGTTTGTTGCCCTAACGATCTGAACGGGATTATGAAGATTAAATCATTTCTGGCAAAACCATTTGCCAACTATATATATAAAGGTGTACGGAAAGGAATGCTCTCAGCGGTTCAGGATCAGGAAAACATCCTGAAGGAGCTTTTGAAGGTCGGAAAAGACACTGAATTTGGAAAAGAACACCAATTTCAGTCGATAAATTTATACGAAGACTTCAAAAAGCAGGTGCCGATCAGAGATTATGAGCAATTCCGGCCATATATCGACAAAATTAAAGACGGTAAACACAATGTTCTCTGGAAAGGGAAACCTATCTACCTGGCCAAAACCTCAGGAACCACCAGCGGGATCAAATACATACCGATTTCTAAGGATTCCATAACCAACCATATTAACACCGCCCGGAACGCGCTGTTATCGTATATCGCTCAATCGGGTAATTCAGGGTTCACAAACGGGAAAATGATATTTCTGTCGGGCACACCGGAATTGGAAAGAATCGGCGGTATCCCGACGGGCAGATTAAGCGGTATTGTGAATCACCATATCCCTAACTATCTCCGCAAAAATCAACTTCCGTCGTACGAAACCAATTGTATCGATGACTGGGAAACGAAGCTGGATAAAATTGTTGAAGAAACGGTCAATGAAAACATGACCCTGATTAGTGGCATCCCGCCATGGGTACAGATGTATTTTGACCGGCTTAAAGCAAAAACGGGGAAACCAATTAAGGAAATTTTCCCGAATCTTTCTGTGCTTGCACATGGAGGCGTGAATTTTGAACCTTACCGAGCAAAACTTCTCGACAGCATCGGAGCACCCATTGCCACGATCGAGACATTTCCTGCTTCGGAAGGCTTCTTTGCTTTCCAGGATTCCCAGGAAATGGAAGGCTTACTGCTTAATACTGATAGTGGGATCTATTTTGAGTTCATACCCGCATCTGAGATACAATCACCCAATCCTACACGTATTAGTTTGAAAGATGTACAGGTTGGTGTCAATTATGTCTTAATAATAAATAACAATGCCGGGCTATGGGGATATAATATCGGTGATACAATTAAATTCATTTCAACAAATCCTCACCGTATCCTGGTAACCGGCAGAATCAAGCACTTCATATCTGCTTTTGGCGAACATGTAATTGGTGAAGAAGTAGAACACAGCTTAATGAAAGCAGCTGATAAGGCAGGCATCCAGGTAACTGAATTCACTGTAGCGCCCATGATCAGTCAAACCGAGGGTAAATCGTACCATGAGTGGTTTGTTGAATTTGCAAATACTCCCGGAAACCTTCGGGAATTTGCCGATCAGGTAGATCAGAACCTGCGTGTTAAGAATATATATTACGATGACCTGATCACCGGCAATATTCTCTTACCTCTGCAGATCAGGCCGGTGAAAAAGAATGGTTTTATAGATTATATGAAATCATTAGGGAAGCTTGGTGGACAAAATAAAGTTCCACGGCTCAGCAATGACCGCAACATAGCCAGGGAACTGGAAAAGTATGTTGAGCAGTAACTGCACTTTTACATTTTTAATCTTTGATTTCATTTTATGTCAAACAGTCATCCGGCAAAACGCATTGCAATATTTGGATCAACCGGCTCAATAGGAACACAGGCACTCGACGTGGTTGCAGCAAACCCGGAAACGTTTTCCGTTGAAGTGCTCACTGCTCATAGTAACGAAGAATTGCTGATCAAACAGGCGATTCATTTCAAGCCAAATATTGTTGTAATAGGTGATGAAAAAAAATACGCTAAAGTAAAAGAAGAATTAAGCAGTCATAATATTAAAGTCTTTACCGGTGAGAGTGCCCTTGAAGAAGTAGCATCGATGGATGTTTATGATATGATGCTCGCGGCCATTGTCGGCTTTGCGGGATTGAAACCAACCCTGAAAGCTATTGAAGCAGGTAAAGGGGTGGCACTCGCCAACAAGGAAACGCTTGTTGTAGCCGGTGATATCGTAATGCAAAAAGCAGTGGAACATCGTGCACCTATAATTCCTGTTGATTCAGAACATTCAGCGATATTCCAGTGTTTAGTTGGAGAAACACGTAACAGAATTGAAAAAGTGATTCTTACCGCATCGGGAGGGCCTTTTCTGGGCAGAAAACCTAATTTTCTGGTTAACGTGAAGCGCGATCACGCATTGCAGCATCCAAACTGGACGATGGGAGCGAAGATCACCATCGACTCGGCTACACTAATGAACAAAGGACTTGAGATGATAGAAGCCAAGTGGCTTTTTAATCTTCAGCCCGACCAGGTTCAGGTGCTGATACATCCGCAAAGCATTATACATAGTATGGTTCAGTTTGAAGATGGTAGTATTAAAGCTCAGATGGGGTTACCGGACATGAAACTACCGATTCAATATGCACTTGCTTTTCCCCACCGGATCCCGGGAAATTTTAAGCGCTATGATTTTCGAAAGCCTGCCCAGCTAACGTTTGAAGAGCCAGATACAAAAACTTTCCGGAATCTGACATTGGCAATGGACGCAATGAATAAGGGCGGAAATGTTCCCTGTATTCTTAATGCGGCCAATGAAATTGCAGTTTATGCGTTCCTGAGAAACCGTGTTGGATTCCTGGATATGACCGACCTGATCGAAAAAACAATGGAACATGTGCCTTTCATCAAAAATCCAACGCTGGAAGAATATTTTGAAAGCGATGGCGAGGCACGTAATTTCGCGGCGTCACTGATTAAATTGTAGCCTAAATTTTTTAGGAATTTATTGTAGCCTTAGTATCTGGATTTTAAGATCATATATTGGTAAAAAAATCTTAAATAAAGTCATTCATATAAAAACTGAACAACGCTGGCTAAATAAACCGCATCTTTCAGTTTTCATATTCGTATATAAAAATTAAATTTTCGTAATAAATGCAGTATTTCCTGGCGATCAATTGGGGTAATGTTGGGATTCAGGCCTTCTACCTGATTTTATCGCTTTCCATATTGGTTATCCTTCATGAATTTGGCCACTTTCTTCCGGCTAAACTATTCAAATGTAAAGTAGAAAAGTTCTACCTGTTCTTCGATCCATGGTTTTCAATATTCAAAAAGAAAATAGGGGAGACGGTGTACGGAATTGGCTGGTTACCTCTTGGAGGCTATGTGAAGATTGCAGGCATGGTTGATGAAAGCATGGATAAGGAGCAAATGAAACAGCCGCCAAAGCCATGGGAGTTCCGGAGTAAACCCGCCTGGCAGAGGTTGATCATTATGATCGGCGGTGTTACAGTGAACGTGGTCGTGGCCTTTATTATATATGCGATGGTATTGTTTACCTGGGGAGAGGAAAAGCTGCCAAATACAAATGCAAAAAATGGCATCATGGTCATGGACAGTCTTATGTACGATATGGGACTTAAAGATGGTGATAAAGTTCTTGCAGTTAATGGTACTCCCATCCCTTATTTTGATGATATCATGATGAAATTGCTTGTTGGTGAGCAAGTGACCGTTGAGAGAGATGGTAAAACACAAATTGTTCAGTTACCAAAGGACCTGCTGGGTCAGCTGATCGTGAAGAAAAGAATCAGAAGGCCGTTCATCCAGCCACGG
>Ga0193752_1000686_pt1 | contig 31029 bp, 23 predicted proteins | sample H1c1metaG_FD_144924 | JGI IMG/M metagenome (GOLD analysis project Ga0193752, IMG submission 144924) | Soil microbial communities from a riparian zone of the East river system, Colorado, United States - H1c1 | ecosystem: Environmental > Terrestrial > Soil > Riparian zone | place: USA: East River... | reverse complement strand
AGGATCGATCTCGTCAGCAAGTTCACCTGGCCCATGGTTTAGGGAGTAATTTTCGGGCAATCCATGCGCCGAAAATTCTTATTGAGAATTATGGTCGAGCGCAAACCAGAATGGACCGACATTCTGGTCAGGGCTGTTTTCCCACTACGGGCATCTCAATATAGGATGCATTCTCTCCCTTGCAGTGGATGGTCTGGGTTGCCTGGATATAATCGTCTTCCTTCGCATCGAAAATATTCGGAACAAATTTTTGCGGGTTACGATCGATCACCGGAAACCAGCTGCTCTGCACCTGGATCATGATCCGGTGGCCGGGAAGAAATACATGATCGATCTGATGCAAGTCGATCACGACCTTATCTGCTTTGCCGGGAACCAGGGGCAGAGGATGCTCAAAACTATTGCGGTACCTGGCCCGGAATACTTCCATCGCCACGGGAAACTGGTAACCATCCATTGTTGCATTCCTTCCACTGTCCGGGTATACATCGATAAGCTTTACAACAAAATCTGCATCGGTACCCGTTGTGCTAACAAAGAGATGCGCTTTCACATTACCCGTAACCGTTACCGGTTCTTTGAGCTGGTCGGAAGGAAAACTCATTACGTCCGGTCTTGACGCAACAAAACGCTGGTCTTCTACCTGCCAGGTACGCCAGCGGCTACCCGGACCATATGTAGGTTCGATTGGCCGGGTGCGGTAGGGAACCGGATTTGCCGGATCGCTGACATAACTCACGGATGAATCCCCGTCAACAGCTTTGGTGAAGGCGCAGGTTTTGTCGGCCTGTAAAAAGAGTTTGGATTGTTGTGCATTACCGGGCGGCCAGGCATCATATGATTTCCATTCGTTGCTGCCTGTCTGAAAGCAGGTCGACTCGGCAAATTTTCCCTCACCGATTCCCTTCAGCCAATAGTCGAACCATTTCTTTTGTAATTGCTGAAAGTAAACGGAGGTCTTGGTTTTGAATGAGATGGATCCGAGACTGTCACCAGAAGACCTGGCCCAGCCTCCATGAAACCAGGGACCGAGGACAAGAAAATTCCGGCTGGAACTGTCTTTTTTCTCGAGGTGTTCATACATGATCTGCGGACCATTCAGATCTTCCTGGTCATAATAACCGCCCACGTGCATTACTGGAATCTGTGGATAGCCAATCTGCGAAAGCATGGAAGACTGCTGCCAGAATTCATCGTAGTTAGGGTGGTTCACGAAGCTGTTCCAGGCAGGGATACGCGTATGGTAATATTTGCTGTTTACGTTTTTGAGAGAGCCGAGTTTCAGGTACCAGTTATAAAGGTCTTTTTCCTTAAAAGGGAAACTGCTGTTGCTGGTTTTTTCATTCTCCACCATGTAACTGTATTCAAAGCCGTAGCTCAAACGAAAAGCACCGTTGTGGTGGAAGTCGTCTCCGAGAAACAAGTCGGATGGAGATGCCTGGGGAGAGCTGGCTTTTAATGCCGGATGAGGATCGCTGATGGCGTCCAATGCGGTTAAGCCCAGATATGAAATTCCGAATATGCCCACCTTGCCGTTGTTGGCTGGCAGGTTTTTGACCATCCAGTCGGTCGCGTCCCAGGCGTCCGTGCTCTCATCGGTTTTGTTCTTATCGCGCAGATGATAGAGTGGCCGGTTCATTTCGAATTTGCCCTCGCTTTTGAATTTACCCCGGATATCCTGAAAAACGAAGATGTATCCTTCCGAGGCCATGGCAGCGAGATAGGGGTCTTTCAACACATCATAGTCATCATCCCTGTCAGCGCCATAAGGAGTGCGTTGGATCAGGATCGGGAATGATCCCTTTGCGTCTGCCGGTGTATAAACAACCGTATACAGCTTGACGCCGTCCCGTGCTTCGATCTGATAACTCTTTTTTGTATAGGATTTTACGGTCGGCTGCTGAGCAAATGAATTATTGACGAGGCCGATAAAGACGATGAGGAAGCAATATTTTCTCATTGAATAAAGATATTTCAAAAAGGGATCAGACTGCAACAGGCAGTTTGATCCCCTTAAGGCAATATCCCGATCCTAGACCCTGATCAGAAAAAACTATCTCCCGGTATGTATTCGCGCAGGCAAATGTTGATTTTTATATCGCACTCAAATTGTTTAACCTCAAATGATTTTATTTTTTGGTTTTCTTCTTTGGCACCGCTGACGCAGCCGGGGACTTAGCATTTTTTGCCTTGAACTCGTTTAATGCATCTGCTAATTCCTGTAACCCGGCATCCAATCCAGGGGCAAATTCTTCGGGGCGCTCAGGTGCCTGTGGAATTGGATAGCTTTGCTTTGGCTCCTTCAGGGTTACCAGTTCCGAGCCATCATTAAGTGGCGCAGAGCCACTAAATATTTTATCCATCATAGAACCGTCGAGTCGAAACGTGTATTGCTCACGATGAATACCGTAATCAAGCAACTTTTTAACTTCGGGGAATTGGGAAGAATCGAATTTGGGAATTGGTAGTACTTTTCCCCAATCCACACCAAGTGTTTCCAGTGCCTTCGCAAAAGCGGCCTGGTGTGCCTCGTCCCTCACAATCAGAAAAGAAACTGTAGCCCTTAAGGTTTTGTTTGAAGACATCTGATATATCCTGCATTTTTGAAGTCGGCCGGTAGCCTCCAGTACCAGGTTGTCCATAAGGTTCAGAACCAGGTTGCCATGGTCGTGAACATAGGACCCACTCCACGGATTGCCCGCTGCATCCACTGGCATGGATCCCTGAGCACCAACGATAAAATGATGCGGATTTTTTTGCTCCTTGGCCATGTTCATTGTGGGTTTCCCGCCCTTGCCTGGTACGTCGAACTTGCTTCCGTTATAACCTGGGGCACCGTCCAGCAGCGTGCTGATCGTTTTGGAGATAAGCTCAACATGGCTTATTTCCTCTATTCCTACTCCCTGGATGAGATCGAGATAGGGTTTGCCATCTCCGCGAAAATTGAAACTCTGAAACAGATACTGCATCATTGTGCGCATTTCTCCGAACTGCCCTCCAAGGCCCTCCTGGAGGGCATTAGCCGCCGAGGGGTCGGGCTGATCAGGCACAATGGGATTAATTAAAGATTGGACATGGTAGAACATATAAAATTATTTTATTTAATGTGACGAGATCAGAAGGGCAATTCAATACTTATGCCACCGGAATAAAAAAGATTAGCCGTGATTAACTATGGCGTCGATGGAAAACTTCGGCCGAGACAATTGATGGAGCGTCTCTTCAGCTAACCGATGCTTATCTATTTGCCGGGATCCCGATCCGAACTTTTTTGGAAGGGGGCTGCAGAGATTTACAGAAGAATTATATTCGGTAAATATTCCCAACAGCATGCTTCGCTTTACTTTTTTACTTAGTCTCGTCTTTTTTCAATGCGTCACGCTGCATAGTCAGGACCGGCTCTCGGGTAAATCGTTTACCAGCAGGTCGGAGGTACTTGCCAGGAATGGCATGGTCGCAACAAATCATCCATTGGCCACGCAAATCGCCCTTGATATCCTGAAACAGGGTGGTTCTGCAGTGGATGCAGCCATCGCCGCGAACGCCTTTCTTGGACTGGCCGATCCGGGTATGTGTGGAATCGGAGGTGACTTATTTGCAATCGTTTGGGACGCGGGGTCAAAGAAGTTATATGGCCTTAACGGTAGCGGAAGGTCGCCAAAAAATCAAACCATGGCGTTACTGAAACAAAAGGGTATCAGCGAGATTCCCCCGACGGGTGCTTTGTCGATAACAGTTCCTGGCTGCGTTGACGGATGGTTTGCGTTACACAAACGTTTTGGGAAATTACCGATGGATAAGTTGCTTTCTCCAACGGTCCGGTACGCAAGAGAGGGAATTCCCATCACGCAGGAAACTTCCGATTTTATGGAAGAGCATTTTCGTGATATGGTGAAGAATGACGAGTCCGGAAAACATCCTTCGTTTGAGAAACGCTTTATGGCCAATGGAAGGTTCCCACGCAAAGGGGAGATCTTTAAGAATGAGGAACTGGCGTCATCCCTCGAAACCATTGCCCAGGGCGGAAGAGACGGATACTATAAGGGCCGGATCGCGAAAGCGATTGCATCACATATTCAGAAGGAAGGCGGTTTTCTAACGGTCGATGACCTGGCAACACACACGTCTCAATGGGTGGAACCGATCTCAACGAATTACCGGGGTTATGATGTATGGGAAATGCCACCAAATAGTCAGGGATTTGCCGTTCTGCAAATGCTTAATATTCTTGAAGGATACGATATCAGGTCATTCGGATTTGGAAGCGCCCGCCATATTCATTACCTCGTTGAAGCGAAGAAGATTGCTTATCAGGATCTGGCCACTTATTGCGGTGATCCGGACTTTAACAAAATTCCCATCGATAGTCTGTGTAGCAAGCGATATGCTGATGAAAAGAGAAAACTCATCAGACCAGATAAGGCAGGTCCGGTAACTCGCACGGTTTCATCGGGCAATCATACGATCTACCTGACTGTTGCAGACAAGGATGGCAACATGGTGTCTTTCATTCAGAGTAATTCCGGCATATTTGGTTCTATGGAAGTTCCTGCCGGACTGGGCTTTGTTCTGCAGAACAGAGCGGCTTTTAAATTTGACCAGGGGCATATCAATGGATACGCACCTGGCAAGAGACCGTTCCACACCATCATACCGGCATTTGTTACCAAAGATGGCAAACCCTTCCTCAGCTTCGGACTTATGGGAGGGTCCATGCAGCCTCAGGGTCACGCACAAATGATCCTGAACATCATTGATTTTGGCATGAATCTCCAGGAGGCGGGTGATGCGCCTCGTATATCACACCGGGGTGGGAATGATGGAACAGTTAATAGTGTGGGTGAAGTCAACCTTGAATCCGGATTTTCGTACGAATCAGTACGGGAATTGCTAAAATTTGGCCATAAGGTTGGGTATGGTTACGGTGTGTTCGGCGGCTACCAGGCGATTATGCTGAAAGACGGCGTTTATTATGGCGCCTCAGATTCGCGAAAAGATGGCCAGGCTGCGGGGTATTGATTATTCAGGAATTTTGAGTTTCGAAGTTGAGTCCAGCCAGACCACCTTTTGTTCCGATTGGTGATCCTGGCCGAGAATATCTTTATAAAGAGAGGGGCGCCTGGCTTTTATGTACCTGTTGCCTCCCGCCCGAACAATGTTTTCGGCGATCAAAGTGCCCGTAACAACATCATCGTTCAATGCCCTGCATTCTGCAATAATGTCGCCGAATGGATCAATGATCATCGAGCAACCATTTTTTAACTGATCATCATCCATTCCGATCGCGTTGGAAAAAATTACGTAAACAGCGTTGTCGTATGCTCTCGCTGGAAGCCATTTCATCAACCAGGCCCTTCCCTTCAGACCGTCAAATTCCACTCGCAAAGATGTGGGATCTTTTTCCCGGTTATACCACAATTCAGGGCTTACAAAGCCCGCCCCCGGCCGGGTGGAAGGAGTACACATAGTAACATGAGGCATAAAAATGACCTGAGCACCCAGGAGCGTCGTGGCCCTGACATTCTCAATGATATTATTATCATAGCAGATCAGGATTCCGCATTTCCATCCATAAAGGTCAAACACACAATACTGGTCGCCAGGGGTTAAATGAGGATTGATAAAAGGATGCAGCTTCCTGAACTTGGCAATCACCCCGGTTTTATCTACACACACATATGGTTTGTAAAGGTTATTATTCTCGTCCTTTTCAAACAGGCCAGCCAGCACAGCAATATCATGCCTGGCGGCTATTTCTCTGAGCCGTTGAATACTCGGCCCTGAGGGTATCGGCTCGGCAAGCTCAAGCATTTGCTCTTTCGACAGATTCCTTGCAAAGGTGTACCCGGTAACAGAACATTCATGAAAAGCCACCGCTCGCGAACCCTGGAGAGCCGCTTCCCCACAGAGTCTGTCAATAACAGACAGATTGTAATCCTTGTCACCGTTCCTGTGCTCGAAATGAGCGGTAGAGATTTTGAGATCATTCATTTACAAAAAATTAAAAATGTAAGATGTAAAATTAAAAACGAAAACCTTTCGCCCACGATTTCACAAACCTCCAAAGAATTTTTAACTTTTAACTTTTGATTTTCGGTAGACTCCCCTATCGATCTAAACAATCCTGGCCCTGGAAATCACATTCCCTTTTTTGGCCGCATAGGGCGACCGACCCTGATGGCTCCGATGGTCTGTGGAATCGGCGCGGCCGTTGGTATTGTATAGAGATGGATTTGCCCGAAGCGGCAGCGGAATGTCGATTGGAGATTGAAATCGGGGAATCACAATGTCATACTCGCGGTCAAATACCTTTGGCGAATCTGCCTCCGTCTTGTTATAATGATGACGATTGATATTTTGGGGATAGATATCAGAGATGAACCCAGGCTGAGAAGCTATGAGCAGAGCCGATAATGAAAGAACGCCGATTACGCTGAGAGAATTTTTCATAATAAGTTGGTCTAAATGAGAGAAATAAGTAACAGTACAAATATGGGGTTGATGAGAGGCCGGTTCAAAGAGGGATTATCCCGTTTTTGTTACCGTTAAAACCACCTTATTGATTTGTTAACGCCCTGCTACTACCCGGCTTTTTCCGGTAATGCAGGATAAAAAAAACCCCGGGAACTCCGGGGTTTTGGCAGACCATGAAGAAACAGAAACAGAAACAGAAAGAGAAACAGAAAGAGAAACAGAAACAGAAAGAGAAACAGAAAGAGGACGGAGTGCGGAATACTGTTCCTCGCTCTCTTTATCTGTATTAGCTAAGGGTCACCAATACATTCGTATTTACTTATTTAGAATCCAGTCCCAAATCCACATACCCATTCTTAATAGCAAAAAGAACCAGTCCGACCCTGCTTTTTACTTCAAGCTTTTCGAAGAGTGAATTTCGATATCCATCAATCGTTTTGGGGCTGAGAAACATTTTGCTTGCGATCTCATTGTAAGTCATCTCCGAACACGCAAAGTTCAAAAAAGTTCTTTCCTTTTCACTGATCTGGACAGTCGATTGAGATGAATCATTGGTTTCCGGAAATTGGAGTGAGTGAACCAATTTCCCTGTGATGTAGTCTGTATAATAAAAGCCCTTGTTTTTGATGGCTCTCAGGGCATCACCTAGTGTCTGGGGCTCAACATCCTTGCATAAATAACCTTTCACTCCCAACTTCAGCATTTTTACAATGATCTCCTCATTCTCGATCATGCTGACGACCAGCACTTTTGCTAAAGGAAAGTTTTCGCGAAGCCAATTGACGGTTGCGAATCCATCCATGTCTGGCATGTTAACATCCATCAAAAATATATCCGGGGGATTTTTGGCATCGATTTTTGTTTGTAAATCCAACCCGTTGTCGGCTTCAAACAAGATCTCATACTCATCACCAATCAAATCGATAAGACTCATCAACCCTTTTCTGAATAATCGATGATCGTCTACTAAAGCAAGTGTCGTCCGTTTCATTGTCTAATATGGTAATTGTATTGAAACTGTGGTTCCTAAACCAGGGCCGGTTGTGATATCCAGGCTGGCATTCATCAATTTTGCCCGGGAGTAAAGATTTGTTAAACCAGAACCCCCGGCTTTCAACTCAATGTCCTTATCAAAGCCTTTTCCATCGTCTGAAATAATCAATGTAAGCATATTCTCGAAACACTCCAGCTGAACAGTGATGTGCCTGGCGCGGCTATGCTTGACAATGTTGTTGATTGTTTCCTGGGCCATCCGGTACAGGAAGATCGTAAAATTGGGCGTGAGCACAGGCACCTCGCCAGACTGCACAAATGATGCCTGAAAATAACCACTCTTGCTCAGGCGGGAGACTTCTATTTCCAGCGACTTTCCAATTCCGACCTGCACAATCCGGTCACTATTCAGGCTCAATGAAAGTAATTTCACATCGGCGATTAATTGCCGGGTAAGTTCTTTAGTGTCTTCCAGTTTTTCATTTTGAGCCTTCGTGTCTTCCAATGAAAGGGTGTTAAGATTGATCTTGATCAGGCTCGCCATCTGGCCAAGATTATCGTGTAGTTCGGTAGCGATATGCTGAAGCGTCTGTTCCTTTATTTCAAGTTTTGTTTCAAGCAGCACCTTTTGAAAGTGACTTTTTATGGCAGCCATTTCATTAAGATGAGCGCCCTTCCTTCTTTGGTACACTATAATAAAGACAATAATAAAAGCTGCCAGGAGAAATAACACTGTTGTTGCAATCAGAATACTGAATACAACCTCACCTTTTATTTCCAGAAACATCTTCATTATTGGCATTTAATTTATGACCAGAAAGATAAAAGCCCAATGTTAAAAGAATGAACAGACAGTAGTTAGAAAGTGAAAATAATGTATAAATGACTCCATAATGCTCGGCGCTGTAAGTGGAAAGGTAATTTGAAAACCCCTCCAGCAATACATTCAATACTGAATGGAAGAGGAAGGCCACACTGATCCAGAAATCCGGTTGAGTATACACCTTCACGAAGGGCATAATTGTTACTAATTCATAGAAATAGTACAGGACGGCTCCCGTTGTCAATAGGTGGTGGACGAGGATTTGATAAACATTATATTCCTGAATATCCTGTACAAACAGTGAGAGAAAGACAGACATTAAGACGTAAGCAGGAATTGTAATTAAAATGGCTTTCCTGATATGGGGGTTTCGAATTTCTTCGTAATAGAACAACATTATCAATGAGAACCGGATGGGTGTCACGATGTGATACAGGAAGAGGTTCGAATTTTCCAAAACCTGCTGCAGGTAAATATTGAACATGATGATGGTAGCCAGCCCATCGAAAATAAAAGTCGACAGTAAGAAGAGGCCAACAAATAAAAATCGTCTTTCCTTTAAGAATTTTCTCCTGTAAAACCACACTGCCAGACTTGCGGTAAGGAAGGTAAAATGCAACACGACATCCAGTTCTCTCGACATACTCAAGGGTTTACTTTCTCATAGGAGGATTCAGCAACTTATCGAATCTACAGGGTTTACAATGGCAACATGGAGCACAGATCGTATTTGCCCTAATTGGATCCTGAATGTCGAAAGACTCAAAGTTGGTTTTGATTGGAGCGGCGTAAGTGATATACTGCCCATTATCCATCAACGCGTTGTAAATCCGGATGTATCCAACATTGCTGTCGGAAATCATTCTCTTGATTTCGGCAACCGGAAAAGAGGTCGCTCTGAACATCGACTTTATGCGAGGATCAGGCGATTCATTTTTTGCCTGGTCGAAGGCGCGAATCTGATTTGTAATAATCGAGGTATCGTAATTCTCCTGGGTTACTCTGTCACCGATAATACCCAAGTTTTCGGAATTGCAGTCCGCAAAGTCATCCTGACGATTTTTGATGAAGGTGCTCATGATTGTAGATTTATTAAGAATTAAAAATAGAGTTCCCGGTACAAAGTCAGCGAGCATTTGCCGGAAACAGGGTTTTTTTTTGAGAAAAACAGGAAAAACCCTGAAAAAAACCGACGATTTTCCGGATGAAAACATCCATGCCATCAGAAGTAGCCCAACACGCAACAACAATCTGCCTAATTATCTCATCAACATCCAAAACCTTACCTCTAAGTGAAGTCCCTTTGATCCGCCAGCATGCCGAGCAATCTTCCTCAGAAGGAGGAAATTACAAAATGGATGTCCCGCCACAGAAAGCCTCAAAAAACCTGTCCACCCAGATAAAATCTTGATGGTTGAAACGCAAAGTTTGGATAAGGTCGCAGTTGCAAAAGAAGGTCGATCGGTGGTTATGGTGATGCTGGTATGATTAGTATTTTTTTGACTGGCAAAAACTATGATAGATGCTTGCGCGACGTATATAGACGGGGTATAATTTTTTTGAAATCTCGAATACAACGGCTATTTTTAAAGTTGATCAACCCAAAACCCTATTAATTCCCCAAGAATTCTCTGTTTCCTGAGTCCAGGAGTTACTGTTGCAGATTAAGGTTCGACTATAGACAAGGAGGAAGGTTTGCAAAAACGACTCCCTGAAACTACATAACAATTATCCAACGGGGTCTGCCGATCCTGCAAAGCTCCTCTGTATGCCGTATAAAAATGATGTCTTTATTTCGTACAAGCGAGGGAAGATCAGTGAAGAATGGCTGCAAGACGTTTTTTATCCTTTCTTCTATGACGAACTGAATAATGCGCTTCCCTTTGAACCAAAAATCTTTGTTGACAAAACGGGCCTTACGCCTGGTGTCGACTTCAGTAACGAGCTGTTCAGCAACCTGATTTTTTCGAAATGTCTTGTTTCAATCTGGTCGCCTCCCTATTTCAGGCGATCAGAATGGTGTTTGAAAGAATTCCTAACGATGCGATACAAGCAGGAATACTACCAGCTTAGTGCGCTTACGATGCCTAAAACACTGGTCTGGCCTATTATGTACAGAACCGTCCAGCCTTTGCCGGTAGCCGTCAAAAGCATCAGCTATCTGGACTATAGCGACTATAACTTTGTGGGGCCGGTAAAACAAAGCCCGCTAATTATTGACCTTCAGAAAAAACTTAAGACCGACATCGCCTCCCTCGTAAACATTATTCTTCACGCGCCTGCGTACAATGAATACTGGGACACACCAGAAGGAAGTAATAAGCTGATATCAGGATTGAAAGACTATCTCGAACAAAACGACAACTTCGATAATCCCTTTCAAAATCCGATCACATGGCCAAAAGAGTAAACAGGATTATTACCTTTTATTCGTATAAAGGCGGCGTGGGGCGTTCAATGGCTTTGGCAAATGTGGCTGCGGCTTTGGCCAAATGGGATTATAAAATGTTGGTGATCGACTGGGATCTGGAAGCACCAGGCTTGGAAAATTACTTTACGGGATACCTAGATCTGGAAAAAGTGCGAATCAAATCAGGGGTGATTGACCTATTGAGGTTAAAACTAAACAGCGAACTTGTTGAGCCTGGCGAAATTCATTGGGGAGACTACATTAACGAGATAAATATTGGAAAAACGCCGCTGCACCTGATTAGCGCCGGGAAACGAGACGAAGAATACATTGAAAAAGTGAGACAGTTCGACTATATCTCATTTTATCAATCGCACAATGGTGGGGAATATCTTGAAAATCTGAGGGAGCATTGGTTAGATCAATACGACCTCGTACTCATCGATAGCAGAACCGGACTTACCGACAGCAGCGGAATCTGCTCGATACACATGCCCGACATTCTCGTTTTGATGTTTACGCCGAATGAACAAAGTTTTTACGGCGTGACCGAAGTGGCGAGAAAAGCAGTCGAAGGACAAAAGCAGATCATTTATGATCGTTTTCAATTACGAACATTGCCCATACCCTGTAGAATTGAATACGCAGAAACGACGCTGCTTGACGAATGGATGGCCAAAATAAGTAAGGAGTCGGAAAGTATGCTTGCCTGGCTGCCGCGAAACAAACATAACGAGTATATTGTTACTCCTTCTCAACTCATTAACCAGGTAAGAATCCCTTACAAAACTTTGTACGCCTATGGCGAAAGGCTGGCCGTTACCGAAAGATCTACCACCGACACGAGCGAGATTGGCTACGTTTATGAAACGATCGCAGCGATTCTTGCAAACGATTTGAAGGATGTCCATTTGCTGACCGACTCGCGTGACAGTCTGATCAAGAAAGTAAAGGGAGAAGACATTAAAGACAACAGTGTGCTTATCCAGGAAGGAATTGCACGTGCACTTGAATCCAGAAAGCCTGACTCCCCGTCTATGGCTTCACCTGTATCAGCTCAAGCGAGGTCAAAGTCGACCTATAATATTATTTTGTATGTCTCCGCCATTTCCGTGCTCATTATATCATTATATCTTCTCATTGATCGCTTTACAAAAAGCGAGTCTGATATGCCCGCGACTTCTGCAGTTTCAGTTGATAAGAGACTGATGTATGCAGACTTCGTTACCGCTTACTCCACGGCTTCCAATCAGGATATTGCCTTTAACCTTAGGATGCTGAAAAATTACCATGCGCTCGACAAACAGTACCAGGATACCTCTGCTTATATTAAACAACAGATCGATGGGGTACTTGGAGATAAATGTTTGTCTATTCTTCATGATTACTATCGTTCGTTAGTCGCCGGAAAACTATTAGCGCCTACTTTCTTTTACGATACCGTACGCGCGTTTGGTGTGTTTAGAAACATATCTATTCAAACCATCCAGGCCAGGGCAGATTCTATTGCCCGGTTCAGTGCAATTCAAAACTTTCTTGTGGACTCTACCTTTGATTTTTCGAGCGATTCCACTCATTTATATATGACGTACATGGAAAAAGGAAATATACTTGCGGACCGGCTGAAAGCATTCAAACAGTATACCGCGCAGGTGAGAGTTTCAATGAACTATAACCTGAAAATAGATTCGTTTAATTACCGCACAACCGATTCAGTCGGTTTGATCTCTTCTAATATTTTTGCCGGATTGATTCCCCAGGTTAGGATCGACCTTTTTGTCGACAATAGCATAGAACAGGACAACACCGTCGCCGACAGGGTATTTGACGTGCTGCAGAAAGCAAAGTATACGGTAGCCAGAAGAACATTTAGAAATCCAACAAATACGGGCGCCGCATATTATGCGTCGGGCAATGAGATCCGATACAATGGTTCAAATGAAGAAAAGCTTGCCAACCGGATAAAACAAATTTTACAAAAGGAACTCAAATTGGATTTTTCCCTTAAACCAGTGCGAAACGCAACCAATAAATCGATGAGCATTTTTATTAGCGGTAGTACAGCTCGAAAGACCCCTTCGAAATACTAGGATAACTTCGTTGGATTTATTATTTTCAGATGACCCTTGCTGCTTTTGATTTCAGACGCCGTTGTTCGTAGCTTAAAGCAACTGGTTATCGACATGTATTCAATCAAAAAAAGACCAGGCTGTTCACTATCGCGATTCTGCGTAATATTAAGTTCGTATCATTTTTTTGGCATAGTTTGCAAGAACTGCCATCAAAACTAGTTGACAACCCAGCCCACATATAATGAGAAACAACTTCTCGACAGTATAGCAGAAGGAGATGAACAGGCGTTCAGAATGCTCTTTACTTTATGGCATCAAAAGTTGGGAGGATATGTGCTGGGTTGGACAAAATCCGTTCCCCTGGCCGAAGAAATCGTGCAGGACGTATTTGTAAAAATATGGATCAGGAGGAAGACACTGGTAGAAATCCAGAACTTTGATAAATACTTGTACATATTATCTCGCAATCAAACGTTTAATGTGTTGAGACAGGTTGCCAGAGAACGCCTCAGCTTCAGGAAATGGTTAATACAGACAGAGGTCAACCCTGCTTCTTCCATTGATCCTCTGCAAGGTAACCTCGATTATGACTCATTAATAGAAAAAGCAGTAGACCAACTTCCCGGGCAACAACGAAAGGTACACGAGTTGAAATATAAACAGGGCATGAAATACGAATCTATAGGCAAGGAATTAGGCATCGCCCCGGAAACCGCCCGAAAACATATGCAGACCGCGACAAAATTTATAACAGCATACCTGCGCAGCCACCTTTCCGTTCTTCTGCTGATTTTAAAGTTCTTTTGATTTCCACTACCCGGTTTTGAAACGATTGGTGTCTTATAAGAAAGGGGAGACTTCATGACCGGATACAATTTAGCCGAGATTTTACGTCGTTATTTTAAAGGAATTGCAAGCGAAGAGGAAAAAGATGTATTGATGTCTTTTCTAATTGAAAGCAAGAATTCGGAGGAGGTTCAATCCATTATGGAAGAGATATGGTCGGAATATGCCGTTATAGATCCTGTATTCAATGCGGATAAAAGCGAGACCCTGTTTCAGAAAATTCTAACTTATAAGCAAGTCAACGCTCCTTCCACAACTGCCAGACCTGTACATCGGCTTCTATTGGCGCGCAGGTCTTGGTTACCCTATGCGGCGGCGGTGTTATTGTTTTTTGGCATCGGGACGTATGTGTGGAATATGTCAAATGGAGAGCGAACTACACCGATGGCTGTCAATCCTTCCCTTGTGCAGAACGATATTCTTCCCGGGTCAGATGTGGCCACCCTTACGCTAAGCAATGGGCGAAAAGTAGAGTTGAAGGCTGCCGGACAGCAAACTATTGCCGATGGCAATCTGGTTGTTGTCAATAAAAATGGAACGTTAACCTATGGGAAGTCAGATGAGCTCCTTTATAATACGATGAGTACACCAAAGGGCGGCCAGTACAGACTTGTGCTTCCTGATGGCACCAAGGTGTGGTTAAACGCTATAAGCAGCATTGATTATCCCACATCTTTTCCTGGGAAGGAACGCGTTGTAAGTGTTACAGGCGAAGCATATTTTGAAGTAGCCAAAAATAGTAAACAACCATTCACCATAAAGACATTCAAAGACGATATAAAAGTGTTGGGCACTCATTTTAATGTCAATGCCTATGCAGATGAACCTGTTTCAAAAACAACATTGCTAGAAGGATCGGTTAGGATTGGCGATAAGGTATTGAAGCCAGGCGAAGCCTACATGAATGGAAAAGTGGTTAAGACCGATCCTGGGCAGGATCTTGCCTGGAAGAACGGCGTTTTTAATTTTAACGATCAGCGCCTTGAGCAGGTGATGCGTCAGCTTTCCCGATGGTATGATATAGAGGTAATGTATGAAAAAGGAATTCCGGCCATTGAATTTGGCGGCGAGATGAGCAAAAGCCTCCATTTATCGGACGTGCTGGATTTTTTAAAAGGATCCAAAGTCAAATTCAGCATTGAAGGGAAGCGCGTAATCGTACGGCAATAAATGTTGGTTATATCCGGCGTTAGTTTTATCGACTGAAATAAACCGGAAGTGTGGGTAGCACTCCCGGCAGCGTCTGTATTAGCTATAAACTAAGCAGACATTACGTTTCAGGCAACATAGAAAAGTAGCATTGTGTAACTGCTTATTATTCACCCAAAACTGGAACAAAACTATGAATTTTTTTGCTCTTTGTAAAGGCCATCCCATGAATGGTCTTTTAACCAGAACGCCGCGCGCCCTGACTGCCCGCACTGCGGGTTGTTATAGCGCCACCGGAAGATCAATTTTTCTTGCGATGAAACTAACTGCTGTTATTTTATTAGCTTTTTCCCTGCACCTCGCAGCGCGAACCCATTCTCAAAGCATTTCATTCTCTGGAAGAGATGTATCATTAAAACGTGCGATTGCCGAAATTAAAAAACAAACTGGTTTTTTAGTTGTATACAATAAGGAGTTGATAAAAAATGCGCAACGGGTGACCGTTAATGTTCACAATCAGCCATTAACGGATTTCCTGGATCTGGTTTTAGAGAATCAGCAATTAAGTTATTCGATTAAGGACAATAATATTTTAATTTCCTACCGTCCCGTTTCAACCTCCCCCTTCAATAGGAAGCCAGCCGACCCTGTTGATATTCCGCCCATTTCGGGAATAGTTCGCGAAGTTGACGGACCCCCGTTGGCGGGAGTGAATATCCAGATTAAAGGCGCTAATAAAGGTGTTATTACCGACGCCGATGGTAGGTTTACCATTGATGCTCCGCCTGACGCCATATTGATAATCAGTTTTGTTGGATTTATCACCAGGGAAGTTCCGGTAGCACAAGGGAACATCAACATTCTGCTTGAGCGCGAATCGGAGTCGTTGAACCAGGTGGTGGTTGTAGGTTACGGAACAGCTAAGAAAGCCACGTTAACAGGATCAGTTACTGCGATCAAAGGCGCCGAGCTGGCAAAAGCTCCGTCTATCAACCTTTCTAACAGCCTTGCAGGTCGTTTGCCTGGCCTAACTGCGGTTACCCGTAGCGGTGAGCCAGGGCAAGACGGGTCTATATTAAGAATAAGGGGATCCAATACGTTAAATGATAATTCTCCGCTCGTAGTAGTCGATGGTATTCCGGGCAGAGCAATGGAACGTATCGACCCAGCAGATATTGAAAGCATTACAATTTTAAAAGACGCATCTGCTGCTATCTATGGCGCGCGCGCGGCAAATGGCGTAATCCTCGTCACCACAAAACGCGGTTTAACAGGCAAACCGCAGTTAACCGTCTCGCTTAACCAGGGATGGGCCAGCCCCACGGTTATTCCCAAGATGGCAGACGCTGCAACTTATGCGCAGATGATCAACGAAATTAAACTCTACCGGCAAAGGGATCCGCTATACACCGACGAGATGATCGAGCTTTATAAAAACGGCTCTGATCCACTCAGGTATCCGAATACCGATTGGTTTAAAGAAACGTTTAAACCTTATTCTGTTCAGAACTATGCGAATGTTTCCGTAGCCGGCGGATCGGAAAACGTGCGATACATGTTCTCGGTTGGAACGAAGTTCCAGGATGGGACCTACAGGAACAGCGCTACAAATTATTCACAGGTCAATTTCCGCAGTAACATTGATGCAAAACTCAACAAATTTATACGAGTGAGTTTTGACCTCGCCGGTCGTCAGGAAAAGCGGAACTATCCTACGAGATCTTCCAGTGTTATCTACAGCTCCACCTTGCGGGGCAAACCGAATGTAAGGGCCTACTGGCCTAATGGACTGCCCGGGCCCGATATAGAACGGGGCGAGAATCCGGTGGTGTTGGCTACCAGTGAAACCGGGTATGACAGGGATAAAACTTACGTGCTAGAATCTATCGGCAAAATAGATATCGACATTCCCTGGGTTAAAGGGTTGTCCATTACCGGCAACGTCTCTTTCGATAAGGCCATCAGCAACAGGAAACTCTGGCAGAAGCCCTGGAACCTTTACTATTGGGATGGGCAGACCCTGGACGCTGACAACCAACCTGTGCTCAATAAGGGTATAAGAGGATTCGCAGAACCGAGGTTGACACAAAGCCTGATGGATGGCGGCAGAACGATGGTGAATACGCTGATCAATTATTCCACCACCATTTCAAAAGAACATAATATCAAAATACTGGCCGGCGCTGAAAGGATCAAGGGCGATACAATGACCTTCTCCGCTTTCAGAAGATACTTTATAACCGCGGCCGCAGACCAACTGTTTGCCGGAGGCGATCTGGAAAAAGATAATAACGGATCGGCGTCAGTAAATTCAAGACTGAACTATTTTGGACGCTTTAATTATAATTTTAGTGAAAAATACCTCGTTGAATTTGTGTTCAGGTACGACGGGTCTTATATTTTTCCTGAAGGAAAACGCTTCGGGTTTTTCCCCGGCATTTCGCTTGGCTGGAGAATATCTCAGGAAAAATTCTGGCAGGATCATCTTTCTTTTATCCGAGACTTTAAGATCCGTGGATCGTGGGGACAAACGGGCAACGACCGCATTTCTCCCTATCAATATTTAGCCAGTTATGGGTTTTCAGGAGTGGCCATTTTTAACGAAAGCGTCGAAAACAAAGCGCTCGCAGAACTTCGCATACCCAATCCTAATGTTACCTGGGAGATTTCCAACCAGTCTAATATTGGTTTCGACGCGCAGTTCCTGAACGGACGGCTTAGCGTTACGGCGGATTATTTCAGTAACCTTCGTACCAACATTCTTCATTTCAGGAACGCCTCTGTTCCTGCCACCTCGGGTATTGTGCTTCCCCGCGAGAATATCGGCGAAGTGATCAATAAAGGTTTCGATTTTGAAGTAAGCTATCGTGGTCAGGCAGGCGCCTTACGTTACACAGTTTCGGTGAATGGCGGACACCAAAAGAATAAAATTAAGTTTTGGGACGAAACTCCTGGAGCGCCCATATACCAGCAGTCGACAGGACATCCAATGAATTCGGGATTATATTATAATGCCACGGGCATTTTTAAAGACCAGGCAGCCGTAGACGCTTATCCTCATTGGGACAATGCAAGACCGGGAGATGTTGTGTTTGAAGATGTTAATAAAGACGGACAACTCAATGGCCTCGACAGGGTAAGGAACGATAAAACTGATCTTCCTACTTTTTCCGGCGGCCTCAGTATAGACCTGCAATACCGTAGCTTCTATTTGTCTGTATTGATGCAGGGCGCCAGCGGAGCCATACGCAACCATTATTCTTTTTCCGGCGAAAGTGGAAACTATTTTGACGAAGATGCTATTGGCCGATGGACCCCCGATAATATCAATGCCACAAAACCGCGCACATGGAATTATAATGAGGAATACTGGATGGCATCGCCCAATTCTTACTGGCTTAGGAATAACGATTATATCCGTCTTAAAAATGTTGAACTGGGATATACAATACCCCAATCGGTCAACAAAAGACTGGGTATAAAAGGATCGAGCGTTTATGTAAGCGGCCTCAACCTTTTAACATTCGATAAGCTAACCAACTGGGATCCCGAAACCAGTAGCTCTACGCCTTATCCTTCCAGCAAAGTACTCAATGTGGGATTAAATGTCACTCTCTAAAAATCAGAAAATGAAAACTTTCCTCTATATAAAACTTTTTTTATTCATGATTGCTCTAACGGTCTCATGCAAAAAGGACCTGGACACAAAACCGCAGGATGAATTTTCAGACATCGATACCTGGAATGATCCTGCTTTGATCGAGGCTTTTCTGAATGGTATTTACCGCGGTATAGATAATCCTGCCGATGGCGGAGATGGTTTACTGAAAGCGGAATTTGTTGATGAAATGCACGATCAGTGGTATAGTTTTTTTGAATTCAATAATAGCTTGCTGACTTCCGATAATCTTGCTTCCTGGGCGCACGAAGACTGGAATAGTCTTTACAATAGTATCCGCTCCTGCAATCTCTTTTTGGAGAAGATTGAAACGGCGCCGTTAGAAGATATTATAGTGGACGATAAAACGCTTACGGAAAGAATGACAGGGGAAGCAGTATTTCTGAGGGCCTATTTTTATCACCAGTTAACCAGCTTGTACGGAGGCGTTCCACTGGTCGTTAAATCTTATCAGCTCACCGATGATTTCAGCGTCAAGCGCGATACCTATGCAGACTGTATCCAATTCATCTCAGACGAACTGGACAAGGCCGCTGCGTTATTGCCCATTGTTCAAAGCGGCGGCAATAGCGGGCGCGCCACCAGGGGAGCTGCGCTCGCGCTCAAATCAAGAACACTTCTTTATGCCGCAAGCGCCCTCCACGCGAATAATCCGGTATTTTCCGGTTATTCAAATCCAGAACTACTTGGATATACCGATGGCAATAGGGAGCAGCAATGGGAGGCGGCAAGAGATGCAGCGAAGGCTGTAATAGACATGGGAACTTATGGCTTGTTCAAGGCCAATCCTGCTACCGGCGACTCCATCGCTCAAAACCTGGTGGATATCTTTCTTACAAAAAATACTGAAGAAGATATTTTTGTCCGTTACTATGTTGCGAAATCAGGCGAAAATAATCTTCCCCTTGCCAGCGGGCCCAACGGCTATCACTTATATGGCGAGGATACCCCTTCAGGCGAATTAGTAGATGATTTTGAAATGGCCGATGGAACCCCTTTTGACTGGAACGATCCAACCAAGGCGACGGAGCCTTATAGAAACCGCGACCCTCGTTTTTATGCGGCCATTCTCTACGAGGGAGTGAAATTTAAGCCGCGTCCAGCGGATGTTGTGATCCTCGATCCGGTAGGAGTGATTCAGGTAGGCACCTGGCAAAAATGGAACAGCGCTACCAATTCAATGGTGGAAGTACAGGGCCTGGATAGCCGCAGAAGTCCTATCGAAGATTTCAATGGAGGGTACACAGGATATTACTTGCGAAAGTTTATCGATCCTGCTGCGGATGGGCAATTCTCAGGTCAGGATGTGCCCTGGCGTTATATCCGATATGCCGAGATCCTGCTGAACTATGCCGAAGCTTGTATTGAACTGAACCAGGATGCAGAAGCCCGGATCTACCTGAATATGATCAGAAAGCGGGCTGGCATGCCGGATATCATCGAGTCCGGAAATGCACTGAAAGCCCGATACAGGAACGAAAGAAGGGTGGAGCTGGCTTTTGAAGATCATCGTTTTTATGATGTACGCAGATGGTTGATTGCTCCCGAAGCTTACCGGCAGTTCTCAGGAGTGAACGTGTTATATAAATTGAACCCGGATAAAACTACGGCTACAATTCCAGAGATCAAACCGATAGTAGTACAGAACAGTGCCTGGGTCAACAAAGCCTATTTCTTTCCGGTCATGAGAGATGAAATGAATAAAAACGCGATGCTGATACAAAACCCGGATTATTAGTTGTTGCAAATTTCAATTGAATACTTATTGCGTTAAATGAAAATGAAAAAACGAACCATGGGATTTTTAAATAAAAAAAGCTTGTTGTGGATTATACTCGTTGTTATTCTGGGTGGTGTCCTTGTTTTCTATTACCTGAAACCCGAAAAAACAACTGAACAAGCAAGCGGTCCGCAGGTCCCAGAAGGCTATACGGTAGAGATAGCTGCAGGTCCTGACCTGGTGGATTTTCCTATGTTCAGCATTCTTGACGAAACGGGGCGGCTGTTTGTTTTCGAATCTATCGGAAATGTTTATGAGAAAACGGAAGATGCTATAAAGAACCCCCAGTTCCGTATCAAGCTCCTTGAAGACGCTAATGGGGATGGCCTATTCGATAAGAGTACAATGTATGCGGATAAAGTTGGTTTTCCGCAGGGCGGCGTTTTCTATAAGGGGAGTTTGTATGCTTCCTCGGCGCCCGACCTGCTTAAACTAACAGATACCGATGGAGACGGCGTTGCCGATAAACGGGAAGTTTTACTTACCGGCTGGACACTCAATGTCAATGCTAATAGTCTTGTGGGTCCGGTCATGGGGCCAGATGGATGGCTGTACATGAATAGCGCCATCATGGGTTTTGATGTAACCACAAAGGAAGGCGTGCGGCTCAAAGGAGAAACCGCGCGCACTTGGCGTCTGCGTCCTGACGGCTCAGGACTGGAGTGGATCTCTGCTGGCGGAATGAATAATCCTGTGGAACTGACGTTTACCGAGGCGGGGGAACCTATTGGTACGGAAACTTATTTTACCGATCCCAAGGCCGGAGAGCGCGATGCACTGGTGTACTGGACGGAAGGCGGCGTATACCCCAAACCCAATCACAATATTGATCGTGACAACCTTACCCGAACAGGCGAACTGATGCCGGTCGTTTCTAAATATTCGAGGGTAGCTCCTTCCGGAATTGGGCGCTACCGGGGTACAGCTTTAGGAGATGGATTCAAGAATAACCTGTTTAGCGCGCAGTTTAATACCCACCGTATCATAAGACATAAATTATTCAGAGATGGTGGTTCATTCCGTACTGAGGACGAAGTTTTTTTCTCTTCAAAAAATGAGGATTTCCACCCAACCGACGTTCTGGAGGATGCAGATGGAAGTTTGTTAGTGGTGGAAACCGGAGGCTGGTTTATCAAAGGTTGCCCATTGTCGCAGGTGTCAAAACCAGAATTGAAAGGATCGATCTATAGAATAAGACGCAAGGGCGCGCACAAAACAAAAGATCCATACGGCAACCAAATCCAATGGACCTCCATTACCCCATCCGCGGCCGCAAAATACCTGGAAGATGAGCGTTCTTTTGTCGCCGACCGCGCCATTCAATTGCTTGTAGATAAGGGAAATGGTTCAATACCTGCGTTGTCGGAGATCCTTAATCGTTCTAATTCGGCAGATGCCCGTATCAAAGCGGTCTTCAGCCTGTATCGTATCGGTAGCGCGGCTGCATTAACGTTAGTCAGACAGGCCTTAGGCGATAAAGACCTACAAGTAAGGATAGCGGCTGCCCGTTCTGCGGGGCTGGCGCGTGATACGGCGTCTGTAACCAAACTTATAGAATTGATAGCTAACGACGAACTGGCCGCACGCCGGCAGGCTTCAACGGCCCTCGGTCAGATCGGCGATAAACAGGCAGTTCCGTATCTGCTTGCAGCTGCAGATACCGTTGGAGACAGGTTCGTACGGCATGCTATTATTTATTCGCTGGTGAATCTTAAACAACCTCAACTGATTAAAGAGGGGCTGACCAGCGTTTCGCCGAAGATACAGGAAGCGGCGCTCATCGCCCTTGACCAATTGCCTTCCTATTCGATGCCGGCCGGGCAGCTAACTCCTTTTCTTACCCATGCCAATCCCGCTTTGCAGCGGACTGCTTTATGGATAGCGGCGCATCATGCCGAATGGTGTAAGGACCTGATCGTTTTCCTACGCGACAAATTTAAAAATCATACCCTCACAAATGAAGAAGAAAATCTATACCGGAATATTTTTATTTCTTTTTGTGGAAACGCGGATATGCAGGTTTTCCTGGCCGGGCAGATGAACAGCGCCTCGAAACAACAAAAGATATTTCTGCTCAGCGCTATGTCGGGTTGTAAGATTGAGAAGCTTCCCCAGGCGTGGATAGATCAGCTCGGAAAACAGCTATCCCGCAAATCAGATCCCGAACTTAAAGCCAGGACGCTCGCGCTGATTCGTCTCAGGGGCATCACCTCCCTTTCGCCGCAGTTGCGCCAGCTGGCCGATGATAGCAGTAATTCGCCTGAGTTGAGAAACGAAGCGATAGCCGGCTTGCTAAAAGTAAAACCCGATTTCTCTGGCAAACATTTCAGTTATCTGCTACAGCTCTTAAAGGAGAGCAACGAGGCTCCGCTTCGTCAGCAGGTGGCAGGCCTTCTGGCGCAGGGAAAGCTTTCTGAAGAGCAGTTGGACAGGCTTGCTTTTGAGATCCTTCCGAAAGCAGACCCTTTCATCGTGCCTAAACTCGTGCCTTTATTTGAGGGAGTGCATTCAGGTAAAATCGGCAAAACGCTTGCTTCGATGCTCCTTAATTCTTCCGGCCTTGATGGGTTTACCGAGGAAAACCTGCAAAAGGTTTTTGCAGAATACCCGGCTGAAGTGAAGCCGTCCGTAGATCAGCTAATGAAAAAACTGAAAGAAGCGCGCGCCGGCAGACTTCAACGGCTGCAGGTATTCGAAAGTCAGATCAATAAAGGAACGCTCGACCGCGGTCGCGTCCTCTTTTTTGGCAAGGCAGTGTGTTCAACATGTCACACTATTGGGCAGCAAGGGGGTAAGTTAGGCCCGGACCTGACCTCCATCCAGCGCGACCGTTCTGCGCATGACCTTCTCGAAGCGATCGTATATCCCAATGCCAGCTTTGTCAGGGAGTTCGAGACCTATCAGGTAAAGACAAAGTCTGCCGCCCATACGGGAATCATGACGGAGCGTACGCCCGATGCGATTATCCTGGCCACGTCGCCCCAGTCTTCGGTTAGGATACCCCGTGATGAGATTCTAGCAACCGAAATGCTCGATGTTTCGATGATGCCCCAGGGGCTTGATAAACTGCTTACTGAGCAAGAGATGGCTGATCTGATGACTTTTCTGCTTGGGCAGGACCAGGATCCTGAAACCGATCAGCGTATCCTGAGACAATGAGATTTGCAACACCCGAAACAAAATGAAAGAAAAACAGCGAATGATTATTGAGCCGCAGGCATTGTATAGTAAAAAATTAAAGGACATCTGAACAGTAAACCAATTTGTATTTAGTATGGAACGACGTAAGTTTATCATGAGCGGCCTTGTTACAGGGGCGGCAGGCTTCGCGGGATCTGTTCAGGCAGGTTCGGTAAAATCGATTACTGCAACGGCTGCTGAGCCCTTCAGGATGAAATTTTCGCCTGAGTTTGGAATCTTCGCCGATGTGGCTGGAAAAGATCCTATAGACCAAATAAAATGGGGGCACGATCAGGGCTTTCGCGCCTGGGAAAATACCGGCCTGCGCGGAAAATCGACACAAGAACAGGAACAGATCAGCAAGACACTGCAACAACTTGGAATGGAATTCGGTCAGTTTGTTGGAACTATGACTTTCAAAGAAGTGACTTTTGCCGGGAAAGATGCGTCACTGAGGGACAAGGTATTGAGCGATGTGCGGGAATCCGTGGATATTGCCCGAAGGATGAACACCAAGTTTATTCATAATGTGCTTGGTCTGGCAGATCCAAAACTTCCTTACGATTTCCAGATGGTTAACGCCATTGATCTCATCAAACGAATCGCTGATATTTATGAACCGCATGGAATTATAATGGTGATGGAAACCATGAATCATAAGATCAATCACCCTGGTATGTTCCTGCATACTATCCCGCAGGCATATGCGCTTTCCAAGGCGGTAGACCGCAAAAGCGTGAAAATGTTATTTGATTTTTATCATGTACAGATTGAAGAAGGGAATGTACTGCCCGTACTGGATTATACCTGGGATGAGATCGCCTACCTTCAGATCGGCGATACGCCTGGCAGAAACGAGCCTACATCCGGCGAAATCAATTTTGTAAATGTGCTTCAGCATGTGCATGATAAAGGATATCGGGGATTTATGGGAATGGAACATGGCTCAAGCCAGCCTGGCAAAGAAGGCGATCTGGCGGTATTGAAGGCGTACAGATCTATTGATCCGAAATAAGCGGAGTTTTGCAAAGGTTGGAGCGATCACACGTCTGGGGAAAACGTGTAAAACGTGTTGCAATAGGGTATCACGCCAATTTCGTCAATAAGGATGCTGATGATGCGACCGGACAAATAAACTGTACTGGAAACTGGAGGAACAAAGCCAATTATCAAAAGCGAATCACGGGGTTTTAAACTGCAAATGCTGTGTATCGCTTTAAATTGGCGGTGTATAAGTTAGCCCTTGATTTAATCAACAACCCGGTACATAACCTTAGTCCAATGTAAATGTGCGCTTTTACACAATAAAATGAGTGCTCTTAGGCGGATGCTCATACAAGAGTGCAGATATATATTTGGGATTGTACCACGCACCCTATTTCATTTTCGCGCAGGCCACTTGTTCTCGATCGCCTATTGAGTAGCCGAGCTCCTTTGAGTACCTGCCTCCGCTATCGTAGTATCTTCTGAGTTGAAAAACTCTGTAGCCACATTTTCCGTCCTCTCCTGTGTAGAAAATGATTACGTCCTGAAGCGTGTACTTGTATTTTGGAACCCCAAACTCATTTTTCTCAATCTGCCAGTGTTGCGATTCCGCCGGAGATACGTATATTTTTGCAAGTCTGGCCTTGGGAAACTCCCTTTTGAACATGTTGCGCACTTCGACTAATGTGAAGTCTCCAACCAGTGGATTTGTTTTTGCTGTCCATGTTTTGGGCACGGGCTCTGCATTTACCTGGGCCTCTTTTTCTTCTTCTCTCTGCATAGTTAGTTTGGCGCGACGGGCTTCTTCAGCTCTTTTTCGAGCTGCCACTGACGCAATGGTCACCTCGCTTATATCCTTCTGTATTTTGCCGACATCCTTAGTGTCGAAGTTGAGCTCAAACTCTCCTGCGAAGCAGGGCCAGAGAGATTCTGAAGCGGTCTTTCCCCAATCGTCCATAACTTCTCTGTAAAGGACAACCTTAACGGTATACAAGCCGTTCGCAGAGAATCTTTCCGGTTCGATTAGCCAACCAAGCGGCATGCGTCTGTCGTATCGATAGTTGGATTCGTCGCTGTAAGATTGATAGTTGTAAAGAGACAGAATTGAAGTTGTACAATGAGTCGAATCGGGAAGTACATCGAAATTCATTCCGGTCTTTTTCCAGTTGGCATCCCTGATAAACCAAACATTATCACCAACGGTTTGGGTCACCAGTTTCCCATTCTTGTATACAGTCATATCGTAGTGGAGATAGCTCTTTTCGTATGTTGAATCGGGGTTGTTGTAGGGCAATACTTCGTAAAGCCGCTTACCGGATCTTTCGATGCGGGCATAGATGTTCTCACCGGAAGTGAACGTGTTTTTCGATCCCTCATGGCTATCTGAAAAGGGTGTGCTGGAAAAGTAGATCTGTCCGACTACATTCATTTTACTTGCATCCTGAGCGAATGCTGTGGTGGCAAGGATGCAATACAGGGAGAGAATTAAGGTAATTTTGTTGTTCAACATACAATGACATTTACGGTTGGGTGTGCTAAGGAGTTCGCGGTAAAATTGCCTATCGGAAGTGCATTGAGCAATACCCCAATGGGTGATTTACTTTTATACAGGCAGTTATAGCTTATTTTATTTTACCAGCACCATTTGCTTTGTATCTATCATTTTATTATTTACATACAATGTGTAACTATAATTCCCTGCGGCTAGCACTCCACTTCTAATGTTTATCTTGCCTTCTCCTTTTGCAGCATTGAAAGTTTTTATTGTGCGACCCGCAGCGTCAGTGATCCTGATCTGAGCATGCCCTGCATTGTCAGTAATGTAATAATTTATAACAGTGTTAGCGTTGAAAGGATTGGGAGCATTTTGTTTTAAATAGCCAGTAGCAGAAATAATTGATCCACCATTTCCAGTTTTTGTTATCAATAATTTTAAATCATTGATCTGGCTTTGTAAATCACTAATTAAGCTGTCCTTCTCATCGTTTTTTGCGCTTAGTTCCTGCACCGCTTTATACAAGCGGCGAAACAAAGTTGTCATAACGAAGACCATACAATCCATCTTCGGTTGCCGCCTTGTCTAATAAATTATTGCCCTTGACTGACCTTAGCTTATTGTAAAATTTATTTAGACCTTTCACATTAACGGTATAGGTTACTGGTCGCAGGTTGTTAATGAATGCAAGGCCCTGTACATTTTCTTGAATGACTTTTTTGTACCTACCGTCAGAAAAAGTGGTCCACCCAACTTGCCCGCCAATAAAGGTAACGAAATAATTGCCAACACGCATTCTGTTCGACCCATCAACAATCGTTCCGTAACCGATAGCAGTTGCGTTGGTTAAATTGCCTAATAAATGAGCAACATCAGCCGAGCTTCCCAAGGCTGTGTTACCGAAGCCGGTTGTATTCAGATTTAAGGCACCATAACCCACGGCTGTATTGTAACTACCCGTTGTGTTTTCGCCCAAAGAATAATCTCCAATGGCTGTATTGTTAAAACCCGTTTTGTTATCATGAAGTGCATATCCCCCAATCGCTATATTACGAGAACCCTTTGTGTTAGCATATAGCGAACGGTATCCATTGGCTGTATTGTTAGAACCAGTTGTATTTTGAAATAATGCGTAAGCACCGGAGGCGCTGTTCTGATAGCCGGTTGTGTTCAGATACAAAGTATTAGTACCAATAGCTGTGTTTTCATAGCCTGTGGTGTTTAAGTATAAAGCAGAGGAATCGTTAGCTGTATTGACATACCCGGTTGTGTTATTACGAAGTGCAGATCCGCCATGCGCTGTGTTCTGATAGCCGGTTGTATTACTATATAGTGATCGGTATCCGCTACCTGTATTGCCGGTGCCTGTTGTGTTTAAACGCAGAGATTGATCACCCAAAGCGCTGTTTTTAGAACCGGTTGTGTTGGTAAATAATGAGTAAGCGCCAAAGGCATTTATTAGAGCCGGTTGTGTTCTGGTATAAAGCGGCACCGCCGGTGGCTGTATTATAAATTCCGGTTGTATTGCAGCGAAGCGCATTAGCCCCGTTAGCAGTATTTCGGTTTCCGGAAGTGTTGGCGGCCAAAGCGTAATAACCAAGACCTGTGTTGTATTCTCCACTTACTGTATTCGTCGCGAGTGTATTCGTACCGAATTTTGTAACCCCTTGCTGGGCGTTGCCTTTTTGAAGATAAAACCGATTGTCATGACCTATACGAGAGCGTGTAAAAAAATATTTTTTACAATTTAATTTTTTAATTCAGAGGTTCCTTCTATTTAATAATAAGCATCTGCTTTGTATTCACCACCTTTCCATCCACATACAAAGAATAGTTGTAGATTCCACTTGTAAGCGTTGATGCATCGAATTGTATGGTTTTACTACTACCTGAAACATTTGCGTCTTTCAGAATTCTACCCACTTTGTCAGAGATGGTAATTTTTGCGGAAGTATATCGTTGAGGTAGTTCGTAGCTGATTACCGTTCAATTATTAAAGGGGTTTGGCGTGTTTTGACCTATAAATCCGTTAGCGAGATTCATGGTTTGTTGCTGATGAGTAGAAGAGGATTGCCTCGCATTAATTATTGTTTCAAGTTTTTGAAGCCTGTCTTCTAGTTCGCTATTCCGTTGCGATAACTCCTGAACAGCCTTTACAAGAGGCACGACAAATTCGGAATACCGGAGCGGGTAAAAATCATTCTCGTTCTTCGGCGCATCCACTCCGTCAAATTGATAGCTCAGGTCCTTTGCGGCTTTTTTCTACTTCCTGGGCCATAAACCCCTTGAGATAATTCTTTCTTGCTCAGCTATATATTTTTTGTCGAACTGATCGGAGGTTATTTTTTTATCCCCTGGCTTGGAATTTTCAATTTTTAGATTAATTGCCGTCACATCCAACGTGTATGTTATTGGCCTTAGCTTGTTGATAAAAGCATGGCCAGGAACGTCTTCTTTGATATTCTTTTTGAATCGGCCGTCGCTTAGATTTGACCATGCTCTGTAACCGCCAATGCTCGTCACTGTACTGCTTCCGATCCGAACCTGGTTGCTGGCTGTAATTTTGCTGTTAAAACCAATGCAGGTTGAATTCTCGTATCCATCCGCAGTTGCCATGCCAGGTTACCAATAAAAGTATTCCCCCATCCGTTTTTAAGATTTGCTCCGGCCCTTTAACCAAGGGCGGTATTGCCTGAGCTAAGTGTTGCATTCAATGCCTTGTCGCCCACGGCTGTATTATAAAATCCGGAAAAATTGCTTTGCAAGGCGCTAAAGCCAATAGCTGTATTGTAATGACCTGATGAGTTTGAGAAAAGAGCCAATGAACCCACTGCCGTGTTTTCACACGTGATTCCGTTTGAATACAGGGAAAATAGCCAATAGCAGTGTTGTCATGCCCTGTAGTGTTCAGAGAACCGGCATAAGCGCCAACAAAAGTATTTGCAACTCCGGTGGTACTATTTCCTGCCCTGGTTCCTGCAAAAAAGTTATTGGTGTTGCCGCCGTTTGAAAGAGATCTATTTCCGTTTACATAAAGAGACCCATCGAGATAAAGATCTTTCCATGACCTTGAAGCGGAGCCAAAATTTAAAATATTATCAGTTTGCGGAAGCAAAACCTGATTGACAGCGACAGGCGATGTGAGATTAGATAACGTTTGATTTGCACTTTGGGAAAAACCGGGAATTGCCGGGGCAAGAATGCAGATCAGAGGGAGCGTTCTTCCAATCTTGTTGTACAGCATAAGACAACATTTACGGTTGGTGAGTTAAGGAGGTTGGACGTAAACTTGGTCATCGAAGTCCTGCCCGGCAATACCCCAATGGATGATTTTTGTAATCACCATTCTTCAAATCAAAAAATCACCTTCTGGGGTATTGGAAAGTCCTTCGCAAAACCTGACTTTTGACTATGGCCGATATCAGGGTAGCAATATTTGAAGACAACAAGCTTGTCCGGGACGCTATTCAGGCCATTCTTAATGGCACAGATGGGTACCAGTGTACAGGTGCATTTTCCGATGGTAATAGGTGGAAGACGGATATTAAAAGGAGCGAGCCTGACGTTGTGCTTATGGACATCGAAATGCCGGGCATTAGCGGGCTTGACCTGACCAAAGAGATTGGCATCGCTTTTCCGGAAATCAAAATACTTATTCAGACGGTTTTTAATGACAGTGAAAAGATATTCAAGGCGCTTTGTGCAGGCGCTTCGGGCTACATCCTTAAAAACGACCCGCCTCATAAATATCTTGATGGAATAAAGGAAGTGCATTCGGGGGGCGCTGCAATAAATCCCATGGTAGCGAGAAAAATGCTCGGATTGTTTTCCAACAAAAACGTCATACTCATTTCTCCGGATGGAGAGGATTTTAAACTTAGTGATCGTGAAAAAGAAATTCTTGGTCTTATGGTAAAAGGGCTCGATTCAAAGGCAATCGCTGATCAGGTGTTCATTAGCTACGAAACGGTTCGCACGCACGTCAAGCACATTTACAAAAAGCTTCACGTGGCTAGCCGGAGCGAAGCGGTGTTAAAGGCCATACAGAAAGGGCTGTAGCAGAGAAATTATTTCATAAAGCCAATTTCGAAAGTCAGCCTTCTCCTTTCACATTTGTCGTCGACAACTCGGAAATCAACAGACTTGTTATGTGGTTTAAAAACGTATCTTCCTGTGTCGGTATAGTCGCAGAGCTTTAACGGTTTGTCGATCTGATCACAAATCAGTAGCGTGTCGTTTCGAACTTCATAGCTACCCTTTATATACATCAGCTGTTCGCCGTCCATAACATTGACCACAACTTCGAAGGTTTCATCTGGCCGAAAGTCGATGTTAAAATCCAGCCGTTGATTACTATAAGGCGATGCTTGGCTTTTCCAGTGGCCAAGTAACGGATTTGCCTCTTTTTTGCAGGCGGTTACCGAAACCCAAAAACCGACGAAAAGCCAATAAACTACAATTCTCATTAATTTTAAAAGTACTTAATAACTGCATTCCAGGTATGCCCAAACGTAGAAATATAGTGACTTGGCTGTTCTTTAGCCTTTTACCTGTTTTTACGCTTTGTCAGTCTCCCGCTTTAAAACTCTTTACGAGTGCCGACGGCCTGTCTTCCAGTGATGTCAACTTCGTTCAATCCGACAACAACAATCTTATCTGGGTGGCCACCAGTCATGGTCTTAATAAATATGATGGTTTCAAATTCGTTCATTTTCTGGCGTCGCGAGAAGAGAAACCGACTCAGCCAAGTGGAAATAAGGTTAGGCAGGTCTTTTGCGATAGCTTGATAACCTGGCTTTTCTCTGAAGATGGAAGCCTCGAGTGCTATTATAATCAGATTAGCTTTTACATACGATTCAAACATATTCCCGGCGATTCAAGTAGCCTCATTGATGACCACGTCAACGTCATTCATCTTTCATCCGACAAAAAACTGTTTGTCGGAACATCCAAAGGGTTGAGCGTCTACACAAAAGCAAAGTCGGCATTTGACAACTACGGAATTCACCCTACCACAGGCGCGAAACCCGACATTACTTCTTTTAGTGAGGATGTTAAAGGGACGATCTGGATCGGCACGCAAAATCAAGGGATCCTTTTGTTCAACAATAACAAGCTGTCGGCAATCGATGGACTGCCCGAAC
>Ga0193752_1000685_pt1 | contig 31056 bp, 25 predicted proteins | sample H1c1metaG_FD_144924 | JGI IMG/M metagenome (GOLD analysis project Ga0193752, IMG submission 144924) | Soil microbial communities from a riparian zone of the East river system, Colorado, United States - H1c1 | ecosystem: Environmental > Terrestrial > Soil > Riparian zone | place: USA: East River... | reverse complement strand
CTGTACAGCACTGTCGGGCCCTTCCGGATTATTTCCCAACCCTAACAGCACGTCGGCATCCTCGAAAAGTAATGCTGCACTGTTTTGTTCTGCTTCAGAAAATAGTGCGGCCAGTTTATTTTCGGATCCCGATTTTATTTGAGAATAATCCACCGCGTACAGCGGAAGTTTAAGACCGGAAGCGAGCGCATGTGAAGCCATCGTTTTCCCATTGCCCGGCGGGCCTTCAAAAATGCAGAGGGTCCCGGGCATGGATGCATTGTTCAGGCTGTTGCGGTGTAAGTACGCCTGGTGAACAGCATGAAGCTGATGAAGCACGCTGTGCGAAAGCACCATGTCATCTGTTTCAACATGTGTCTGCACGAGGGAAGCTGCACCGGCAAGTCTAGCAGGACTCGTGTTCACGTAGCAGTCTTTTACAGAAGCTGTATCGGGCCGGGTGTTATTTGAATCGCGCTTTTGACGCAACAACGTCTGGCCAATGCGCGCCATGTTCATCGTGTACACGTTACTGACATCGGCCCAGTTGACTTCATTTTTTCCGAGCAATGCGTAGCCCATGCTCTTCCATACCTCTGTGTAATCATTGTGATCAAGCGGGGCCAGCTGAATGGTTCCCGCATGCATCGGATCCAATGCAGGTGGAAAATCTGCAGCTTCGGTTTCTCCGGCGAAGAGAATGGAACTTTTTGATTTCAACCACGCATTGATAACGGGTACAAATTCCGGGTTTGCATTCATGTTCTCCAGCGCATCCTGCCAGTAGATTACTCCATTCTTCAGAAGGACTGCGGCGAGGGAAGTGCGTAGCGCGTCCGAAGCATTGGAGGAGGAATCCAGGATTTCGGTATTCACGCGATACAGTGGCTGGTTGAAATGCTTATTCGCAAAGCGGATTGCAACAGTAAGCTGCCGTTCTTCAAATCCACCGCGAATGATCTGCAACCGGCTGTGAATGGCCTGCAGTTCTGCATCGGCTTTGAGATTGAGGGGAGAGCCCGTGCAATGCGAAAGAAAATTGCCCGGAATTTCTTTCAGGTCGCCATTGATAAAGGCTTTGAAATTCGGATCCACCGTTAAAGGCTGTGTCGCGAACGGGCCTGTTCCGTTTACTGAAAAATACTTCCAGAAAAAAAGCGGAGAATTAGGATCGAGCGATTGAAGGAGTTCTGATTTCGATGCGTAATCAATGGTGACAAGGCTGGTCAGTATATCGAGGTTTGGTTCGGTGCTGCTGTTCGCAGTCAGTTCTGCAAACAGGTGGGTATACCTGCTGTCTGTTTCCGGCAAAATTGCCATGCAGATCAGGGCGAGGGTTGGATTGTCGAACCCGAATGAATCGCGAAGCTGGCGCAACTCCGGGGACTGCCCCATGTTACTGACCGTTTCTGTGCAAATGATTTTCCATTTTTCCGGTTGGTCGTTGCACGGAAACAGTCCGCCGCTGGTGTTTTCAGGAAGTAGTGCCAGGCTTGCATCAGCCAGCGCGGAAATTTTCAGTATATCCTCATTCATCATAACCGGTTTTTAAAAAGAAATTATTGGCTCAGTGCTCCGACTTTTTATGTCCACGTAAATCATGGGTCATCTTTTGGGCGTTTTTCAGGGAAGCAGAAGCTGCCTTCATCGATTCCTCCGCCTGGTGGTTTGCAATTTCCATTGCTATTTTACCTGCTCCGTAGCCGGGAAAATTTTCCGGGGGAGAGTAAGTACCGCCGTAAGGAAATCCGTACTCATTTCCGGAAGCATCGGAATTTTCTTTTTCAGGTTCCTCAATGGTCTGTTCCATTTGATGCATGATGTGCTGCGCCTGTTTTCCCAGGTCGGCCAGGTTTTCGGGCGTTCTGAAAACGTGCTGAAGGGTGTTGCGCATTTCAGCAAGCGAATCCATCTGGATCTTCCGGATATGCTGTTTTAACTCGGCAATCTGGTGACGTATTTGTTCTAATTGTCTCGCAGGCTCGTTGTGACCTGGTTCATGGTGAGACGTATTTTTCTCTTTTTCTTTCATTTCAATTCAGTGTTTGATTCGCCGCGGCGGATGGAGAAGAAGGAAGTGGGTCGTGGTGTGTAGTTGAATATACCGACCCGGTCAATCGACCGGATCGGTGTTACTCCCTGGTTACGCTTTCAGAATGGACGTAGTACCAACAGCTGTTGTTGCGGTGTCAATGGAATACAAGGTGGTCACGCCCATTGTGGTAGCGGCCTGTGCCGTTACATTGGTTTGCTGTTGACTGCTTGTTGCATTGTGTGCCGCATTGGCCAGCGCTTGTGCGGTAGCCTGGAACAGGTTACCCATTGCAATTGCCGGTGCATCGCCCAGTACTTTCGTGTTCACCTGGGTAATGGAATCGGTAATCAGGTCGTTTACGTGAGTTGGAATTGCCATAATGTTTGAGTTATAAGATTAATTCATGAAGATGGTTGTATGCGGAAAACGTGTTGCCCGCGAAGTGTACGTTAGACCAGTCCGCGTGAAGTAAGACCTCCGCTTTGTGACGTAAGACCTCCGCTTTTCAGGATTGTTGATGTACCAATACCATCCGTAGCGGTGTTGATCGAATAGAGTGTAGTCACTCCCATCGTTGTTGCTGCCTGTGCAGTAATATTGGTTTGCTGCTGGCTCGTTGTTGCATTGTGCGCTGCATTGGCCAGTGCTTGTGCTGTAGCCTGGTACAAATTGCCCATTGCCATAGCGGGAGCGTCGCCCAATACTTTGGTGTTTACCTGTGTGATCGAATCTGTGATCTGATCATTGACGTGAGTTGGATGTGCCATTGTTCTTGTTTTTTGTTTTTGTTAGACTTCAGTGATGGTTGTTTTTATTGTTTGATGGATTAAACGAGGCCGCGTGTATGAAGCCCGCCGCCGGTGTTCAGGATAGAAGACGTGCCGATTGCTGTGGATGCAGTATCGATGGAGTAAAGCGTAGTTACACCCATTGTTGTTGCAGCCTGTGCTGTAACGTTAGTCTGCTGCTGACTGCTGGTTGCATTGTGCGCTGCATTCGCGAGAGCTTGTGCTGTAGCCTGGTACAAATTGCCCATTGCAATAGCGGGAGCGTCACCCAAAACTTTGGTGTTAACCTGTGTAATGGAATCGGTGATCATGTCGTTGACAAAAGTTGGAAATGCCATAGTGTTTGTTTTTTTAGTTGGTTAATGAATAAAAGGATTGGAATTTATTTCCGGTGAAAAACTTACGGCCCGGAAAAGAACTGCCGGTGGTTCAGACGCCCAGGATCTTGCGTGTTCCAACAGCTCCTGTAGCGGTGTTGATGGAGAACAAGGTGGTGACTCCCATGGTGGTTGCCGCCTGTGAAGTGAGCGTAGTCTGCTGCTGACCGGTAGTGGCGTTGTGCGCTGCGTTCGACAAGGCCTGTGATGTGGCCACGAAAACATTTCCGGTTGCCATCGCCGGGGCATCGCCCAGAACTTTGGTATTGACCTGCGAAATAGAATCGGAAATCTGACTGTTAACGAATGTTGGATGAGCCATGTGAATTTGGTTTTAGTTGATTTTTATCAGTGGCCGGAATTATTTCCTGATCGTCCGGCTTCGTTTTTTTATTTTCAGGAATTCAGAATTTTCGATGTTGCAATTGCATCAGTTGCGGTATCAATGGAGTAGAGAATGGTAACGCCCATTGTTGTGGCAGCCTGTGCAGTTACATTCGTTTGCTGCTGACTGCTGGTTGCATTATGCGCAGCATTGGAAAGCGCCTGCGCTGTGGCCTGGAAAAGGTTACCCATTGCAATAGCCGGGGCGTCGCCGATCACTTCGGTGTTCACCTGGGTGATGGAGTCGGTGATCATGTCGTTGACAAATGTTGGAAAAGCCATAGATGTGAAGTTTTAGTTTAGTGTAAGGATTGAGTGAACTGGTTTAAGCGCTGAGAATTTTCTTTGTTCCGATAGCGTCGCTCGCCGTATCAATGGAGTAGAGGATAGTAACGCCCATTGTTGTCGCAGCCTGTGCGGTTACGTTGGTTTGTTGCTGACTGGTCGTCGCGTTGTGCGCTGCGTTAGACAATGCCTGTGCAGTTGCCTGCATGAGGTTGCCCATTGCAATTGCCGGAGCGTCGCCAATTACTTTGGTGTTGACCTGTGTTACGGAATCCGTAATCATGTCATTGACGAATGTTGGAAATGCCATAGTGTTTGGTTTTTGATTGGTTAGAAATGAAACTGAGGTTTATGTGATTAAGCGGTGACTGGATTTTATTTAAAGCGTATGGAGTAAAGCATGTTTACACCTTGTATGGTTGAAGCCTGTGCCATGATGTTGCATTGCTGTTGCGCAAGTGTTGCATTGTGCGCTGCGTTGGCCAGGGCTTGCGCTGATGCCTGGTAGATATTCGCCATGGCCAGTGCGGGGGCCAGTCCGGTCACCTGCACATTGGCCTGCGTTACCGAATCTGTTACCTGGCTATTTACCGTTGAGTCCATCGTGCGCGTTACCTACCGGTTAGCTTGGGTGATTGTGATGTCCGGATGGTGTCTGCGGATTTGCAACAACCGGCAGCATCGGAGCCAACGGCATTGGCGGGTCGCTAACCACCACCGGTTGTAAAGGAGGTTGCGGTTTTGCAAATGCTGAAAGAATCCGTGCGCATGTGCTCGTAGTGGCAGCCGTATTCACCAGTTGCGCATTGTGCTGAGTGGTTATGGCATTGTGCATAGACATACTCAGGGTTTCCGTCATCACGTTATTCAGCATAGCGATTGACTGTGAATCGGTAGAGCCTTTCAGCAGTTTCTGCAGCTGGGCCAGGTTGTAAAACATGTCGTTCTCGTCCATGAGTTATTTTTTAGTGGGTTTTTAATTGTGTATCGCGAAGCAGGATCACGTTTCCGCTTTCATCCACGCCAAGCTGGATATGTGTTTTGTTCCGTGTGTACAGAAGTGTAGTCAAACGGCCATCCTGTCTGAGGTTTCCTTCCGGAATTTTCGATATGAAAACAATGTTTTTAATTTCCTGCAGGTATTGATCGATCTGCATTTTCAATTCGGCCGGGTCCATCTTTCCGAAGTGAATATTATTCGCCAGGTTGGCTAATGCCGCCTGCTTTGTTTCGTAACCGATGAACTTGTTGGCGCCGATTACCGGTTGAAGTTTTTTCTCCAGTTCCGCGTGGTCATGCAGCTTACCCACGTTGGGTGTGAATATGAGTCCGTTGACCATCGGCATCGCCTGTTCGTACAAGTGCTTGACCGTGCTCAGTTCCAGCGCCGATTTTTTTCCGTTTGCGATTTGTTTTTCAATCGCATAAGCGAAGAAGAAAAAGAGGTCGATGTACTCCGGTATGCCAGATGCTTCGGCCTGCGCAAAAAGCATGGCGCTCTTTTTCATTTTCGGGCCATACGATTTCAGTTGAGCAACGAACGGAGCCAGCTCCAGCAGGTCACTGAATGAAGGGGCGCAGAATAGTGCCGGGGCATTGATTGCTTCGGCAGAGACAAATGCTTTTGCAGCTTCGAGATCGGCGTAACTCAGGATGTGATTGTCGGCCAGGATCTGCGGTGGAACGGGCGCGGCGTAACCATTGCCATACGAGGAGATGGCCAGGTTTTCGAGATCATTCTCCGGCATCTGCATGAACTTGGAAAGTGACGCCTGGAATGTTTTGAACCGGATATAATGATCAGAATGCAAACCCTCCTGGACCGATTCCAATAGTTGTCTTTCACTTTCAACCCTCAGGTCTGGAATGTCCTGGTTTTTTATCGCCCAACGCAACCATTCCTTTCCATTGGCGATCATGGAAAGGATCAACTGGTGACGGATCGTCAGGTTGCTGATACTTTCAAGTGGTTCACCGTTTATGTAGATCATGTTGTTTGGGGTGTGAGCGTATTATTCTCCGGTTGGAAAAGTTGTTGCAATGTTGGTCGCGTTTGTGCCGATGGTCGCGAAGTTGGCGGCCGTATTCGTCAGCACGGTATTCACTTGCGTGATCACTTCAGCGTATTTGGTCATGTTGCCAGTTGCGATACCTTCGGCCAGGGCTACACCAATTGCTGTTGAAGTAATGGTGTTGATGTTGCGAAGATTGTCCGTAGCGTCCTGGATGGCTATGGCCATGGATTGCGCCACAGACTGGTATGCTTTGCCGGCACCTTCCTCACGAATGATTTGCGGCGTGATGGCGAAGTCGTTTGCTGCTGTTTGAGGTACGTTTGACATGGTAGGGTTGATTTACTGTTCCGGTTTTATTTTGCGGCTAAAGGAGCGCTCAAAATTTTCGCACAGGTCATTGTTGTTGCCGCATTGGCTATGACCTGGCCGTTGCGCTGATTGGAGCCGGCATTCTGCATGATAATTCCGGTGGAGCCGGCCATTGCTGTAAACGTCATCTGCATTGAATTCATGCTTTTTTGATTTGTTGGTTTAGTGTTTCCGGTGCCGTTTGGGTTGCAAACATTGGTAACCGTTCACATTGCAAATCAAATGCAGTTCAGCGCTTTTTCTGTGAGTAGTACTACGCGTTTTTGAAATCACGTAGTTCTACGTGGTTGGTGCGGGGCTATTTTTTACCGCGGAGACGCGGAGGCGCAGAGTGTAGTACTTAAGATAGCAGTGAGCGCAGAACAGAGCCTTTCTGATCGCAACAGATTTACAAGCAGGGTTCCGCCTTCTCCGCGATCACAGCATGCTCACAGGCAGCATCTCTGCGCCTCCGCGCCTCTGCGGTTATTTTTAAATCCACAAAATCACTCAGCGAGTTCTGTGGTAAATTTTGGAATGAGGAATGCCACTCAGAAAATCAGGTCCGCATACCCGTGTTTCAGCGCGAACATAACCAGCCCCGCAGTGTTGCGGCTACCTGTCTTGATCAGAAGATTGTTCCGGTGCCCTTCGGCTGTACGGACGCTGATGAAAAGCGTATCGGCAATTTCCGAATTGTTGTATTCCTTACAGATCAATCGCAGCACTTCTTTTTCGCGGGTTGTCAGTTCAACATTCGTAACTGTTTTTTCAGCGCTTCGGCTTGCAGGCAGTGTTGCGCTTTTCTGCATGGCCTTCAGCACTGCTGCATTCATGTAGAATCCACTTTTATGAACTGAAACTATTGCGTTGATCAGTTCTTCTTTGTCGCAATTTTTTTCCAGGTAACCCGAAGCGCCGGAATTGATCATCCGGCTGATCAGCTTTTCGCGGTTGTAAACAGAAAGCACAAGCACTTTCACATCCGGGAACCCGGTAAGAATTTTTTCATTCAACTCAATTCCGTTTATACCGGGCATTTCCATGTCCATCAGTAAAACATGTGGCGGACCGGCCAATGCCGGCAGTTGGCGCAGGCAGTCTTCGCCGTCTTCCGCTTCGATCACAAGTTCAAACTGGTTTTCAGACCGGATAACCGTAGCGAGGCTCTGGCGAAAAAGCCGCTGATCATCAACAATACCAACCCGTATTTTTTCCATCAGGCCGTTTGGGTTTGAAATGTTGTGTTCCATTTGATGTCTATGTGAAAACCGCGACCTGCAGAATGATCGATATGAAATTCCGCACCGATCATGTTCAACCGGCTTTCGATATTCTGCATGCCCATTCCTTTTTTCTGATTTTGATGTAGACCAATTCCATCGTCGCGGTATTCAACTTCCGACCTGTTTCCGCTCAGCGAAAAACGGATATGGATATTTTTTGCCTGTGCGTGTTTAATGGTGTTATTGATCAGTTCAGAAAGTACGCGGTACAGGGCCAGCGACACATTTTCGTCCGGCGAAAAACTTCCGGGGCCGGGATCAAACGAGAGATGGACATGGATCTGGCCGGATTGATTGACGGCTTCGCACCGGTCCTCAATAGCATCAGCCAATGTGTAAGCGCCCTGGAGAATAGGGGAAAGGTCGTGCGAGATGTTGCGGACGTCAACCAGCACCTGGTCAATGATCGACTTGCATTGCTGCACAGCTTTCCCTGATCCTTCAACGCCGTTGGCCATAACCATGCGCAGCGAAGAGAGTGCGCTGCCTACTTCATCGTGCAGGTTCATGCCGATGCGTTTGCGTTCCTTTTCCTGTGAAAGAATTACGGCCTGGAGCAATGCCCGCTGGTGATTGGTTTCTGCACGGCTCATTTCCAGTTCCTGCATGGTGATGTGCCGTTTGTAGCGCAGGTAGAAAAGAATGAGCGCTACAGCAATCAGGATGAAAAAAAACATTCCTGCGATGACCATCTGGTATTCGGTCATACCGTTCGTCGGGATTGGTAAAAAGCAATGGCGAAGAAAACGTTCATCGCAAATACGAGAAAAGCATGAGTACCCCATCCCAGTTCAATGGCCGCCTGGTTCACCAGCAGGTAACGACTGAACATAAAAAGGAACAGCGAACCGGAGAAGTACAGGAACAAGCCGACGCTGATCATCAGGAATGCGTTTTCTTCTTTCGATCTTTTTTTACTGCCCAGCATGCGGTACATGTAAAAGAGACAGAAAATAATAATGATCACGGCTTCCAGCGAGCGCGAATAACTATTGAAAGAAAAAATATCCTGGATGTAGATTGAATTCAAAATGCTCAACACGGCGAAAGAAAAAATAACTGCGGGTAAATAGCGCGCGAGCCGCGTGCCCTCAAGCGCCTTGCGGAAAAATAATGCACACAACGTAAATTCAATCACGGCGTACACATGAAACATGGGCATGTTGTTGCTGTAACGTGCCATGAGGTAATAAGCGAGTACATTGCACAACGCCGCTGTACAGGTGTAAAACAAGATGTAGCGTATTCCACCGGTCAGTTTTGCATAGAAAAAAATACCGACGCTGATGGGGATCAGCACGGTCCAGGGAATAAACTGGTGGAGGTAAATATTGAACATGATTGTTCTTTACTCGTCAGGACACGGAGCATTCAACTCGCTACTGGTACCTTGACAGAGTGGGGGACATGGTGAGGTAAGATCATAAATCGTATACAGACCCGTGTCTCCGATCTCGTCGACCATGTCAGTTTCTCCATCCTTGCAGGGAACCAGTAAAAGTTTTGATTCCCGTAGTCCTTCATTGTCCACTACGGCGAGATAGGCCCGGACAAACGTTCCCTTGTTGCCTTGAGCCAGGGTAAGAAGATTTTGTAAATCTTCTATCGGAATACGGAATGAATTTGGTTTAATATTATCGTCGGGATGCCAGCCTGCGGTGGCTTGTTTCCATGCACAAATCCAACTCTGAGCATGATGAAGAGTAACTGCGTGGTCGGTCAGGCTGGTGAAATCATTGATTTTGTATGTCATGTTATATTTTAAGATGGACTAGAAAAGCAGAAGACAATATATACAATGCAATCTGTAAAACAGACAATTAAAAATGAAGAAATCAATTGTTATTTTACTGAAAACGTGAAAAATAATGAATGTTTTTCTCTCAGGCTACGGCTGTTGCGACAAAGACACGCAGCAAAAAAAAAGACAGGCCCGGTTGTTTAACCCCGGACCTGTCCTGAATAACTGAAAATATATTTTTCTATTTCTGCACAGAGATCTTCTCCACCTGCTGGCCTTCGCTTGTAGTTACGCGCATCAGGTAAATTCCGGCTGCAGCATTTTCCATGGAAACCTGCTTCGTAAATCCGGCCTGGACATTTTGCTCCGATGAAGAATACACCACACGTCCCTGCATGTCGACGATCTCGATGAGCATATCGCCCACATTTGCGTTTACAGCAACGGTGAATGAACCTGCATTCGGGTTCGGGAAAACACTTGTGTTGTTTACCAATGGAGATTCAATTGTACCGAGACAAAAGTCAACTGTAATGTTTGCATTTGCCGTATCGGAACAACCGTTTGCATCGGTAAACGAATAAGTCACCGTGTGCGTTCCCTGGCCGGCTGCGGAAGGCATAAAAGCCGGACCGGCTACAACACCCGGGCCGCTCCAGGTTCCACCAACAGGACTTCCTGTAAGCGAAACAGCTGCATCATCGAGACAAGCCAATGTGGTTCCTGGTGTAGCTGTTACTGTTGGAAGCGGATTTACAATTACGGTTGTAGTTGCAGTATCCATGCATCCGTTTCCATCTGTGCCGGTAACCGTGTACGTGTCTGTTGCTACAGGAGAAAAAGGAACAGCATCAGTCACACCGCCACTCCACGTATACGACGATGCACCATTGCCGGTGAGTGTTACGCTTGAACCTTCACATACTTCAGTGGATGTAGTTTGTGCAGAAACAGCAGGAAGTGCGTTGACGGTTACGCTTACTGTCGCAGTATTCGTACAACCCGTCGGGTCTGTTCCGGTCACTGTATACGTGTCAGTCATTGGTGGTGCGAAAGCAAGACCGTCAGTGACACCGCCGCTCCAGGTATACGAAACTGCACCGCCACCGTTGAGTGTTACACTACCGCCCAGGCAAACTTGTGATGTAGTGCTGGTGGCCGTAACTGCTGGTGAGAGAACAATGGTGTACGTGAATGTTGTTACCGGGCTTGATCCGCATACGTTGTCAGCGGTAACTGAAATTGTTCCGGACACGTTGGTGAATGCTACGCTGATGGCAGTAGTTCCCTGGCCGGAAGTAATTGTAGCGCCTGGTGAAACTGACCATGTGTAAGATGTTGCACCAACCACCGAGCTGATTGAAAATACATCGGATGTGCCTTCGCAGATATTCAGCGATCCGCTGATCGCGGTTGGAGCAGTAGGAACGCTACCGGAAGAACCGGGAGTAATGATAATTTGTCCGTTACCGGCTCTGATACCTGCAGTAGTTGCAGTGGCTGTACTTCCTGGAAATGAAATATAGCTGGATCCACCGGCGCCTGCTGAAACATATCCGCCACCGCCGCCATAGTATCCGCCACCGCCTGCACCACCGGTACAATACGTATTCGGAGGACCTGCATCACCACCATAACCAAAACCACCCGCGCCTGCAGATTGACTGTTACCGGTGTAAAATCCACCGATACCTCCTGCAGATTGAGTTCCGCCTTTGCCGTGTGTTCCTGCAATCCAGCTTGGAGCGCCGTCGCTACCGGAAAGTCCGCCACCTGCACCGCCAATACCGGCCGACCATCCTTCACCGCCGCCACCGCCTGCAACAACCATGCGATCGTTCAGACTTGGGCTGGTGCGAACGTCAGATGCGCCTCCACCTGGAAAGCCATCACCGCCACCGCCACAAGGCAATGCCAATGTTGCACCGCCACCGTTAAATCCACCGGGCCCTAATTGCGCGGTTGGTCGTCCTCCCACATAAACGTAGAGTGTGCTGCCCGGCGTAACCGGAACGGTTGCAACTGCTTGTCCGCCGAGACCGCCTTGCGCGCCACCACCTTGCGCGCCTAGCGCGCTAATGGTGACTTCGGTTACACACGCCGGAACAACGTACGTCTGTACTGCGCCGGTGTATGAAAATGTTGTTTGCGCTGATAAAGAAATACCCGATAAGGTAAATACCAGCAGGGAAATGCTCCTGTAAATGTTTTTCATGAATGTTAGGTTGTTATTTGCTTAGTTGAAATATACTCAATTTACTGCAACCGACACGACGATGAGTGAATTTAACAATTTAAGGGGCGGAGTGCGATCACGAAATTCAATGGTACACGGAAAACCCAAAATACGCAGAACTACACGGAACTTTCTTATGCTGGTTCTGCGAAATTCTGTGACTTCAGTGCGTTCCGCGTTCCTATTAAGCCACGCAATTCAAATCGCGCAGCGATTCTCTGCGGGCTTTACTTTCCAATCCCAGGTCTTTGCGCTTGCCTCTGCGTCTCGGCGCCTCAGCGGTGAAAAAAAATAACACCACTACCGCGCAGCGGATCACCCCTCCGTAATTTTCACCACCTCGATAAACAACTCTTCCACTTTCTTCCGCGCCCATTCCGTTTTTCTCAAAAACTTCAAACTCGATTTCACAGATGGATCACTTCGAAAACAATTCACCGGAATACGGCGTGCCAGTTCTGCCCATCCGTAATAATCGCTGAGGTACGTAACAATGTACTCAAGTGTCCTTCCGTGAAGAGGATTGTTCGCCTGCTTTAAAGGACGTGGTGGAAGTTGGGTCATCTGTGAGCTTTTTATTTCCGTGCGTCATCGTGGAAATTGCTGTGAATTCAAAGATAAACTGCAATTCTGTGACTTTGCGGTTAAACGCCTGATTTCCGAAGGTTCATGCGGTTTTGAGAGGCACTCAAATGAATACATTTGGAGTCCTATCAAAATCCTCTACATGAAAAAGCTCGCTCTGAGTTTACTGTTTGCATTCGTGCTTACCACCCAATTGACTGCTCAATTAAACATGACCCGAACTACGTACACCGCTCCGTATCTTCCGATCAGTTTACCCGCTGCAACATTGTCTACCGCAACCGGTGATGATGTAGCGCAAAGCGCAATTGCAATTGGCTTTACGTTTAATTATCTCGGAACAAACTACACGGACATCGGACTCAATACAAACGGTGTGGCTTCATTTGAAACCGTGATGTCCGGATCCGGTACAAACAATAACCTGTTTGCGGGCAACGCTCCCGACCTTTCACTCGCGCCATGGTGGGACAACCTGTATTCCGATACCGTATTGTATCAATTGCAGGGAAGTCCGGGCAGCCAGACATTCACTATCCAGTGGACGAACACTTTCTCGTATTCCAATACGGCTACGCAGATGCTGAACTTCCAGGTGATCCTGCATGAAACAACCAATGAAATTGAATTTGCATACGGTCAGTTGATCCCGGGTATTACTGCCGCGAATGAATCTGCTTCCATTGGTATTGAAGGAGCAACGGGTGGTGCAGGAGATTATCTCGATGCAGTTACCGGGTCTGCATTTACCAGCAATGGTATGATCAACGCATTCACACAATGGCCTGCACATAATTTCCGTTTCACACCGGGAGCGCCAGCACCTGTCGCTGGCGGAACATACACCGTTGGAGTTTCAGGAAATTATTTCAGCCTGAGCGAAGCCATTGCCGATATCAATCACCGCGGAATTTCCGGATCAGTTGTGTTGTCACTGATTGACGCCACGTACGATGTTACTCCTGCCAATGGCGATAATTTCTTTCCGATGTTACTGGGCCCTGTAGCAGGTACTGCTGTGAATTCGGTAACCATTGCTCCGGCTTCAGGCACTGCAACCATTTCTTCCGAAGGAGCACTCAACGGAAACTGCGGAAACGCTGCTTCAAACAATGTCATCAGCAATGCCAACGAACCCATTTTTGCAGTGGTAGGAGGGAACTTCATCACCTTGCAGAACCTCAATCTCACCTGTTCTTCAACAGGTGCAGTTGATCGCGGATTGCAAGTGGTGAATTCTTCTTCGGTGATTGGAACACAGAACAGCACGTTTGAGAACATCACCGTAAGTCTCAACCGCGCGAATACAGGTTGTTATGGAATCAGTCAGTCGACGCTGACCGTGCCAACCGCAGCAAGCGGAGCCAATTCGTACAACACCTATACCGATCTGAACATCTCGAACGTGTACACGGGAATTTACCTGAGTGGAAACGCGGCATTTCCGGACATGGACAACGTTGTGGGAACAAGTTCACCGGCGTTGTTCAACAGCATTGGCGGAGCAGTTGCCGGCGACATTGGTTCGGGTACAGGCGCTACAGCCAGTTATGGTATCCGTGCAAACAACCAGGGCAACGTAACCATTCACAACAATGAAGTGCGTAACGTTTCGCATGCAGGAACATCCACGGTAGAAGGAATTGTTGTTGAAGGTGCAGTGGGCAACAACAATGTGTACATGAATAAAGTACACGACATCGCATGCACAGGAACAAATTCAACAGCGAACATAGCCGGGATCCGTGTCAATCTCGCAGCAGCGGGAACCAATACACTATACGTGTTCAACAATTTTGTCTACGCGATCGGTTCAGCGTACAGCGGCGCACCTACAGGTAATCGTGCGGTAAAAGGTATTTACGCGCAATCTGTTGCCGGTGGCAATGGCGGAAGCAGCATCAACGTCGATTTCAACAGCGTGTATCTCGACAATTCCGCATCACCGAATTTGTCCGGAACCTGTTTTGAAAGTGGCACGATTGCCGGTCCGATGATCAATGTCCGTAACAACGTGTTTGCCAATTTCACAGCAGCACAGGCCGGGACTGCATCGCATTACGCCATGGCCACAGCGAATGCAACGGCCATTGGTAACACCGGCTCCATTTCCGACTACAATGATTTATACATCAACGATCCGGCCAACGGATTTACAGGTATCGGACAAGCCACTACGTATCCATCGCTTGCAAACTGGCAGATCGGCATGACGCAGGATGCGAACAGTGTTGCTGCTGATCCGGGATTCTTTACAGCTACTGACCTGCACGTGACTGCTGTTGGACTGAACAATACCGGAAACATCACGGGTATTACGTGGATCACAACAGACATTGATAACGAAACACGTTTGGCAACTCCTGACATCGGCGCTGATGAATTCACTCCTGCATTGCTTGATGCCGGAATCACAGCGATCGTTGCGCCAATGGGAGCGGGTTGTCATACTTCAACAGAACAAGTCACTGTAACGCTGCGTAACTACGCGGGTGTTGCTCTCGATTTCACTGTTGATCCGGTGACTGTAACCGTAAATGTAACGGGCGCGTTAACGCAGACGTTGAACTTCACGATCAATAATAATTCATTGAACGGAAACGTTCCGCTTATTCCCGGAGGTTCCATGAGCGTTCCTGCAGGAACCATCAACATGAGCGCAATCGGAACTTACACATTTGATGCGTACTCCACATTGAGCGGCGATGGAAATGCCCTGAACGATACCATGACTGCAGTAAGCTTAAATTACACGCCGGGAACAGTCACCGTATCGACTGATTCGGTATGTGCGGGTTCATCCGTTACAGTGATGCTCAACGGTTCCTCAAACGGCGGAACGATCCAATGGCAAAGCAGTACAGATGGAGGTTCATCGTGGAACAACGAAACCGGAACAGGTTTCGACAGCACCGTGTATGCCGTTATTCCGGCTGCAAATACGTTGTACCAGGCAGTGTTCTGCGGTCTTCTTGTTTCGAACAACGTATCTGTTACCTGGTTGCCATTTACGGCTCCCGTAGCAATGAACGATACGGTTTGCGGACCGGGAGCAGTAATTCTGTCTGCAACCGCTGCAGGTGTTATTAACTGGTACGCCGATTCCACCGGCGGCGCAGCGCTCACCACCGGAACATCGTATTCCACGAACGTTTCAATGACCGATACATTTTACGTTTCAAATACAACCGGAAACGTAACGCAAGGCGTTGGATTGTTTGACAACTCTGCCGGAGGCGGAATGTCGGCTTCGGTCAACAATCTTATTTTCGATGTGTTCGGTAATTGCACACTCACCGGAGTGTTTGTGTATCCGGCAGCTGCAGGAAACGTTACCATTGATCTGCGCGACAATGCCAATGCATTGATCAATACGGCAACAGTTGCCGTAACTGCGGCCGACATCAACCAGCGCACATTTATTCCGCTCAACTTTACATTGAGCCCGGGAACGGGCATGCAGTTGGTCCGCGATCCGGCCTCGGTTAACCTCTGGAGAAATAACGTCGGTGTAAATTATCCGTACAGCATTCCTGGTTTTATCGACATCACCGGAAGTACTGCAGGCGCAGGGTTCTATTATTATTTCTACGACTGGCAGATTGCTTACGGTTGCGAAAGTCCGCGTGTACCGCTTACCGTAGTTGTGAATGCACCACCGGTTATTCTGCTCAGTGCGGGCGACACTACACTTTGCTTAGGTGACAGTACTACACTTTCGGTGAGCAGTGTGAATACGAATTACACGTACACCTGGACGCCGGGCGGTTCGTTGAATACCACCACAGGAAATTCGGTTATCGCAACACCGGTTGCTACAACCATGTACACAGTGAACGCAATGGATTCACTTTCCGGTTGCCGCGCGGTGGACAGCATACTTGTTTCTGTTAACGCAATCCCGGCATTCTTCGTTGCCATGATCAACGATTCAGTGATTTGTTCCGGAGGTCCGGACACACTCACTGTTGATTATCCGGGTCAAAGCGTAGGGCTGTTTGACAATTCAGCAGGTGGTGGAATGTCTGCTTCTGTAAACAACCTGATCTTCGACGTGCTTTCAAACTGCAGACTTGCCGGTGTGTACATCTATCCGGCAGCAGCAGGAAATGTCACCATCGAATTGCAGGACAACACCAATGCAGTGATGAACACTGCAACGTTTGTGGCAACCGCCGCGGATGTTAACCAGCGCACATATGTTCCGCTCAACTTTACGCTGACACCGGCAACAGGAATGCAGCTCGTGCGTACCGGGGCATCTGTGAATCTCTATCGTAACAATGCCGGTGTAAACTATCCGTACACGTTACCGGGAGTTCTTGAGATCACCGGAAGTACTGCGGGAGCGGGATTCTATTATTTCTTCTACGACTGGCAGATTGTTACACCTGGACCGTACACGTTTGCATGGACATCTGTTCCGATTGGTTTCACTGCAACGGGCGACAGTGCGTTTATTTCACCAACTGTGAATACGCAGTATATCGTTACAGCAACAGACACAGTTGCAGGTTGCGTTTCGATATTCAGCACCAACGTAACGATTGCTGATCCGGTTGTAGCAGTTATTTCCGGTGTGAGTTCCATCTGTCTCGGAGATTCTACAATGCTTTATGCCGGATCAACGGGTGGTGGCGGAAACGTTACGTATCTCTGGAGCCACAGTCTCGGAACAGGTGATTCTGTTACGGTGATTCCAACATCTACAACTACGTATTCGTTAACTGCAACAGATGGCTGCGGAACGGTTTCAACCGATTCGGTTAAAGTAATCGTGAGCACAGGTCTGCCTGTTGCTGCGTTTACGTATGCTGTAACCGGGATGAACACGTTTACATTTACCGATGCATCCAGCGGCGCCACATCATGGTCGTGGGACTTCGGCGATTCGCAAACGTCTACGCTTCAGAACCCGGTGAACGTGTATGCCTTTACAAACACGTATACCGTTACGCTCATTGTTTCCAATGGATGCGGCTCAGATACCATTACGCAGGTGATTCTTGTGGATGGTGTAAGCGAAACCGGTTTCTCAGAAGGCGTGAGTGTGTATCCGAATCCGGCTGAAGGACAATTCAATGTTTCGTTTGCCAGCGCAAGTTCGTCTGCCGTAACGATGCAGTTGTACGATCTCCAGGGGAAAATCCTGGTGGAGCAGGTGATTGGTAGCCGCAAAGCGGGAGAAGTTGTTCCGGTGAATGTTTCCGGTTTAGCTGCGGGTATGTATGTGCTGAAACTTACGGGAGAGAGTGAGAATGCTGTGTTCAGAATTGAATTGCAGTAAAACGATTTTGAGTGATAAAAGAAAAGGGAGCGGATGTTCCCTTTTTTTTATAGTGTTGCGGTTTGATCATATCCTGGTGCCCTGCGATTTGTGTTGCTCAAGCATTGCTTAATAGGAACGCGGACCGTTCGCTGCGCTCACGGCGCGGATTGTGCGGATTGCCGCGGATGATCGCTGCGCGATCGGTGAAACTTGCGGATCGCTTCGCGAAACGGATTGAAGCGGATTTGATCGCTGCGCGATCTGTGTTACTCAAGCGGTCACTGCGACGAAATCAAAATCCTTTTTAATCCGCATGATCCGCATCCTGAGCCTCTCGAAGGGGCGCGTTCCTATTAAGTAATGGTCTGAATTGATTACAGCGTCAAACGGATTGTGGCGAATTTGATCGCTGCGCGATCTGTGTTACTCAAGCGGTGACTGTGACGAAATCAAAATCCTTTTTAATCCGCATCCTGAGCCTGTCGAAGGGGCGCGTTCCTATTAAGTAATGGTCTGAATTGATTACAGCGTCAAACGGATTGTAACAGATTTCAATCAACCCGCCCGAGCCACCAATCAAACGCATATTTGATCTCGATGGAAGACATTTTGTTCTGCAACCGGGGAATTTCTTCTCCGTTCACATTGTAATAGCTGGTGTACGGAATGAAATAATAACACATCGCAAAACTGAACTTTCTGTACTGGAACGCGCCGCGGACCGCCGGCAATGCAGACCATCCTTTTTCATCTGCGGTATTCAGGTGCGTGAACTGCATACCTGCTGCGAGCTCAAACCCATAATACGATTTCTCCACGTCGACCATATTCCCGATACGTATCGACCAGAATAACGGCATGTGCAGATTGCCTGTACCGTTGTTGAAGAATTTCTCCTCTTTGGGTTGGTAAGCCGGATCATACGAAAGTTTTTTTCTTCCCTGCGTCAGTGAAAATCCAAACACCGGGCCGGTTGCAAAATGTTCGTAGGATGTACTTCCGAAATTGATCGGGTAGAATCCTTCGATGATGATGCCAAAGTGACTCATCCCGCGATCAACATCACGGGATCCCACATAAAGCGATTGTGCGGATGTATCCGGAATATACAGTTTGCCTTCCTGAGTAACACCGAAAATATCCAGTCCGCCTTCAAGCCACAGGAGTTGTGCGGGACATTTGAAGGCTGCAGCCAATGCCAGGATCAGCAAAAAAGTTTTAGTCTTCATGGAAATGTGAACTTGAAAACGGTTGTTGATTCATAATCCGAAAACCTTCCGGTAACCATTGCACTTTGTCCATCGATCGCGCGCAACATGGACAGTCTTGGACTGTAGGAGTAAGTTAAGTCGCGGATCAGGTAATTGCTCCATGTGGCGCCTCCGTCTTTCGAGACTACGAACTGCATGTCCTGAAGGGCGACAACAAATTGTCCGTAAAAATCGATTGAAAGCAATTGGGAAGCTGACGCTGTCAAACATGTGCTCCATGTAGCGCCGAAATCGGTGGTCTTCTGTATTTCGTTATCGTAAGTGATGTAGCACACACCTTCGGTGCTCATGTGCGACCACCCGTTAGGGACACTCCGCGTTGGAGTCCAGGTCAGGCCGCCATCGGTGGTGATTTGAAAATCGGAGTAGAGGACGAATCCCCGTGTTGCGCTCACAAACTGAATGTTGCTTAGTGCACTGAACGTTTGAGTGCCCACAGTGGTCCATGTTGCGCCGGCATTGGTTGTTTTCAGAACCCGTTCCTGGTTCGAAGGAGGAATCGCGGCATAAGCAAAACCGTTTTTGCCGTTGTAGAAATCAACCGTCACGTCATCAGCGAGTGGCGCAACCGCTGTCCAGGTTGTCCCGCCATCAATGCTGCGGAATACATCGTGATCAGCACTGGAACTGGGTTGCACATAAACGTACGCCGTATCTTTTTGCGGATACGCAATGCAGGTTACGGTTGCGGGATCGCTGAATACCGACTGCCAGGTGTTTCCGCCATCGGATGTGCGCAAAACACTTTCGTAATCCACCAGCATCATTCCATTCTGGGAATCGGCAAACTGGATGTCGTTAACCTGCCAGTAAGGTCCCAACACTTTCTTATACTCAGCGAAACGGAATCCGGCATCTTCGACGCGTTTGGTGCATCCTGAAAATGAAAATGCACAAGCCGTGAGCGTGATGCCCGCCAGGAGTTTTTTCATGATGATCATTTGTGATTCAGCGATTGAACACAAAGATTCGAAAAAAAACCATGTGCACGACTTCTTTCACAATTGTGTAGTGACCCCGTTGGAAATCATTTACGCAGTGTCGCTGGAATGGAAAACGGTTGAAACCGTTTGATGAATCTGCTGTATAGCGATTGCTTATTCAACCGCTTAAGCGGTTTTTATCAATCACACATCAATGCGCGCGTTTCTACTGCGGATCCCTGTACCTGCCGAGCGACCAGCAATAGAAAGCAAATGAAGGTTGTCCTTTGTGGGCCTGGTAAATCAGTTCATACTGCTCTCCTTTTCTGACGAAGCATGTAACTGCACCGCTCGAGTTGTATTCTGTTGTCCACGGCGGACCGAGGACATTTCCTCCGCATGCATTCATACGTCTTCCCCCGGCAATGATGGAAACGGAACCAAAACATCCACCGGAGGCGTTCGCGCTGATGTTTGCGGTGATCATCATGTCGGTATGCGCAGTATATTTTCCGGGCTTGATCCAACCGGTACCCCCGGCCTGGATCATCGACACGCTTTCCGTTACAGACAAATGAGCCGTCGACAGGTTATTCGTGTTTGTATTTGCTTTAAGTGTTGCGTCGCTGTTCACAGTGAGCGCTCCGGCTGTAAGCGAATTGACCGTTGCCGTTGGGATCGTTACCGCTTTTTTGAATTCCACATCGGAGACTTCCGTTTTTCCGGTAACGGTCAGGTTACTTTCCACGCGTGTTTCGTGAAGCAATGTTTTGCCAACAACGTTGAGCGTGCCTTCGAGACTTACATCGTGCATTGTCGATTTGCCAACGACAACGTATGATCCTTCCACACTGGTGTTGTGCAGTTTCGTTGCCCCCGTCACCTCAAGCGCTCCGTTTACCACCACATTTCCGGAAGTTGCAATGGTGCGTGGTGTAAGGTCGGGATTGGATATGGTAACCGCCAGCGCATCGTAGAGATAGATCGGCTGAAAATTTTTCACTCCGTCCTTATCGGGTTTTCCAATGACACAGGCCGAAAGAATGAACGTGGTATTGGAGGGAGTTCCTTTGAGAACGGTGAAGTTCGTTTCGGGCCCTTCCCAAATCTCCTTGGCATCGTTCTTGCGGAAGATCTTGAACCAGGTTCCGTTACTTTCCCACGAGAGACGGATGTCGGCGCCGTTTGCAAATTCGGAACAGGGGAGAAGTGGTGTCGCCAGAGTTGTCGCGATAAAATTTTTCAGGTAAAACTCCGGAGTATTTTTCGACAGCGGAAATTTGGCGGTCTTCAGTGTAAATTTATCCAGGTCGGGATCTGTGCCGGAATTTTCTTTGACGGTCACAACAAATTGTCCCGCAGAATCATTGGCAAAACCCGTTATCCCCAATACCAGATTGTAATTGATCAGATTGTCGGCCTTGTCGCGGGTCGAGAAAGTGTACACCGCGCAATTGATCTCCAGTGTATCATTCACGGGTGAGCGTTTCTTTTCAATCGAACTTTCAATTACCCATTTTGTTGAATTAACAGAAGCAACGGGGGCTTTCTCTGAAAACGCATCCCCTTCTTCACCAATAGGAATCCAGAGAATGACTTCGTTGCAATAGATAGTATTCTTTCCTGGCGATAGTGCAATATTTATCCGTGCACTTGTGGGAGTGTTCACGGTTCCTGCCTGGAGCGGACCGGGGTCTGTTGAAAACCGGTAAGCCAATAACGGTAGACTGTCACTGGGATGTTTTTTGTCTGATGCGGATGTGGTCATGCTGCTTCTGTTTGATTATTTACCTGTAGTTTGATTGATCATGAAAAGCCTGCGCAATGCTGCGTCGATTTTTTTCTTTCAATGGATTTTATCATTTTCTTTTTCCTCGTCGATTGAAAGTGTTCCCGGTGGTATGATCTCGATAGTGGAAGATGTTGATTCCGGAGCTTCACCGATATTCGCGTGCAGGCGCAACCATCCTTCACGCAGTGTATTCGGAATTGATTTGATCGACGTGTTTGGAAAAGCTGCGGTAACTCCAAAACCTTCTGTGGTTTTTCCATCGCTGCTTTTTTCCCACCACGACCAGGTTCCGTTTTTCTCTGCAGGAAGCGGAAAGAAAATAGAATTTTCGTGCTCCGGTTGTTTGTCGTCCTGCGCAGGACTAGCCACAACAGCACTGAGCACAGGACCTGTACGGAAACTCAGTTCGATATTCCGTAAAGCATCGCCTGTAAAGAGTGAAGGTATTTCCAGTTGCTTCACAGGGAGAATTCCTGTTGTGGCGTGAATGCCCGCGCGCGGATCAGCGAGCATGGTTACATATTCAAAACTTTCGTCATTGAATTTGAGCCGCAGAAAATTTCCGGGCTGAATCGGGTGCACGTACTCCTGGTTTTTTATTTCCGGTTGAACAACACTGTTGAAAACGGAATAGTTGTTCTTTGAAAAATAACCAATGAGTCCGTCTTCACGTGTAAGCTGATCACCGAGGCGAACCTGGAAATCGAAACGGGTAAATTCCGATGACGGTGGATTCAATGTTGCCTCCCAACTGCAATCGCGCAAGGCAGGCCCGGATAATTTTAACCGGAGACACGCACGGATCAACGCAAGCGGCCGGCCGATGAGCACGGAAAGATTGCGATCGTCGCGTTCACCGAGTGGATCGATCGTCCACAAGGTTTCATCGATCACCTGGAGAAACGACTGGAACGCGCGTTCATCGGACAAAGCCGGATCATTGACGAGATCGTAAATCAACGGCGCGCGCTGATTCAGTTCTTCGAGTGAATTAATTGTTCCACCGGGCGGCGGCGACCACGAACCTTTGCGCACTCCGCCGGTTTGCACAAAAAGACGAAACTCTCCCAGGCTTTCACCGGCAGGCGAATAGAGCAGGAGCGAACGGTCGAGGTGGTTCGGAATGATCCATCCGCCCACCGGGCTATTCTTCGGTGTGAGTGCAGGCAGCGATTCGTCATTGACTGCATTCACCAGCGAAAAATCAAGCTGGGCCGGTTGAAGCAAACGCGGCGGAAGTTCGGCAACGCCTGCAATTTTATTGTCGAGCGGGTGCTGCGGAATAAATGCAGCGTCGCGGATGAGCGGAAAGTTTACCGCGTCGTACAATCCCGCACTGTCGCCACTTTCAATGACCCACAGCTGACGACCAAATTTATCGTACACCACAAGGCCTTCAAAATACACCTGGCCATGACGTATGCCGTGAAAATCGGTCGTCTCACCATTGGGGAGATAAGGAACATTCCGCACACGCACGGGCTGGTACACATTTGTTGCCGACGCTTCGGTTGGAAAACCGGTTAAAGCGGCAAGTGGAATTTTCTCGTCACCAATTGCCTCATTGCTTCCCGGTCTTCTGAAAAGCCGCACATCGCGGTACGCCAGCAACTCGTGGAAGCCGGTTAATTCCTGCGCAATGAATTTCCATCCATCCGTTGCAGTGATCCAGGTATTGATTTCATCGAGCGAAGCATTCTTGTATTTCTGGAGATATTCTTTCAGGCGCTTCCTGAAAAGTGTCTGCGGATGACTGCCCAGCAACGAGATGCCGCCAATACTCCGGCCTTTGTTTTTTGAAAAATCATTCTGCGCGGTGTAGGAATAATCGTCGCCGTTAAAATTCCAGTTGGCCTGGTCGCCGGTTGAAAACGGAATGTGTTTGTAGTTGACCTGCCATTCAACAAAAATCGGTTCCCACGGCTGACTCCACGGTTGCAAATCGTTCGACGGAAGAATTCCGGAATACGCCTGTGCATCGTGCTTCTGCATGATGCCGCTCAATTGCGCTTCCGTAATTCCAGCCGCTTTGGCCAGCGCAGCAGCGTTTGACGGATCGATCAAAAAGAATTCGCTCAGCAAACGCAAACAAATTTCCGGAAGTGTGTTTGATCCTGCAGGAAGTGGAATTGCTTTGGAAAGTACATCGCCCGTAATTTTTTTATCCGCACACGACAGACCGGTAATGAGGTTTGCAGAAGAACGAACCTTCAGCACTTCATCCGGATCGGCAGCAGCAGAAGGCTCGAGACCGGAAATCGTCAACACAGGATTTGCTGCTTTCCAATAGCGTGGACCGTTTGTTGCTTTCAGCAATTTATTGTCGCCGAGTTTTCGCTCTTTCGCAAATGCTGTGATGCCGTCGGCAAAAGCGTCTTCCGGTTTTTTATTGCCTTCCCATTTCGGGGAAGGAACAGCACGCTTCAACGTACTGAGTTTGCTGGCTTGCTGAATAACACGCGTGGTGATTCCGTTTTTGTTCGATGGGTTGATGAAATCGCGAAGCTGCTGACTGGTTATTTTGGTGTTTGGAAACTTCTCGGGATTACGTCCCAATTTCCACCAGGCCGCATGCAATTGCCATTGGAGATTGGAGAGTTCCTGGACGCCGGCATCAAATTTTTCCTGTCCGATGTTCAGTTGTGTCAGCCACGCAATTTCATCCGGGCTGATTTCAACGGCTTCACCGTCTTTGGATCCTTTACCGGCGATCATCCACTTCGTCGCGCCTTGTTCCGGGCTGAACCATTCCTGGCGAATGCGGTTCTCGAGTATCACATCACCGTGCACTTTGTTCAGCAGGGGAAGCAGGTCATATTGGAAAGCGCGCAACAGTTTTGCGTTTTGCGCCGGCTTACCGGACATTTCCAGTTGCTTCCCGATCAATGCGCTGAACGAGTCAATGGTTGTATTGCCCAGCGAGACGTTGAGTTTGGAATTATCACGGACATCCTTCAAAGGATCATTTTCCGGTGGCGCTCCGTTGCGGTCCCAATTGATTGAAAGCGCTACGCCTTCGTAAAAACTCTGCACCGGTTTATCTCCGGAGCTTCCCTGCATGATCCAACCGAGTTCCTGGAGAAGCGCAGCGTATGGATCAGCGGATGTTTTATCGTTCTGCCACGAGGCAAGAATATCATCACCGGCATCAGAGTACCATCCGCTCACCAGGTAACTCACGGTGTCTTTGTCAATTCCTGCAAGATCATCGTACATGGAAAATACACCCACATTCTGCGCATAATAAATACTGAATGCCGCATTGCCCGGAGCTACGGAAGTGAGGAATGACGTTTTCGAAGTACGTTCGTTCCATCCTTTCTCCAATGGAAAAGTAACTCCGATGTTGGCGATTTTCGGTCCGTTCGCATTCGCATCGAGTTTAATCGTGTTGCGCAGTTTATCCGGACTTGCTTTCCACGCGCGGATGACGGAAGGATCAACGGCATAGAGGCTCGTTTGCTCTACGCTGAATCCCGGAAGTTTTTCTTTCACGCCATCGGTGAGCGGGCAATCACTTTCAATCACCCACGCTTTACAGTGGCGTTCATCTTTTCCATGGACGCGCACCACGAGCCACCGGTTCGGCACCAATGGATAAACGATCTTGCCACTGACGCGATCCTGTTTTCCTTTGCGCAATGCACGCGGAAGATTCCAGTGAAGAAAAACTCCGGGCGCGGTTGTGCCGGTTTGATTACCGAATGCGGGCGGTTGCGGTGAAGTATAATTGCTCAGCGCTTTGTAATTGAACTGCCAGCTTCGCAAATCGCCATCGCGGTTGAGCAGGTTCTTGTTCACGACGAGTGCGTCGAGCTGAACAGGAACGATAAGCACCGGGTTAGCCATATCAGCTTGATTTTTTATTGAGTGAAAAAATGCGGATGGCTTCGGGAGATTTAACCATCTGCATGGCCAGCGATCCGGGTGTCACCAACTGAATCGTTTTGTTGGAAGCCTGCAGCTGACTGCTGAGTGAAGATTGTTCCGAAGCAGTCAACCGGAGCGAGCGACTGCCTTTGTCGCGCATGCATAAACTTTCTTTCCCGGAAAGATCACGAAGTTTCAGTACAGGATTTCCTTTCAGTTGCTCACCGATTTCAGGATCACCCGGTTTTGCCGGCGGAGTAAAATTGCGCAACGGTATTGATCCGTCGTCATCTGTTCCGAAACGAAGTCCTTCATACGGTTCCGCAATTTCGAAGTAATCGGGAACTGCATCGAAGAGACAAAGCAAAACGCCGGAAGAAATCCGCTCGAGACGCAACGTGTTGACCGGTGTACCATTGTTGTTGAGTGCGCGGACAGCAAGGCCGGGCCAGCCGGAAACCAATGCCGAACGCAACAACAGTCCGCACACGGGACTGGCTTGCCTGGGTTCATCCGTAGTGCTGACTGTTTTGCCCAATAATCCCGCACGCCACGATGCTGCTTTGATCATTGCATTTTTCTGCAACGTTCCGTGAATGAGCGTGTGCAGTTTCGTGTCGCGGCTCGATTCAAGACCAATGCTGAGCGCTCCGTCAATCAATGCACCGATCCAGTTTGCATCGATGTAAAAAAAGCGAAGCGATTCTTCGGACAGCATTTTTTCATCGGGCACGAGGTAATTGAACGGAACAGGGTAGAGGAGCGACAAACGCGCAAGCCACTGCGAAACTTCTTTATCTGTTTCGTCCACCAGTGTTGTGATCCGTTGTTGCACTTGTTTGTTTTCCAGGAAAGCACTAAGCTGTACGGCAGGTTTCGATGCAGCGACTGTTTTTTTCTTTTCTACTCCTGTTTTCTCTGCAACGGAGACATGTTCGCCGATCTGTTTCAGAAAATGATCTCCCATTATTTTTTCGAACTCATTCTGTGCAGCGTGATCAATGCTGCTTTCGTCGCTGGAAAAATAACTGCTGCTTTGCCTGTGAAGCATCAGGTCGGTGGTGCGATGTGCTTTGCGCCGCAGCTCATACAAATGCTGACTGAAATTTTTATCAGCAAGCGCGGTCGCGCGGCCGAGTGTCCATGCAGACGAAAGCGAAAGGTCAAACACGCCTTGCGATTTATCGTAGATCAATGCTGAATCTGCAGTAAGGAACGGTTGTTCTTTTTTTAGCACTGCTGGTGCCACCGGAACAAACGGGCCGCGGTACCAGGCCGGTGTTTCTTCACCTGTGCGTGTATGATACACGAGCGGAATGAAACCTTCCTCCACGCGTTTCAGTGTTGATGCATCGCCGTTGCTGTTGGCTTTGAACGGTAAACGGAGCAGCGATTGTCCCTCAGCATTCACAGACTGAACCAGCCTATTCACGAGGCCGCGAAAGTCTTCGTGATTCGCAGGCAGTACAGAAAATGTCCAACTGGCCAGTGAAACCAAAGCAACTTCGGTGTAGTCTTTGAAATCGGGTTTCGCTGTAAGCCACGATGAAAGACCTTCGAGCGAAACAAGATGAACAATATTTTTCTTCGGCTTCTTGTCGTCTGTTGCAGGAAACCGGTTGGCCACAACAACGGAGAAGAAACCATCGCCGCTGTTCTCCGCTTTGTCTTCCATGTTTACTTTCCGGCAATGCGCGAGCAATTCCAGTTCGTCCACGAGTGGAACCAGTTCACTGAATGTTTTAACCGGAACGCGAATAAAAGAACAGGGTGTATCACCGGGAATGTCTGCTTCTCTCGCCACCGATGTTTTTAATACACCGGTTTGCGGTTGTAAAAAAGAATCAACGGTAGTGATCGCAGAACGCGTTGCAACATCTTCGGCTCCGTTGAGTTCTTCATCGGTAAATACAAGAAGCGCAAGCCACGGACGGTTTCTCAGTTTGCTGTCGAACTTTCTTTCCCACGGCAGGAGCGGGTCTTCAAGTACAATGTGAGGCAGTACATCGCGGTACGCACCGCTGCTTGAATCGGGTGGAAATTGCGCAGCAACAGCGCCGGGTGGCAAACTGAACTGCGGTGCCGAAACGATAAATTCCTGCTCTGCATTCAGCGGAATCGTTTGCTTGTCTTTATCGATGTTGAGTGCCGCGCCATCTTTCTCAACGAATTGTTCGACATGGATCCTCCAGTTGCCTGCTTCGAGCGCAGGAATAAAATGATCGTGGAAGAACAGCGTCCCCGGAGGTATTTTGATTGTGTCTTGCTGGCTCATGGGTTCTGCTTTTATTGCAACAAGGGTGCTGTGTCGTACAGGTGCGTGCATTCCTGCCCGAGACGGATCATGGACTCATTGCCGCTGCTGTACAAATCAAGTTCGAGTAATGTTGCGCACATTTTATTTCGTGCTGTCTGCGCTTCTGCACCGCTGATTTTCTGCACCGCATCCATGGAATTTTCATTGAACGCAGGCAGGTAATCCGGATTGGGCGGTTCCGTGGAACGCAATGCTGTTTTACCTTCGGGAGATAGGTAATCCAGCAAAAGCGATTTCACAGGAACCGCCCCCGGACCGGGTCCCAGTACAGGTTGGGGGGCAATTACTTCATAACCGCTGAGCAATGCTCCGGTCATAGCGGCTTTGGGTGAACCAGGGATCTGCGAGAATGATGCAGGAGGTTTTCCCCAGAGCGCTTCAGGTGTTGTTGCTTTTCGCGGAGTGAGCACCCAGCCTTGTGTTTCGCAGTTGACGGGTTCGTTGTCTTTGAAGAGTTGCAACCGGTGTTCAGAACGCACACCGGTTTTATTCATTGGTCGGATGTCGATCGGATCGGCGCTCACCGAATTTTTCAAGCTGTGAACGTTGCTCTTTTTTTCACCGTATGCAATTTCACTCGAAGGAATAGCCGACTCTGTAACGAAACGGAAAGAACCTGAACGCACGATCCACGATTTTCCGCTGCTGCTCTTTTTGCTTTCTTCTGTTTTGCTGATGCCATCGCTGGCCGTGATGCGACATACCGCAGCAGCATGCGGAAGCAATTCATTGAACTCGTGCCACGGCAGCGCTTTGTTGTTCGCAGCTGCGTCATCTGATCCGAAGTGAACCGTGAACGTGATGAAGATCACATGCACGTGCGCTCTTCCGCCCGTTGGTGGTCCCCACATTTCGACATCTGCGGAAACAGAGAATGAAAAACCGGAATGCGAATCGTCGGAACCGAAATTAACTTCAACACCAATGCTGACGCCGATGGATGCCATGAAGAAAAACGGTCGCCAGGAAATCAGGAAATCGGCGTGAGCAGTAAACCAGGCTTTGACGCAGCCGTCGTGAAACAATGCTTCGAGTGCTCCACCCGCCATCACACACGATGGAGTGAGCGCAAAGTAAGCGCCGCCTTTAATCGTAATCGATGAACTCACCGCCCAGTTGAAACCGAGTCGTGGAAGCGCGGGATAATCCTTAGGTTTATCGAAAGCCGGATGATAACCGCCCATGCTCACTACGAATTGTCCGGACATCGCGTGCGACCCAAACCAGAAGTAAAAAGCGAAACCGCCGGTGAGGTGACAATCGGGTGTGAGCACGAATGAATTTCCACTGAGTATAGCCGACAAGCCGAAGAATCCTTCTGTGGGTTGGAGGATGGCGCGGAGTTGCAGTTCTGCAGATACGTACGGATATTTTCCGTCGGACGTTTGTGGCAACTGCAACGTTGATATACCAAGCAGCGCGAAAGAAAGATCGTGACCAAATTCCGCGATGAGCAACGCGCGTGATTTTACAATCTGGAATGAAGTGAACTGCAATCCCAACGCGAGCCAGTATTCTCCTGCGCTCGCTGCGATCCAAACGCGTTTTTCCTGGCCATCTTTTGCAGGAGCGCGTCCGCTGAGCACATCGAGCACGTGCATGGGATTTTGCGTTGCTGCATTTTCCCCGGGTGAAGATGGTTCCGCCAGTGAAAGCAGCGGGAATGCCGTGACTTCATCCATTCCGGGAAGAGCAAGCGAACGGTTGAAACCGAATCCACCCATCACACCCGTAATGAAAAATGCAGGCGGTCCGCCAAGCGGCGCTTCAACCTGCACGAAAAGAAACATCGACGGATCACCCGATTTGAGTTGCGCATACGATCCCACAGCGGAAAGACTGAACTTTCCGGCTTTGATTATGGCGAGACCATCGAACTGGAAATTGGTGTCCGGGTCAAGTTGCTCTTTCGGTAATTTGAGAAACGCGCCTTCAATATCCAGTGAACCCTGGTGATACGCGAGACCCAAACCGGAAATATCAAACTTCGGTTTGAACGCGGTGAGCGGCGAACTGATCGAAAGTCCATCGAGCGTGAATGAGAGCGGACCCATTTCCATTCCGGCATCGAGCAAAAACTGGAGCTGGTTGTCGTGATACGCAAAACCAATGCGGTTGAAAATAAAAATGCCGAATTGTTTTTGAATGTCGATCCAGGTTGGAGTAGAAGGTGGTTCCGCATTCGTGGTTGTCGCCAACGAAATGTGCGGCGTGGTGTTGCCCAGCGCGAGATCAATGGGTTTTTCCTGCGTCGCGCCGAGATGAAGGACGGCGTGAAGTAAAACGCGCGCCTGCAAAGGACCAGCTGGAAGCACAGGCAGTTCCTTTTTACTGATGATGTTGTTGATGTCGGTCACATCATCTGCAATGAGCGGCGCAGAAAGTATCCATGCTGTTGCTTCAGGAATGCCAATATTATCTGCGCCGGGAATTTTATCTCCAACCAATGGAATATCGGCAAGACGCACGTTCAATTGAATTTTCGCCCCGAAGCCATAGAACCTGCTCTTGTCGCGCAAGGTCGAAGCCACAAAAACTGCGGCAGATTTACCTGCTGTTTTCGCAGCGATGACTACCTGTTTTTTAGATGAGTCATACAGGAATGACACATTGGTCAACGCAAATTTTAATGCGTCAGGTATGGCAGGTAAATCGTGAAACCCGAGTTTGTCCGCAAGATCTTCGAAACGGAGATTGCCTTCGGTAGTGGTCGCCGACCATTCTCCGCTAATCTGTGTATCCGATGAAGAACTGTCGATGCTCAGCGTAACTTCTGCATCCTTTCCGATCGTTAGCTTTCCTTCAATGTGACGCGTGTGTCCACCGTTACCGTCACTCTCATACCGGAATGTAATTTTTATGACGAGCGGATGATCGGCAACCGGAATTTTTCCGGTGACTTCGAAATGTAAATCGCCTGTTCCTGTGTGATAACCAACGCCAAGATTGCTCAATTGAATACCGTTCAGCCAATCCGGAACTTTTGCGTCGTTGTTAAAACTGGTCGCGAGATATTTAATGAGGTGCCCGATCTCAATCGGTTGGTCGTTGGTCGATCCTTCAATCAGGCTGCCGCCTTCAGCTGTTTCACCCAAGGCAGCAGACAGTGTGATCTTCACCGGCTCGGTGGTTCCCACGGCAAGTGTTGCGACGAAGTGGCCGCTGACCGGATTTTGTGTGTTCTGCGGATCGCGTTTAAATTTCAACTGCACATCGGAAGCCGAGATATGTTCAGTAAACTTCCACGTATCTGTAGATTGCGCCGAGAACGTAAAGCTTTTAGTCTTGGGCACAACCGTGATCTGCAGTTGAGAAAATGAAAAATGCGGGACGCCTTCAGGGACTTTATTCTTTCCAAAAAGCTGCGATGCAATTTTAGAGAGGTCGATTGTTCTTCCCGGTGCGAGGCCGGCGGTGATGGTCCAGTCGGGATTTTCGACTGTTTTTTCGATCTCACACATCAGCGACACATCCCCGATAACAAAAACGCCAATGACGGAGCCGTTTATCTGACGGGTTTCAGAATCGGTTACATTAGTTATTTCTAATTCAACA
>Ga0193752_1000683_pt1 | contig 31113 bp, 22 predicted proteins | sample H1c1metaG_FD_144924 | JGI IMG/M metagenome (GOLD analysis project Ga0193752, IMG submission 144924) | Soil microbial communities from a riparian zone of the East river system, Colorado, United States - H1c1 | ecosystem: Environmental > Terrestrial > Soil > Riparian zone | place: USA: East River... | reverse complement strand
GAAGACTCAGTGCGACCTATGGCCGCATTCTTGACGATGCGGCCACTTAGTCGTCTTCTCTTCTTCCAACTAGCGCCTGGACCCTAGAGCCTAGCGGCTGTCACCGCTATCATCGCCGAATGAAGCTCGTCCTCCTTCCCGGTCTCGATGGCACTGGAGTGTTGTTTCGTCCGTTTCTTAAAGCACTCCCTCCATCCATCGAGCCGATCGTCGTCAGGTATCCGCCTCGCGAACCGCTGGGTTACAACGAATTGATGTCGCTAGTGCGCGAGGTGTTGCCGCGCGATGAGCCGTTCGCATTGTTGGGCGAGTCGTTCGGCGGACCGCTGTCGCTGCGCATCGCGTCGGAGCGACCGCCCGGACTATGTGCGTTGATTCTCTGCGGTTCGTTTATCTCGTGTCCTTACACCGTGCCATCGTGGATGTCGTATGGCGTGACGTCGCTTCCGTTTCGCGCGTTTCCGTTCTACGCCCGAGGTCTGTCTTGGGCGGGCGTAATCACTGCGGAGGAATTGTCCTTATCGCTCGAGGCGCTCTCGCAAGTGGCGCCTCATGTCTTTGCGCATCGATTGCGTGAGGTGATTCGCGTCAACGTCGAGTCCGAGTTGCAAGGTTGCGGCGTGCCGATGCTGTACATGCAAGGCGAAAACGATTGGCTGGTGCCGTCTTGGAATTCGCGCCGTATTGCTCGCCTCAAACCTACCATGCGGATTGCAAAGCTTCCGGCTGCGCACATGATATTAAAGACTCAGCCCGTGCTTGCGTCTGCCGCGATTTGTGATTTTTTGGCGACCGCGAGTCGACAACCGTGACGCGACATTTCGCGGTCGTGCTACTCCTCGCGCTGCTTTTGGCAATCGGGTTTTATCTGATCGCGCAGAAGCTGACGATCAAGAGCGACCGCATCGTCAAGCGACGAGGTTGGAAGATCGAAGCCATCGAGCTCGCCGATCTGGCCGAGATCAAGTTTCACTATCATGCCGTGGTCGGTTTCACGTGCGTCTGGGAATTCGTCTCACGCTCAGGCGTCTCGCTGCAGCACGAGTCGGCCCACATTAGCGAGACGCTGCTGGCCGAGCTAGAGCGGTTTGTCCCAGGATTCACCCGGTCCGATTTCCATCGGAAATTCGAAGAAGGCGACGTGGAAGATAGCCTGGAAATCTGGCGAGCCGACTTAGGCGCCCGGCCTTCAAGCCCAAAGCTGTCTTGATTGCCACAGCAATGCAAGTGGATAGACGCTGAGATGCAATTGTCTCTCCTCCTTCCTCTAGCTACAGCCTACAGCCCACGGACTACAGTCTGTCCTTTCCGGCCGATCCCCAGCGATTGGTAAAGTGGAGGCTCGTTGCTTATCATGTGCAACGTACACTCTGCGCCGGACCCCATGAATATCGAGACTTGGACAAATCGCCTAGTGAGAGTGCTGGAGGGAGAACTCGCCCGCTGGCAGGAGCGGATATCGTTCAATTCAGTGCGTGCGCTGGCGCTCGATTGTCAGCCATGGCTCGAAAACGCTCTAGTGCTGAGCGCCCTAACGGATAAGGAGACTTACGACGAACCCAAACTCGGTAAATGGAGCGTTGCCGATTGGCGGCTGTATAACTTCCCCAAAGATAAGACGGGTCGTTGGAGCGCGGGAGCGGTGTTGTCGACCGAGGCATTCGAGTACTACGCGGCCGCCATTCGAACAGGGACGCAAGCAGCTTGTCACGCCGAACTGTTGGACGCCTGCTGTAAAGCCATGAAGTCACCCGATGTGTCTGCGGTGCTGCGCCGCTACCGACTTTCGGAAGATTTCGAACGCTTCGTCGGTCATTCCAATGCTGCCGGTAGAAATTTCTACCGCGCTTGGAACGGGTGAAGCTTCGAGATTGAAGGTCGAGACTCGAGACTCGAGATTCGTTCGGAGTTGCGGAGAAAGGTAGGCCGCTAGATTCTGAGGCAGTCCCGAATCTCGAGTCTCGATTCTCGATTCTCGAACCAGTAAATCGGGGCCAGGATCACCAATCGCCAGTCAGCACTCGTTCCCCCATCGGATCTCCAATGAAATACACCGGTAGCTGCCATTGCGGCAAAGTGAAATTCGAAGCCGAAGGCACCCTCGATAGCGGCATGGCGTGCAATTGCTCGATGTGCCAGCGCCGCGGCTCGCTCTTGTGGTTTATCCCGCGAGATCGCCTGAAGCTGCTGACACCCGAAGCGAATCTCAGCACGTACACTTTCAACAAACACGTGATCAAACATCGCTTCTGCCCCGCGTGCGGCATTCATGTATTCGGCGAAGGCGTGGACCCGAAGGGCAATGCGATGGGAGCGGTGAACTTACGTGCACTGGAAGGAATCGATTTGGCTGCGATTCCGGTGAACAATTTCAATGGGAAAGCGATGTAAGAGCACGCTTCGCGCGAGGCTGTGGGCCGTAGGCTGTAGTAAGAGAGGGGCTCACGTCAGAGTTTCCCCATTGGCATGATGGTTACTTCCAAGCGGAAATCATTCCGACCTCCGTCAGATTCTGGCTACAGCCCACGGCCCACAGCCTAGAACCCACACGTGCGCGCCGGCGCTCAGTGCGTATTGCTCCCTCCCGCAATCAACGCCGCTAACTGCGCGGGATCCAGCGGTTTCGTGAAGTGATGATTGAAGCCGGCTTCGATCGCGCGATGCTTATCGCTCTCTTGTCCCCATCCTGTGATCGCCACGAGCGTCACTGTCCTGCCATTCTGTGCTCGGCGGATGTGTTCGGCTACTTCATAGCCGGTGCGTTTTGGCATGCCGATATCCAGTAACACAACCTCGGGTTGAAAATCCTCGAAAGCAGCCACTGCCTCGTCGCCGTCGTGAGCGAGTTTCACTTCGTGCCCGTCCATCGAAAGCAACATCGCAAGGCTGCTGGCAGAGTCTCGGTTATCGTCTGCGACCAAAATGCGTCGCGCGGGGGTGTAAAGCGCGGTCGGCACTTGAAACGCCTTGACGTGCAGGTTTAACTCAGCATGCAGAGGGAAGCGTGCGGTGAATTCGCTGCCACGATTGATGCCGTTGCTGTGCGCTTCGATGCTGCCGCCGTGCAATTCGACTAAGCCCTTCGCCAGAGCGAGACCTATCCCCAAGCCACCCTCGGAGCGATCGTGCGCGCTTTTTACCTGTGCGAACATCTGAAAAATCTCCGGCAGCTCCTGCGCGCTCAAACCGATGCCATTGTCGACGACTCGAATAACGACTTCGGACTGCTCGTGGCGCGCCGATAGATAAAGGGTGCCGTTCGGATTCGTATACTTGGCCGCATTGGTCAACAGATTCGAAATCACCTGCGCCACGCGTAGCGGATCGGCATCGAATTCAATGGGCTCCTCCGCCATGTCGACGCTGAGTGTGTGCCGTTTTGCATCGATGAGCGGTCGGGCCGTCTCGACGGCAGCTTCGACGATGGAACTTAAGTCTGAGCGTTGCTTGCGCAGTTCCAATCGGCCTCGCGTGATACGCGATACATCGAGCAAATCGTCCAGCAGCAACGCCATCTGCTGCACTTGGCGTTCGATGACGTCTTGACTCCAGCGCTTCTGCGCGTCAGTCGCTTGCGGAACTTTTGCAATCGCCGCGGCTTGGCGGATCGGCGCCAGCGGGTTGCGCAACTCATGCGCCAACGTCGCCAAAAACTCGTCCTTACGCCGGTCCGCTTCGCGTAATGCGTCTTCCTGATTGCGGCGTTCGGAGATGTCCGCGTGCCAGGCGGCCACGGCGCCTTCCATCGGCGACGCCACTACACGCAGCCAAGATTCCGTCCCGTCGCCGCGTCGATAATTCATATCGAATTCGCGCACTTCGTTGCGCTCCACCACGGCGATGTAGTTAGCGAACGCTTCAGTCTCTTTCCAAAGTGTCGGTAGTACTTCAGCGACACGCTTGCCTATCAGCTCCTGGGGCGATTGACCGAGCGTCGTCATCGCGGCGGCATTGAGGTATGTCCATCGAAAATCGATCACTGCGCCGGCACTGTCACGTTCCGGCAGCAAGATGCTGAACGGGACGGCTGCGGATTCCAGCGCGACTTTCAAGCGCCGATCGCTTTCTTGTGCGGCGGCTAGTGCGTTGCGCCGTTCGACGCTCACGACAATCTTGCGAGCGCAAATATCGGCCAGGCGCATCTCACGCTCTGTCGGCGGCCTGGCTTCGGGCAAGTGTACCGACAGTGCACCGATGATTTCACCGGACTGCAACAGCATGGGCGTGCTGTGCACGGCCCGAAATCCCACACGTCGTGCGAAATCCCGAAGCCCCGCAAAGCAAGGGTCCTGCTCCACGTCTGTGATCGCGATGCGCTCTTTGTCGACACATGCTCTGCCGCAGGCGCCCTCGCCACCGCGCACGTCCGCCAACTGCGCGAGAGCGGCCGAGTCGAAGCCCAGACTTGCACGCACGTGCAGGCGATTTGACTTAGGTTCGTAAAACGACACAAGACCTTTTTGCGTGCCGTGAAAATCCACCAAGGTTCGCAATACCAAATCCAACTGAGTATCCAACTCGTCGAGTTGCACGAGTCGCACGCTAAGCTCGTGCAGGCGACGCAAGTCTTCCACCTGCTGCAGCAACTCACGTTGCGTATTGCTCAGCAGTATTTGGGCTTGCTTGCGCTCGCTGATGTCGCCCATGGCGCCGCGCAAACGAGAGACGCGCCCTTGCTCGTCTCGCTCGATGCTGAAGCGGGTAACGATGGGGCGAATCTTGCCGTTCGGTAGCAGCACGCGATCTTCGATTTCGTAGTCCGTGGCGCCTTCGGCTGCTTTGCGCTCCAGGACTTCACGCCCGCGCTCGACATCTTCTACATGCAGTCTGCGCGTCAATTCGTGAAGAGCAACCGGCGCTTCTTTGGGCGCCGTGCCGAGCAGCTCCCAGAAGGTGGCCGTGCCGACGACGGTGCGTTCTTCCAAATCGATCTCATAGAATCCGACGCCCGATGTCGATTGCACGAGGTGCAACCGCTTTTCCATGTCAATCTTTTGTCGGGTCATCCAACGAAGTCGAGCGCCATACAAAATTAGCATCAAGCCGACCGCTAGATACGCGATCGTCGGTACGGTGTTGGAGACCGGTACCGAAATGAGCTGGTCGCCGCGGACTAAAATGTAGCCGTTGGTGAAAATGACGGCGAGGGCGAGCAGAGCGGGCCCTCTGCCCAAAGACGCAGCCGCCAGCAGTAAGCCGGGTAAGAACAATACAAAGGGGATTCTGGGTCCGAGCAGCGGCTCGGAAATCCAATGCAACGCAGCGCCTACTGCGGCGCAAATGAAAGCGATCCCGTAACGTCCAATGGGTGATCGGCGCAGTGACGACAACATCGACATTCCCTTTCTGCTTGCTGAAAAAGGAGAGGGCTTCGGCAGCCGGGCCTATCGTGTATGAAGGCCGTCAGGTCGGCGAGAATACACCGTAATGGGTAGTCGCCAAAGCGCCAGACCATGACAGAAGCAATATGAATGACGTTACTTGCCATTACTGCAGTACGGCAAAATTGTCGTCGATTGGGGACGGAAGATCAGGCTGTGGGCTGTGGGCCGTAGCCAGACAAGACGCAAGACTTGTAGTTTGCTAAGTCGCGTCGTCGATTCCGAAGGGCACAGTTCAAACCGCGAAGTGGTTCATTCTGGCTTCAGCCTACAGCCTACAGCCTAAGCGGCGCCGCGCACTGCCTCCACAAACAACGAGTAATGGCCACCGCCGTGTTGCGCCGACGCATTGCTGCTGGCGTGGTCCACGCGCAAGGTTTCATGAGGGCTCGCTTGAAAGCCGCAGCGTCGCACCGCTTGGAAGCCCACTCGCTCCAAGCAACGACCCAGGGTTTCAAAATCGTAACCGAACTTGTGATGCTCAAAGAGGTGTTCAGGTGTGGGTCCCACACCTGAGTAAGCGAGAAAACTTTCCAGTCGAGTCATATCTTCGGGCAACCAAGTCCAGTGATCTCGCCGCGCGGCGAAGAAGGCCGCGTCCTTGTGAACGTAAGCGGCAATGCATTGTTCGATATCGGGAACGACGATGCGGACGATGCCGCCTGGTTTCAGAACACGGCGGATTTCATCGAGTAAACGGTGCGATTGCACAGGATGAAAAAGGTGCTCGAGTAAATGCGATAAGAAAACAAAGCGCGCGCTTGAATCCGGGAGGGGAATTCCCCAGTCGAGATTCACGGCCAGCGGGGCGGGATAATTGTCGAGGTTGATCCAGCCCGGCAAATGGTGACCGCCGCAACCGATGTGTATCTGCAGATCGTGGCTGCGCTCGTCGATGCCGAGATTCTGTAACTGGCGAGCTAGCAATGGACCGCGTGCTTCCGCGAGGTCTGCCTGTAAGGCTTGCACCGCGCCTGCAATCGAATCGAGTCGCTGTCGAATCGATGCGCCTTGCAGCGCAGCCATCTTATGAACGGCGGGTCCCAGGCCACGTAATTCGCCCGCGAGGTCGTAAGCCGACTGCAGCAACGACGCGACGCTTTGCAGCGACGCGTCGTGATCGACACCGGGTCCTTTTGCGACGCTATGCGTCGCGTTCAGGTTTGACGAGATTGCGCCGCTGGCGCCATACGTTGCACTGAAATTCATGTCGAACGAAGACCAATCGCCCCCTTACAGAAATCCAACTCCGACAATGCCTACAGCCTACAGCCTACAGCCTACAGCCTACAGCCTACAGCCTTGCGGCCAGCGCTGCGCGCCGCGAATGTCAGTAAGTAATGACATCGCTCGCCAACGCCGGTGTGTGCTTCGGCAGCTTGATCGCCTTCGTCGCTTGTTCGAAGTCGTACCCGTAACCCAGCAGCTTGCCTTCGCTGAAGGCAGGACCGAAGAACGATATCGTCACGGGCAATCCCTCCGGCGTCATGCCTGCGGGCACGATCAAATCCGGAAAGCCCGTTTGGTTCGCAAAATTGGTGGGGGAATCGCCGCCTGCGCCTGCGGGCACAGAAGGATCGGGCTTGATCGGCGTTGCCGGCCGCGGCGACGTGGGATAGAGGATTGCGTCCAACTTGTCCTTCGCAAACAGCGCGAGAATGCTTGCCTTGGTCGACGCTAACGTTTCATTTTTTGCTGCGAGATAAACAGGATCGTCGATGGCGAGCGCGACCGAGTTGGTGTACTTGAGCGCCACTGCCTTTTCCGGTGCGCGATAGCCCGTCTTAGGATCGTTCGCGAGTATCACGATTTCATCCAAAGACTTTGGATACTTAGGCTTTGTCGTCGCCAAGTATTTCGCAATATCCGATTTGAACTCGGCGCTGACCACCAAGTTGTAGATTCCTTGCCGGGACGCCAGCAAGTGATCCGGAAACTTGATCGGATCGACGACGACCGCGCCGAGTCTCTTGAGCGTGACGATGGCTTGTTCGACGACAGCATCGGTGCCGGCATCTCTCCCCAGAAAATCACGGGCAATGCCGATGCGCGCGCCTTTGAGCGATCCCACCTTCAAATACTTCGTGTAGTCGGTGTCGTAGTGACCGGAGCTCTTCATAGTGGCCGAGTCGGCCGGATCGACACCTGTCATGGCTCCCAACGACAACGCGACATCGTAAACGCTGCGTGCCATCGGACCGCCGGTGTCGAAGGAAAGACCTAACGGCACGATGCCGTCGCGACTCATGAGGCCATGCGTGGGCTTGAGTCCCACAATGCCGTTTGCGGAAGAGGGTCCACGCACTGAGCCGCCGGTGTCGGTGCCGAGACCGAATTGCGCGAAGACAGAGGCAATGGCTGCGCCCGTGCCGCCGCTCGATCCCGCCGGTCCGCGCAGTAAATCGTGAGGATTGCGCGTCTGGCCGCCGGCCGAACTCGAACCGTTGGGGACGCGGCCTAACTTCGCAATTTCTTCGGGCGCACCGCTAACGCTGCCGCCGCTGCCCGCGAATTCGCTTAAGTTGACCTTCGCAATAATAATGGCGCCGGCATCCCGTAATTTCTTCACGACAAATGCGTCGTCGGGAGGAATCGAGCCTTCAAGGAGCTGCGAGCCGGCCGTCGTTTGCATATCGAACGTATCGAAGTTGTCCTTCAGCACGATCGGAATGCCGTGCAGCGGACCGCGTACTTTGCCCGCCTTGCGCTCCGCATCCAACGCACGCGCTTCGGCCATCGACTTCGGATTCAGAAAAATAACACTGTTGATGATCGGACCTTTCTTGTCGTAGGCCTCGACGCGTTTCAAATACGCATCGACTAATTTCACGGACGTGAGTTTCCCGCTCGCGAACGCATCGTTGATCTCGGCGATGGTGGCCGTCTCAATGTTTAAGGTGGCGCTATGCGCCATCGTGGCGCTGCCGGCCAAGAGCGCGTACGCAACTGCTTTCGCGAGCAAAGGCTTATTGGTTCGGTATTTGTTCGAATTGATCGAGTGCGAGGTTTGCATGGGTGTGCCTTCGTATGGGGAGCGCTCATTAGGCAGACGCTTGTCATGGCAGCTCCCCCTACGGCGGAACAAGAAGCGGCTAGGCTCTAGGCTCTAGGCAAGTCGGACAGGAGCCAAGAGCGCTTAGCCTGCTCAGTACCTAATTAATTGACCAGCAACTAGGCGCTAGGCGTTAGGCACTAGCCGGAAAGGAGCCAAGCGCTCTTAGTCTTCTCTAGCTAGCGCCTAGTCCCTAGAGCCTAGTAACTAGATCGTAGTAACTAGATCGTAGGGGATACCCGTCTCGCGGCGTCTCTCTGATGCACCCAGCCAAAAGAAGGGTTCCTATGCGCCGGTTTTCGATTCATCGGCCTGCTTTGAAACGGATCACACCGATTTGGATCGGAGTTCTGGCTTTTGCGATCACGTTCGCCTGCACAGCGCGAGGCGCGACGTTCGAGCTCACCTCCGCCAGCATTGCCGATATCAATGCCGCATTCGATTCGGGCAAGCTGACTTCTGAGAAACTTGTCGAGCTCTATCTTGCTCGCATCCGCGCGTACGACGACGCGGGCCCCAAGATCAACGCCGTACTGGCCATCAATCCGAAAGCGGTCGAAATTGCACGTGCGTTGGATGTCGAGCGCAAGACCAAAGGACCGCGCTCGCCGCTGCATGGCATCCCGGTCATCGCAAAAGATGTCTTCGATACTTTCGACATGCCGACCACCGGCGGCTATCTCCCGCTTAAAGGCATCGTGCCTACGACGGATTCGACCATCGTCAAGCGTCTGCGCGATGCGGGCGCCGTCATCCTTGCGAAGGTCAATCAGAGCGATTGGTATGCGAATCCAGACATCATGGCGAGCAGCACACTGGGCGGCTCGACGCTAAATCCGTTTGCATTGGATCGCACGCCGGGATGGTCGAGCGCAGGCACGAGTGCCGGCTTGGCGGCCCACTTCGGTACCGTAGGTTTGGGCAGTGAAACCGGATTCTCGATTCGTACACCGACTAGCGATGGCAATTTGTTCGGGTTGTCGACGACATCCGGATTGATCAGCCGCTACGGGCAGATGTGGAGCTACATCACGGGTGAGCGTGGTGGGCCGATGTCACACAGCGTTTACGACCTGGTTGTCACGCTCGACATCATTGCGGGGTTCGACGCCGCGGACTTGTGGACGGCCAACAGTCTCGGCAAGCTGCCGTTACAGAAATACGCAAGCTTCATGGATAAGAGCGGGCTGCGCGGCGCGCGTGTCGGCGTCTTGAAGGAAGGCTGGGACTTCAAGCCCGTCGATCCCAAGACAATCGACCTCGCGAAGCAAGCAATCAAAGTATTTTCCGATCACGGCGCCAAGGTGTTCGATCCAATATCGCTGGATATCGACTTGGTGAATTACCTTCAAGTGAACGGCATCCCCAGCCGTTTCGAGCGCATCCACGCCATCAATCAATATCTGGCGAAGCAAGGCGACAAGTATCCTTTTAAATCCGCAGCAGAATTGCTGTTGAATCATAAAGGCGTACCGGAACGGCCTCAAGATCGCGAAGCGCTTACCAAGCCGATCGACATCGATCGCGATCCCGAATATCGCGCCACGCTCGAAGGCAAGGCGAAGCTGCGTGAAGCCGTGATCGCGCTGATGGATCGCTACCAACTCGACGCGCTGATATACCCAACGAAGCTATCCGGTCCACTCAAGATCGGTCCGCGTAACGATCCCGAGCGTCAGTACACCGCCAATCAACTGAGTCCGACAACGGGATTGCCTGCGTTCATCGTGCCGATGGGTTTTACGACCGAAGGGTTGCCGGTGGGTCTCGAAATATTAGGACGCCCTTGGAGCGAGCCCACACTGATTAAATTGGCTAGTGGCTTCGAGGCAGTCACTAAAAATCGCCGTGTGCCTGCGAGCACGCCGCCGCTCGCGGACGAGAAATTTGAGTATTGACGCCGCAATGTAAGTCCGTGCTGAGCCATCGAAGCCCGACACTTTGGCCAAGAGAGCATGTTGCGCTTCGAAGACTCAGCAGCAACCTACGCGAAGCTTGCAGATGCAGATGTAGTTCAAACCCTACCTTATTGCCGCAATGTAGGTCGGCGCTGAGTCTTCGAAGCCCTACATTTAACAGACGCCGGCGGCGTTGCGCTTCGAAGACTCAACAGCAACCTACACAAAGCTTTTTTGATTTGTCTAAGCAATGAATGAGTCCACCGCCATCGAAACGACCGCCCGCTCCCTCGCCATCGGACAGGGTCCCCAACAAAATTGGGTGTTGAGCCCGCTTCAAGACGGCATCTTCATCATCGCCGCGCCGCTGATTGTGTTGGCCGTTGCAGTGCTCGTTTTCGCGCGCTACGGCGCGGCGGAAGCGACCGCATTGATCATCGTTGCGCACATCGTCATGACCGTGGCGCATCACTTGCCGACATTCATTCGCGTCTACGGCGATGTCGATCTATTCCGGCGGTTCAAGTGGAGCTTTGTGATGGGGCCGGTTATCCCGATGGCGTTTTCCATCGGCGTGCTGGTCTATCTCAATGCTCATGATTACGCAGTAGAGAACTTTCTCTACCTCTATATCCTGCTGGCGCTCTGGGATCCCTGGCATTTTCTGAGGCAGCACTACGGCTTCATGCGAATTTACGATCGGCCCAACGTGGCACCGCGTGGAGTCGCGTCCAAGATGGACCTTTGGTTGTGCGCACTGTGGTTCGTGCACATCATGCTGTCGAGCGGTGCGTGGTTGCCGGGGCTTCTCCAAGACATGTATGTCAATGCGCACGTCGAAGCGGCTTTGTCGGTCTCCGCTCGTGCCATCAATGCTCTCGCGATCTTGAGCGGCGCAGCTGCCTGCATGATGACGATTGCGTATGGCATCTACATCGCATGGTGTTGGCGCCAGGGCTACTTCGTGAGCATCGCCAAGCTCACGCTGCTCGTCGTCACGTTCGGCGTCATGTATCTCACCTATACGCCGAACGCGTGGATTCAGGCGCTGGCGCCAGGCTGGTCTTTCAAAGTGGGATTCGCGGCGGTGGGTATCGTCCACATGACACAGTATCTCGCCATCGTCTGGCGCTACAACCGCAGCTTGGCTGCAAATCCCGAGCGCACACGCTCAGGCCTCTTTCGGTTCTGGCATGGCGCTAAGCCTAAGACTCGAGCGGGTCACGCGATCGCGTGGCTCTTCGCAGGTCTTTATGTTGCGGTGTGCCTCGCCTATGGCGACATCGTCACCACACAGCATGAAGGACGATGGGTGATGTCGGTGCTGTTGGCGGTCGGCTTTACGTCTACGCTGATGCATTACTATTTCGACGGGTTCATCTGGAAAGTTCGGCATCGTCAAAACAGCGAGGCATTGATCATGGCGCCAACAGGGCAGGCCAGCAATCAGATAAGTGGTCAAGTGAAGGAATCGACTTCGTGGTGGAACACGGCCGTCAGAATGACGGCGGCGCGCATGTTCGTTCGCCAACTCGTCTACTTCGGCGTGCCGATGACCTTGCTCACCGTCGGTGCGATGGCTGCATGGCGTGTGCAAGACGGCGGTTACGTCGAGCATATGTATCGTGCGCAAGCGCTCGCTCAGCAAGGGGAGCAATCGGCGGCGGAAGACGAAGCCCGCACGGCGTATGCCGCGATGAATAAGCAGTTGCCGTTTTCCGCAAAGATGGCGGAATTGGAACCCACCGCAGCACGCGAAGCCGAACTGGCTTTCTTGATCTACAACCAGTCGCTCTATCAGCACATCGTGATGCCGCAGCTGGCTGGACAATCGGCGAACGTAAGGACGATTGCCGCTCATCGCGACCGCATTCGCCAAGCGATCGAAGTGCTGTCGAGTGCGATGGCGCGTGGAACGTCGCTAGCTCATGCCGGCCGCGAGCGGATGACGGAAGAGGATGCGCAGCGGGTCATCGAAAGTTGGGAGAGAAGCGTTCGCTGAGGAGTGTTCTGGTCCTTCCCTCAATTCCCTCTTCCGGATCCTGAGGTTTCCCCACGAATGTCGCTTTAAGATCAGTCACTTATCTAAAATCACTCCGTTCACCCTGAGATCACCATGGATGGCGTAATACTGGCAATTGCTCCTGCATTGCCAGTATTACGCCATCCATGGCGGGCATGAATGGTGGCCGCTCAAATGCTCCTGCATGACCGCCATTCGGTACATCGCAAGCGATGCCAGCCCACGCGTTTGCAGACGCATGGGCGTTCGGCGGAGCAACGTATACGTTGCTTAAAGACAACGCCCGCGCGTGGATCCCCATTCAATGAACATGGCTATCTGCCAACAACTCGTGGGCTTCATGGATTTCAATTCCGCTTTCCTTATGGATGGGGCTGTCCGCTAGCGTGAAGTAGAAAGTGGCGCCGTGATCGACAGAACTCTCTGCCCATACTCGACCGCCGTGTCGATGAACGATTCGCTGCACGGTGGCAAGGCCAATACCGCTGCCAGGGAACTCGTTGCCACTGTGAAATCGCTGAAAGGCTCCAAATAATTTGTCTGCGTGGGACATATCGAAGCCCGCGCCATCGTCGCTTTCGAAAAAGGTAATGCTGCCGTCCGCTTGCGGACTGACGCCGAATTCAATGTGAGCGCAATCGCGTTGCGCCGAGAACTTCCAGGCGTTGCCTAGCAGATTGTCCAGCACAACTCGTAGCAACTGCGGATCGGCATCGGCGGTTGCGCCTTCAGCTATTTTCCATTCGACATGGCGCGACGGGTCGCGTTGCTGCAGCTCGGCAGCAACGATATGCACTAACGCACTCACGTCCACAGGTTCGCGTTTCAACGCATTTAACGAGAGATGTGCCAATTTCAACAGTGCGTCGATCAGGCCATTCATGCGTGCGACCGAGCCACGTATTTTTACCGCAACGCTCATCGCATTGGCATCGCCCTGGACCGAGTGTGTTTCCTGGAGCATCTGGGTGTAGCCGTCGACCTGGCGCAGCGGGGCACGTAAATCGTGCGACACGGTGTAGCTAAACGCTTCGAGCTCTTTATTGAGCGCTTCGAGCTGTATCGTGCGAGCGCCAACACGTTCTTCCAAACGCGCAGTCAGCTTTCGCACCTTGTTTTCAGCTAACACGCGCTCGCTAATATTGCGAATGTTGCACTGGATGATTTGCTTGCTATCCACAAGATACCTGTTGCTCACAAATTCCACATCTATCCGCCGTCCATGCTTCGTTTGCAGCGGCAGATCCTCATACCGAATATAGCCGATCGACTGTAGCTCGCCGAAAGAACGCTTCGACGCCTCAACGTCTTTAAAGGCCACGAGATCCCACAGCTTCTTGCCTAAAAAGTCATTTTTGGTGTAGCCGAGCATTTCGAACAGGAAGGGGTTGACGTCGGTTATCTCTTCGCTTTCCGCATCGATGATTAGAATTCCATCCTGCGCTGTTTCGAATAGGCGTCGATAGCGACTTTCAGAAACTCGCAGCGCCTGCAAAGCTTCGTGGTGTTCTTGGTTTACTTTTTCGTCATGTAAAGCTCGGTCGATCACCGATGCTAAGCGCGCCAGTTCCCTTTTGGGGACGTAATCGTAGGCGCCTGACTTCAGCAGCGTTACCACCAGCGGAATGCCAATTTCGCTTGAAACAATGATTAAGGGTACATGGGGTTGTATTTCTCTTGCGACCGCAATTGCGGTTCTGGCGTCGAAGCCCGGCATGGCGTTGTCGCATGTGATGACGTCCCATTCGCACTGTTGTAGCGACGCCCGTAGCGAGGACGCCGAATTTACCGATTCGTGAGTCAGATGGCTGTATCCGTCGCGACGCACAGCGTGCAGCAGTAGCTCGATATCTGCATCTGAATCGTCGATCACTAGTATGCGAAGCGAATTCACGTGTATCTCCATCATATTGCCGTAAATTGCGCATCGACAGCGCAAGGCCTACTCATTGCTGAAATTCCGCCCAGCCTCTCAAAGCGAAACATCGCAATCGTCGGGCTCATAAGGTTTCCCTTACTAACGAGAGTTACGCTAAACGGGTTGGTTCGTCTGAGCGGTATCACACATAGGGCTGCGACGCTTTGGATGAGGCGTTGCCGCATTGATGGCTAGGGCAATAAAAATGGGGGACATCGTCAACAGAGGGGGACGAGCCGGCTTGCTTTCGGCATGAGCGAGGGCTCGCTGAAGCGATTAATGCTGCGTTGCGTGCGCGCAAACGAGCTCGTGAGCGGGAAAAGTCTGAATGCGGGAATCGTTGACTTGAGAGGTAGCAACAACGTCCGAAAGGCTATTGACGAAGCGCTCGCTGGGCGCATTCGATCGGAAACAGGCCGGACCCTGAGGTTTCCCCACGAATGGCACTTCAAGATCAGGCACTTATCTAAAGCCACTCCGTTCACCCTGAGACCGCCATGGATGGTGGGAATGGTGGAATTTGCAGGAGCAAATCCATCCAGGAGATCGAAGGGATCTTAAGATCCAAGATCGTTTCGACTCACTCAACGCGAACGGAAAAGACCGAGAAACTAGGCCCTTTGTGCGTTGTGAAATTCGTGGGGAAACCTCAGGGCCGGACCCCTCATGGACGCGGCCAACTGAATGTGCTGCGCAGCGGCACCGCGTCAGGTCAGACCGTGAGCGGTTCACTGGAGGGCGCAATGGTGAGGCGGCATTGATTGTTGGGTATCGCCGCAAGTATTTCCTGCAACCTCTCAATACTCGCCGGCTTCACAAGATGATGATCAAACCCGGCTCTTTGCGAATTCTGACGATCCGCCTCGTGACCGTACCCCGTAATCGCGACCAGCACCGGGTCGTGAAGTTGCGCGCTCTCTCGTAATCGTTTCGCGGTTTCATATCCGTCCATTTCCGGCAGGCCAATGTCCAGCAGCACGACATGCGGCAGAAACTCCTCCGCCAACTTCAAGGTCGTGGGGCCATCGCGCGCCGTTTTGACTTCGTGTCCCATCGCTTGCATGACCATTTCCAGACTCGCGACTTCATCAATATTGTCGTCGGCAATGAGTACTCGCAGACTCGGCACAATCGAATCTATTTGAGCAGTTCGCTCGGGCAGCAAAGCGCTTTTCTCGACGAGCTCACGCATTAGAGGAAGGCGCATGGAAAACTCGCTGCCTTCGCCCACCGTACTCGTAACCTCGACGCTTCCGCGATGCATTGCGGTGAGCCGATGGACGATGGCCAAACCGATTCCTAAGCCGCCGCGCGAACGATCCAACGAACGGTCAGCTTGCGTAAAGAGCTCAAAAATACGCGGCAGTAATTCCGGCGCAATGCCGATGCCATTGTCCTTGATCCGCAGCACGCATTCATCTTGCTCTTCGTTGAGCGTGATCGAAATCCGTCCGCCTGTATCCGTGTACTTGGCTGCATTGCTTAACAAGTTCACGATGACTTGCTCCATGCGAGCCGCATCTGCATTGATCCAAACGGACTCGGCAGGCACGGACACGTTCAATTGGTGCCGGCGTTCTTCGATCAACGGACGAACCGTCCCGACGGCGTGATCGACAACGAGGTTAAGGTCGATGCGGTCGTTGCGGAGGTGGACGCGGCCACTCGTAATGCGCGATACCTCCATCAATTCATCAATTAGGTGCGTAAGTTGGCTCACCTGGCGTTTGATAATGGCGAGAGCACGCTGCTGCAGTGAATCCGTGTCCTTCCTGAGTTGCAGCAGGTGCACAGCATTGACGATGGGCCCTAGCGGATTCCGCAGTTCATGACTCAGCATGGCGAGAAATTCATCCTTGCGGCGATGTTGCTCGGCAAGCGCCTCGGTTTTTTCTTGAAGTTTACGTTCCAACCGCGAGCGCTCACTAATGTCGCGAATGTTGCACTGAGCCACCGTGCGGTAATCAACGACCTCGTAGACGTTGCTTATAAACTCGACTTCGGCCGTCTCGCCGCGTTTCGTTTTGAGCGGCAAATGATCGTAGCGAATATAGCCATGTGTTTGCAGCTCCTGATAAACGGCTTGACTGGCTTCCTTGTCGCCAAAAAAGCCGAATTCCCAGAGTTCTTTTCCTAAGAATTCCTCGCGCGAGTACTTGAGCAGTTCCGTCATGAACGGATTGGCGTCGATGATCCTGAGTGTCTCTGCGTCCAAAATAAGAATCCCGTCGCGAGCCGTTTCAAAAAGACGCCGGTAGCGCGACTCTGATGCCTTGACTTCAAGGTCCGCCCGTCTGCGTCCGGTGACATCCTCGATGGCGAGCAAAATCAACTCGGAGGTACGGTGTTTGGATGCGAGACGACTGGCGTTCAGCATCATGCTTCTCTTGCCGATCGATGGGAAACAATGCTCCACTTCAAAATTGCGGAGCGGCGAATTGTGCAGCAGCAAACCCTGCAATGATGCGCGCAACTGTGGGATGTCCCACGCGCTCTCGCTCAGGGTGTAGAGAAAGGAATGCTTGACAGTTTCTGGCTCGACGAAAAATGTTCCGTAGAAGGCAGCGTTAGCCATTTGCACACGCAGATGCTTGTCGAGCACCAAAAAGGGTTCACGCAGATTCGCGATGATATCTTCTGCATACTCAAGCGCGACGTGCAGCGCGTGCTCTTCACGATACCGTCCCGTTACATCTCGAAATACAATCACGATGCCGGTCATCGTGCCATCTGTATTGCGGATCGGCGCCGCACTCGGATCAATGGGTCGCTCGACGCCATCCCGAGCAAGGAGCAACGTGTGATTTGCAAGCCCGATCACACCCTCACTGGATCGGTGAATACTGGGCATTTCAATCGGTGCACGCGTTTCTTGATCGATGACATTGAACACCGACTGCAATGACTTGCCGGTCGCTTGACCTTGAGTCCAGCCGGTGAGCGACTCGGCGACCGGATTCATGAATGTAACGAGGCCGTGGATATCTGCTGTAATGACGGCGTGACTGATGCTTGCGAGTGTGACCCTGCCCCATTCCAGTTGAGATTCGTCCTGCGATTTGGCTTTGGGAAGGGAAATGCTACTCATGTTTCCTCTTTAAGTGTTGCTCGTGCGAATCTCATCTGCATCGATCACAGTGAAGGGTTGAGTTCTTCCGCCAATTCTTTAGGTGCATGGCGATCCACCACCTTGGAAATTGGCTGGCGTTCGAGCGATCGGAATTGCGCTAGTCGCAGCGCGCTGCTTCAGTCCTTGAGAAAACGCGTCACTTACATGGGAAATCGACTAAATGGGAAATCGACCGGGTTGAGTTGACTGAACCAGATGCGCCGCAACGTGAAAGCTGCAGGCGACACTTCATATGGCATCGGCAGTAGGGTCGGTGCGGTATCGCACTTATGCGGTCCGGGGGGCTTTAATTTTTACGTAGGCCGCCTACTGCACTGCAGTAAGACGCTAAGAGGCACCCGGACGCCTCTCCCTAACTTTCGCAGCCACATCGGTGTGCGAGGGCGTCTCGCTTCTCGATCCGATCCGTTCTGCCTAGAGCCTAGAGCCTAGAGCCTAGAGCCTACAGCCTACAGCCTAGTACCTAGCGCCTGATGACTGGCGCTTCGCGCCGGTCATCAAGGTGGGGTCTCTCGTCTCCTTGTCGTCTTCTTTGACACAATCCCAAAACGACAAGCGAGCCCGCCATGCGACGCGCAGGTCTTTTATCTCTTATTGCGTTCTTCTCCTTGGCCAGCGCAGTTCATGCGTCCGAACCCTTGCCGAAGATCGGTTTGTTTACGACTGGCGGCACGATTCAAAGCAAAGGCGCGCATCGACTCAAATTAGCGGAATACAGCGACGGCCGCGTCACACCGGCTGAGCTGCTCGACGACTTGCCAGAGCTGAAGAAGATCGCGCAAGTCGAAGTGCACGAGATCAGCAACATCGGCAGCGGCGGCATGACGACCGAACTGCTATTGAAATTAGCCAAGGGCCTCAATGAATCGCTGGCGAAGTCTGATGTCGCGGGCGCAGTGGTGACGCATGGCACAGGAACGTTGGAGGAGACTGCGTACTTCCTGCAACTCACCGTCAAATCCAACAAGCCGGTTGTCGTGGTCGGATCGATGCGGCCCTGGTCTGCAATTAGTCGCGACGGTCCTTTGAATTTGGTCAACGCAGTCCGCGTTGCCACGACGCCTGCCGCGATCGGCAAAGGCGTGCTGGTGTTGCTGAACGATACGATTCACTCCGCGCGCTTCGTCACCAAGAACAACACGACACGAGTAGAGACATTCGTGTCACGCGAAATCGGGCCGCTCGGCTTCGCCGATTCAGACCGCATCGTGTTTTATCGGGCGCCGTTGACGATTCACACTGCCAAATCCGAATTCGACGTCAGCAAACTCACGTCGTTGCCGCAAGTCGACATCGTGTACGGGTATCAAGAAGCATCGCGAGCGTCAGTCGATGCCCTCGTCGCCGAAGGCGTAAAAGGGCTGGTGTTTGCAGATAGCTCGCCCGCGTATGGCAAAGCGATCCAGGCCGCTCAAGCAAAAGGCGTCGCCATCGTGCAGGGCGACCGCAAAGGATCGGGCCGCGTGTTGCTGAGTGAACGCACCGCCGGGCGAGGTGTCGTCTCTGCCGATAACTTGAATGCGCAGAAGGCCCGCGTGCTGTTGCGGCTTGCATTGACCAAAACAACCGACGCGCGCGAACTGCAGCGCATCTTCAATACGTATTGAGGCGGCCATGAAAGCAAAATCACTTTCGATCTGCGCCCTCACGCTCCTCTTGTGCGCGCTCACTGCGGTAGCGCAAGAAATTCCGACTGTTCTACCGCCGGGCGTCAAGGTGCCTCATATCGTGTTGATGTCCATGGGCGGCACGATCGCGAGCAAAGCAACGGATCGCATGAATATCAACAACTATGGCGGCAAAGGATTGCGTGTCGAGCCGCAAGAGTGGGTTGACGCCTTGCCGGAACTTGCACAAGTCGCACGCATCACGCTCGAAGACATGCGCCCACCGGAACCACCGGAGTCGGCGCAAGGCGCTCCGACTCCAGCCGGTGTGGGCACGACGTTCGAGCAGCTGTACAAAGTCGCGCAGCGGTTGCAGGAATTGGCGAAGGATCCCAGCGTCGATGGCGTCGTCGTGACTCATGGCACGAACACGCTGGCCGAAACCGCGTGGTTTATGGATTTGGTCGTCAACATCAAGAAGCCCGTTGTGTTCGTGGGATCGCAGCGCCCCTGGACTGGCATTAGCGGCGATGGCCCGTTGAATTTGTACAACGCCGTCCGCGTCGCCGCGACACCGGCTGCCGCGGAGAAGGGCGTCCTGCATTCGATGAATCAAAACATCAACGCAGCGCGCGATTTGATGAAGACGAGCGCCTACCGAGTCGAGACCTTCAAGAGCAATGACCTGGGTGTCTTGGGCGTGGCCGATCCCGACATGGTGGTCTTCCATACGGAGCCGCTGCGACGCCACACCTTCAAGTCCGAATTCAACATCGCATCGCTACCGGCAAAGCTGCCGGAAGTGGAGGTGCTATACGCCTATACCGAGTCGCCGGGTCATCTCGTGGACTCGCTGGTCGAGCATGGGGTGAAGGGCATCATCATCGATGGCACCGGAGCCGGCAGTCCCGCTGGTGGGCAAGGCGATGCGATCAAACGTGCGCAGGCAAGAGGCGTCGTTGTCGTCGCCACAGCGCGCACGCGCGGCGGTCGTGTGCAAGACACACCGCGTCGTCGCGAATCAAAAATAATTCCAGGCGACAACTTGCAACCCGAAAAGGCGCGCATGTTGTTGCAACTCGCGCTGACGAAGACGCAAGACCCCAAAGAGATCGCACGGATATTCGACGAGTATTGAAATGAAAGCATGGCTGCAACGTTTTCGCGAAGCGCACACGCCGAGCGAGTGGGAATGGCGCGGGGCTCCGACCCAACCTTTGACCCTCTCTGCTTGCCCGCGTCGGCCGCTCGCATCTCCCGCCCCTGCGCATCGCTCATCGGCGAAGCGCAGGGCGATCCGGAGCTGCGTGTGCGCTTCTGCTTTGTTGCTGCCGCTATACGCTAACGCTTCGGAGCCGAAGTTCGATCATTTATTGAAATTGACGCCGGAGAATTCCGCAATCGGAAATTTTCCGGCGCAGAAAAAAGCGGTGCTCACGATCAAATCCGGTGAGACCGTCAAGCTCGAAACCGGCGGCGGTAATCGCTGGGCCGAGCAGTCGCCAGAGGTGTGGCTCAAAGAGAACGGCATCGTCCCGACCGAAGAAGAACAACGTGCGATCGGCGAGATCGATCGCGTGGTCAAAGAAACGACGCGATACGCCGGTATTCAGAACGGACACCTGTTGGTCGGACCGGTTGCGATCGAAGGCGCAATGCCGGGCGATACGTTGGAAGTGCGCATCCTGTCCGTTGTCCCGCGCATTCCGTATGGATCGGTCGGTATGCGGCCCGGTCGCGGCGGCATTCCCGATAGCGTGCCCGAGGCGTACACGAAAATCGTCAAGCTGGACCTCAAGCGCAATGTCGGATTGTTCGAGCCAGGCATCGAAGTTCCGCTCGGTCCCTTCATGGGTGTGATGGGCACGTTGCCACCGGACAGCGATGGACCCAATCGTCGCAGCGGCCCGCCTGGAGTGTTCGGTGGCAATTTGGACTGCAAGGAGCTAGTGGCGGGCACGACGCTGTATCTGCCTGTGTACCACCCCGGTGGTTTGTTCTATACCGGCGATTCGCACGCTGCACAGGGTGACGGTGAGGTCACTGTCAATGCGATCGAGACTGCGAACACCGCGATCCTGCAATTCATCGTGCACAAAGGCAAAACACTCAAGGCGCCGCGCGCCGAAACACCCACGCACTACATTGCGTTCGGTCTCGATGAAGATTTGGACAAGGCGATGCAGATGGCCATCCATGAAACGAACGCTTATCTCGCCGACGCGCAAGGCCTCGACTTCAATCGAGCGTTTGCTTTGTCGAGCATCGCCATCGATTTTCGCGTGACGCAAGTCGTCGACGACACCAAGGGCATTCATTCGATGATCCCGAAGAGTCTGTTTACGAAAGGCACACCGCCGTATTGGGCCAAAAATAAATAGAAGGAGTCGCAATGGAATCCGCATCGAAGCAGGCTTTGACCAAAATGAACCGTCGCCAATTTGCTCTGATGGCCGGTGGCGCAGTCGCTGCCACCGCGATGCCTGCTTTGTCGTGGGCCGATGTCGACTTAGCCCTGCTTAGCCTGGGTGAAGCTGCCGCGAAAATTCGCAGCGGATCGGTCACGGCGATGCAGTTGACCGAAGCTTGCCTCGCGCGCATCGCAACGTATGACACGAAGCTCGATGCGTTCATCACCGTGATGAAAGACAAGGCGCTGGCGCAAGCGAAGCAATTGGACGCAGAGCAGAAGGCCGGCAAGCTGCGCGGTCCGCTACATGGCGTACCCGTCGCAATCAAAGACATCATCGACACGGCGGGAACCCGCACCACGGGCGGGAGCGCCTTGTTTGAAGATCGCGTGCCCGATGTGGACGCCACAGTGGTCGCGCGACTGATTGCGGCTGGTGCGGTGATCATCGGTAAGACGAATACGCAGGAATTTGCGATGGGCGGCGGCGAGACCTCCTATTGGGGGCCGGCCCGTAATCCTTGGAACTTGGCGCACAACACAGGCGGCTCGTCATCCGGTTCCGGCGCGGCAATCGCCGCACATCTTAGTTTTGGCGCATTGGGGACCGATACCGGTGGCTCAGTTCGCATGCCGGCATCGTACTGCGGCATCGTCGGCTTGAAGCCGACGTATGGATTGGTGCCGATTCGAGGCATCCTGCCGCTGACGTTGTCGCTCGATCACTGCGGACCGATGACGCGCACGGTGATGGACAACGCGTTAATGATGAATGTGCTGGCGGGCTACGACAAATACGACATCACCAGCATCGAGCATGGCAAGGAAGATTATGTTGCCGCGCTTCAGCAACCGATTAGCGGATTCAAGTTGGGCGCACCGGTCGGTTACTTTGACGGTGTGGATGCGGAGGTCGAGAAGGCGGTCGCCGAGGCCACTGCGATCCTTGCGAAGCTCACCCAAGGCATCAAGGAAGTCGCGCTGCCATCCGTCACGTCGATGCCGAACCTCGGCCAGCTAGGTGAAACGCTGGCGTTCCACGAAGAGTATGTGAAGAAGCAAGCCGGCAAGTACATGTTGCCCGAACGCCGCCGCCTCGAAAGCCAAGCGGCCGCGAATCTCAAAGCAACCGAATACATTCGCGCCAAATGGGAAGTTGAATCGCTCCGCCGCAAAGTCGACGACGCCTTCATCGATTTCGATTTAGTCGTATTGCCCACGCAGCGCATATTGCCGCCTACGCTCGACGAGTTGATCGAACGCGCACATGACACCAAAGCTTCAAATCCGCGCGTGACGTCGAACTGCCAGCCGTTCAACTTGATGGGCCTGCCCGCTATTTCGCTACCGTGCGGCTTCAGCAAGAGCGGCTTGCCGATTGGGTTGATGATCGCCGGTCCGAAGTTCTCGGAAGGTAAGATTCTTGCGCTCGCAAATGCTTATGAGAAAGCAACTGAATGGCACAAGCGCAAGCCACCCCTCACATCGACGACTGCGAAGCCGGTAGTGAAGATGCCGGCTTGAGATCCGACAATTTCAATCCGCCGGTGGATCGCGGCATGCATTCGACGAGACGGACAACTCGAGCGTCATTGATGCGTGCGCTCCTCATATTTGGTGTCGCAGCGACGGCCGTGCTTTGCACGGCAGCGCTGATGTACGGGAGTGCGGCATGAAATGGGCCTGTGTGAAATGGGCGATCGTTCTCATCGCAAATCTGACGTATGTCTCGACATTCGCCTCGAGTTTCCCGGTCGAAGAATTGAGCATCGAGCAACTGCATGCTGCGTACAAAACCGGCAAGGTCAACGCTGCCGATGTGATGCAAGCGCACCTCGACCGCATCGCCGCTTACGACAAGCAAGGTCCGCTGTTGAACTCGATTATTACAGTGAATCCGAGCGCTTTGTCCGATGCCGCCGCGCTCGATGTGAAATTCAAGATGACGGGTAAGTTTGTTGGGCCGCTGCATGGCGTGCCGGTCATCGTTAAAGACAATCTCGATGCGGTCGGCATGCCGATGACCTCCGGCTTCCAAGGCTGGAAGAATTACCGGCCACCGACCGATGCAACGCTCGTCAAGAAAATTCGCGATGCGGGCGGAATTATTCTGGCGAAAGCCTCGCTGTCCGAATTTGCGCGCGGAGGCGGCGACAACATCAATTCCGTGCTGGGCGGGTTCGCTCGTAACCCCTACAACTTGGCCTTCGCGACCGGCGGTTCTTCCGGCGGTACCGGCGCAAGTCTCGCGGCTAGCTTTGGCATTGTCGGCATTGGCACCGATACAGGCGGCAGTGTTCGGATGCCTGCCGCACACAACGCATTGGTTGGATTGCGGCCTACCGTCGGGTTGGTATCGCGCAGCGGTTTAGTGCCGCTCAATTCGGTGCGCGATACTGCGGGTCCGATGGCGCGCTCTGTCGCGGATATGGCGGTGTTGTTGAGCGTCATCGCCGGCGCCGATGGCAAAGACGCCGCGACTGCACGCAGCGCGGGACACGTCGTTGCCGACTACACGAAGGTGCTGAAGAAAGACGGCCTCAAAGGCGTACGCCTCGGCGTGTTGCGCCAAGTATTTAGTGCTGCTGTGGCGGACCCGCGAGTCATCGCCAACTTCGAGAAGACCCTTGCCGAGCTCAAAGCTGCCGGTGCCACGATCGTCGATCCCTTCAACGTTCCGGAATTGGATTCGATACCGCGGCCACCGCAAACGCAGGCGAGATTCAAAGACGATCTGACGAAGTTCATTGCCGACCATCCAGGAATTCCCTATCCCTCGGTGCAAGCCATCGCCGACTCGCGATTGGTCCATCCACTCCATCAACAAGGCTTCGAGCAGGCCGCGGCCGCGAAGCCTGTGGCCGAGGATCCTGAGACGATCGAAGGCGCGAAGAACGAACAACGCTATCGCGATGGTTTCACCCAAGCGATGAATGCTGAAAAGATCGACGCGGTCGTCTTTCCAACCTGGGCGCAGCTGCCTGCGATCAACGGTGATCGCAACACGCAGATTGCCGACGAGCCGAAGCTCGCGCCGAATGCCGCGCCGACGGCGCTCGGCAGCAGTCTCACCTTTGTCGGCAGCTCACTGCAGTGGCCGGCGTTGTCGGTGCCCAACGGATACTTGGGCGAAGGTCTGCCGGCGGGATTGCAAATTCTCGGCCGGGCGTGGGACGAAGCAAAGATCATTCAATACGCATACGCGTATGAGCAAGCCACGCACTATCGTCATCCGCCTTCGTCGGTACCGCCGCTCGCGTCGTCCACGACCGGCAAATTGGTCGGCACGTGGCAGTTGGTGACGATTACCGAACGCGATGCGCAAGGCCAAACACAGCCGGCTACGCGTGGCGCATCGAGCGGCCAGCTTGTCTACAGCCCGAACGGTCGTCTGTCTGTGCAAATCATGAAACTTGCACGGTTACCGGTGAAAGAGAATTCGTTCGCTGCTGCGGCGCCAGACGAACTCAAGAATGCTGTGGATGGCGTCAGTTCGTATTACGGCACGTGGGAAATGATGGCGGCAGAAGAATGCGTGATCCACGTGCAAGCCGGTAATTTAAATCCCGGCAGCATCGGTCAACGCGCTAAGCGCTGCTTCTCGTTCGATGCAGTCGGGCGATTGTCGTTGGCAACTCCATTGCAGGATCGGAATGGAAAGCAGGTGAGTACAATTTTTACGTGGGAGAAAATATATTGACGTGAGCTCTCTCTCTCTCTCTCTCTCTCTCTCCGCTCACCCTGAGTAGGTCGAAGCGCTCCGATTCTCATCGCTACGAGCTAAGAGCCCTTCGACAGGGTGAGCGGAGTAACACAAGTTAACTGGCAACTCACATGAATGACCACACTATCCGCAGCCGCAGAAATTTCCTCAAAGGTCTCGGGGTCACAACCGCCTCAACGCAGCTGCTTAGCTTTCAGGCCTTTGCGCTGACCGGCATCGCCTCGGGCGGACCCGTGCCCGACGACGTGCTCTACACCTCGGCTAAACGTCTTGCGGCGATGATTCGAACAAAAAAGGTTTCGGCTACCGAGGTGACGACGGCTTATCTCGCTCGCATCGATCAAGTCAATCCGAAAGTTCGTGCGGTAGTGCAGATCTGCCGGGCTAGAGCGTTGGCGGAAGCAGCAGAGTGCGATCGGATGCTTGTACGTGGTCTGGTGAAGGGACCGCTACATGGCGTGCCCTGCACGATCAAGGATTCGTTCGATACCGAAGGCGTGATCAGCACGTTGGGATCCCTAGGTCGTAAGGATTTCGTGCCCGACACTGACGCGACAGTCGTCGCTCGAGTGCGCAAGGCGGGTGCGATTCTCATCGGCAAGACGAATACTCCGGAGTTCACGCTGAGTCGCATCACCGAGAACTATGTGTACGGCCGCACCTTCAATCCATACAAGCTCACGCATTCGCCGGGCGGCAGCTCGGGAGGTTCCGGTGCGAATGTCGCATCTGGTGGCGCAGCGTTCGACATCGGCAGCGATTCAGGTGGATCGGTGCGATGGCCCGCGCACTTCAACGGCATCGCCGGACTAAAGCCTACGGCAGGGCGCGTTCCGCGAACGGGACAGGTGCCAAGTTTCGCAGGCATGTTCGATTCGATGCAGCAGATTGGACCGCTGGCAAGATGGGTCGAGGACTTGATCTACTTGCTGCCCATCATTGCAGGTCCAGACAATATCGATCCATCGATCTATCCGGTCGCGATTGGCTCGACCACTGATGTGGAAGTCAGCTCACTGCGTATTGCTTACTACACCGATAATGGCAGCCCGGTAAAGCCAACGCCAGAAACAGTCGTTGCAGTGGAGCGCGCCGCAAAATATTTCGAATCACTGGGCGCTCGAGTTGTGCAAGACGCGCCCAATTCTCTGTTGCACGAGATCTCACAGATTCGCGGCGGCATTCAGCGCGGCGATGGCGGAGCGTGGATCGACCGCATGGCCGAAGCAGCAGGGACAACCAAGACGCATCCGCTACTACGACGAGGCGGCGATGCCGTCACCACCGCCCAGTTCACAAAGCTGCTCGAGCAGCTGGACAACACTCGCAGCAAACTGCTGAGCTGGTTCACGAGCAAGTACGACTTGATTCTGTGTCCTGTGCATCCAACCCCTGCAGAGCCGTATTTGCCGGAAGGCCAATATCCCGAAGCCGCCGCGCCAGCCGCGCCCACCAATCCGGGTTACACGGGCATCTACAACACGCTCGGATGGCCAAGCACTGTCGTGCGTGCTGGAACCTCACCCGATGGATTGCCCATCGGCATTCAGTTGATTGCGCGACCGTGGAATGAGCATGTGAGTCTTGCAGCAGCGGCGTCGCTTGAGTCGATGACAGGTGGTTGGCAGAAGCCGCCGATCTAAAACCGCTCTCTGTTCCTTTCCCTCATTCCGCTCACCCTCAGTTGGTCCAGGGGGCTCCTATTCCTAAGTGAAAAACCCAGATCTTCGACCAACTCAGGGCGAGCGTAGGGTAGGCACTACAAAAGCCAGAACGCGCTTTCTTTCATCGCTTCACGGCTCGGCCAAGTAGGCGTCAGCGCCTCAACGACGGTCATTAAATCGTCGCGCGCTTCAAACGGGTCTCGAGTCGATGGTGTCGCATAAGGAACTCCACCTTCCGCAATGAAAGGGGTGCCATTTGGTTTATCCGAAGAGTTCATCAAGCAGCGCCTCTTTCATATTTTTAGCAAGCTCGCAGATGAAGCGAGTGTATGCAAGTAGCTGCGGGGGCCTCGTCAGTCCAGTCGGTGTGCGCAATCCGTACCAATGGCCAAGTGTGCAGCCTCCGAGCGGCGAGTACTGTGGCCGCATCATGTAACCGCCCATTCACTTGCTAAGCGGCGCGTGATCGGAGGGAGTCTAGATGAGCGAAGTCCCTTCGGACTAGCGCCTAGCACCTAGAGCCTAGCGTCTTCATCACGCGTAGACGATGATCGAATCTCCGCAGCGCGGATCGTATCGATTACGCGTGTTGGGTTCGCCGTGGCGAACAAACCGCATGCCGCTGCCGAGGCCGCCAAGCGGGGAATGCTCGCCCCACATCAAATAATAGTTCATCGACCTAAACGTGCCACGCGCGTGTACAGGCAACCGATCGATGACCTGCGGCAGTAGAGTTTGGAGCTTCTTCGTTGCGGCGTCGGCGACCTTTCCTATCGCCCTCGGTCATCGCCGTCTCAAAATAAATATTCAACGCGCCGGGAAGGCGCGTGTACTCGCGGCGCGGCGAGCTGAAGTTGATTGTCGTGGATGCGCGTTTTGGTCCCGCCGACTGCGCGCAGGCAAGTTCAGCAAGACTCAACAGTGCTATGAAGATGACAGCGCGCATAGGCCGGATTGAATATCAGGAAGGAAGAAGAGCGACAGTGTCGCGCGTTGGGGATTCCAATCCGTGAGCGCGAAACTGTAAGAATTTCCGGCGTTTTGTCGGAAAAGTTTCATCCAAGCGGTGTTCACCGACGCTTTTCGAGGCGTTGTCACCTTGCCAAGACCGAAATGCTCCCACTGTGAGCTCCTTCACCAGGTTTTGACGCGTAGCAAACGGGCCCCGGCTACTTGGAAGAGTTGTCTCGACCAGTCGCGCCGGCCCGACTTGCACAACCTGGTGATTAGGAGATACACAAAATGAGAAACATGATGTTCACAAGATGTAGACGACTGGCTGCGGTGGGCCTGTTGTCGATCGTGTCGGTCAGCGCATCGGCGGTGCCGGTCGATCTGACGACATGGTCGGAACTGACGCTCAATTTTCCCGGGGCGCAGGGCGAGGGCAATTGGGTTCTGCAACCTGGAAACGTGGAAGTGCGGCAAACAATCAATGCCGATCCTTCGTTCTATCGAAACAATCTGAATCAAACCCAGTATTCAATGGACGGCAACTGGCTGGTGCAGAGCGGTACGGGCGATGACGATTACATGGGCTTCGCGTTCGGTATGGAGAACTCCAGCAACTTCTATCTCTTCGATTGGAAGGCCGGCTCGCAAGGGTCCGGGAGTCAGTTTGCCGCGGAGGGCATGACCATCAAACGATTCACGGGTGCGACGGGCGATGGCTTGACCGATTTGTCGATCGGCGAATTTTGGGAGAACGAAGAAAACTTTGGCGACATGACGGTACTCGATACCCATCACGGAAGTACGGCGGGCTGGGCTGCGAACGTGCTCTATAACTTTCACCTGGATTTCAATTTGAACCCTGGTGAAATTCATGTTGTGGTGAAGGAGGGTGTCAATACACTGTGGGACACGCTCGTCCATGACACCACGTTCGCAGGCGGTGAATTTGCATTCTTCAACAATTCGCAAGGCAGCGTCCGGTATTCCGGATTCGAGCAAGTCGGCGGCGTTCCGGTCGTCGACGGACCGCCGACGGCAGTGCCGGAGCCGGGCACGCTGGCATTGCTCCTTTCCGGGCTGGGTTTTTTCGGCGCACGCACGTTGCGACGTCGTCTCGTTTAAAAGGCAATCATAGTCGTCGACCGGCTGCGAGAGGTGCGCAGCCGGTTCGACGCTGACCCCAGGGAAATCCGCGTCGTCGCCCAGAACGCGGCCGTCCATGCATGGGCGAGCTTGTCGTCATAACTCAAGCCAAATGATTTTGTGTCGAGTCGATCACGATTCACCATTCGCTCGCATGCCCGGACCCCGTAGTGACGGCCAAGTCGCTGTCGCGGATACTCAAGTAGGGTCTTGAGTTCAGGGTCCGTCTGTCAGACAGAGATCGCGTCGGAAAAAAAGCTGCCGGCGCGTCGTATTTTGTGACGCGTTCACCAACGCATCGACGGGAAAACCCCCATAAATACGGTTACCCAAGCGGCGGACGTATGACGAAACATCTCGGCTCGATCGGCTTTATAGCTCTCTCGTTGGCGATGAATGTGGCGCAGGCGAATCTAGTCGCGAACGCCGAACTCGAGCCCATCGAAAATAAATGGCTGGCGGCAGCCGAGCCCGTCCTCGACTTCGCTCGCGACCAAGGTTTACCTATCGACATCGTCGTTCGTCCTAAGCGAGTGGGGAACGACATCCCCGTTTCGTTGGGGGTCAAAGACGGTCGGTGTAAATTGGTGCTGTCCTTGCGGGATCATCCCGATGCAGAGGCAACGCTGGCCAACGTTCCGGTTGCAAAGCAGGGCGTCGTGATCGAAGCGATGGTGGCCCACGAAGTAGCGCACTGTTGGCGCTTCTCGCAAGGTCAATGGCTCAAGTTGCCCGCCGGATTTATGGACGCCGCCGATTCGCAAGCGGATGCCGCATTGGCGCAAAAGCAATCGCAAATGCGCGCTACGCGACGCGAAGAAGGATTCGCCGATTTGGTTGCGTTAGCGTGGACTCGTCGCGAGCACGGCGCCGATTACCGCTTCGTTCATAACTGGCTGAAATCCGTTCGCCACGACCAACCGCTGGAAGGCAGCTTTCACGATACCCGCGTCTGGCTGGACCTCGCCGTGGCGCCTACCGCGTTCACTGAATCAGATTCGTTGTACCAACAGGTCCACGCGCTATGGACTGCGGGCCTTCGTCCCTAAGTTCGAACTGAAATAAGGACTGAAGTAGGTAGGGCGTATCGATTGCCCTCCGTCTATAGAGTTAGCAAGGGTCCGATGGGAGTCGGCCGTGATCGTGCTGGCTCGGCTTTTCTTACTGTTGCCTCTGGCCACCGCTGAAGCGCAATTGCCGCCTTCGTTGGCGAGCCATGTTGACCCCGTTTTCCCCGCGGAATTGAAAGGCACCTCCGTCACCGACGGCTATGTCACGGTGGCCTATGTCGTGCGCCTAGATGGCGCCATTGATGATGCGGTTGCGCTCGAAGCCACTCACGCTGCGTTCGCCACGGCTGTACTCGATGTACTGCCCTCTTGGCGATTCTCGCCGGTAGTCGATGCAGTGCCGCGACGCGAAGTCTTGCGATTACTGTTTCAGCAGACGGGCGCGGTGACACCACTCTCGCATCGCGATGCGACGAAAGCGGCGTTTCCCTTGGCGCTAGCTGCGCGATTGCCGATTCGCACCGTCGGCTGGCCAGAGCTTACAGCCCCTCCCGAGCGACTCGCTTCGCCAAGTCCAGCAACGACAGCGACTAGCGGTGGAAACGTTGCGATCAGCTACGTGATCGATACGCAAGGGCGCGTGCGCGTGCCGGCGGTTGTCGGGGAAAGCGACCCTGGGCTTGCGGCCGCGGCCGTCGCCGCTGTGAAGCAATGGCGATTTACACCGCCCCTGCATAACGGCCTGCCCGTGCTGGTCGAAGACACTCGCTCCTTTACGTTTGCGGCTCGGCCATGAGTACCGTGGACTTCACGAGGCAGTTGCAAATGCGTAACCGATCGGCGGAGCGGATCGGTCAAAACGAAGGCAGTCTTGTCGAACAACATGGCGTTGCGCGCCTCGATCTGGGGATCACGCGCGAAGCTTTCGACAGCGAGTATTTCGAGAAAAATGTTTTGCTGGTCCGAAGGGCGCTGCGAAGTCATTTCGCGTGGGCCGACGTAGATCAGTTGCTGTACTTCACGGACCCGTCGCCTCCGTACTTCAAACTATTCAAGGGCGGCGAAGTGCCGGCGGAGGCTTTCGCAACGGCCACACAGAATGGACTTCGTCTCGATAAGGCAAAGTTCTACGAGTACTTACACAGCGGCGCAACGGTTGTCATGAACCGACTCGAGAGAGATTCATTGATCGCGCATCG
>Ga0193752_1000682_pt1 | contig 31116 bp, 14 predicted proteins | sample H1c1metaG_FD_144924 | JGI IMG/M metagenome (GOLD analysis project Ga0193752, IMG submission 144924) | Soil microbial communities from a riparian zone of the East river system, Colorado, United States - H1c1 | ecosystem: Environmental > Terrestrial > Soil > Riparian zone | place: USA: East River... | reverse complement strand
CCTATGCAGCCTGGCTGCTCCGATTTAATAGTCCCGTTTGCTATAACAGGGATATATTATATTTATTTCAGTGGATTAGTAATTGAACTACCATTAAACCGTGGTAATCTGGCCTGGCTGTAGACCGTTAACATAGTTCGTCGGTGTAAGACCGAATTGTTTATGAAAATCTCTTGAAAAGTTATTCTGCAAACTGTACCCAACCATAGTCGATACCTCGTTTACTTTATAACCCAGACTCAATAACTCTGCAGCTTTTTTCAACCGGGACAATGTAATTAGTTCATTCGGCGACAGGTTTGACAATGCTTTTATTTTCCTGTATAGTGTTGACCGGCTCATATTCATAAGTCCTGACAGATGCTCAACATCAATTTCAGTGTTGCTGATATTCTCATTGATTATACTATGTAACCGTTCCAGAAAATCTTTATCAGGCAAAGAACAGGCAATACCTTTCAAATGTGTAAGTGGTGAACTCGCGAAATACTCTTTTAATTTATCACGGTTTGTAATAAGATTCGTAATCTGTGCCTGTAAATGTTCTAAGGCAAAAGGTTTTTCAATATAGGCATCTGCGCCGACTTCCAGGCCAGTTATCTTTGAATCAAGTGTGTTTTTCGCCGTCAGCAAAATGATCGGTACATGGCTGTATTGCAGATCAGTTTTAATGCTTTTGCACAATTCAATCCCATCCATTTCCGGCATCATTATATCACTGACAACCAGACTAATATTTTCTTTTTGCAGAATTTCCAATGCCTGGATCCCGTTAAATGCACGGAAGACTTTGTACGTCAAGTTCAGTGCTTTCTGAAGAAAACTTAAAACTTCCTTATTGTCTTCAACTATCAATAAAGAGGGCTTATAATCCATAGAGTCTTCTTCAGATGAGTCTGTATCCTGTTCCTGGTATTCATCATTGGATGTCTGAAGATTTTGAAGATCTATTGTTTCGTCTTGTTGCACAGGAAGCGATAGCAGGAAAGTATTCATTCCATTTTCCGGTTTTTTCAGCGTTAAAACTCCTTTATGCAATTCAGCCAGGGATCTTGCCAGTGGCAGACCAATGCCTGTTCCTGGTTGCTTCTCCGATCCTTTTATCCTGTAAAATGGCTCAAATATCTTCTCCTTTAATTCATACGGAATCAGAGCGCCATCGTTTTTGAATTCTATATTGAGCATATCATCATCAGAACCAAACGGCAGAAGTTTAACAACGACAATACTGGCCGCATACTTAATGGCATTGCTAATCAGATTACTCAATACTTTTTTGAACGCTTCAGGATCTAAATAAGCATGTGGCTCAATCCGGCACAATTCAAGTTTATATTGCAAATTTTTCTGCTCGGCTGCGAGTTTGAAGTTTTTAAATTCTTCATTCAACAAGCCTGAAACATTTGATTTGATAAAACTCAGGCTGTAATTATTTGCTTCGGCTTTCCGGAAATCAAGTAATTGATTACTTAATTCGATCAGCCTGTTAGTGTTTTTGTTTATCATATGCAAGCCTGTTATTATTTCTTCATCTTCAATTTCTTTTTTCAAAAGTTGATCTATCGGTAATTTGATGAGGGTAAGCGGTGTTCTTATTTCATGGGTTACATTGGTAAAAAACTCAATTTTGGCATGGTAAATTTCGCGTTCTTTTTCCATTTTAAACGTTTCCATTCTGCTTTTGCTCTTTTCTTTCATTGCCATGTGATAGTACCTCACGATTGTCACTATAATGGCCAACAATATCAGAGCATATAATGCGAAAGCCCATATACTTTGCCACCACGGGGGACTGATGATAATCACCAGTTTCGTTTCTTTCGGATTCCAGAGCTCGCTGCTGTTGGAACCTTTAACTTTAAAGGTATATTTTCCCGGAGGCAGTTTGGTATAGAAAATTTTCCGATTTCCTTTTAAATGGACCCACTCTTTGTCCAATCCCTCAAGCATGTATTGGTATTCGTTTTTTTCAGGAGCTGCATAACTCAGGGCAGCCACACTAAAGCTCAAATCAGATTGATTGTAGGATAGTTTTAACTGCTGTAAATATGTTATAGAGCTTTTTAGTGGTGAGTGCTCATCCCTTAAATTAATTTCTCTGTTATTGATCTGAATGTCGGTTATATAAACGGGTGGAACGAAGTTACTCTGCTTAAACTCGGCCGGATCAAATCCGATCATGCCTTTTACTGTCCCGAAAAGAAGTGTAGAGCCATTTTTAAACGCTGAGTTATAATTAAATTGTTCACTTATCAAACCACTTGCTGTGCCATATTTCCGAACGCCCTGGGTAACAGGATCTAATTGCACAAGGCCATGAGATGTAGATATCCATATGTAGCCCGGATCATCCTCTAATACACGAAATACCTGGTTATCCGGCAATCCATTTAGAGTGGTATAATTAGTCATCCTGCCACTACGCCGGTTATATTTGGATAGACCTTCCTCTGTACAAAACCAGATATTGCCTTTGCTGTCCTCAAAAATATTATTAACGTAATCGTTGATCAGACTATTAGCGTTGCCGTGCAAATGCCTGAGTGCGCCTTTTTTACCAGATGTTGTATTCAAATAAAAAACACCCCTGCCATATGAACAAACCCACAGCGTGCCTTCACTGTCTTCGTGAATAGCCTGAATCGGAATATCAGGGGGTGATAAAGGCGAAAAATTATCTTTGGTCCTGTTGTACCTGTACAATCCATTCCTCGTACCCACCAGGATATCACCGTTGCGCCGCTGGTAAATGGAAACAATAAAATCACTTTTTAGCGAGTTACTGTCATTCCCTGTATTGTAGTGACGAATAACCTTTTCTGTCCGTAAGTCCATAACATCCAGCCCATGTTCGAATGTCCCGATCCACAGTTCATCTTTTGTGGCAAGTAACCCATGGATCTTATTATAAGATATAGAACCTGGTTGGTTGTCGGCTGCAAAGTGTTTGACTATACCTGTGCGATCTTCTATTTTATTTAAACCTGCATCTTCTGTCCCAACCCATAAATTATGCCTGGTATCTGCAGTAATTTCATGCACAACATTTCCCTTAAAACCATTACCAAGACCGGAGTGCTGAAAATACTTCTGGAACCTGTTATATTGATCAGAGCAGTAATTAACTCCGCCATAAAAAGTTCCTATCCAGGTACCGCCTTCTGAATCCCTGGAAATTGAAAAAATTACGTTATCGGTGATTGAGTAAGGATTCTCCGGCTCTTTTTGTACTCGCGTCCCCTCCCCTGTTCTCGTATTGAATGTGTATAGCCCCGTCTCGCTTCCGATCCAGTATACACTATCCGACTGAGAAAATATGCTGCGTACTTTGATGTCTTTTGCCCAGGGGTAGCGAAGAAAGACATTCTGAGTATGATGGGTGTTGATATTTACCAGCAACACCTGATTCAGGATCCCGACTAATACTGTGCTGTCACTCACCGGATAAAGATCCCGGATAATGTCGATTTTCTTTTTATTGGATAAATAGCTTAGTACACTGTATACAATAAATTTATTTTTAACGGCATCAAATTTCTTTATCGTTCCATTATCGGTTCCCACCCACAACTCACCCTTCGAAGAAAAACGCAGTGCTGTGCTAAGTTCATCTCCAAATTGATAGTGTTCTACCCTCTCGTTCCGGGTGTTATATCTGAACAGTTTCAATCCTGCAATGATCCAGATATTATTTGAGCTGTCTTGTACTATGGCCCTTATATCTATCTGCGGTAGCTTTCTGAATGGGGTAAACGCCTCTTTCTGTGCATCATAGATGTAAATACCCTTATGGGTACCCACCCACAAACGACCAGATTTATCCCCATACAAACATCCTATGGAATTACTGCCAATACTTAATGAATCTGAAAGATTATTTCTGTAAATCTTAAATGCTGTTCCATCAAAACGATTAAGTCCGTTTCGCGTACCAAACCACATAAAACCCCTGCTATCCTGCAGAATACTGGTTACTGTATTGCCCGACATTCCTTCCCGCATTCCGTAACTCCGGAAATAATGCGGCTGGCTTTGCGACACGAAAGCACCACAAACAAAAAACAGAAAAAATATGAAACGTATTCTGGCCAATCTCCCACAATATTAACAATGAATAAGCGTAAGACCCTTTTTAAACGATTTTAAAGGTTAATATTCAAGATAGAATCTTAGCCAGACATTTTAAATAGTTATCGGCAATCTTTTTTCTGTTACTTCTATTCAGACCTTAAGATCTTCGCAGGGTTAATCAAAGCGGTTTTAATAATTTCCCGACTAATGACTAAGAGTGTGATCAAAATAATTATAAAAACCGGAATAAGGTACAACCACCAACTTAAATCAATATGGTACGCATAATCAGAAAGCCAGTCATGCATAAAAAACCCGGTGATCGGTAGAGCGATAACCAAACCCAGGAAAACCAGTTTGACAAAATCCTTCGTTATAAAAAATAATAGTCTGGCAGTTGAAGCACCGATTACTTTTCGAATGCTGATTTCTTTGGATCGTTGCGTCATAATTATGGCAACCAATCCATACAGGCCCAGGCAGGAAATAATAATTGCAAGAATTGTAAAAGTGTTGAATAGTGTTAAACCAACTTGCTCCTGATTATAATAAGATTTAACTATATCGTCAAAGAAAGCATAATCAAATACTCTTGAAGGGAAGTGTGTCCTGTAAATTTGTTGAACCAAAGACAACTTCCCGGGCGCAATCTTTAGTGTAGTAGTATTTGCAATGGGGTTTGTGTTGAATACGAATGCCATTGGTTCAACAATATTTCTAAGGGATTTGTAATAGAAATTATTTACGACGCCAATTATTCTTCCTTTCCTTCCAAAACCTTCAACGGGCCGCCCGACGCCGGACTTCCATCCCGCTAACTTTAGGAAAGCTTCATTAACAATGAAAGCCTGGTTACTGTCAGTTCCAAAGCTTTCAGAAAAATTTCTCCCTTCCAATAACCTGATTTGAAATACCGGCAGACAATGCATATCCACCTGAGAGAAGTTGCATGGAAACTCCTTCACTTTGCCGTTAGCGTTAATTATCGCCGGAGCTTTCGCCATTCCTTCCTCAGTCAAACGCGTACCCACCGTGACATCCATAATTTCAGGACGTATTCGAAGCGCATTTTGAAAAGCGGCTACTGAGCTTCGTGATGCAGAATCATCAGGCAGGTACACAGCCAGCAACTGACTCCTGGTATAGCCTAAATCCTTTTTCTGGATGAATTTTACCTGATAATAAATAACAACAGTACTCATTATAAGTGCAGCTGCAATACTAAACTGAGCGATGGTAACGAATTTGCGCAAAAATATTCCACTGGTACTAGTGCGAAAATTTCCTTTTAATACATGAATCGGTTTGAACCCGGACAATACAAATGCAGGATAAAGGCCGCCGAGCAGGCAGGTGAATAAGAAAATGGCGACCATAATCAGGATGTTTCCGGAACCACTGAGTTGTAATTTAGTATCTAACAATCTATTGAAGTATGGAAGGCTAATCCAGGCGATTAATACGGCAAATGCACAGGCAAACGTAACAAGGAAAAATGACTCACTCAGAAATCGAATAACAAGTTGAAAAGGCAAAGCCCCGATGACTTTACGTATGCCAACTTCTTTTGCGCGCTCACTTGCTTTTGCAGTCGACAGGTTTATGTAGTTTAAGATTGCAATGATCAGAATGAATATTGCCAGCGTTGTAAAAATATAGACAAATTGCCTGTCACCTTTGGGTGTATCAGAAAGTTTGTTCTTGCTGAAATGGACATCCTTCAGTTGCTCAAGTTCAAATTGAGCGACATAATTTGCATCGGCAGCGTCTAAAGCAGGCTGAATATATTTTTTGCTGATCGCTATTGTCTTTTGTTCAAATTCTTTAAGATTTGGTTTTGTTTTAAAAAGGATAAAGGTAAATACTGACAAATTATCCAACCATCCTGTAATTTTGGAAAATTCGGCAGAAACCAAACCATCAATATGGATATCAGAATTGGCTGGCCTGTTTTTAATAACTCCGGAAACAATTAAATTTCTCCCGTTGCAATTTATAGTTTTTCCTAATGCGGGGGCCGATCCAAAATATTTCATTGCAATGCTTTTCGTAATGACAATAGCATTTTGATTTAGTAGTGCACCCGAGGCAATTCCTTCCAAAAAGTCAAAACTAAAAACCGAAAACACATTTTGATCTGCCTTATAAAAAAACTTTTCCGGGATTGGATTATTGTTAAGCATTATTACCTGAGGAGATGGCTCTAGTCGCGCACATGTTTCTACTTCAGGATATTCTTTTATCAGGAAATCCGCCAGGGGCGCGGGAGCAGTGGGTATAACCATGTCACCTTCGGGTGCGTGCATTGTGGTAGTAATGCGAGCTATGCGATCCGCTTTTATGTTGTACTGATCATAAGTCAATTCATTATGAACATATAAGAAAATGATGATGCACGAAGCAATTCCAACAGACAGTCCAAGGATGTTTATTATTGAAATGCTTTTGTGCTTCAATAGGTTTCGCCAGGCCAGTTTAATGTAGACATTGTTCATATTATTTTTTCATAGTAAGATGAGATATTCAGTTGAAGCTTTGCAAAAATTAGCCATTTGTATAAACGAGTGAAATCATTTTCAGTAACCTTGAATATGTTCTTCACTGCTTCATCCCAATGCCTCATCCAGGTCGGGCAAACGGCCCAGCTTTTTCAGGAACCGGATATGAGCACTAAGAGCGGAAAAAAAGCTGCTATTTTGAAGATAAGGGATATCAAATTCTTTTGCTGTTGCCTTAATTATCGGCGCAATTGCCGGGTAATGTACGTGTGAAATCCGCGGAAACAGATGGTGTTCCACCTGGAAGTTGAGCCCGCCTACATACCATGACAGCCATTTATTGTCGGGAGAAAAATTCATCGTCGTGTGCATCTGATGAATTGCCCAATCATTTTCTATGATGCCATCACTATCCGGCATTGGATGACTTGTTCCTTCAAGAGAATGTGCAAGTTGAAAAATTACAGTTAGTACAACTCCGGCAAAGAAATGCATCAATAAAAAACCTGTGATCACTCTTGCGAATGGAATGTCAAAAAAAAGAGTAGGCACTACCAGGAAGATAAAGAAATACAAAAGCTTGTCAACAATCAATCTTACAAGCAATAATCTATAACTGCTTTCCGGTGCTGCATTCACTTTGTTGCGCCTGTATCGAACCCATTGCAAAAAGTCCTTGGCACTCGCCCAATATATAGTAGTGAGACCATATAAGAAAAATGCATGCCACCATTGATACCGGTGCGAGGAATTGCGGGGCGAGTGAGGCGACAACCGCAAAGCCGGTTTATTTGCTATATCATCATCCATCCCGGTAATGTTTGTATAAGTGTGGTGTAAAATATTATGCTGCAATTTCCAATTAACGGTAGATCCGCCCATCAGATTCAATACATGTGACATACACCAGTTTACATTCACATTTGACGCATAGGCGCCATGATTGGCATCGTGCATAACGCTCATACCTAATCCGGCCATCGCGATACCCATAATGAGCCATAGCATCAAACTAACGAGCCAGCCAGGTGAAAACAGCAATAGCACCACAAAGGGTGCGAAGTACAACAATAAAAGTATGATTGTTTTTAGAAAAAGCTTTTTATCACCAAGCTTTGAGAGTTTATGATTCAGAAAGTATTCGTCTACCCTTTTTTTAGCCGTGGAAAAAAACAAGCTGCGTTTCCGGTTAATAAATTTAACTGCACCTTTTCGGGATATGTTTGCTTTAGGCATAGCGAAGGTATTTAATGACATCAGAGCACCTACTTGAAACAAACATCAGGAACCACATTTCGTCACTCCTGCTGAGTCAGCTTAAAGCAAGTTGACCTTCACAAGGTAACAAATTAATCTGAAAGCTCCGTAGTTGTCGGCTTATTGATAGAGCAGATATTTTTTGCGCATTTTTTTGTATTCACTTAACGCTGGTTCCCAGCTTGCCCTGATCTCTTTTTCAGATTTCCCATCTATGATCTGCTGGCGAAAATTTCCTAACCCTATCAATCTTTCTATCGTTCCCATTTCTTCACTTAACCTGGAATCGAAAAATTTTTCTTTATGGGGATGGGCGCGATAAAGTTCCATGATCCATTGTAGGTTGATCTGCCTGCTTTTTCTGAAGAGTTCAGTGTCATATTTGCGTAAGTCAAGTCCATAACAAATCCTATCCCTGAATAAAGGTGTTTCTGACATGCCTTTGATGCTGGTGGGTGTATATGAAAAATCAAATTTGCCCTTGAGTTCGGGGCTTCCAATAACTGTAAATGGAAAGTATGTTCCCCGGCCGTGATTGAGATAAGTACCTTCGAACATGCAGGTGGAAGGGTAAAGCAGGATGGATTGTGGTGTATTCAAATTCGGAGATGGAGGTACGGGCAGTATGTATGGCATCTCGTGATTATAATTTGCTACCGGGATGATCCGGATCTTACATTTTGCTTTATTGGTTAACCATCCTTCACCATTAGCCATTTGTGCAAATTCACCGACGGTTAAACCATGCGACATCGGTAAGGGGAACATACCAATGCCCGATTTATATTTCATATCGAGGATGGGACCATCTACCAGATAGCCATTGGGATTCGGGCGGTCCAGTATCAACATCTCCTTTCCATTTTCAGAACAAACTTCCATTAACCGGACCAGGGCGTTTATATTGGTATAAAACCTGACACCGACATCCTGCAAATCATAGATCAGGATATCAACATTTGCCATGTCAGCTTTCGACGGTTTGTTTTTGTTGCCATATAATGATATAATAAGAATGCCTGTTGCCGGATCTGTTTCGTCTGCTATTGATACGCCGGCGCTTGCATTGCCACGAAAGCCATGCTCCGGGCCAAAAACCTTGACTATATTAACACCGAGCGACTTCAGGCTATCAACAAGATGTTGTTTGCCGATGATGGTCGTGGGGTTTGCCATGATCGCGATCCGTTTGCCTTTCAGGTAAGGAAGATATTTGGCTGTTTGATCAGCACCGGTGAGGATCATTGCCGATTTTGCAGCCTGTTCAAACGAAGTAAGGCTTATAAATAGTACGGCAATTAATAATATCATCTTCATGTTTAGGACGTTAATTTAGTCGTTGAATATACACTTTGATTGTTTATAAAGTACAATCTGGCCAGGTCATGATTGTAAATAATATATCGGTACCCTGATTGTATGCCGGTACCCTGATTATTGACAAAATGTGTTATTATAATTTCTTAATCCGGATGTTTCGGAATTCAACCTTCATGGGTGGGCCAACATGTACCTGCACTCCAAGCAATCCTTCACTTTTTCTGTTTAACGGATCATTATCTGTTACATCACTCATTAAGGTTCCATTGACAAAATGTTGAAGATGATTTCCCTTAATAATTAAATGGCAATTGTTCCAGTCATCAACTTTGATTTTAGCAACTAATGAATCCTTATTGCCTAATGAACCTGTGACATTTTTTAAAGTCCATGCGTTGTTGACGATATGGCTTTTAAGAGAATCAGATGAGTTGCCAGTTGCATTTATGATAACCTTTTCTCCCCTGTATGCTAGTGTTGTTCTGGCCCGTTCTTCATAATTCTGCCCGGTATATTTGTTCTTCCCGTCGATATCTGACTGATATCCTTTCAATGCATGCGGTACATCCTTTAACTCTACACTCCGGTAATTAATACCGCTGTTTCCTGATTGTGTGATCCTATATTCAAGTTTTAGTTCAAAGTCTGCCGTGTGACCTCCGCGCCAGATAATGAATGAATTATTTTTTAAGAGCTTGTCGGGCGTTATTTCTCCTACTAAAGAACCATTTTCAACCCGCCAATAAACGGGATCGCCTTCCCACCCCGTGAGCGTTCTTCCATCAAATATTTGTACGAACCCATCATTGTCACGAAGATTTTGCCCTGATACCTTGCACCTGTTAACCATTATCACGATAAATATTATTAACAGCCGATACGATTTAAAAATATTTAGTTGAATCATTCAGTTTATTTTATCTCTACTAAAACGTCGGAGAAAATTTTAATACTAATTATTAGCAAATTAATAATTTGTTAAAGTCGAATCGAATATTTTACTTTGAGCAACATGAAATTAAACCAGTCGTGTTTTGCAATCCGATATCTAACATATCATTCAGATTTACTGATGATGACTAAGCACATAAACGCCATCAACGCGTTTCAACCGCTAAATTAACCTTAAACGCAAGCCACGCTTCCCTTTCGAAGCATTAACAACGATTACCAAATTGCCAGCCAAGGCTGGACAGGATAAACATGTCCTTACCTGCCAACCATAATCCGGTAGTATAACGAATTTATAAACTCAAGACAATTATAAGCTTTGTATATCTTTTTCTCACATATAAATTACAGAAATTGGACCTCACACCAGCTTTTTCCGAAATCAGCAGAAGTTTGTCTGCTAAGCTCATTCTTCTAGCAGTTGCATTTTTGAGTTTCAACATTGAAATCTTTGCAGGAACATCGGGAACTTATCAAACCGGAAACCAGGCAGAAATCGAAATCAAAGGTATTGTTACCGATAACCAGATGAATCCTATCGCGGGTGCAAGCGTTGCTGTAAAAAACAAAACCGGTGGAACAACGACAGACTCACTCGGCAATTTCAAAATCAATGTTTCAAATGGAAATGAGAGTCTTGTTGTAAGTTATGTTGGTTATGCTACACTTGAAGTTGCGGTTAACAACCAAAAATTTCTGAACATTATTCTTGGTAGCGGTAAAAGCCAACTTGATGAAGTGGTAGTCGTTGGCTATGGTACGCAAAAAAAATCAAGCATAACAGGTGCGGTTTCTTCTATTACCATGAGTCGGGTCACCGATATTCCCGTCACTAATATGTCTAATGCATTGGCGGGTCGTGCCGCGGGTGTTACGGTTGTGAATACATCCGGACTGGCAGGTGCGTCATCCACTATAAGGGTTCGGGGAAGTTTTGGAGAACCTGTTTATGTTATCGATGGTATTATAAAAGATAAGGCTGCATTTGATGCACTTGATCCAAACGAAATTGATCAGATGAGTGTGCTTAAAGATGCAGCGACAGCATCAGTTTACGGCGTTCAGGCTGGAAACGGGGTTATGATTATCACTACAAAAAAAGGTACACCAGGCAAACCTGTTTTTACCGCGCAGACATCTTACACAACATCCCGCCCCACCCTGACGCCACTCGCAGACAGAACGACCGCTACCGATGAATTAATATATCAAAACAGGGTTGTGCAATGGGCAAATGAATATAATGGCCGAAACGATCCTTTACCAAACAACCAGGGCATCTTTGACTATTTTAAAGATAAATCGTACAATGCAAATGATTGGGTATGGAGAAATCCAACCAATCAGAAAGCTTTGATAAGTGTTAGCGGCGGCAACGACAAAGTCACTTATTACTCCATGCTCAGCTACACGAAAGAAGAAGGATCTTATATCAACCTGGACTATAACAAATTCAATCTTCGTACGAATGTCAACGCAAAAATCAGTAATGCTATCTCATTAAACCTTAATCTTTCTGCTTCACAACAGGGTTCGGATCGCTTCTACTGGCCTTTTTCCGGGGATGATGATTATGATGTGGCTGATTTTTACAGGGTAACTTTTAACTGGCCCAAGCTGTTTCCGTTCTATATGAACGAAGATGGGAGTGTTGCCAATCAGATTACCAAATACCCGGTACAACCTGCTATCGGCACTTTTCAATTGTGGAACGTTATAGATATGGTGCAGGGCAATCGTTATATAGATACCAGGAGAAGACAATTAAATCCTATTCTTACGCTTGATGTTAAACTGGATGATCTGGTGAAAGGACTTTCAACAAAGATTGTGGGAAACTATGAAGCCAATGATTACATGCGTAAAAAGTTTCTTACCTATCAGTATAATTACAAATTCATTTCTGCTGATCCAACCAATAATCCTTACCTGCCCGCACCTCCTGACCCTAACCAGATAAATGTGTTCACCTTTAGTCAGAATCAGCCTTTTCTTCAGTACAATCTTAATACTGGCTGGAAGTATCAATTCGATTGGTACCTGAACTATGACCGGAAATTTGGTAATCACTCCGTCAGTGCCATGGCAGTATTTGAGCAGGCAGATAACAAACTAATCAATATTCAGTCCACGGGGTATGCACCAGTATCTTCTATCGATCAGATGTTTGCTTATTCAACGTCGGCTGGAAACAGGTATGGAGATGGTTCTGAATACATCGATCCTAAAATTACCAGGCAGGCCTGGATCGGAAGGGTCAATTATAACTATGCCAGTAAATATCTTGTTGACTTTTCATTCAGGTATGATGGAACAGTGCTGGCAGCAAAAGATAAACGATGGGGCTTTTTTCCATCAGCTTCACTGGCCTGGCGTATCTCCCAGGAAACATTTTTTAAAGACAATGTGCCATGGGTTGATGAGTTAAAATTAAGAGGTGGTTATGGCAGCACCGGAAACCTGGTGAATGTTGGCAATGCGCAGATAGCACCATTTCTGTATACTCCGACATATGCTAATTCCGGCGGATATATGTTTGGCAACACCTATTACATCAACATAGCAGCCGGGCCTACCCCGGTACCCGAAATAACCTGGGCAACGAACTATGAAACCAATCTCGGGCTTGATTTCGCAGTCATGAACAGCCGGTTATCGGGTTCATTCGATATATTCCGGAAGAAAAAGAAGAATATTCTCGGTGCACGTACCATTACGCTGCCGGTAACCTACGGACAAGCACTGGCTCCTGAAAACTATGCTGCCAGCACCTTTGAGGGCATAGAACTATCCCTGCAATGGCAGGAACGATTGGGAGATTTTAGTTACTCCGTTTATGGCAATCTTGGTTATTCCAGGGATCGTTGGGATATACTTGATCCTGGCAGCGCCTCTTACTTCCCGGGACAGCCACAGGATTTCAGATACCCGGTGGGCCAACCCAATAACAGGTTATTCGGTTTTGAAGCCGATGGACTGATTCGCACGCAGAAAGAACTTGATGAACTGATTGCTTCCGGATACACTACTTACGGTAGAAAACCTTATCTCGGAGGTATCAGGTATAAAGACGTGAGAGGAGCAAACTTTTCCAAAACGCCGGATGGTAAGATTGATGATAACGATGTTGTATTGTTAAGCAACAACGCGCTACCACGTATCAATTTTGGATTGGGCTTTAGCGTTTCATGGAAGGGGATTTCTTTAGAAGCTTTAATGCAGGGCGTTGGAAACTACGACAGGATGATCAGTAACCAGGATGGTGAAGGGATGCGGCAACATGGCGGTTCCATAAGACCTTACTACCCGATATGGACAACCGATGTCTGGACACCTGAAAATCCAAATGCAAAATATCCAAGACCTATCGGACAAAACTGGTTGGAATCGGGAACACTTGGTTCAAGTTTCTGGGTGAAAAACGGAGCTTATCTGCGTTTAAGAAATCTAAACATCTCCTATAATCTGCCGGCAAAATGGATGAAGCCATTAGGAATGACAGGCACCCAAATCTTTTTGAATGGAACCAATCTTCTCACGTTTTCGGAAATAAAAGAATTTCATGATCCTGAACAATTGAATTATGACTCCTACCCGGTTATGAAAACTTTTACGGTAGGTCTTAATATTAAATTTCAATAGTCAGAAATATTATTGATAGCAACTAAAAAAATCAGGATGAAAAAGATATTGTCTTTTATAGTAATAATTATTTCACTCACAAATTGCTCTAAGGTTCTGGATATCCCGAATTTAACCGGGTATGACCCGTCTCTGGTATGGAACGATCCAAATTTAGCAAATGCATATCTCGGGAATATTTATGAAAGTACGTTTGGCAACTGGAGTGTCAACGCCGACGGACAAAGTGATCAGCTGGCCGGTGTGCCTTTTCCTGCTAATAATGTTACAACCGTAAATGCGGGAGCATTGGTAACTATCCAGGGTGCAATTAATGGTGACTGGTCAGCCAACTACACCCGAATCCGATTGATCAACCAGGGAATTGTAAGCGCTAACAACAGCACACTTACACAGGCGGTAAAGAATAATTTATTAGGGCAGTTTTATTTTCTGCGGGCTTTTACCTATTTCGGATTGGTACGTAATTATGGCGGCATACCTTATTTAAAACAACCGCAGGACAGGTATGCCGATAGTCTCAATATGCAAAGAAACTCAACTGCAGAAAGTTTCGACTTTATGATCCAGGACATCGATTCCGCTATATTGCTGCTACCCCGCCGGATTTTAGCAGCATCAGCAGACTGGGGAAGAATTGACGGAAACTTTGCCCGTGCCATGAAAGGAAAGATATTGTTATACAAAGCCTCTCCCCAGTTTAACCCTGCCAATCCCTGGAACAACAAATACTGGAATGATGCTTATGCCGCGACCAAACTTGCAATTGATAGCCTTTACGCCCAGGGGTACAGGTTAATCGGTGACTATGGACAGATCGCATTATCAGAAAGAAATTCGGAAGTGGTTTTTTCAGTCACCAATTTATTTCCAAATAAAGTTGCAGCCTGGGATAATGGTGTCCGGCCGGGTTCGTTGAGCCGGGGTCCGGCAGCGACCGGTCCTACCTGGGAAATGGTAAAAGCGTTCCCGATGAAAGACGGCAAGCAATATAATGATCCTAGCGGATTGTATTATTCGACCGATGCTCAGTTCCTGCAGTCATACTGGCAGAACAGGGACCCGCGATTTAATAAATCTATATTATGGAATGCAAACACCTACCCGGTTGCAGGTGCCTCATCGGGATACCGGCAATATACCTCAGTGGGAATTGCAGATGCACTGGACAATTTCGGTGTTAATCCAAACACCTCTACCAAATCACAAAACAACAACAGGTATACCGGCTTTTTTATTCTGAAAAACAGTAATCTCTCACTTACACAGGCACAGGTGCAGAGTTATGATGTAGACTTTGTGGTGATGCGGTTTGCAGAAATAATGTTGAATTACGCAGAAACAGCAAACGAAACCGGGAAATTGGCAGAAGCATATGACATGATGAAACAAATACGCCAGCGTGCCGGTATCGAAGCAGGCGGCGATGGTAACTATGGCCTTTTACCTGCTCCTTCACGTGAGCAAATGCGAACACAGATCATGAATGAAAGGAATATCGAACTTTGTTTTGAGGGTTTCCGGTTTCATGATTTACGTCGCTGGCGGAAATTTGATGTATTAAGTGGCAAACAAAAAAATGGGGTTGAAGCTATTGCTATCAATCCAAATGGAACCGAAATGCCGGTTACCGCTGCGCGTCCGCTTGCACTTGCCAATCAACTAACAGAAACAAATTTTAAATACAGCATTTTAAGTACGCCACAGTCAGGCGTAACCGTAAACACGTTGCCAGATTCTTATTATTTCGCACCAATTCAACAAAGCGTTATTGCTGCCGGTAATAAAATAGAACAAAACCGGGATTGGGGCGGATCGTTCAATCCAACGCTGGAATAAAAGCAGGCAAGACATACCGTAACTTAAAAGCGATTGCCATCAGTAATGGTGGCCACTGTTTTTACGCCGCTTTCATCAGGCATTATTCTTGATGGAGTATGCGAAAAATCAACTTCCTGCATTCTATTACATAAGATTAACTAAAATCCAATACATCGATCAATGAAAGTGCTACCTCTTATCATCGCAGTGTCCGTTTTGGGAATTGCAGTTGGCTGTTATTTTCTGATTCCGTCCTTCCAGGAATTTATCAAAGAGGCGTTTGATATTCTCACCAGCGATGATAAAGAAAGAATCAGCGAATGGGTGGCGGAATTTGGCATAGCTGGCCCAATCGTACTGATTGTGTTCATGATTTTACAAATGTTTCTTTTCGTTGTTCCTAACATTCTGCTAATGATCGTAGCCATTATTTGTTACGGACCAGTGTGGGGTGCAATCATTTCTTTGGTGGGAGTTTTTGCCTCTTCCTCTGTCGGGTATCTTATTGGAAAATATCTTGGCGCTATAACCGTTCACAAGTTAATTAGTAAATCAACGCAGGAAAAAGCGGGCACATTCATAAAAGATTACGGCGTAATGGCAATCGCCATCACACGACTGTCTTCTTTGTCAAACGATTCGTTAAGTATTGTAGCAGGAATTTTAAAAATGAAATATCATAAATACATTCTTGCAACACTTACAGGAATCACACCACTAATTGTATTACTGGCCATCTATGGGAAAAATGGTAAGATCCTGAACGCACTTATCTGGATTGGCGCCATTTCGCTGGTTTTATTGATTATTTATATCGTCGTAGACCGAAGAAAAAAGAAAAGAATGGCACGATAATTCCCCGGAACCATTGTGAAATATTTAAACCTACTTTTACCTCGCATGCTGCACAACCACCCTTAATAAACTTCCACATTATCAAATCGTACCAAAGGAAAATCATCAGAGGATGTAAAAAAATCTTTCACCCCGGCGCCCAGTGCTCCTATTGCTACGTTTCCATTCTTATATTTTTCATCCTGCACTTTTGTCAATAGCTTTTTATTTACATACGCAGTTATTGTTCCTCCCCTGAATTCAAGTTTGAGATTAATCCAGGTGTTCAATCCGGGGACAGAGATCTTACCACTGTCCAGTACAATAAACGCTCCTTTTTTATTTGCAGGGCGGTAGAGCAGCTGTTGCGTTCGCTGAAATGGCTCTGAATCTTTCCTTATCAGCCTCCAGTTGCCCTGATCATCGAGGAAAAGCCAGTATCCTTCCAGGAGGTAGTCACCACTACGTTCAAATTTTCCATCAAACCTGCCACTGATGGCAAGAGTACCGGCTGATTCGAGCAATGCATCTGCACTTAATGTATAGTCGGTCCAGTTGATGTCACCAAATTCAGTTAATGGCTGGGATAAGGGTCTGCTCTTATAATGCCAGTGTAAAGGAGAAACCGCGACTGTTTGTCTCAGAACTTTTCCATGTTCCCCTGCAGCTACTTCAAAGTTTCCATCAGCGTCCAGGAAATAAGCAGGTTGTTTGCCGGAACTATACCTTTCAAAATTTTCCCGGTAGGGTTTTGGAAATGCTTTCGCTAAGGGCGACGCTGCTTTGCCATGGCCCCCGGTTCTCATAGTAGTCAGTGTGTACACACAACCCGCATCCAGTTGAACGCTGATCCGGTTATTTACCGGTTTCACCGTTCCATGCATTTGAAAGTATTCTCCTGCTTTGTTAAAATCGGAGCGCCAGATATATACAGTGTCGTTTGACAGACCACCGGACACAGAAAGGTCGATATTATAAAACTTTTGTTCTTCCCCTGTTGTAAATACCAGTGTGTAGTTGTTGCCCTGTTGTTCCCTGAATGCTATATATCGCGTGGTAGATTTTGCACTAACAAAAGTATCAGGTTTCGGTGCATTTGTTTCAAGAACTTTCCAACCTGGTTGAGTGAACTGGGTAAAATGTGCAAAACCCCAGCTATTGCCACCTACTTCGTAATAGCCGCTCCAGGGTTCTTTCGCTTTTATAATGCCATTAACCGCCCAGGGCATGTTGTCATACACACCAGCAGTTGCGCACCATCTCACAGCACCATTCATGCGCACATCCTGCAACAGGTGAATAACCTGGCTTGCCCAGCCATACCCGTGTTTTGGATTGATGTAATCACCGCCGCCATCTTCAGAGGACCATATCTTTTTTCCACTGTTTAAAATATCATCCGGTAGTAACCCTTCCCGGCTTTTAAAATGCACACCGATAACATCAACTGATTTCGAATATACATTATCGTTATCTAAAAACTGACCAACTGAATACTTCTTTCTTGAGCCCTCATCTGCTGCAACGATCCGCACCTGCTTCAAACCATTTTCATCAAGCAGTTGACGAAGCCGTTTTGTGACTTCCGGAGTTATGACGCTTTCGTTTTGATTACCGCCGATGTAATTAATCAGCAATCCATGTGCTTTTTTTGCACCCGCAACAAAATCAAAAATAAAACGTGCTTTAAGTATATCATCAACCGCCCAGGCCGGATAGCCCCAATGGAGAGCTGCCAATGTGATCAAAGGATTTCTTTTTCTGGCCTCCAGCATTAGCCACCAATTCATACCCCTGGTATAATCAGGTTTTTCTTTTAAAGATGGCTGGTGACTCGGCCAGGCAGTCCCTGTATTGTTGCCATCATAGCCAATTTCAACCTTCAGTATCTGCAGTGCAGCTCCATATCCGGGACGAAAGAGATAATCCAGAATTTCACTACGTTGTGGTTCAGGATAATCGTACAATAATTTATCATAACTCGTGATGGCACCAAGCCCGTCATATTCCTGCAGCGTTGCTTTACCATCCAGTTTAATTACAATTGGCGAATATTGGCCCACAAGATTTCCCTGGAAACTCAAAATCAGCAACAGACATTTCAGGATCCTATTCATCGTTGTTCTTTTTAAGTTTCCGGAGCGGATAACTTTCATTTGTGGTACGGGCAGTAGCAATTATACGCTCCATTTGTTTTACGATATCCGGATTGGTCGCCGCAACATTTCTTGTTTCACTTATATCCCTCGAGAGATCATAAAGTTCTATTGGCTTGTCCAGAAATTTTATGGCCTTCCAATTTCCTTTTCGTACGGCCTGTATAGGACCCATCTTTTCATTTGTTTCCCAGTAGAGATACTCATGTTTTTGCTGACCCGGTTTATTAAGTAATGTTGGCAGATATGATATGCCGTCTATCCTGGCAGATGGTTTCAGCCCGGCGATTTCACAGGCCGTTGGAAGAAAATCCCAGAATGCCGCCTGCAGATCGGTTTTCGAGCCCGCGGTTATTTTACCGGGCCAGCGTGCAATAAACGGAGTGCGTATACCGCCTTCGTACAGGTCGCGCTTGTGTCCCCGGAATGGGCCATTGCTGTTAAAAAATTCTTTCTTTACATCATCGTATTCATGGCCGTTATCACTTGCAAAAATTACGAGCGTGTTGTCCTCAATACCCAGAGACTTTAGGTGGTCAAGCACCCGTTGCACATAAGTATCAAGTCTTGAGATCATTCCTGCGTAGGTAACATGTCCGTTTGAGTCGTTATAATAGTGTGCGAAATTCATTTTTCGCAACGGCCATCCCAGTTTTTCGTATTGTTTCTTCGATTCTTCGGGAACGGTAAGTTCGAGGTGTGGAATGGTATAGGTAAGATATAGAAAGAAGGGATTGTTTTTGTTCCGGGAGATATAATTCAATGCCGTATCGGTAACAGCATCGGGAGTATATACCCCTTTTTTTTCAACGGCAATATTACCTGTTTCAATTTCATCATTGTTCAACCATAACTTTTCGGGATAATAATGATGAGCCGCACCATGCGTTTCATATCCATAAAAATAATCGAAGCCCTGGTTAAGTGGTAGCCCGGGGTTACCCTTTAGCGGCCGCGACTCTGCCATCCCCCATTTTCCAATCACCGCAGTAGCATAACCGGCCCGCTTTAATTCCTTCCCGACTGTTATATCTTCGGATGTCAGGTCAGTACCTTTTCCTTTTACGGCTGTCCAACCCGGCAAACCTCTTATGCGCCCATGACCCGTTGTCATGCCTGTTAATAACGCACACCGTGACGGTGCACAGACCGTGCTACCAGAATAATGATTTGTCATCACCATTCCTTCCCTGGCCATTCTATCAATAGCCGGCGTTTTTATTTTTTTCTGACCATTAAAACCAAGATCGCCCCAACCCATGTCGTCTACCAGCACGAAAATGATATTGGGTTTTTTACTGTAATCCTGTGCCATTAAATGGTTGGTTACACTGGCCAACAACAACAGGCAAAAGATGCAGAATAATAATTTTGAATGATTCATCGCGAAATTTTAAATAAGTAGAAGTAATTTTGTTTGATTATTGATGAAAAGTCATTTTAAGTCTTTTAATTCAAGCAGGTCATTCAATATTGCATGATCCAAACTGGTTAAGATTCTATGACCTGATTTTAAAGCGTCAAAAACAATAACCTCATTTCCCGTTTTCTTCAACCATGCCTCAGGAACATAAATAGTTTGTTGCGGTCCGATACCCCAGTACTTGCCAAGATTGATTCCGTTAAGAAAAACAAATCCTTTACCAAACTGTCGCATATCGAGATAAGTGTCACCGGTTTCCCTGAGATCAAAAACACCTTTGTATAAGGCTGGCTGTCTTTTTTGGATCTCTGACTTTAGAAATGTAATGTTGCTGGTATCTGCAAAAGGAAATTTATACATTTCCCAGCCGGAAAGTGGCTTGTTATTCAAAGTCGGCGATACCAGCAAGCCATGGCGATTGTTATTCAGGTAAGGCCCGAAATTGATACGGCCATTATTTTCGACAAGTATATCAAGTATGGATCCTTTGTTATAAATAATTTCAAGTGAATCCTGTTTAAGACGCCGGTCAAGCGAACCAATAAATACGCCATCGACACAAACCGTTGCAAAATCGCGTGCTTCGTTAATTTTTAGTATCGCTCTTCCGGCCTCATCAATAACGATGCGATACAATATGAATCCGTAAGCCTGGCCAAGATTTTCAAATGATAAAGGAGCTTTTGCTTTTATGCCATTATGCAGGTTGTCAAAAATCGCAGCGGATTCTGAAAGATTAATTTCAGGTAGTTCAATTGCTTTGCGAATTGCAGGTATAGGTGGAAGTTTAGTACCTGGTGCAATAACCTTTTCAATCACTGTCCGGAAAAGTCTGAATTTTTCCGTCGGGTTACCAGCTTCATCAAGTGGAGCATCATAATCATAACTCGAAACCTGAGGTGAATACGACTTTTTTGCATTCATGTTTGCGCCATTCATAAAGCCCCGTGTAGTACCACCATGAAACATATACATGTTAACAGAAATACCTGCTGTCAGCAGCTTCTCAAGATTTGCCGCGAATAGGTGCATGTCACGGGTCTGGTGCTTTTTACCCCAGTCGTCGTACCAACCGGGGTACCATTCGGCGACATAATATGGTCCTTTGCCTTTATGTAGTTTGTTCACCAGTGCCTTTACCTCCGCAGGATTGCTGCTTCCGTTTACCGCCGGCAGGTATCCCGGTAGAGTTCCGTTATTAAAAAATTTAACCGCATCACAGGTAAACAGGTCAACGTCGAAACCAACATCGCGAAAGATCCGGCGATTGATGTCGAGATATTCGACATCATTACTATAGGAGCCGTATTCGTTTTCCAGCTGCATCATCAATATGTTTCCGCCGTGCGTTATCTGCAATGGTGCCAGTTCTTTTGCCAGCGCTTCGAGATATTTCCGGTAACTTTTTAAAAAACGAGGATCCTTACTACGAACAGTTATGGTGCTGTCTTTCAATAACCACCATGGATAGCCCCCGAATTCCCATTCTGCGCAAACATACGGACTTGGCCTCATCACAACCCAAAGGCCCGCCTCCTGGGCCATTCGAACAAAACCAGCAATGTCATTGCCACCGGAAAAATCAAAAACACCTGGTGTCGGTTCATGAGCATTCCAGAAAACATAAGTACCGATAGTATTTAAACCCATTGCTTTCGCTTTTTGCAACCGGTCGCGCCAATACTCGGGTGGTATCCGCGCGCAGTGCATTTCACCGGATATCATCAGGAATGGTTTTCCATCGAGTATAAAGGCGGAATCACTTTGAGTGAATGTATGAACCGGCTTCGGCTGGCAGAAAAGATTTAACCAACTCCCGATAAAAATGCACATCATCAAAATATAGTTGTTTCGAAATTTCATTCTGCTTATTGAAGTGCTTATCGGATCATTCTCCATCCTCATCGGTCGTGTCTTTAACTTTGCTTTCACCAGTATCAGGCTTGCCAAAGGACGTGTTTGGCTGATTGGCGAGCTTCGCGCTGGTTTTATCCAGCCATATTAAAAGATCCTTCAAAAGCTCATCACGTTTCGCGGGCTGGCTTTTGGCCAGATCTTTCTGTTCACTCGTGTCAAGTTTTATGTTATATAATTCCACCGCGTGATTTGTGCTGAGATTTTTTTGCCCTCCATCCAACACCCATTCTTCATGAAACAATAACAATTTCCAGTCTCCTTTCCGGATGGTGGTAACCGGACGGCTGCGAAATACCTGGTCGCGCGCTCCTGGGTTAGGTTTATTCAGGTATCCTGGAAAATGCCAAAAAATGGCAGGCCGTTGCAATGAAGAACCGCCTTTAAACAGCGTAACGAGACTTTCCCCATCCAGGAGCTTGTTTTGGCTGACATCAGCGCCTGCTATATCACAGAATGTTTTATATAAATCAACATTAATAACAGGCACATCGGAATGGGTTCCGCTTTTCACAACACCGGGCCATCTAACGGCAAACGGCACACGAATACCACCCTCATAATACATGCCTTTATAACCACGTAACGGGGTTTGGGGAGATTGCGGTAATCCTCCGTTATCCGATGTAAAAATGACAACAGTGTTTTGTTCAATGCCCAGGTCTTTGATCTTTTTCAGCAATATCCCAACACCATCATCCATTTGAGCATTCATTGCACCATAATTAGTATTACCCTGGAGTTTTCCTTTTTTTCCTTTCATCTTATCCTTCATCTCTTGCCGGGCCTGGATGGGCATATGTGTTACGTGATGGGACACAAACAGAAAAAACGGCTTTTTCTGATTAGCCTCCATAAAATTACAGGCTGCTTCTGTGATCCGGTAAATTCCCTTGGGATCATTGGTTTTTTTAAAATCTTCAGCTGTCGGAGGATTAAATGAACCATCAACAGTAAAGCCCTGCCCGGCAGGGGCAGCATCTTTATTTCCAAGATGCCATTTGCCAAATATCGCTGTTGCATAACCGTTATCCCTCAGGGCTTCCGCAATGGTCGTAAAAGAAGGGGCAAGGGTTTGATTATTGGGGACAGGTATAACCCGCATCTTAGCAGCAGGGCCACGATTTGTTGAGCCAACCGCGTAAACCCCGTGTCTTGGGGTATACATACCTGAGATAAGGCACGCACGGCTTGGAGCACAGTTACCGGCGCCCGCATAGGCATTCCGGAAGATCATACCCTGCCTCGCAAATGCATTAATATTCGGCGTTTGGTAAAAATCACTGCCGTTAAAGCCCGCGTCCATAAAACCCATATCGTCAATAAATATGAGCACAATATTGGGCCGCGTTTTTTGTGCATGAAGCAGTGTGATAGTGTTGAGAAATAATCCGGCTAAAAAGATAAAATGTTTAAGACGCATCTTCAAAATATTTGAATTACAAAATCAAAACCCGGGATTCTGTTTCAGGCTTTGGTTAAGATCGATTTCCGCTGATGGAACCGGGAACCAGATTTTATAGGGCTGCCAGTTTGTTTTGAGTTGCGCAACAGAATGTTCGTTATGATAACTGCCCGTTAATTTGAGCGCCTGGATAGCAGTAGTATGTTTTGCAAATCGTATCAGGTCGAACCGGCGTATCCCGAGTTCAAAACATAATTCTCTAGAGCGTTCCGCAAGGAGTTCTTCCATGAAATCAGGTTTGAAGTAAGCAGTTGTCAACACCGACACATTGGTAGTTGTACCAAATACTGCGCGTTGGCGTATTGGCAGTAACAGAGCCCGCGCACCAGACTCATCACCCTTGAAAAATCTTGCTTCAGCGTCCAGTAATAATATATCTGCATAACGCAACAGCGTTAATGCTCCGTCAGAAAGAAAAGGTGGTATGCTTTTAGACGCCGGATCACGGTAACGATATTTTGCAATACCATAGTTAGAAACGCTTAACACAGCCGCAGCGGGAACATAATAACGTACCCCTTCAATTATTTCAACCGGAGCTGTATTGGTGTTGGGAATAGCGCCGGTAAGGTTGTGTTTTCTGCGGATATCAGCATCGTTGTAGCGGGTATAAACCTCTGCAGTCGGAACAAACCATTTCGAACTTGCGCCGCCGCGGGTATTGATATTGCCCCAGGGCAACCAGGCATTGCCGAGCCGCAAATAAACACCGTTTGTTGCACTGGAGGTACCTTCAACGGTGAACAGACATTCTTCATACTGCCATTGACGGGTGTTTTCTCTGAACAGGTAATTGTATTTTTCAGTTAGCTTGAATCCACCGGAAGCAATGATACGGCTAGCTACCGCATGAACGCTATCATACATCGATGCGGCGTTTACCCAATCAAATTTATTCAGATCAGATCCGAGGGCCGTACCTGTTCCATTTACTTTGCAAGCAGCGAGATAGGCAAAGACTTTGGCTCTGAATCCTTCTGCCGACCATTTGTTCGCGCGGCCAGCTATAGTTGCCCGGTGTGGTAATACAGTTGCGGCTTTTGTGAAATCAGAAAGTACCTGTGTATAAACTTCCTGCAGAGGAGCACGTGGTTGAAAAAATTCCGGATCTGGTTCTATGTTCACCGGAATATCTCCAAACATCTGTGCTAAAATCATATGGTAAAACCCTCGCAGAAAATATGCCTCCGCTTTTATCTCCTCTTTCCGGACAACATCCATTTCAACCGGATCTATTTTTGCAATGAGATGATTGCATCGGTTAACACCCTGGTACAATGCTGCCCATACACCTTTTAAAGATGCATCAGCCGCCGTTGTTGATGCTATACCAAATGTTGTGTTTTCGTTCACTATTCCGGTTCCTGTTACACACTCATCGTTGCCGGTATTCAAAATGTGCAGCATAGTTTCACCAAACATCCGACCGTGCTCTTCGCTGTTCAGCATGTTATAACAGCCGGTCAGAGCCGCCTCAGCATCTTTTGCGGTTTTGTAAAAATGATCAGTTTCAATAAATGAGTAAGGTTCAGCCTCAAGAAAAGATTTCTTACAGGCAAATAAAAATATTGCAGCAACTGCAGTTAAAATGATATAGATGTTGAAATGCTTTTTCATGACAAGATGTTTCAGGTTCTAAAACGAAATACTGACTCCGGCAATAAATGATTTTGATCTTGGGTACGTTATCCTGTCGAGCCCGGAAAATAAAGGGTTATCGAAACTGACATCAGGATCATAACCGGTATAGTCAGTGAACAACAGGAGATTATTACCCGTTACATACACCCTGCCACTTGTAAGACCCAAAGCGCTGATCCATTTGCGCGGAAGATTATAATTGAGTGAAAGGTTTTTCAGTCTCAAATAAGAAGCATCTTCAACATAGTAGGAAGATGACAACCGGAAAGACGTATTTCCACCTGGCAACCCGTTAGCCGATCTGAAATCCGGGTATTCGTTCGAAGGATTTTCCGGTGTCCATTTATTGTTGAGATATTCGCGGCTGATATTGCTATTTACACTTAATCCCTGTTGCGCAATCTTACCGAGGTTAAAAATTTCCCCACCATATGACCATTCAAAAAACACGTTCAGTTCAAAACCTTTATAGCTAATTGTGTTATTGATGCCACCAAAATGTTTGGGAAGACTGTTTGATATAAATGTGCGGTCATTCAAATCATCAATCATCCCATCCTTATTCAAATCCCGAAACCGGTACGAGCCCGGCTGTACGGTAACACCTGCTACGTCTACTTCTCCGGGCCGGAGACTATAGGTCCGCTGTGCGTGGGGTATTGAAGCATCACTATTATTCTGCCAATTGAACTGGTCGATCTGGTATATCCCATCTGAAACATAGCCATAAGCAGTCCCAAGAGATTGTCCTACACTAACCCGGCCAATATTTGAGATCACGCCATTGTCGATAATCACAGGGATATAGCTGAGAGTTCCAAGACTTTTAATTTCATTAAAATTCTGGCTGATATTAAAGTTGGTTGTCCATTGAAGATCCGCTGACCTGATATTTTGTGAAGTCAGTTGGATCTCCCATCCGGAATTATCAATACGCCCGATATTCTGCCATTGCTGTTCATATCCGGATTGTGAAGGGATCAACACTGGTAGTAACATATCATTTGTGCGCTTATTATACAAATCAAGGGTAATACTGAAACGATTGTCGAGCACTCCAAGATCAAGGCCTGCATTATATTGTGTCGTATTTTCCCATTTAAGGTTTCTGTTGGCGAGCGTCGACGGAGACACACCGTACGTTGAAATACCGCCGGACGAATAAAAGGTATTATTCATCTTTCCGGCATATGAATAAGCCGGAATGCGCTCATTACCTGTTTGTCCGTAACTCAGTCTCACTTTTAGCTCACTCAGCCAGTCTGCATCTCTTAAAAACACTTCCTGGTTTGCCTTCCAGGCGACAGCCAGCGACGGGAAGTATCCATATTTATTACCCGCACCGAACTTATCCGATCCATCAGCCCGGAAGCTTGCAGTGAAAAGATATTTATCCATGTACGTGTAATTAAACCGACCTAACCAGGACAACCGGTTATTAACCCATTTCTCCGAGTTCAGCCGGTTCACGACCGCTCCTTTACTGATATCATCGATGCCTGTTGACTCATCGGCAAAATCAGAACTGCGCATCAGCATATTCTCAAACACATATCCGTTCGTTTCAAAGGCGCCCATGATGTCAAACTTGTGATTAGCGTTCACCTCATACTGGTAAGTAAGTCTGTTGGTATTATACCAGCTTATGCTACGATTTTCCTGCAGAATACCAACACCATTGTTTGCATTACCGAGTGGTGTAAGCCGGCTGTAAAATTCTTTACCTTTTGAACTGGATAATATGCCACCACCTGAAATATTCAGCTTCAGATTTCTGAGAATTTCTATCTCGGTGTAACCATTGAGCGTGGACCTGATACTGCTTACATTTTTATATGCATTGTCGATAATTGAAAGTGGTGTAACAAAACCAACCGTTTCATCAAAATCCGAATCGAAGAAGGCGATCGGTTTGGCAGAGATGATATTCTGGATAATGCCATTCCAGGCATTAGCCTGTCCGGTGTTGGTGGCGCCATTCATGTCGGTATATGCAGTATTGAAATTCAGCCCCAGCTTGATTTTTTTGCTGGCCTGATGGTCCACTTTCAACCTTATACTGTATCGTTTTTGATTGTTGTTTCTGATGATTCCTTCTTCATTTAAAAATCCGATTCCACCTGCAAATGTTGTTTTTTCGCTGCCACCGCTGATCGCGATATTGTGATTTTGGGAAATTGCGGTTTGTATCATTTCAGCCTGCCAGTCGTGTTGTTCCAAAGCGTATGGGTCGCGGGGATCATTAAGATTGATGGTACCCTGCGGTCCGGAATTATTGTAAAACAGGGACGACTGCGGATTTACAAGGCGCTGATATTCTATGAACTCATTTCCATAGAGCATATCCAGGCTTTTTGTTGCTTTCGCAAAACTCACATAACCGTCATAGGTGGTGATTGAGCGACCGGATTTTCCCGATTTAGTCGTTATGATTACTACGCCGTTTGCACCTCTTGAGCCATAAATTGCCGTGGCGGAAGCATCTTTTAATACATCGATCGCTTCAATATCAGCCGGGTTTAATGTATTTAACGGGTTGGAGGAATACCCGAGATTCGCTTCGCCGGATATCGCAACTTCATTGGCATTGACATCGTAAGGCACACCATCGATTACATATAATGGGGATGAGGAACCATACAGCGAACTGATACCTCGTATCTGGACATTGATCGCAGCGCCTGGTTCGCCGGACTGCGAAAAGATCCTTGCCCCTGCTACCTTGCCCTGCATGGAAGACAGGAGATCGGTGTTGCGGGACTGTTCAATGTCTTTAGCTTTAACCCCTGATACTGCTCCGGTCAGATCAGATTTTTTTCGTGTGCCATATCCGATCACAACAACATCTTCCAGTGAGTTGACAGCAGTTTCCATTCGTACAGTTAAAGTCCGGGTATCCGAAACAAATACTGATTGAGCTTTGTAACCAACTGAAGTAAATATAAGGGAATCTCCTTTTACTGCGGTTACTGAAAAGGCCCCTTTATTATCCGATTTCAGGGAGGCAGACTTACCTTTTACTCTTATTGTAACATTCGGTAGAGGTTCATCATCGTTGCCGGTGACCACGCCAGTTATCCGGGCAATCTGTGCATTGGAGATCTGGAAGAAAAATAAAGTAAATAGCGTTATAACTATTTTAAATCCGGACCTTCTCATAGTAGTCGTTGTTTTTTGATGTTGGCAATTAATAATATGTATAGTAGAAAAATCGACTCGTATTGTTCTCAAATGTAATGGATCATACACGCGTAATAGAGGGGGTATTCAATATCAAATAGGGGCTGATCAGGAATCTTTCTCTCCGGTATGTTGCCGGAGATACTCTGTAGGTGTATGACCGAAATGTTTTTTGAATTCTTCGCGGAAATATTTTTTATCGCTGATTCCGACCGTATTGGCGACCTCATTTATTTTCATTTTTCCTGAGAGCATTAGTTCCGCCGCTTTCCTGATCCGTACGGTTCTCACAAAATCCACTACGCTGCCCCCTGTTACGTCTTTTGTGCGTTTATATAAAGCCGATTGGCTCATGGCCATCGATTGAGACAGTGACTTTACACTGAATGTTTCATCGCCAAGTGAGTCTTCAACCTGTTGCAGTAACTGGTTGAGAAATTTCTCATCGGCATTGTTAACTTCCTCGGGGGCCACCTTGAGTAACATCAGGTTTTTATAATATTCTCTCACTTTTTCTCTGCCTGTCAGGAAACTATTGATCTTTGCCCGCAGTAACCGGAAGTTAAATGGTTTGGTAATATAATCGTCTGCTCCGGTTTCAATCCCTTCGATTTCGTACACGGCTGCTGACCTTGCCGTAAGCAGGATCACCGGGATATTTTGTAGTTCCGGATCAGCCTTAATCTGCCGGCACATTTCAAGTCCATCCATTTCCGGCATCATAACATCGCTGATAATAATATCAGGCTGATATTGCTTTGCTTTCAACAAACCCTGCTTACCGTTTGAAGCAATGATCACCTGATAAGAATTTGCCAGTTCGTTTTTCAAATAAAAAAGTAATTCGTGATTGTCTTCTACCAGGAGTAACTGATATAATTGTTTATGACCACTGGTTGGCGGCGCCGGCATCATGGGAAGTAGCGAATAATTTTCGGATGTTTCGATCCATTGATCCACCCCTTCATTTGATTTTTCAGGATCCGGATTTCTAACCGGTACGGCCACTGTATTCCCCAGTTTGTCTGTAAAGTTGTCAGGAAGCATCTCATATCCCTTTACATCATCCGGAGCAAAATATCCGTCAAGAATTTCACCCGGCAGCAAATGGTATTTCCCAAATGGAATACAAACTGTGAATGTGCAACCTTTATTCGGTTTACTTTCTACGGCGATAGTTCCTTTGTGCATTTGAACAATACCCCGGGCAATTGACAGGCCGAGGCCGGTACCTGTGGTACTCAACGAGCTGGCCTGCGATGCCTGGTAATAACTATTGAATATATTTTTAAGTTCAGACGTAGCGATGCCGGCACCATTATCTGTTATCGTGACCTCAAGGAAATTTGTGATTAACTTTTTATCTTCGCTTCCCTCTTCAAACAAAGCATCAGCGGCAGGGTCGCCTTTTATCTTTAAAGTAATATTGATAAGTCCCCCGCTGCGGGTATATTTAAATGCATTTGAGAGCAAATTAGTAAAAACAATTTCCATTTTATCGCGGTCACAATAAAGGCAGATATCATCCACTGCATGAAATTCGTACCTGATCCCCTCATCTTCTGCTCTGTTTCTGAATACAAGATATATTTCGCGGATAAATCGCACTATGTTAACCCGGGTCGCCCGCATCTGCATATTACCTGTTTCCATTTTCCTGAAATCGAGCAGCTGGTTAGTCAGCATCAGCAACCGCTTCGTGTTGCGGTACATCTGTGATAATTTCTCCCGGGCGTTCTGCGTGTTCAATCCTTTTTCCAGAAATTCGGTTAGCGGCCCATAGATCAGTGTCATCGGAGTTCTCAATTCATGAGAAATATTTGTAAAAAATTCCAGTTTGCCCAGGTTTAGTTCCTTTTCTTTAGCAGCGATCAACAGATTTTGCTTCAGCTGGCTTTCGCGTCTGATTATGGTCCACGCCAGTAAACCTGCTGCTATACCCAGCATTGTATATAACAAATAAGCCCACCAACTGCGCCACCATGGCGGTAATAATCGAATTTGCATTTGCTTCAGGGAACTAACGACACCATCACCCGCGATAGCATAAACATAAAGCGTGTACTTTCCTACGGGTAAATTGGCAAAACTCACCGAAGGAAAATTCGTTTCAATCCAGTCTTTATTATATCCCGCAAGTTTATATCTGTAGCTTATGCGCGAAGCGTTGCCAAAATGAATTCCCATGAAACCAATCGTAAAATCATTTTGTGCAGCTGTGAATTCGAGACCAGAACAAAAATTGATTGCATATGGCAAAACAGCTTTAGACTCAATCAGTTCACCCGGTCTTACTGTTTTGTTATAAATCTTAAGGCCGGTAAAAACCAGATTGGGTACTACGTTGCCGGTTACCACCAATGATGGATCAAAATAGTTGAGTCCGTTGATTCCGCCGAAGTATAGCCGGCCATATTTATCTTTAAAGCTGGATCCAACTTTAAATGCATTACTCTGCAACCCATCATTATAATCAAAAAATGCAATGGCCCCTGTTTTGGGATTAAATCGCGTGAGGCCAAAACCCGCAAGCCATAAGTTACCATCGGCGTCTTCTTCCATACTTTCAATATCATTGTCTTTTAAACCTTCATTCATTGTATAATGCACAAAACTTACCCGGCCCTGACTGTCTGTCTGCATTTTATTTAAACCTGCTCCGAGCGTGGCAATCCAGATCACAGAATCCCTCCCCCGACGCACGTTCCAGACGAAATTTCCACTGAGGCTTTTCTTATCGCCCTTGATATGCTTATAGTGAGTGATTACAAAAGCGGAATCATTACTAATGTCTATCCGGTCTACTCCGGCATCGCGATATGATACCCACACAAATGGAAAAAACCGATCCGTATACAGGTGTGTGACCTGGTTAGAAGCAATTGATTTGCCCTCCTGTTTTTTCAAATAAGTGATTTGTTTCCGGTCGCGGGATATTATATT
>Ga0193752_1000681_pt1 | contig 31170 bp, 30 predicted proteins | sample H1c1metaG_FD_144924 | JGI IMG/M metagenome (GOLD analysis project Ga0193752, IMG submission 144924) | Soil microbial communities from a riparian zone of the East river system, Colorado, United States - H1c1 | ecosystem: Environmental > Terrestrial > Soil > Riparian zone | place: USA: East River... | reverse complement strand
CGCCGGCGCGCACTGAGTCGGCCCCGAGGCCGCAGAGCGTCTGGGCGAGAATCGTCTCGGTGTGGGCGCGGATGGGACTGTCGGCCGGGAGGGCGCGGCGTGCGCGGCCGTAGGCGTCGCGGGCGAACGGGAGTGCGTCGTGCGGGCGCCCGGCGCGGGCGTCCACGAGACCGCGCGCGGCGATGGCGAGGAGCGTCTGGGGGTGGTCCTCGCCCAGCGCGTCGCGGAGGATGGGGAGCGCCGCGTCGAGCGTGTCGCGCGCGTCCTGCGGGCGGCCGGTGTAGTCGTAGAGCGTCCCCAGCGTCGTGAGGATGGGCCCCAGCCGGGCCCGCTCGACGTCCCCCCCGCGACGCAGCGCGCGGGCGGCCTCCTCCACCAGGGGCACGGCCTCCTCTCCCCGCCGGGTCGACTCGTAGAGCACGGCGAGGTTGTTCAGCGAGATCGGCAGGACGGGCGACGCCGCCTCGCGCCGGAGGCGGATGGCCCTGAGGTAGTACCGCTCCGCGGCGTCGTAGCGCTCCAGGGGCTGGAGCGACCCCGCGTAGCTGTCGTAGAAGCTCGCCATCTTGTCCGGCGGCGCCGTCGCCTCCATGACCGGCAGCGCACGGGCGTAGACGGCGACGGCCTCGGCTGAGCGCCCCTGCCCTTCGAGCGAGAGGGCGAGGTTCTGGAGTTCCGTGCCCCACTCGAACCGGTGGCGCCGCCCGGCGCGGGCGTAGATCCCCGCGGCGCTCCGGTGGTGGCGCTCGGCGAGGTCGTAGAGCCCGAGGCTGTAGTACGTGAACCCGACGGTGGAGTGGACCCCGGCGGCCACGAGGGGCTGGTCGGCGAGTTCGCGGTCCACGTGCGCCGCCGCGGTGTCGAGCGCCTGCCGGATGGTGGCGTCGGGCTGGCCGTAGACGGGCTCGGCGGTGTAGAGGGTGTTCTGGAGGAAGGCGAGCGTGGCCTGGGCCTTCGCCGCCTCCTCGCGCGCGACGGCGGCCTGCCACAGCGCCACGCCGGCCCCGACCAACACGGCCAGAAGCACGAGCGCCCCCGCGGCCACGCCCGCCCGGTGGCGCTGCACGAACCGCCGGGCGCGGTAGCCCGCCCCGGCGGGGCGGGCCCGCACGGGGAGGTGCTCCAGCGAGCGCCGCACGTCCTCGGCCAGTTCCGCCGCCGTCGCGTAGCGGCGTTCGGGCTCGTCGCGGAGCGCCTTCAGCACGATGGTGTCGAGGTCGCCGCGGAGGCGGCGGGACAGCCGCGGCGGCGTCTCGCCGCGCGCCGCAGCCACGCCGCCGGGGTCGGGCGCGCGCGCCAGCGCCGTGCTGGGGCGCGGCGGCTCCGCGCGGGCCGTGCCGTCGGGGCGGGCGGGCGGGGGGCGGACGCCCGTCAGCAGTTCGTAGAGCACGAGCCCCAGCGCGTACACGTCCGTCGCCGTCGTCACGGGGGCGCCCGCGAGTTGTTCGGGGGCGGCGTACTCCGGCGTGAGGAGCCGGAGCCCTGAGGCCGTCCGAGAACCGTCAGGGGTGGGGTCGTCGAGAAGCTTGGCGATGCCGAAATCCAGCAGTTTCACCTCCCCTTCGCCCGTGACCAAAACATTGCCGGGCTTGAGGTCGCGGTGGACGACGAGCCGCTGGTGCGCCGCCTGCACGGCGTCGCAGACCTGTAGAAAAAGCCCCAGCCGGGCGTCGAGGTCGAGCTTCCGCCCGTCGCAAAAGGACAAGAGCGGCTCGCCCTCCACGTACTCCATCACGAGGTACGGCAGCCCGTCCGGGGCGTCGGGGGCGGGCGGCGTGAGGCCGCCGTCGAGGAGGCGGGCGATGTGGGGGTGGTCGAGGCTCGCGAGGATCTGCCGCTCGGCGCGGAAGCGCCGCTGCATCTCGGCCGAGGCCGCCCCCGTGCGCAGCAGCTTGAGGGCGGCGCGCTGCACGTACTGCCCGTCGGCGCGCTCGGCCAGGAACACCGTCCCCATCCCGCCGCGCCCCACCTCGCGCACGAGGCGCCAGGGCCCCACCTGGAGCGGGGCGGCGGGTTCAGTCGCGCGCGGCGGCGACAGTGCCGTCGCCAGCGTCTCCAGCGCCAGGGCCGACGGCGCCTCCTCGGCCAGCAGCGACGCCACCTCGTCGCGCACCACGGCGTCATCGGGGCACGCCTCGTCCAGGAACGCGGCGCGCGTCGCCTCGGGGCGCTCCAGCGCTTCGGAAAAAAGCGCCTTGACGCGGCCCCAGCGTTCGGCGTCGAGGGGGGTCACGGACGGGTCACCGTCTGGGCCCCGCTCACGAGGCCGACGGCTCGCGCATCGCGCGGTGGAGCCACGACCGCGCGAGCGCCCACTCGCGGTTCACGGTCGAGGTCGGGAGCTCCAGCACCGTCGCGATCTCCTCGGCGGTCAGCCCGCCGAAGAAGCGGTACTCCACGATCTGCCCCATCCGCTCGTCGAAGGCCGAGAGCCGCGAGAGCGCCTCGTCCAGCGCGAGCACGTCCTCGGCGCGCTCCTCGGCGGCCACGAGCGCGGGCTCCAGCACGAGCACCGTCGCCCCCCCGCCGCGCCGCTGGCGGCCCCGCGCGCGCGCGTGGTCCACGAGGATCTGGCGCATGGCGCGGCTCGCCACGGCGAAGAAGTAGGCCCGGCTCTTCCAGTCCGTCCGGTCCAGCCGGACGAGCTTGAGGTACGCCTCGTGTACGAGGGCCGTCGTCGCCAGCGTCTCGACGCGGTGCTCGTCGCGGAGGTGGCGGTGGGCGAGTTGCCGGAGTTCGCCGTAGACGAGCGGCACGAGCCGGTCGCGCGCGGCGGCGTCGCCGTCGCTCCAGGCGGCGAGGAGGTGCGTGACGTCGGAGGGCCCGGACTCCAATGCGAAGGTTCCGAGAAGGCGCAGGGGACCCCTCAAACTAGACAGGAAACGGCGCCCCTGTCTATCGGGAGCCGCCCCGCGCAGGGTGCCGGCGGTCTCCCACGGACGCGACCGGCCCGGCGCCCTCCCTCTCCTCCCGGAGGGGTCTTCCGCACCGAGGGCGCCGGGCGGTCCGTCGTGACCCGCCGGGCGGTGCGGGCGGCGTGAAATCGGCGGGCCGTAACCGCTTCCACCCCCTGCCCGTGGGTGCCCGGCACCGGTGCGCCCGTCTATCTTGGGGATCCCCGCTCTCCGCTCGCCTCCCCCGATGGCTGAAGTCTCGACCTCCCGCATCGCAGAACTGCTCGGCGACGACGCCGAGAGCCTCCTCGGCTTCTCCAACCCGAAGGTGCCCAAGGAGGTGCTCCACCTCCCCGGCCCGGACTTCGTGGACCGCGTCTTCTCCGTGAGCGACCGGCCCATCCCCGTCCTCCGCGCGATCCAGCAGCTCTACGGCCACGGCCGCCTCGCGGGCACGGGCTACCTCTCCATCCTCCCGGTGGACCAGGGGATCGAGCACGCCGCCGGCGCCTCGTTCGCGAAGAACCCCCTCTACTTCGACCCCGAGAACATCGTCCGCCTCGCCATCGAGGGCGGGTGCAACGCCGTTGCGACGACCTACGGCGCGCTCGGGTCCATCGCCCGGAAGTACGCCCACAAGATCCCGTTCATCATCAAGCTCAACCACAACGAGCTCCTGACGTACCCCAACCAGTACGACCAGGTGATGTACGCGCGGGTCGAGGAGGCGTACGAGATGGGCTGCGTGGCCGTCGGCGCGACGATCTACTTCGGGAGCGACACGTCCATGCGGCAGCTCCAGGAGGTCACCGAGGCGTTCGCCCACGCCCACCAGCTGGGCATGGCGACGATCCTGTGGTGCTATCTCCGCAACAGCGCCTTCAGCATCGACGGGACGAACTACGAGACGGCGGCCGACCTCACGGGGCAGGCCAACCACCTCGGCGCCACCATCCAGGCCGACATCCTCAAGCAGAAGCAGCCGGAGAACAACGGCGGCTACAAGGCGCTCAACACGGGGGGCTCGTCCTACGGCAAGCTCGACCAGCGGATCTACACCGACCTCGCGAGCGACCACCCCATCGACCTCACGCGCTACCAGGTCCTCAACGGGTACAACGGGCGCGCCGGGCTCATCAACTCCGGCGGCGGCTCGACGGGCGAGAGCGACATGGCGCAGGCCGTCCGCACCGCCGTCATCAACAAGCGCGCGGGCGGGATGGGCCTGATCTCCGGCCGCAAGGCGTTCCAGCGCCCCATCGAGCAGGGCATCGGCCTCCTCAATGCCATCCAGGACGTGTACCTCGCCGACGACGTGACCGTCGCGTGACAGCGGAGTGATTAGGGATTGGTGATTGGGAATACGAGAAAGGCAGGGGGCATCGCGCTCCCTGCCTTTTCTCTAATCACGAATCACGGCACGTAGCGCCAAATCACCAATCACGGGCGGAGCCGGAGGCTCAGCGCGGGCGCTCAAAAACCAGAAAGTGCTGCTGGGGCAGGAACGTCTCGTTCGCCACGAACCGGAAGCCGACGGATTCCACCTCCAGCCGCGCCTGCGCCTCCGTCATCTTGTGAAGCGGGCGGATGGCGACGGCGGGGTCCTCTTCGCGGTACTCCACGAGCACGACGCGCCCGCCGGGGCGCGTGGCGCGGTAGAGCGCCTGCATCACCTCGCGGGGGTAGCCGAACTCGTGGTAGGAGTCCACGATGAGCGTGAGGTCCACGCGCTCGCGGCCGAGGTTGGGGTCGCGCTCGGTGCCCAGCACCGCCTCAACGTTGTCGAACCCCTCGGCGGCGACCTGCCGCTCCAGCATCTCCAGCATCTCCGGCTGGATGTCCACGGCGAGCACGCGGCCCCGCGGGACGGCGGGCGCGAGGCGGCGGGTGAAGTAGCCCGTGCCCGCGCCGAGGTCCACCACGACCGCGTCCGGGGCGAGGCGGAGGGCGGCCACCACCTCGTCGGGGCGCTCCTGCGCCTCGCGGTCGTCGCGCTCCAGCCACGCCGCGCCGCGGTGGCTCATCGGCTGCGCGATCTCGCGGCCCATGTAGACCCGGCCCGTGCCGCCGGGCGAGGGCGACACCGTGCGGTAGACGGTGTCCGGTGCGAGCCGCTCCCCGCCGGGCGGCGTGAGGCGCGGGGCTTCGGGGTGCGTGGGGAGGATCCCCCGCTGCGGGTCGTTCTGGGCACGGCAGCCCGTCGCCAGCGCGAACGCCAGCGTGAGCGCGGCGAGCAGGGGCGGGAGCGAGCGGGGGGCGCGGGGGCGGCGCATGGGGGCGAGGCGGGTACTGAGGGGGTAGCCGCGCGTGGCGCCGCGTGCGTCACGCGGAATGTGTGAGGAACGGGTGCATCGGCCCGCCGCCGACGTTACCGCCGGGACGGGCCGATGCCCTCGGGACTACTCCACGTCGGGCCCCCGCACCTCGTCCGGTTCGATGAAGCCCCCCGCCCCGTCGGCGGCGTAGGGCTCGTGGAGGTTCACCGGCTTCGCCTTCTTGCTCACACGGATGTTCAGCATCTCCACGATGAGCGAGAACGTCATGGCCGTGTAGATGTAGCCCTTCGCGATGTGCTGCCCGAGCCCCTCGGCCACCAGCGTCACGCCGATGAGGATGAGGAACGACAGCGCGAGCATCTTCAGCGTTGGGTGCTTGTGGACGAAGTTCGAGATCGGCCCCGCGGCGAACATCATCACGCCCACGGCGAGGACCACCGCGACGACCATCACCCCGATCTCGTCGGCCATGCCGACGGCCGTGATGACGGAGTCGAGCGAGAACACGATGTCGAGGAGCGCGATCTGTATGAGCACCCCGGCGAAGGAGGCCGCCTTTCCGCCCTCGGTGGCGTGGTGGCCGTCGCCCTCCAGCTTCTCGTGGATCTCGCTCGTCGCCTTGTAGAGCAGGAAGAGCCCGCCGATGAGGAGGATGAGGTCGCGTCCCGAGAGCAGCGCGGGCGCCGAGCCCAGCCCTTCTTCGGGGTGGAGCGGGATGTCCGAGAGGAACGGGATCTGGGGGAGCCACGAGATCGGCTCGGTGAGGCTCATCACCCACGAGATCGCGAAGAGCAGCGCGATCCGCATCCCCATCGCGAGGACGAGCCCGAGCGTGCGGGCGCGGGCTTGCTTGTCTGCCGGGAGCCGCCCCGTTAGGATCGAGATGAAGATGATGTTGTCGATGCCGAGGACGATCTCGAGCGCCGTGAGGGTGGCGAGCGCGGCCCAGGCCTGGGGGTCTGCTAACCAGTCGAACATGGGGTCGGGAGAGGGTCACAGGAGGGGATGGGAACCTAGCCCCACCGGACGCCCTGCCGCCCGCCCGCCGCGTAGCTTTCGGCGGTCTGCATCCCGGTCCGCCTACCTCCCGACTCCCCATGGCCGATAGCACGGCGCTCGAAGCCGCCCTCGCCCACTACCCCGTCTGGGCCCGGGCGCTCGCGCGGAAGTACTTCACCAAGACGCTCAACCAGTTCATCCTCCACGGGAACGTCCGCGACCTCGTCCGGACGACCGACGAGAAGGGCAAGGTGAGCTACGTCCCGCTCCGGCGGTTCCTCGCCGAGGACCTCTTCGCCGGGCGCGACATCGTCGCCTTCTTCGACCGCTCCGACGGCATCCACTTCGCCAGCGCCGAGTCGCGCGCCGACTTCGCCCGCGCGCTCTCGGGCTACGACACCCTCTTCGGGACCGACTACCAGAAGAAGCTCCCGAAGGACCCCGTCCGCGTGATGACGCTGCTGGACAACTACGTCCGGCTCCGGCTCGGCGAGGGGAAGCGGATCGCCGTCATACTCGACTACGCCGAGACGCTCGTGCCGATGGCCGAGGCGAGCAGCTACTCGGCCGAGGACCGCAACGTGCTCGTGGCGCTCCAGAAGTGGGCGCACGACCCGATGCTGCTCCAGAGCGACTTCACGACGGTGCTCCTCACGGAGAACCTGACAGACCTCAGCCGCCAGCTCGTCCAGAGCCCCTACACGGCTGAGATCGAGATCTCCCTGCCCGAGGTCGCCCAGCGGCTGGCCTACCTCGAAGGGGCGCTGCAGGGCCCGCAGGGCGAGGCCTTCAAGCGGCTCTCCGACGTGACGCCGCAGGTGCTCGCCCAGAACACCGCCGGGCTCGGGTTCGTCGCCCTCCGCACGATCATCGCCGACGTGGTCGAGAACGAGGAGCGGCTGACGTTCGAGGAGCTGACCGAGAAGAAGAAGGAACTCATCGAAGCGGAGGCCTACGGGCTCCTGGAGTTCGTGGAAACCGACTTCAACCTCGACCTCGTCGCGGGCCACGGCGAGGCCAAGAACCACCTCCGTGCCGCCGCCGACGCCATCAAGTCGGGCCGCCCGGACGTGATGCCGATGGGCTACCTCGTCTCGGGCCCCGTCGGCACCGGCAAGACGTTCATGATCACCAGCTTCGCGGGCGAGATCGGGGTGCCGATGGTGAAGCTGAAGAACTTCCGCTCGCAGTGGCAGGGCGTCACGGAGGGGAACCTGGAAAAAATCCTCACGCTGCTCCGGGCCATGAACCCCGTGGCCGTGATGATCGACGAGGCCGACGCGGCGCTCGGCGACCGCAGCAGCGAGGGCGATTCGGGCGTCTCCAGCCGCGTGTTCTCGCAGATCGCCCAGGCGATGTCGGACACGCGCTACCGGGGCAAGATCATCTGGTTCCTCGTCACCGCCCGCCCCGACCTCATGCCGGTGGACCTCAAGCGGCAGGGCCGCGCCGAGGAGCACATCGCGCTGTTCTACCCCACCACGCGGGAGGACCGGGAGGAACTGCTGCGGGTGGTGATGAAGAAGACCGGCATCCAGACGCCGATGACGGAGATCCCGGAGTCCCTGCTCTCAGGGGAGCGGACGTACTCGGGCGCCGACATGGAGGCGCTCCTCACCCGCGCCAAGTTCCGCGCCGCCGCCCATCCTTCTACTCAGGCCGCGCCGGCCACCGAGGCGGCGAAGCCGGAAGGCGAGGCGGCGAAGCCGGAAGGCGAGGCGGCGAAGCCGGAAGGCGAGGCGGCGAAGCCGGAAGGCGAGGCGGCGAAGCCGGAGGGTGAGGCCGCACCGCCCGCCGAGGCAGAGGGCGCCAAGCCGGAAGGCGAGGCGGCTCCGCCCCCGTTGCCCCCCGCCGCGCCGGGCGTCGTCACGAAGGCGGTGCTGGAGCAGGCCGTGGCCGACTTCATCCCGCCGTCGTACCCCCTGCAGGTCGAGCTCCAGACGCTCGCCGCGGTGATGGAGTGCACGAGCCGCGCGCTCCTGCCCGCGGCCTACCGCGACCTCGACCGCGAGCACACCACGCGCCGCATCGCCGAACTGAAGCGGCTCATCGGCGAGCGCTGACGCTCTCCTGTCCAGACCGGCGCGGGGCATGCGACACGTCCCCGCGCCGGTTCTTGATCGGGTGCGCGGGGGGTTCTAGGTTTTCTCTCCCCTCAGACCTACGGACCCGTCATGGTCGAACTCACCCCTGACCTCCGCGCTGAGTACGACAAGCTGTTCGATAACTGCGCCATCCGGCCGCAACGGGCGGCAGTGGTGGATCAGGCCGTCGAGGCCATCCTCGCCAAACGCGACCGCTACGAGGCCGTGCAACAGGCGTCCGGCGTGCCGTGGCACGTCGTCGGGGTGATCCACCGGATGGAGGCGACGGGCAACTTCTCGAAGCACCTCCACAACGGCGACCCCCTCACGGCTCGCACGGTGCAGGTCCCGCGCGGGCGCCCCACGACGGGCCAGCCGCCGTTCACGTGGGAGGCGAGCGCGGCCGACGCCCTCAGCGTCAAGAGGCTCACGGCCGACACCGACTGGACGCGCGCCGGGACGCTCTACCAGTTGGAGCGCTACAACGGGTTCGGCTACCGCACCTTCCACCCGACGGTCCTCTCGCCCTACCTCTGGAGCTTCTCCAACCACTACACGGCCGGGAAGTACGTGGCCGACGGGAGGTGGAGCGACACGGCCGTCTCGCAGCAGGTGGGCGCCGCGGCGATGCTCCACCGCCTCGTGTCGCGCGCTCTCGTCCGGTTCCCCGACGACCCGGTGCCCTACGCCGCGACGCGCCCCGCCACCGAGGCCGCACGCGAGACGGCGCGGACGCTCCAGCGCTGGCTCAACACGCACCCCGGCGTCGCCCTCACGGCGGACGGCTGGCCCGGCCGCGGCACCTCGGACGCCTACCGCCTTGTCAAGGGCCGTTTTTTACCAGGTGACCCGCGCGGCAATTGAGCCGTGAGAAAGGGGGACCCTTTTGGAAGCCGTTTGGTGAAGCGTCGCCCCTTCCCCCTGTCATCCTGAGCGCCAGCGAAGGATCTACCCCTCCCGGGCGTTGAGCACCGGACAGGTGAGACCTTCTCATGGCCGTTCGTCCCGTTCCGGGGAAGGGGTGTTGGCCGCTCACAGGATGCGGTCATTGGGAAGTCAACGCCGCGGAGCGGTAGATCCTTCGCTCCGCCTCCGGCTCCGTTCAGGATGACAGGGGATAGAGAAGTGCGGCTTCAGCCCCGTCTACTCGTACGAAACAGTAAGAATCTCCAGCGTCTCGTCGCCGCGCGCGGTGCGGAGCGGGACGCGCTCGCCGGGGCGCTTCCCCGTGATCGCACGGGCGATGGGCGACGTGAACGTCAGGCACCCGTTGGCCGCGTTGGCCTCGTCCACGCCGACGATGGTCAGCGTCCGCTCCTCGTCCGGCCGACCGGCTGCCTCTACGCGGAGCGTAACGGTGGCCCCGAAGCGCACCTCCTTCGGTGGCGGCGACGCGTGCGTGACGACCTTCGCCGTGGACAGCCGCGCGTTGAGGTCGGCCAGCAGCCCCGCGTTGAGCGCCAGCCGCCGCGTGCGCTCGGCGTCGTCGCTCCGGTCCGCGTCGATCCCCCCGCGCTCGGCCTCCAGCGCGTCGCGCTCGGCGCGGAGCAACGCGAGCCCGCGCGGCGTGACGTAGTTCGCCGTACCCGGCGGCAGCGGCGGGCGGGGCGGAATGAGGGGCGCCTCGGCGGCGTCCTCTTTGACGAAGGCTCGGCTCACGGGTAGGAGGTTGCGGGGGCCGTCGTACGCCGACCCGGCGACTGGGCTCCGCTCAGTCGCAGTTCACGAGGCGCGGGCGGACGTACGCGGCCAGGTCGTCGGTCGTCGCCAGTTCCTCCAGGAACGGGTGTACGGCCCGCTCGCCCCACGCCTCACGGAGTGCCGCGTACGTCCCGAGCATCCCCCGCAGACCTGCCACGTTCGCCTCCACCCGGTCCGGCGTGCCCTCATGCGTGATGGCGTAGGCGGCCATCGAAAGGGCGTGCTGGACCGTGAGGTAGCCGTTGCCCTCCGTCTCGGTGTCCATCAGCGGCTCCAGCACCGCCCCGCAGAGGGTGACGTGGACGTCCGGCGACTCGACGACCCACGTGATCAGCCGGGCGCGGGCCTCGCGCACGTCCGGGGCGAGGGGGTTCGCCTCCAGCCGCCGGATGTCGTCGGCCACGCGCTGGAGCTGGTCGCGGGTCAGGGAGCCCTCCGGGATAGGCGCCACGTTCAGCGGCTCCTGCGCCACCGCCGCCACAGGGAGGGCGAAGACGAGTACGGCGAGGAGTAGAACGAAGCGCATGGACATGAGGAAAAAGCGGGGCGCACAACCTCGCCCCCGCCCCGGCGCGGGGCAACCCCCGCGTCAGCCCGCCAGCAGTTCCGTCTTGAACCGCTCGGCCAGCGCGTTCGCGGCCTCTGGCGTGGCCGCCTCGGTGTAGACGCGGAGGATGGGCTCGGTGTTGGACTTGCGGAGGTGCACCCACCCCTCCTCCAGGTCAATCTTCAGCCCGTCCACGGTCGAGACGCGCCCGTCCCTGTAGCGCGCGGCGAGCGCCTCCAGCAGGCGGTCGGGGTCCATGCCCGGCTCCAGCGGCAGCTTGTGCTTGCCCATGTGGTAGACCCCGTAGCGTTCGCGGAGCCCGGAGAGCGCCAGCCCCGTCTCGGCGAGGTGCTGGAGGATGAGCGCCGTGCCCACGAGGGCGTCGCGGCCGTAGTGCACGTCGGGCAGGATCACCCCGCCGTTCCCCTCCCCCCCGATCACGGCGCCGACGGCGCGCATGGTCTGGACGACGTTGATCTCCCCCACGGCCGACCGGTGGCTCTCGACGCCGTGGAGCGCCGCCACGTCGTCCATCGCCCGGCTGGATGAGAGGTTGGTCGCGATGGGGCCGGGCCGCTTGCCGAGCCAGAAGTCGGCCGCGGCCACCTGCGTGAGTTCCTCCCCGAAGAACCGCCCGCCGTCCTCGACGAGCGCGAGACGGTCGGCGTCGGGGTCCACCGCCAACCCCATGTCGGCCCCACTCTCCTTCACGCGGTCGATGAGTTCGGTGAGGTGCTGCGGGAGCGGCTCGGGGTTGTGGGCGAAGAGACCCGTTACGTCGCCGTTGAGCACCTCGATGTCGGCGACGCCCAGCGCCTCCAGCAGGGCAGGCAGGGCGATGGCACCGACGGAGTTGACGGCGTCCACGACGACGCGGAAGCCGCGCTCCGCGATGAGTGTGGCGTCGATCTCGGGGAGGTCGAGGATGTAGCGGATGTGGTCGCCCAGGAAGTCCTCCTCTCGGTACGTCCCCGCCCCCTCGTAGCCGACGGTGTGCGCCGCGACGCCTTCGGCCGCGAGGGCATACATCCGCTCCATCGCCGCCGTGTCGAGGAACTCGCCGCGGTGGTCGAGGAGCTTGAGGGCGTTCCACTCGGCCGGGTTGTGGCTCGCCGAGAGCACGATGCCGCCCGCGGCCTGCGCCTCCAGCACCCCCACGGCCACGGTCGGCGTCGTGGGGAAGTCGGTGTCGATCACGTCGCACCCGGCGGACTGGAGCGTGGCGGTGACGAGCCGGGCACAGACGGCCCCGGTCGTCCGTCCGTCGCGCCCCACGACGACGACGGGGCGCTCGCCGTCGGCCGCCCCACCCTGCTCCCGCAGCCACGCCCCGAAGGCGGCGGCGTAGCGCGTGAGCACCTCGGGGTCGAGCCCGTCGCCGAAGACGCCGCGGATGCCGGAGATGGACGTGATGAGGGGCATGGAGGGAGGGCGGCTCTGCCGCCCGACCGCCGACCGCAGACGGCCGACCGCCGAGAGGCGCGGGAAAGGGAACGGACGACGGACGACGGACGACGGACGACGGACGACGGACGACGGACGACGGAAGTTCGCCTTGATGCCGCGCGTCTTCCCGGCGTTCCCGGCCGCTCCCCTGGTCCAGCGCCCCTCTTCTCTTCCTCTCCTCCTTTCTTCCTTTCTGCCTCCCATCCCCCCACCCTCCCACCCGGCTCTTCACAACGGCGGTCCGCGGTCGGCGGTCCGCGGTCGGGCACCGGAGGCGCCCTCCCATCCTCGCCGTTAATTAGTGGAACGGGGTTCAGAACGTGGGTTGTTTGGGCGTGTCCTGCGACCGTCGGTCCGTCCTGCCTGCCGCTTTATGAGGCCGTCTCCCGCCCCGCTCGCCCACTCGGCCGCCGAGGCCGTGGAGGGGCACCTCTCCGCCGCGGCGCCGTCGCTGAGTTCCCGCGTGGCCGACCTCAAGGAGCTTACCAAGCCGGGCATCTCGGTCTTCCTCGTCGTCACCGCCGCGACGGGCTACCTCCTCGGTGCGCCCCTCGGCGTCGACTGGGCGACGCTCCTCGGGCTGCTGGCCGGGACGGCCCTCACGGCCGGTGGCGCGGGCGCGCTGAACCACGCCATCGAGCACGCCCGCGACGCGAAGATGGAGCGGACGGCCGGGCGCCCCGTCCCCGCCGGGCGCGTCTCTGCCCTCGGCGCCATCTTCTACGGGCTCGCCCTCGTCGCCCTCGGGCTCGTCGTGCTCGTGCTCACGACGAACGGGCTCACGACGGCGCTGGCCGCGCTCACGGTCGCGCTCTACCTCGGCGCCTACACCCCGCTCAAGCCGCTGACGGCGTGGAATACCCTCGTCGGGGCCGTGCCGGGCGCACTCCCTGTGCTGGGCGGCTGGGCCGCCGCCACGGGTGAGTTGGCGCCCGCGGGCTGGGCCGCGTTCGGCGTGCTGATGCTGTGGCAGCTCCCCCACTTCCTCGCGCTGGCGTGGCTCTACCGCGACGACTACGCGCGCGGCGGCTTCCGCATGCTCCCGTCGGCCGACCGCGACGGCCGCATGACGGGGATCGTCGTGCTCTCGTCGGCGCTGGCGCTCCTGCCGGTGGGCCTGCTGCCGACGGCCTACGGCGCGGCGGGCTGGCTCTACCTCCTCGGCATGGCGGCCGTAGGGACGGCGTTCACGCTCCCGGCGTTCTCGTTCGCCGCGGCGCCCACGGACGCCCGCGCACGCCGCGTGCTGCTGGCCTCGTTCGCGTACTTGCCCGCCTTCTTCGTGCTGGTGCTGCTGGACTTCCTGCTGCGCTAACCCCGTGCAGCACTAGACCTGTGAACCTGCCCGCCGCCCTCGACGCCGAGGGGCTCGTCCACCGCTACGACGAGCGGGCCGCGCTTGACGGCGTCACGTTCCAGGTTGCTTCGGGCGAACGGTTCGGGCTGCTGGGGCCCAACGGCGGCGGCAAGACGACCCTCTTCCGCATCGCCTCGACGCTGCTGGCCCCCTCGGCGGGCACGATGCGCGTGCTGGGAAGCGACGTAACGCGCGAGCCTGCCGCCGTGCGCCGCCGTCTCGGGGTGATCTTCCAGCAGCCCGCCCTCGACGCCGAATTGACGGTGCGTGAGAACCTGCAGGTGCAGGGCGCCCTCGTGGGCGTCACAGGCCGCGCCTTCGCCCAGCGCGCCGACCAACTGCTGGTGGCGCTGGGACTGGAGGACCGTGCGAAGAGCCGCGTCAAGACGCTCTCGGGCGGACTGGCGCGGCGGGCCGACCTCGCGCGCGGCCTCCTCCACCGCCCCGACCTCTTGCTCCTCGACGAGCCCACGACGGGGCTCGACCCGCGCGCCCGCGCCGAACTGTGGGACGCCCTCGACGCCGACCGCCGCGCCCGCGGCACGACGCAGGTGGTGGCGACGCACCTGATGGAGGATGCCGAGCGCTGCGACCGCGTGGGCATTCTTGATCATGGCCGACTCGTCGCGCTGGACACGCCCGACGCCCTGAAGGCCGCGCTGGGCGCCGAGGCCCTCTGGCTCGACGGCCCCGACCCCGACGCGCTGGCCCGCCTCCTCACCGAAACCCTCCACCTCACAGCCCGGCCCGTAGGCCGCCGCGTCCTCGTAGAAACAGAAAGCCCCGCCCGCCTCCTCCCCGCCGTCTACGACGCTGCCGGCCCCCTCGTAGAGTCCGCCACCCTCCGCCGCCCCACCCTCGAAGACGTCTTCCTCGCCGTCACGGGCCGGGCATTCGGCGAGGGGGACGAAGTACGGAAGACGGCCACGAAACGCTGACGCGCCCGCTTACACGCCTACGTGCCTACGCGCCTGTATTCAATTCCCCGATTCCCAGATCGCATGTCCCCCGTCCTCGCCCTGTGGCGGCGTGAAGTCGTCAAGTTCCTCCGCGACCGGAGCCGCGTGGCGGGGGCGCTGGCGCAGCCGCTGGCGTTCTGGGTCTTGCTGGGGTTCGGGTTCGGCGGGGCGTTCCGGATGCCGGGCGACGGCGGGGCGGCCGACGTGACGTACCTGGAGTTCCTCTTCCCGGGGATGGTCGCGCTCGTGCTGCTGTTCACGGCCATCTTCTCGACCATCTCCGTCGTCGAGGAGCGGCAGCAAGGGTTCCTGCAGGCGGCGCTCGTGGCGCCCGTCTCGCGCACGGCGCTCGTGCTGGGCAACGTGCTCGGCGGGGCGACGCTGGCCGTGGGGCAGGCCGCGCTCTTTTTACTACTCGCTCCGCTGGCGGGGCTGCCGTTGTCGCTCACGGGCGCGCTCGTCGTGCTGGCGGCGGCGCTCCCGATGGCGCTGGGGTTCACGGCGCTGGGGTTCACGATGGCGTGGTCGCTCGCCACGACACGAGGCTTTCATGCCGTGATGAACCTCGTGCTGATGCCGCTGTGGTTCCTCTCGGGCGCCCTCTTCCCGGCCGCCGGGACACCGATGGTGCTGGGGTGGGTGATGCGGGCGGACCCGGCGTACTACGGCGTCGCCGCCCTCCGCGCCGGGCTCTATTTACCTGAGGCGCCGCCCGTGGCCGACGTGAGTGTGGGACTCGCGCTGGGGGTGAGCTGGGCATTCGCGGTGCTGCTCGTGGCGCTGGCCGTGTGGCGCGTCCGCCGCCCCCTCTACGGCGCCGGGCGCCGAAGGACCGCCACGGCGTAGCCTTTTTTTACTTAGGCTCTCCTCTGTGCGCACCCTTCCTCTTTTCCTCGTCCTCCTGCTCGGCGCCTGCCGACAGCCCGCCGACGCCCCCGCTGAGACGGGCGCTGCGGCGGCGGCCGACACGACCGTCACGGACGACCTCGGGCGACAGGTCACGTTCGCGCACCCGCCCGCGCGTGTGCTGGCGCTCGCGCCGAGCCTCACCGAGACGGCCTTCGCCGCGGGCGCCGGGGGGCTGGTCGTGGCCGTGAGTCCGTCGGATACCTACCCGGCGTCCGTCCGCGCCCTGCCGCAGTTCTCGACGTTCCCCCTCGACCTCGAACGCGTCGTCGCCTTCCGCCCCGACGTGCTGCTGGCGACGGATCAGGTGAACCGCATCGACGACGCCGAGGCGCTGGCCGAGGCGGGCGTGCCGACGCTGTTCTACACCTTCGACCGGCTGGACGACGTGCCGCGCGTGCTCCGCGCCGTGGGTCCGCTGCTGGGCGGCGACGGTGAGGCACCCGCCCGCGGCTTCGAGCGCCGCATCGCCGCCGTGCGCGCGGCCGTGGCCGGGGCGCCGCGCCCGCGCGTGCTCGTGCTCGTCTCCGACGAGACCCCCTACGCCTTCGGCCGGTCGAGCTACGTCTCCGAGGCCGTGGCCGCGGCGGGCGGCGTGAGCGTGACGGACGCCTTCCCCGAGCCCGCCGCCGTGGCGAGCGAGGAGTGGACGCTGGGCGTGGCGCCCGAGGTGATCGTCGTGCTGTCCGCCCCCTACGACCCCGCGGGCCTCGTCGAGCACCACCCCGTCTGGAGCAGCCTCCCCGCCGTGCGGGCGGGCCGCGTCCACGGCCTCGACCCCGACCTGATGAGCCGGCCGGGCCCTCGCCTCGCGGACGGGATCGAGGCGCTCGCGCGGTTCCTCCACCCCGAGCGCTTCCCGGCGCCGTGAAGCGGCCCCTCGCCGTCGGGCTCGCGCTGGGCGTCCTCGTCGTGGCGCTGCTGGCCGCCGCGCTCCTGCTCGGCAGCACGTCGCTCCCTCCGGGCGACGTGGTCCGGGCGCTCCTCGCAGGGCCCGGCGGCGAAGCGAGCACGACGCACACCATCGTGTGGATGCTCCGGCTGCCGCGCGCCCTGCTGGCGCTGGCCGTCGGCGGCGGCCTCGCCGTCGTCGGCGTGGCGATGCAGGCGCTGCTGCGCAACCCGCTGGCCGAGCCCTACCTGCTGGGCGTCTCGGCCGGGGCGAGCGCCGGGGCGAGCATCGTCGCGCTGGGATTCGCGCCTGTGATGCTATCGCGCGTCGTCTCCGAGCCCCTGGCCGCCGCGCTGGGGGCGCTCATCGCCGTGGGGGCCGTCTTCGCCGCGGCGCGCACGCGCGGCGGCCTCTCGACGGCGCGGCTGCTGCTCGCGGGCGTCGCCGCCTCGTCGCTCTTCGCCGCCGTGGCCGCGCTGGCAACGTTCGCGGCGCCCGACGCCGACCGCGTGCGGGCGGTGCTTTTCTGGTTATTGGGCTCACTGGCAGCCACGCGCTGGGTGGAACTCCCGCTCGCGATGGCGGCCACGCTCATAGGCGCCGGGACGCTGTGGGCGCTGGCGCGCCCGCTCGACGCCTTCCTGCTGGGCGAGGACGCCGCGGCGTCGCTGGGCGTGCCCGTCGAGCGGATGAAGCGGGGGCTCGTGGTGCTGACGGCCCTCGTCACAGGCGTCCTCGTCGCGGCGGCGGGTGCGGTGGGGTTCGTGGGGCTCGTGGTGCCGCACGCCGTCCGCTTCCTCGCGGGCGCCCCCCACCGGCGCCTCGTGCCGCTGGCTATGGCGGGCGGCGCCGCCTTCGTCCTCGCGGCCGACCTCGCCGCCCAGCTCGCCCTCCCCGGCCGCGAACTCCCGCTGGGCGTCGTCACCGCCGTCTGCGGCGCTCCTTTTTTCTTGTGGCTCCTTCGCCGAACCGACCGTTTAGAGGGTTGAGGGGAGAGGAGAGAATGGAGAGAAAGGAGGGCAAAAGGCGAGAGTGTGGCTGAACCAGGGCGATTTTCTGTCCTCCGCCCTCTGTCTTCCGTCCTCCGCTCCCCATGCCCCGTCTCTTCATTGCGCTCGTGCCGTCGCCCCGTGTGGGGCAGGTGCTCGCGTCGCTACGCGAGGAGGTGCCGGGGGCGCGATGGCTGCGCGAGGAGGCGCTCCACGTCACCCTCCAGTTCCTCGGGGAGGTGGCCGACGTGGGGGCCGTCGAGGGGGCGCTGGTGAGGGCACTGCGTGTAGGTCCTAGAGGGGCCGTGCCCGTCGTTATGGACGAGCGGGCCGCATTCCCCGACAGTCGCCGGGCGCGGGTGCTCGTCGTAACCGGGCCGCTTGAGAACGAACTCGCCGGGCTTCAGCGGGAGGTTGCGGAAGCGACGGCGCCGTTCGTGGCGGGCGGGACGGAGCGGCACCCTCGCTTCCGTCCGCACGTCACGCTCGCTCGGCTGAAGGGGACGCCCGCGGACGCCGTGCAGGCGTGGGTGGGCGGCGGAATGCCCGAGGTGGCGTTCGATGCGCACGAGGTGGTGCTGTTCGAGAGCCTCCCGGGGTCCGACTACCGCCCGCTCTTTACCTACTCGCTCGGCTCGCCGTAGAGCGCCTCCATTAGCGTCCTGCCCACCTGCCCGAGGCTGGCCGCGCTGCACGCCTCGGGCGTGTCGCGCGTGGTGTGCCACGTCGCAGGGAAGGGCTGGTGGATGAGGTCGATGACGGGGATGCCGGCCTGCAGGAACGGGAGGTGATCGTCGATGACGGCGCCGCCGCGCCGGTCGAGGAACGCAGGGGCCTCGGCGCGGCGTGCTGCCGCCCACACGCGGCGCACGACGCCACCCGCGTTCGCGAGGGAGTAGGCCTCCTGCGGGATCTGGAGGTCGCGGTCGCACACCATGTCGAGTAACACACCCCATGCGGGGCGGTAGCCGGCGTTCTGCTCGACGAAGAGTTGGGAGCCGATGCCGAAGGGAGTCGGGGGGCCTGCGGCCGAGTCGCCGGCCGTCTCGGTGCCCAGGTCTTCCAGATCAAAAAACACGAGGTCTACCCCCACCCCCTGCGGCGGCGTGTCGTGGAGCGTCTGCGCGAGCGCGACGAGTACGGCCACGCCCGAAGCGCCGTCGTTGGCGCCCGGGACGGGCTGGGTGCGCCGCGCGGGGTCCGGGTCGCGGTCTGCCGTGGGGCGCGAGTCGAAGTGCGCCGAGAGCATCACTCTTCGCGTCTCGGACAAACCAAAAGAAGCGACGAGGTTGGTGCCGGTGAGGACGCGCGAGGCGTCGGCCGAGTCGGTCCAGACGACGGGCTGGCGGAGCACGGTGTCGGCCAACGGACGCAACTGCTCCTCCATCCAGTCGATCGCCGCGGCGTGCGCCGGGGTGCCGGGCACGCGCGGCCCCAGCGCCACCTGCTCACGGATGAGCCCGAGCGCCGTCTCGCCGTCGAACGGCGGCACCGTCTGGTCCCGCTGCGTCAGCAACCACACGGCCGCGACGACGCCCGCCAGCACGACCGCACCGAGGAGCGCGGTGCGGACGGGGAATGCGGGCGTTGCGGGGGCGCCCCGGCGGGACGCGGGGCGGACAGGCCGGCGCTTCGCCATCAGGAGGAGGGGGTCGCACGCTCCTGCAACAGCGCGAGCACGGTGTCGCGGTCGCTCAGGACGGGGAGAAGTAAAAGATCGCCCGGCTGGGCCCAGGCGAGGGCGCGGCGGACGCCGTCGAGGGGGTCGGCGGCCTCCTCGATGCGGTCGGCGGGGATGCCCACCGCCCCCAGCGCGGTGCGGAGCATCGCGGGGAGCACGCCCGGCTCGCGCCCGCGGAAGTACTCCGGGAGGTCGGTGACGACGTAGCGATCGGCCCCGAGGCGGGCCGCCGCGCGGGCGAACCCCACGATCTCGGCGTCGCGACGGTCGCCGGGCTGGCTGAGCAGGACGAGGCGGCGGCGCGCGGGGAGCCCCCACGCGAACGCCCCCAGCGCGTCGAAGCCGTGGGCGTTGTGGGCGAAGTCCACCAGCGCCGTCGTGCCGTCGGGGAAGTCGAAGACGTTGCCGCGGCCGGGGTTGTCCGTGGCATCGCCGCGGAACCGCCGGAGCCCCCGGGCGATGGCCGGGGGCTCGACGCCGAGGGCGCGGGCCAGCAGCGCCGCTGTGAGCGCGTTGCGGAGGTTGTAGGCGGCGCGTCCCCCGTGCGACGACGGCACGTCGGCCGCGGCGACGATGGGCGTCCACGTCGCACCGGGGCCGTCGCGCAGGGCGAGGTGGCCCTCCACGACGGCAGCAACGGGACCGGGGTGCCCCTCGAAGGCGGGGTGGTCCGGGCGGAGCGCCACGAGCCCCAGCGCGACGCCGCGGGCGTTGAGGGCGGGGACGAGTGCGCGCGCCGTGCGGAGCGAGAGGGGGTCGTCGGCCGAGGTCACGAGCAGGCCGCCGGCCGTGAGCGCGTGGTGGACGGCGAACTTCACCGCGGCCAGCTCCTCGACGGTCTCGATGCCGTACTCGCCGAGGTGATCCGCGTCCACGTTGGTGACGGCGGCGGCCGTGGCGCGGGGGAGCGGGAGGCCGCGGCGAAGGAGTCCGCCGCGGGCGATCTCCAGCGCGGCGGCCGTCGTAGCCGGATGCCGGAGCGCGCGGCGGGCGCTCTGCGGGCCCGAGCAGTCGCCCGTCTCCAGCACCTCGTCGCCGACGGTGATGCTGTCGGTGGTGGTGAAGGCGGGGACGTGGCCCGCCGCGGCGAGCACGACGGCGAGCATCCGCACGGTGGTCGTCTTGCCGTTGGTGCCCGTCACGAGCGCCACCGGCACGTCGGCGACGGCGTCCCACGCCACGTCCTCCGGTGCGGGCGGGGCGTCCTCCGGCCACGCCTGCCCGTGGGTCCCGTGGCCCAGCGAGACGAGGTCGTCGCCGCGGAGGTAAGACACCCCGTGGGCGAGGGCTGCCGCCTCCAGCGCGACGAGCACGGGCTCGGCCTCGGCGTCGGCCTGCGCTCGGAGGGCGTCCACGTCTACAGGAGGGGCGCCCTCCTGCGCGGCGGCCCACGCCGCTTCGACGAGCGCGGCGGCGGTGTAGAGCCGGTCCGGCGGGGCGGGCACGGCGAGCGAGGTGCCGCCCGTGAAGGCGTGGGTGACGGGCGCCCCGCCCCACCCCAGCGCCGCGAGCAGCGCCGACGCGTGGCCCGCCCATGCGATGGCCGCCTCGCCGCGGGCCGTGGGCGGCCCCGTCAGGTCGAGCGCGGCACCGGTGCCGCCGAGGAGCGGGCCGGGACCGGTGAGACGTCGCGCGCCGGAGGCGTGGACCGAGAGCATTGCGTGGGTCTTCGAGCTTGGGTCTTTGATCTTTGGAAAGGCAGGGACGACAGACGATGGACGACGGACCACGCATGCCCTCCTCTCTTCCTTTCTTCCTCTCCCGTCAGTCCGCCTCTTCGTCGTTAGGGCTGAGGGGGTCGGGGCGGGCGTGGACGACGCGGACGCGGGGGCGCTCGTCCACCGCCGCCAGGGCCATTGGCGCGGCGTAGGCGGGGGCCGGGGCGGACACCATGGCGTCGTCGCCGTGCGGCGGCACCGTCACGACGGCGGCCGGCACCGTGCCGTCGCCCGCGGGCGGCGGCGCGCCGTCGCCGCCTTCGGTACGGCGGGCGTGGCGGGCGCCCTCGTTGAAGTGGACCACCTGTTCCCACGTCCTGCTCACCTGATCGGCCAGGAGCACGAGGAGGTCGCCCGGCCCGGCGTGCGTGAGCGCGTGCGTGGTCGCCTCGATCTCGTTCGGCAGCACGACCACGTCCTCCGGGTTAACGCCCGACTCCACGAGGGCGTCGCGGAGCATGCGCGGGATCTCGTCCGGCCCGCGCCCGCGGGCGTGGTCGTCGCGGCGGCAGACGTAGTGGTCGAAGTGGCCCGCGACGACGTGGGCGATGGCGCGGATGTCCTCGTCGCGGCGGTCGCCGGGGGCCGAGACGACGAGGCAGCGGCGGCCCTCCACGTCGAGGCGATTCACGAGGTCCACCATCGCCTGCACGGCGGCGGGGTTGTGGGCGTAGTCGAGGATGACGCGGAAGGGGTGCTCGTCGAAGACGTTGAGGCGGCCGGGGGCCTCGTAGAAGCTCGTCGTGAAGGTGCGGAGGCCGTGGCGGATCGCCTCCAGCCCCACCTCCCGCTCCCCGCCGCGGAGCACGCCCTCCCCCATCGCGTACGTGAGCGCGGCGGCGAACATCGCGTTCTGGACGTTGTGCCACGCCTTCCCGTCGATGGTCGCCGGAATGAGGTGGGTCCAGATGAGCGGGATGTGGCGCCCGCCGTCGTAGATCGTGATCATGTCCCCCGCGAGCCCCCGCTCCAGCACGACGGCGCGCCCGCCGTCGCGGACGTGGCGGCGCACAGCGTCGTTGTTGGGGCGCATCGTGACGAGGCACACGTGCGTGGCCGACGTGTGCTTCGCCATGGCGAGCACGCGGGCGTCGTCGGCGTTGAGCACGGCGGTGTCGCGCGCGACCTCCACCGGGATCCGCTTGACGGCGGCGAGCTGGTCGAGGGTGTCGATGCCGCCGAGCCCGAGGTGGTCCTCGGTCACGTTCAGCACGGCGGCCACGTCGCACACCCGGAAGCCGAGCCCGGCGCGGACGAGCCCACCGCGGGCCACCTCCAGGATGGCCGCGTCGACCGTCGGGTCGCGGAGCACCATCCGCGCCCCCGACGGCCCCGTCATGTCGCCGCGGACGGTGAGCCGGCCGTCCACGAACACCCCGTCGGTGGAGGTCATACCCGGCGTGAACCCCACCATCTTGAGGATGTGGGCCACCATGCGGGTGGTGGTGGTCTTGCCGTTGGTGCCGGTGATGGCGGCGATGGGGATGCGCGACGGGGTGCCGCGCGGGAACAGCATGTCCATCACGGGCCCGGCCACGTCGCGCGGCTTCCCCTCCGAGGGGGCGACGTGCATGCGGAAGCCCGGGGCCGCGTTCACCTCGACGATGGCGCCGCCGACCTCGCGGTAGGAGCGCGTGATGTCGTCGGAGAGGAAGTCCACGCCGCCCACGTCAAGCCCGATCGCGCGCACGGCGCGCTCGGCCATCTCGCGGTTGTCGGGGTGGACCTGGTCGGTGAGGTCCACCGACGTGCCGCCCGTGGAGAGGTTGCCCGTGCTCCGGAGGAAGAACGCCTCGCCTTCGGGGATCACGGTTTCGCGCGTGTAGCCCGCGCGCTCCATGAGCCGCTCGGCCTGCACGTCGAAGAGGAGCTGCGTGAGAACCTTCTCGTGGCCGACGCCGCGGCGGGGGTCGCTGTTGGTGATGGCGACGAGTTCTTCCAGCGTGTGGACGCCGTCGCCGACGACGTGGCCCGGCACCCGCTTCGCCACGGCGATGAGGCGGCCGTTGACGACGAGCATGCGGTGATCGAACCCCTCGATGAACTGCTCCACGAGCACGCCGCGGCTCCGGCCCGCCTCGCGCGCCACGTCGAACCCGGCGCGGACCTGCTCCTCGTCCATCAGGCGGATTGAGACGCCGCGGCCGTGGTTGGCGTCGAGCGGCTTCACGACGACCGGGTAGCCCATCCGGCGCGCGGCGTCCACGGCGTCGTCGGGGCCGTAGACGAGGGCCTGGTCGGGGACGGGGAGGCCGAGCGCGCGGAGGAGCCCCTGCGTCTCCTCCTTGTCGGAGGCGATCTCGACGGCGATGTGGCGGGTCTCGGAGGTGACGGTGGCCTGGACGCGGCGCTGGTAGCGGCCGTGGCCGAGCTGGATGAGCGAGAACTTGTTGAGCCGGAGCCACGGGATGCCGCGGCGGTCGGCGGCGTCCACGAGCGACTGCGTGGAGGGCCCGAGGGCCGTCCGCTGCGCCAGCCGCAGGAAGGCGTCGCGCCGCTCGGGCCAGTCGAAGGGCTCGGCGTCCTCTTCAGGCGTGTCGCCCAGCGCGGCGAGGGCGTCCGCGGGGAGGAGCGACCGGATGAGGGCGAGGCCCAGTTCGCCCGCCTCCAGCCCCACGTCCTGGTCGCGGTACTGGTAGACCATGTGGTACTCGCCGCGGGCCTGCCGCGTCGAGCGGGTCTTGCCGAAGGTCACGTCGTGCCCGGCTATCCCCTGGATTTCGAGGGCGACGTGCTCCCAGACGTGGCCGAGCCACGTCCCCTCCTCCTCGGTCATGCGGCGGATGAGCCCGCCGGGCTCGCCGTAGGAGCACCCGTGCTCCTGGAGGCCGGGGAGCGCGGCGAGCAGCCCGTCGATGAACCCCTGCCCGAGCTTCCCCGTGGGCCAGTCCTCCATCGCACCGAGGCGGATGGTGTGACGGATGACGGGGAAGTGGGCGTAGAGGTTGGGGCCGACGTAGACGTTCGTGGCGACGATGCGCATACCGGAGACGGGCGGGCGGCAGAGAGAGGAGCGGCGTAAGGTGGGCACGGCCGCGCCGCCGTGCAACCGGGAACGACGCCCCGGGGTCCCGGATGGCGTTTCTGATTTCGCTCCCTTCACAAAAAGCCGCCCAGCCCCCGTTGGCTCGATCCCTTGCCATCGGGAACGAGTGGGTCCGCAGCCCACGTGCAGGGCGTTGTAACGTTGCGCTACAAGGACCACCGCTGAACGGCCACCCCGCTATACCGCCTCCCACATGAGCGCTTGGGCCTACATCCGTGGGTGGGTTGAACTGACCGAGGAGATGCTCCCGGTCGTCTACGAAACCCTGGAGGCATCCGTCGGGGATGCCGCGCGGTTCGGCGTCTCGGAGGAAGCGGCGGCGGAGTACAACGACGGGTGGGTGCTCCCTGATGAGCCGAAGGTGTGGGCGCACTACGCCTTCTACGGGCGCGACGTAGCCCGTCAGCACCTCCCCTTTGTGCGTCACCAGATGGAGTTGATCGCTCGGATCGCGACTACGCACGCGGGCGACGAGGAGCGACCACTCGGGGTGCTCCACATCGGCGCGGAGGACGTGGGCGATCTCGTGAGCGTTTGGGAGTTGAAAGAGGGGCGGCTCCGGGAGTACGAGTACCCCAAGCCCCCGGCGGTATAACTCGCGCTTGCAGCGGACACAGGGCTCGGGCGCTCTTGCCTCGTTCCGTCGGTCGCGCCCACTACTTCGTTCTTGCGCTTCGCCGCCCTGTGCCCCTGAAGCGCCACCCCGTTAGGCTGCTCACCAACGTTTCCCCATGCCCCCGGTCATAACCGCGCGCTACGTCTGGACCGCCGATGAGTTCATGCGCGGCGTGCGCTACCACCGTCGGCGCTGGGACGAGCGGGTGTGGCGCTACGGCGCGATGTTCGTCGCCGGCACGCTCCTCTTCACCCTCACGTCCGTGTTCGCGTTGGGGCTCGGCCGCGAGTTGGGGCCGTACCTCCCGATGGCCCTCATCCCGCTGACCGCGAGCCTGGGCGGCGTGCTCCTCCCGAACTGACTCACCCGGCGGAGCCTCGCCAGGAGCCCGGCGCAGGGGCGCCCGGCCCGCGTTGAGATCGGACCCGACACCCTCACGTCGGAGGTGGAGGGGGCGTCGTCGCGTTGGGCCTGGGGCGTCGTTCGGGAGGCCGTGCGGACGCCGGAGGGGCTGCTGGTATACCTCGCGAAGCGGTCGTTCGTCGGGGTCCCCGCCCACGCGTTCGCTTCGCCGGAGGAGGCGGAGGCGGCCTACCGCATCGCCGCGGAGCGCGCCCCGCGTTTCCGCCAAGCAGCCTAACCTGCCACGCTAGCCGACGAAACGCTGCTGGCGCCTTTCATCGCCCGAGCGTCGGCGCCTACGTTCCTCCGCCCATCGTCGGCGCCGCGTTTCGCGGCTAGCCGGCAATCTGTTATGCCGTGCACCCAACCCTGCCTCTTCAGCCTCCATTGCCAACCTGTTCTATGTTGAACCTATATCCTGGTAAGAGCTATGACGAAGCCGTAATAGCACTACGCAATGCCTTTGATCAAACATCAGATGTATATAGTCTCAGTTCGTTTTTCATTGAACTGATTAATGATGAATTTGCTAGCGAAGAAGATCTTCAAAAGATAATAAGGGCTACGGATGGTCATATTAAAAAGAACCTCAACGATGAGTGGCGTCGGATTTTCTGGTCCAATGTGGATGCAAAATCCGGCAAAGTAGGACTGGTAAACATGAATGGAAAAGTGGAAATAATAGCTTCTGTTTCAAGAAATGCAGAATTGGTATGTGAATTTATTCGTAGAATTGATTTTGATAACAAAACTGATAATAATTCAGAAGATATAGACCTGGGCATCAATGAAGATGATGAAGAAGACGAGTGGGCCGATGGCTATAATGATGATGAATGGAATAATGAGAACGATGAAATTGACGGAGGCGATTTTTAATATTTGATTGGCGGTCGGATTGGCTGGTTCTGCACAACCGAGAGTCTCGCCGTTGCAGCGGACGGCCCCCTGTGCGCTGGCGCGAGTCGTAGCGTTGCGCTACAAGGGCCGCCGCTGAACGGCCACCCCGTTATGCGGCTCCACGAACCGTCTAGTCTGTCATGGCGCGATACGACGCAATCGGAAAGGCGTACGCTCAGTACCGTGTCCCTGATGAGCGGATTGCCGCGCGCCTCTCGGACGCCCTCGGGGACGCCGAGACCGTGCTGAACGTCGGCGCCGGGACGGGGTCGTACGAACCCACGGACCGGCGCGTCGTCGCCGTCGAGCCCTCGGCGGTGATGATCGCGCAGCGTCCGCCGGGCGCCGCCCCCGTCATGCAGGCGAGCGCGGAGGCCCTCCCCTTCGCCGACGGCGCGTTCGACGCGGCGATGGCCGTGCTGACGATCCACCACTGGGCCGACTGGCGGCGCGGCGTGGCCGAGATGGCCCGCGTCGCGCGCACCGTCGTGATCCTCACGTGGGACCCGGCGCACGAGGGGTTCTGGCTGACGCGGGACTACTTCCCGGACTTCATCCCCCTCGACCGCGCCAGCTTCCCGCCTATCGACGCGCTCGTGTCGGCCCTGGGCGGCGCCGACACGCAGCCCGTGCCCGTCCCGGGCGACTGCACCGACGGGTTCCTGGGAGCCTACTGGCGCCGTCCCCACGCGTACCTCGACGCCGGGGCACGGGGGGCGATCTCCACGTTCGCGCCGATCAACGACGCCGATTCGCGGATCCGTCGGCTCGCGGGCGACCTCGATTCGGGGCGCTGGCACGACCGCTACGGGCACCTCCTGAGCGAGGACACGCTCGACGCGGGCTACCGGCTGGTGGTCCACCACAGGGAGCCGCATTACCCGCCGCTTCAGCGCACAAGCTGATCGGCTATTTGTTATACGTCCAGAGAGCCACCCTCGCCAGCCCCGCCCATGAGCCCCCCGAGTGACCCCGACGGCGCGGTCACCCCCGCCTTCCTCGACGCCTTCGCCGAGGCGTTCAACCGCCACGACGCCGACGCCCTCCTCGGCTTCATGACTGAGGACTGCGTGTTCGACGCCTCCGCCGGCCCCGACGTCTTCGGCACGCGGTACGTGGGGCAGGAGGCGGTGCGGGCCGGCTACGCCGAGGTGTGGGCGACGTACCCCGACGCGCACTGGGGCGGCGCCCGCCACCTCGTCTGTGGCGACCGGGGGGTGTCGGAGTGGACGTTCACGGGGACGCGGGCCGATGGGGCGCGGGTGGAGGTCCACGGGTGCGACCTCTTCACGTTCCGCGACGGGCGGATCGCCGTGAAGGACTCGTTCCGGAAAAACCGCCCACCGCATCCGGGCTCTTCGAGCCCCACCGCATGACCCTCTTCCGCCCTGTCGGGATCAAGGAGCTTGCGCTCATCGCGGAAGCCGGGCACCGGGCGTTCCCGCCACGGCTCCACTGGCAGCCCATCTTCTACCCCGTCCTCAACTTCGCGTACGCCGCCCAGATCGCGCGGGAGTGGAACACCGTCGACGAGAACTCGGGGTTCTGCGGGTTCGTCACGCGGTTCGACGTGGACGACGCGTTCGTCGGGCGGTACGACGTGCAGGTGGTCGGTCACGCCGCCGTCCACCAGGAGTTGTGGGTTCCGGCCGAGGAACTCGCCGAGTTCAACCGGCACCTCATCGGGCGAATCGAGGTAGTGGCGGCGTACTACGGGCCGCGGTTCGACGGCGAGATCGACCCCTCGCTCGCGCTCCCCTCTTCACTCCTCCCCCCCTCGGCCGTATAACCACCGCTTGCAGCGGACGCACCCTGCGGCCCCCCGCTGAAGCGCCATCCTGTTCTACGTCCTCCGACCTGCCTCCCCGATGCTCTACATGGTCGTCGAACGGTTCCACGACGGCGCCGCCCCAGAGATCTACCGCCGCTTCCGCGAGCAGGGGCGGCTGGCACCCCCGGGCCTCGATTACGTGGCGAGTTGGGTCGACCTCGACTTCCGGACGTGCTACCAGCTGATGCGGACCGATGACCCCGCGCTGTTCGAGCCGTGGACTGCGGCGTGGGGCGACCTGGCCGCGTTCGAGATCGTGCCGGTGCGGACGTCAGCCGAGGCGTCGGCGGCCATAGCCCCGGAACTGTGATGGCGGCGGGGGCCGGACGACCCGCCGCCTCAGCATTCGCACCCCGGTCAAGCGGCGCCTGCCCCCGGAAGCGAGCCGTACCGTTGCGCACCCCGACGCACGATCATGAAAACCGACCCGCTCGAAACTGACACGGTCGCCTCCCGACAGGACCTCGCCGCGTTCATCCTGAGGCTTCGCCGCGACCTCCTCCTCCACCCGGAGGAGTGGGAGAGCACCACGCTGGAGAGCTACCTCGAAGCCCTAGCGGCCCACCTCGACTGCGTGCACAACGTCTACGCCAACTTCGACATGGGCGTGGACGCCGACGTGGCAAGCTGGCGGGTGTTCGCCGACGTGCTGGTGGGGGCATCCGTTCAGGAATGACGGCGCTGCCGCCGTTGTAGTAGCCCTGCCCCCCCCGCCCTCGGGGTGTAACGTTAGGCCGCAGGGGGCGTACGGGTAGGCCCCTCTGTTAGCCCCTCTCCCCATGCGTCTCCCGGCCGTCCTCCTTGCTACCGTGGCGTTTCTCACGGTAGCCGCCGCCGGTCTCCGCGCGCAGCCACTGCCGCAGTCGGAGGCGGCGCTCGACAGCCTCATCGCACAGCGCATGGCCGACGTGGGCATCATGGGGGTCAGCGCCGCCGTCATCGTGGATCGCGAGGTCGTGTGGATGCGGGGGTACGGTTTCGCGGACTACGCGCGCACGCGGCCCTTCACCCCGCACATCGCCATGAACGTGGCCTCCATCGCCAAGCCCTTCACCGGCGTGGCGATGATGCGGGCCGTTCAGGAAGGGCGGCTCTCGCTCGACGCGGACGTCAACACGTACCTCCCCTTCCGGGTAGTCAACCCGCACCACCCCGACGAACCGATCACGCTCCGGCACCTCGCCACGCACACGTCGGGCATCACGGACCGGTGGGAGGTCTACCGCACCGCCTACCGCTTCAACGGCGCCCCTACGGTGCCGCTCGGCGATTTCCTCGCGGACTACTTCACGCCCGGCGGCGCGACCTACGCCCCCGACAACTTCCTGGACGCTCGGCCGGGCGCGCTCCGCGACTACTCCAACATCGGGGCGGCGCTCGCGGGCTTCATCGTCGAGCGCGCCTTCGGCGAACCGCTTGCCGTCTACACCCGCCGACACATCTTCGAGCCGCTGGGGATGACGAACACGGCGTGGAGCGCGTCCGACGTGGAGCCCGGGGCCCACTCCACCCTCTTCATCGCGCAGGACGGCGAGCCGATCCCCATCCAGCCGTTCGAGATGACCACGTACCCCGACGGCGGGGTCCACACCTCGGTAGCGGACCTCTCGCGGTTCTTCATCGCCCTGCTGGACGGGGGGGCGTACGAGGGTACGCGGATCCTGGACGCGGCGATGGCCGCCGAGATGACGCGCTTCCAGTTCACCGACGCGAACCGGCCCGAGAACTACCCGGCCGAGGACGGCAACTCGGGGCTCTTCTGGCGGACGAAGCTCAACGGCACGCGGGTCGGCCACGGGGGGAACGACCCGGGGGTGAGCACGGAGATGCTGGCGGACCTGGAGGGCGAGACCGGTGTCATCCTCTTCATGAACACGTCGGTCTCCGGCGCCGACCGGCGCGCCGCCAACGAGATCTTCGACGCGCTGTGGACGTATGCCGAGTCGTTGCAAGCGGGTGGGGAGTGATCTTCTGATCCGGCAACGTCGGGTGTCACGGAACGTAGCGCGCGAGCATGGAGAACCTGATAGCCGACGCTGATTACCTCCTCGAGAACCGGAAGCCGGAGGCGGCGCTGCGCTTCACGGCGCTGTCCGCGCTGTTCGACCCGGTCACGCTCCGGCAGTTCGACGCGTGCGGTCTGGCCCCGGGATGGCGCTGCTGGGAGGTGGGCGCGGGAGGATCCGCGCTCGTCCGCGCGATGGCGGAGCGTGTGGGACTGGCCGGGCACGTGCTGGCGACCGACATCAACGCCTCGTGGGCGCAGGAGGCGGCGGCCCCGAACGTGGAGGTCCGGACGCACGACGTGGCCCGCGACGCCCCGCCCGGCGAAGGATTCGACCTGGTGCACGCCCGGCTCGTGCTCGTCCACATCCCCGAGCGGGAGCGCGCCCTTCGGAACATGGCCGCCGCGCTCAGGCCCGGCGGCTGGCTGGTCGTCGAGGACGCCGACCCCGCGCTCCAGCCGCTGAGCTGCATCGACCCCTACGGGCCCGAGCAGGAGTTGGCCAACCGGATCAGGCAGGGGTTCAGGGCCCTGCTGGCGGGCCGGGGGGCGGATCTCTCTTTCGGCCGGAAGCTGCCACGGATGTTCCGGGAGGCCGGGATGGCCGACGTGGCGGCCGAGGCGTATTTCCCGATCGCCCTGCCGGAATGCGCACCGCTGGAACTGGCGACGATCGCGATGATCCGCGGCGACCTGCTGAGCAGCGGGATCGCGACGGATGAGGAGATCGAGCGGCACCTCGCGAACGTGCGCGCCGGTGTGCTGGACCTCTCCCAGCCGCCGATGATCTCCGTCCGTGGACGCAAGCCCTGATGAGTCCTGATTCTGAAGCGCCCCATCGTTCGCTATCCCACGTGCCATGCGGTCCTCGCCTCCCTCTGGCTCGCGGACGGTCGCAGGGGCGCACAGAGGCCCCGAGCGGCTGACGCGCCGCTGTAGCAGACGGCCCACCTGTTATCCCGACAATGGCGCTAGAACCTGATCGATCCCCGAGCGGAAGGACATCCGGCGTGGTGGTGACGGAGCGGCTACGCCTCGAACCGATCCGCGACGAACTCGCCGACGACCTGTGGAGGGTCCACCAGGACGACGCCGTCGCCTACTGGTACGCGGGCCCCTTCAGTCTCGAGGAGGCGGCAGAGCGCGCCCGGGACTGGGGACAAGCGTGGGCGTCGGGCGACGTGGCGAAGTGGCTCGCCTACGACCGAGCGACCGGAGAGCTGGTCGGCCGCGGCGGTTTATCGCGGCTGCCGGTGGGGTCAGCGGCCGAGCGAGCGATTCGCGGGCTCGTAGGCCCCCTCGCTCCGTGGGATGGCCTCGAACTCGGCTGGGCCCTGCGGTCGCCGTTCTGGGGCCGGGGGTTTGCCACCGAGATCGGCCGGGCCGGCCTCGACTTTGCCTTCGAGCGGCTCGCTGCACCCTCGGTGATCGCCTTCACCGAGCGCCATAACGTCCGGTCACGCGCGGTCATGGAGCGCCTGGGCATGCGGTTCGTCGGCGAGATCCGGACCGGTGGGCTCGTCGAAGGCTCGGCCGAGGTTCACGACGACGCGCCCTTCGCCGTCTACCTTGCTTTGCCCCCGTGAGGCTGCCCGTCCGTCGACCACGTCGGCATACTCATCGGGTTGCGTGCTCGCGGCTGAGCGCCCGGACCGTTGTGCGGCCGGCCCATCCGGGGTGACACGACAGGGGCACGGCCCATGCGGAAATTGGTCCTCCCCTCTTCCGTGCCCATGAAGACGCAGTACTACACGGCCACGAGTCTGGACGGCTTCATCGCCGACCCGGTGAACTCGCTCGACTGGCTGCTCCAGTTCCCCATGACCGAGGACTACCCCGCCTTCATCCGGGAGGTCGGCGCGCTCGCGATGGGCTCGACCACGTACGCGTGGATCCTGAACGACCTCGCCGGGTCGGGTGG
>Ga0193752_1000679_pt1 | contig 31214 bp, 32 predicted proteins | sample H1c1metaG_FD_144924 | JGI IMG/M metagenome (GOLD analysis project Ga0193752, IMG submission 144924) | Soil microbial communities from a riparian zone of the East river system, Colorado, United States - H1c1 | ecosystem: Environmental > Terrestrial > Soil > Riparian zone | place: USA: East River... | reverse complement strand
TTCGGTGGCTTACTCGTGCCGCTGATGGCTGCAGGGCGGTTCGCGCGTTGTGCGTTGCTCATCGGACGGATTGACGTGCAGTTGCGTTGTTGTGATCGATTGTCGATTCTTTTGCGATTGCGCTCGATCGCGCTTGACAAGTTTTTGATGGCCTCCCGCACGCTGCTGCAGCTCTCAGCAGCAGTGGTAGTTGCTTGGTCGAGTTGGCCGTGCTTGCCGCGCTCTTGGTTTTTTTGATCGCACAAACCAAACCGCGCGTTCTCGCGGCGTACGGCGCAACGTCGGAGCTCGAAAACACCCGTGTTATAGATGTTTTGTTGATTGGGAGGAGTCATGGAAGAACTCGAGATTGTTAAACGATTGACGGACAATGAGCTTGTTGTGCGCGTGCGCCACTGCGTTCGCGAAGACCGACGCGTGAGTGCTCAACTGCTCGCTCACTTGGGGGAGATCGAAGCGCGAGGACTGCATCGAGACCTCGGGTATGAATCAATGTTCGAGTACGCGGTTCGCGTGCTTCATATGTCGGACTCGGAAGCAGGGCTGCGACTCCACGCCGCACGCTTCGCTCGCAAGTTCCCCGCCTCACTTGAAATGCTGAGTCGCGGCGAGCTGCACCTGACCGCGATGAAGCTACTCGCTCCCGTGCTCACGCCGGAGAACGCCGAGATGTTGAATATGGCGTGTCTCAAAACTAAGCAGGAAATCCAGCTGCTGATCGCAAAACATTGTCCTCAGCCCGATGTACCCGATGCCGTGCGCCGGTTGCCCACTGCGCGTCTCGCGAATGCGACGCGCACCAGCGCTTTCACGGTACTCGCCGACAGCGAGAATGCCGCGGCGAGACTCCCCGACGACAGAACCACTGCGTTACGGCGTGACGCTTTCACGGTACTCCCCGACGGCGAGAATGCCGCGGCGCTTCTCCCAGCTCGGCTTCCGAATGACAGAACCGCTTCGGTAGGATCGACTCCCGCAACAAACGCAACACGCACGGGTGTCCAGACGCTGCTTACTCCAAGTGAGCTGAGTCAGCCCACGACCGTGACGCGGAGCCTCGCCCGAACGGAGTTCGATCGAGGCGCAGGAACGAACGAACGCCCGCGGCTCGCTTCGCCGGCACCACACTCTTCAAATCGCGACCCCGCGGTACCGATCAGCGAAGGTCGCTACAAGATTCGGTTCACCGCTGGCCAACGCGTGCGTGATTTGCTGCAGGAGGCCCAAGATCTGTTTCGCAATCAGCTGCCCAACGGCGACATCGAAGTGCTCTTCGAACGCGCGCTGGTGCTGCTCGTGTCCGAACGCAAGAAGCAACTCTACGCGCAAACCGATAAGCCGCGCCGTTCGTCGAACGCTACCGCGACTTCGAATCCGAATCCGAACTCGCGACATATCCCTAACACGATCAAGCGTCGCGTTTATGTACGCGACAAAGGCCAATGCCGTTTCTTGAGTCCAACCGGTGAACGGTGTTGCGCGCGAAGTCGTCTCGAGTTTCATCACATCCAAGCATTCGGCTTCGGCGGACCTCCGACCGAGAAGAACATCGTGCTGTTCTGTCGTGCTCACAATGCTCTGATGGCAGAACGAGACTTCAGTCGCGAACACATCCAACGCTGCATCCGCGCCACTCGAACGGCAAGGAGTCAGGCGTCCGCGACAACGCAACCCACGCAAGGGCGACCCACGCACGTGACTGTCTTGGAGAGCGACAATCTCGGCCCCGCGAGAGCCGGAGGCGAGCCGAAAGCAGCATCGGCCGAACTGCCTCTACTGAGTATGCCGCAGCACAAATCAACACGGTCTGGAATTTCCGAGCCGCGCGAACGCAACGTTGGACTCAACCAACCTCGCGCAAGAAAACCCGAGTCTCACCATGGACTGGATGAATGACCCAGCGGCTCCGCATCGCGCGAAGCTTGACACGCTACGAGCACGGCCATGAGGCAGCGCACCGATGCACGGAGGCGCCGCGACACACTCGAAGATGCCCGTGTCCGCATCAGAGTGGAGGCCGACGTAGTCAGGATTTGCGGAGTACGCACCACAACAGCCGCGGGGAAATGCGATGCAATCAGAATCGCCAACACACTTCGAGATGTCGGCACTTCGGAGATCCACGACTTCACAACGCCGCCGAACGAGATCAGGACCGCGAGCGCAAATGTGCCGCGCTGTGCCACTCGAACCATCGAACCAATCACTCCACACACTAGGAGCAGTTTCTATGCCGCCGACGGCGACAGACTTCAAGCCCACGAGGTGACGTCACACGCTTCCAGCAGAGTTCCCCGCCACACTCTCCCGACCCTCGCGACGCACATCACTCGGTGGCACTCCACTCCAACGCTTGAAGGCTCGACTGAACGCCGCCTCGGAGTCGTACCCCAGCCTCGCCGCAGTCTCAGAAACCGTGAGTTGATCGTCATGCAACCACGCTCGCGCGATGTTCATGCGCCACTGGGTCAAGTAACGCGCCGGCGGCATTCCTATCACCGTCGCAAACCGCTCCGAAAACACGGACCGCGAAATCTTCGCGACCTGCGCCAACGACTCGACCGACCAGCGCTCACCAGGGCGCTGATGCATCGCCGCCAACGCCCTACCGATGTACGGATCCCGAATCGCCGCGAGCCACCCGTGCGTGTCCTCACTCCGCGACTCCACCCAAGCTCGAATGACGCGCGTAATCACGACGTCGGCCAACCGCGTCATCACCGTCGCCGCACCGACACGCCGCGCCAACACTTCGTCCGCCATCGCGTCCAACAATACCGGCAACACCGGATCCTCACGCGCACCCGATCGCACGAGCAACATCGGCGGCATCAAACGCAAGAGCGGCTCCACCGCCGGCTGATCGAAACCGACGCTGCAGCACACGAGGAGCGCCTTCGCACCAGCACCACCGGTCCGCATCTGGTACGTGCGGTCCCCAATCTCTTCGAGCGGCATGCGTTCGATCGACTTCACCCGACCATTCGCCTTATGCGCTAACGCGTGATGGCTGCCCTGCGGCATGAGCACGACGTCACCCGCATTCAGCTCGACCCAACCGCGCTTCGGTGTGCGCAACCAACACTGGCCCGACACGACGAAGTGAAAGCGCGCTTGAACCTGCGGCGGGAAGTCGATGCCCCACGGGCTCGAAAGCTCGCAACGGCCATACGAACCGTCCGACAGACGCAAGTCCGCTAGCAACTCACTGAGCGCATCGCGAGGCGGGGCCGGCAGCTCACCGACCCGCTCAGGGACTGGTGACGCGGACGAACGGTCAAGCATACGTCATAAACTAGCATGAAAAGTCCGCCGCGAACGGTTTTGCCCCACTCTCGCCGGACGAATAGTCACGCTTTGCAGCAGAACTAGCATGGGCACGCCGGCCGACCAGGACCAGAGTGTCTTCCGAAGGAGAGACAACACCATGCGCGCCATCGTCTACGACCCATCCGCTCACCGAGGCCTGCGCTTCGCGGAGGTCGAATCGCCCACGCCTGCAGCAAATCAAGCACTCGTCGAAGCTCGCGCAATCTCGCTGAACTTCGGAGAGCTCTCGTTCATCTCGGAGATGCGCAAACCCGGCGAAGTGCCAGGCTGGGATGCCGCGGGTGTCGTCGTGCGCGCAGCCGCCGACGGGTCCGGCCCGCCTGTGGGAACACGCGTCACGACATTCGGTCGCAATGCGTGGGCCGAGTTGCGCGCCGTCGACACGAGCGATCTCGCTCGCGTACCGGACTCAGTCGATCTCGGTGACGCGAGCGCCCTACCCGTTGCGGGCGTGACGGCGTTGCGTGCACTGCGCGCGCTCGGATCGGTGAAGGGCCGCCGTGTGATCGTGACCGGTGCGTCCGGTGGCGTGGGGCGATTCGCGGTGCAGCTCGCACATCAGGCAGGCGCGCACGTGATCGCCGCTGTGGGCAGCAGCGCACGCGGCGAAGGTCTCCGCGAGCTCGGCGCAGACGAAGTCGTGGTCGGACTGGATTCGATCACTGCCCCGGTCTTCGGCGTGCTCGACAACGTCGGTGGGTCGCTGCTCGCGAAAGCGTTCAGTCTCGTCGAGCGCGGTGGGTCGCTGCAAAGCATTGGAGCAGCTTCCAAAGAACCGACAACCATCGACTTCGAGGCAGAGCGCCGGCGCGCTAGCGGGCGGACCATCGGCGTGTTCGTCGTCATGAGCAGCGCGTTCGGAGCGGATCTCGCGGAGCTCGTCGAGCTCCTCGAAAAGAAGCGGCTCGACCCGCAGGTGGGGTGGCGCGGCGATTGGAAGCGCATCGCGGAAGCTGCCGATGCGCTGCTCGAACGGCGCGTTGCCGGCAAAGCTGTCTTGGAAGTTGGCGCCGGTGCGCGGGAGACCGCTGAATCATGAACTCACTAGCAAACAAAATCGTCGCGATCGTCGGCGCAAGCTCCGGCATCGGCCTCGCCACCGCACGACTCGCCGCGGGCCGCGGCGCACAGGTAGTCATGCTGAGCCGCTCGCAGGCCAAGCTCGACACTGCAGCCGAGAGCGTCAACGGCAGCAACACCCGCGCGCTCGCGATGGACATGCTCGACGCCAGCGCAGTCGACAAAGTCATCGGCTCGATCCCAACCCTCGATCACCTCGTCCTCACCGCCGTAGCCGACGAGCTCGCGAGCCGCGCACCGATCGCTCAACTGACAAACGAACAGTTCGAACGCAGCGTCGACAAACTTCGCGGGTTCGTAAACGTCATCCGCGCCGCCGCACCACGCCTCGGCAAATCCGGCTCGATCACGCTCATGACCGGCGCATCCGCGATCAAGCCACCGCGCGAAGGCTTCACCGTCCTCGCCGCCGCCAGCGGCTCCATCCTGAGCTTCGGCAAAGCGCTCGCACTCGAGCTCGCACCGATTCGCGTCAACGTCGTGATGGCCGGTGTCGTCGACACCGCGATCCACGCCGACAACCGCGACGAGATCAAAACCTGGGCCGAACAAAGCCTTCTCGTGCAGCGCTTCGGCCAACCCGAAGACATCGCAAGCGCCATCGAGCTGTCGATGACCAATCCCTATCTGACCGCATCCACGCTGACTATCGACGGCGGCTTCGTCGCACTGTGAAGAACTGACATGACAACGCAACAAGACACACTCAAACCACTCGCCGGCCGGCGCGTCGTCGTCATCGGCGGCACGAGCGGCATGGGCCTCGCAGCAGCCAAAGCCGCACACGACGCCGGCGCACACGTGATCGCAGCGGGCCGTCGCGCGATCACTGACCGCAAACCGCCGGCGGCGAACGATCCGAGCTTCGTTCAAGAGACCGTCGACATCACCGACGAAGCTTCGGTGAAAACATTCTTCGAACGCGTCGGCACACTCGATCACTTGCTCATCACATCCACCCCACCCTCGAAAGGTCCCGGCAAGTTCCTCGAGCAAGACGTCAACGACGCGCAACAGTTCATGCTCGGCAAGTTCTTCGGCAATTGGGTGCCGCACGCTGGGCCGCACCGCGCATCTCCGCCGGCGGCTCGATCACGTTCGTCACCGGCGGCGCAGTCGATCGACCTCGCCCAGGCATCACGATGATCTCCGCAACGTTCGCGGCGCTCGAGACGCTCGCACGCGGCCTCGCAATCGAGCTCGGCCCGCTGCGCGTGAACACGATCCGGCCCGGCTACACCGACAGCGACATGTGGAACTTCTTGGACGCGCCGGCGCGCGACGAGCTCCGTCGCAAAGTGTCCGCCGCGATGCCGGTCCGCCGCATGGGCTCAGTGGAAGACATCGCTCACGCGGCACTCTTCTTGATGACCAACCCACAAGTCACAGGCACGGTGCTCGAGGTCACGGGCGGCGAAACGTTGGTCGACTTCGTGTGACGCAACCCGAGCGACGAAACCGGCTAACCCTCGCCCGGCGCCGACCGCGGATTCGTCACGATGCGCGCCGTCGCCGATGCAGTCGCAATCAACTGCCCTGCCTCGTCGTGGAGCTCCCCCGCGAGGAACGCGATCGACTTCGTACGCGCCACCACCCGCCCGCTGCCGATCAACGGCCCGATCATCGCCGGGTGCACGTAGTTCACCTTGAGCTCGATCGTGGGCGCAAACTGGCCCGGCGGGAGGGTGGCCACCAGCGCCGGGCCGAGTGTTTCGTCCAGCATCGCGGCGAGAAACCCGCCCTGCACGTTCCCGATCGGATTCGCGAATTCCGGCTTCGCCTGAAACCGCACCTGGATCGTCGCCCGCTCCGGGTCGATCGACACCAGCTCGAAGCCGAGCAACGCCGCCGCTGGCGGCGCCGGCCTGCGACCTTCCATGACGTCCCAGAAGTACCCAGTCCGCTCGATCTGCGCCATGACTCGCCCTCCTCGCGGAGGCTAGCAGAGGCGAGCTTCCGCGCAGCCGAAGTGTTAAGCTCGCGAGCGGCGCCGCCAACCGGCCAGTGCGCAAAAACATGGACGAAACGCGCTTCAAATTCGTGTACCGATTGCTGCTGCCGGCAATTGCGGTCGCGACTTGCGTGCTCGGTTACTACACGTATCTGACCGCGATGCAGTTCGAGCGACTCGGCGAGAAGTCGCTCGCTGAGTCGAGCCTGTGGCTCGTTCAGGATCGAGTCAATCGGCTCGAGCAGACGATCATCACGGCCGACAACAACGTGTTCGGCGCACTGAACCTCGACGAACCCGAAACCGCGCTCGCGGATTGGAAGGCGCGCGCGGAAGAGATCGCGCCGAGTGTGCGCGCGCTGATCATTCTCGACGTGCAGCGCCGCGTGGTCGACGCACAAGCGCGCGCGACCGATCGCGATCAACAACAGTTCATGCGCCTGTTCCTGAAGACGATCGTCCCAGACTTGAAGCTCGAGTCACTGCCGACGAACGTGCTCAATCACTTGCACAAGAACTACGACGGCCGCAGCTTTCTGATCTCGTACAAAGCGGTGCGTCATCACGGCCGCCGCTTCTACATCGCAGCGCACCACGACACCGGTTACTTGATCCGCACCGTGTTCCCCGAGCTCTTCCGCAGCGAGTCGGGCAAGGAGTGGCACAACGTCGTCGACGAGGACAATCGCCGCATCTTCGGCCCGAACCTCGCGAGCGCAGGCGACTACGTCGTCGGCTTGCGCTTCCCGACCACGCTCTACGCCTGGCGCTTGCAGGTCGCTCCGAAGACCGCACCGCTCTTGAAAGAGAAAGGCCGCACGAGTCGCTTCAACCAAGCCGCGTTGATCGGCCTGTCGCTGGCGGTGATCCTGATCGCGGTCGCGTTCATTCTCTACGCCGCGGACAAAGAGCGCCGGCTCGCAAACTTGAAGAGCGAGTTCATCGCGAACGTGTCGCACGAGCTCAAGACGCCGCTCTCGGTCATCCGCATGTTCGGTGAGATGCTCCTCACCAAACGCGTCCGCGACGCCGAAAAGCAAGAGCAGTACCTCGGCATCATCTGTAGCGAGAGCGAGCGGCTCACGAGTTTGATCGAAAACGTGCTCGACTTCGCCGCGCTCGAGCGCGGCAAGAGCAAATACGACATGCAACCCGCCGTGATCGCTGAAGTCGTCGCTCGGGCGATCGACATGTTCCGCTATCGCTTCGAGCGCGAGGGCGCCGAGGTGCGCATGAACCAGCCAGGCGACCCCGGCCACGCGCGCGTCGACGAGCAGGCGATCGTGCTCGCCGTCATGAACTTACTAGACAACGCCGTGAAGTACGCCGGTGGCGCTCCGGTCGACGTGACGATCGAGAACGCCGGGGCCGAGGTGGCGATCCGCGTACGCGATCGCGGACCCGGCATCCCAGCTCAGGACCTCAAGCGCGTGTTCGAGCGCTTCTATCGCAGCCCCGTTTCGGGCAAGACCCGCGGCTCCGGCATCGGTCTGGCCCTCGTGAAGCACATCGCGGAGGCACACGGCGGTCACGCGTTCGCGGAGAACGCGGAAGGCGGCGGTGCGGTGGTGACTCTGAGCCTACCTCGGCGCGATCCTGTGGAGCGCCCTGAGCGCCTCCGCGACTCGGATGCGTCAATTGACAGGCCAGAACCCACTGATATCGTGGCCCGGCATGGTTAGCACTTCGGGGCGCACGATCCTGCTAGTTGAGGACGATCCCGCGCTCGCGCTCGGACTTCGAGATACCCTGGAGTTCGAAGGGTTCCGAGTCATCCATGCTGACAAGGGCGAGCAAGGCCTCACGCTCGCGACCCAGAATCGACCCGATTGCATCATTCTCGACCTCATGTTGCCCGATATGAATGGCTACCAGATCTGCGAGCGCGTGCGACGCATGGATGCGGCTGTGCCGATCATCATGCTGACGGCTCGAGGCCAGGAGGCCGACAAGATCCGGGGGCTGGACGCCGGCGCCGACGACTACGTGACAAAGCCGTTCTCGGTCGGCGAATTGATCGCACGCATCCGCGCATTGTTTCGGCGCGGGGCACACAGCACTACTCAGCCGAGCGCGCGCTTCAACGTAGGCGACGCGGTGGTCGACACCGGCGCGCACACGCTGACGCGCTCGAACGAGACGACCGCGATCACGTTCTACGAGGTCGAGCTCTTGAAACTGCTCCACGACCGCGTCGGTCAGCCGGTCTCGCGCGACGAGATCCTCGACAAGGTCTGGGGCACCAAGTCCAACCCCACCAATCGCACTGTCGACAACTTCGTCGTCAAGCTGCGCAAGAAGCTGGAACCCAACCTGGACAAGCCGAAGCACATCCTCACGGTGTATGGCTTCGGCTACAAGTTAGTTCCCTGACTCATCATGCAAGCCAAGCGCATTCAAGGAGCCGCGCTGATCGGACGTCGGATTGGGATTGCGTTGTTCTGGTGCCTGGCAGTGTTCGTCGTCTTTGCGTCGTTTCGCTCGGTGTTGTCGCAGCTGTATGGGTGGCCCGCACCGAGCGGTCTCGCGTTCAACGAAGCGCGCTGTGCGAACGAGATCGCCGCGCTCGAGAAGTCGCTCCTGGACCGCGCCTCCGAAGAGCTGCGTGCCCCGCGCGATCCGCAGAGATTGGGACGATGGTTATCGGTTTGGGACCGGCGGTTCAATGGACTGCACGGTCAATGTGGCTCGCTCGAAGACGCGCGAGCCAGTTTGGAATCATTGCGGAGGGACGTGGAGCAGATGCTGCACACGCATATCCGCGAACACCTTCAGTTGATCGAGCGAATCGACCGCGCCCTGGAGCGCTTTTCCGCTCGATCCCAACGTTAAGAGACGTGAAATGACCCTGGTTGAACGTTCTTCTGATCCCCCACAAATCGCAAGCGGGTTTGCCGCACTGCGGTTGGGCGAGGCGGTGCAACGCGCGCTCGACGAGATCGGTTACAGCGAACCTACTCCGGTTCAAGCTGCGACCTATCCGCTCGCCGTCGCTGGCCGTGACATCATCGTGCAAGCGCGAACCGGTACCGGCAAGACAGCCGCGTTCGGCATACCGCTCGTCGATAAACTGGTGACGAGCGAACGCCATGTGCAAGCACTCGTGCTCGCACCGACGCGCGAGCTGGCGCTCCAGAGTCAGCGAGAGATCTCGCGGCTCGGACAGCACAAACGCGTGCACGTCGTCGCGATCTACGGCGGCGCTCCGATGGGCAAGCAGGTCGAAGAGCTGCAGAGCGGCGCGCAGATCGTCTCCGGCACGCCGGGCCGGGTGCTCGACCACTTGCGTCGCGGCACGTTCGACCCTTCGCACTTGCGAGTGCTCGTGCTCGACGAGATGGACGAGATGCTCTCGATGGGTTTCGCGAAGGAGCTGAGCGCGATCCTCGAGTTCATTCCGGACCGGACGAAGCGTCAGACGATGTGCTTCTCGGCGACGGTCGACGGTGAGGTGCGCCGGCATGCCGAGCGCCACATGAACGAACCGGAGATGGTGGCGCTCTCGAGCGACGCCGTCGGCGTCGAGCAGATCACACATTTCTCCTACATGGTTCCGGGCAGCGATCGGCCGAGCGATCTCGTGCGGATTCTGGAAGTCGAGGATCCCGAGAGCGCGATCATCTTCTGCAACATGCGCAGCGAGACTGAGCGTGTCGCCGGAGCGCTCAGGGCCGCGGGATTCAACGCGGATTGGCTGAACGGTGATCTGCCGCAGAAGGATCGCGAGCGGATCATGGACGACACGCGCAAAGGCAAGTTGCGCTACTTGGTCGCGACAGATGTCGCTGCGCGCGGCATCGACATCTCGCATCTGACGCACGTCATCAACTACACGTTTCCGGAATCGGCTGCAGTGTACGTGCACCGCACCGGGCGAACCGGGCGCGCGGGGCGCACGGGCTGCGCGGTTTCGCTCGTCAGTCCGGACGAGCTCGGGCGTCTGTATTACTTGCGGCTCGAGTACAAGATCTCGCCGATCGAGCGGTCATTGCCGACGCGCGGCGAGCTCAACACGCGCGCTGAAGCCGATCGGATTGTGCTGCTCGAAAATGCGTTTTCAGTGCCGCCGACTATCGGCGATCTCGCGATCGCGCGGCGGTTGCTGACACATCCCGATGTCGAGCGGATTCTCGGTGGGTTGCTTCACACTTTCTTGGGGACGCACGACGAGGTCGACGAAGAGGCCGCGGCCGTGCGCCGCACGCGCAAGCCGACGCCAGTGGAGCGCGAGCCTGAGCGTGCACAAGAAGCGGCTCGCGGACGTGACGACTCGGCTGAAGGGCCTGGCCGGCGACGGCGGCGTCGCGGGCGCGGTGAGCTCGGTGGCGATGAGCGCGGCGTCGAAGAAGGCGTCGGAGGCGGAGCTCGCGAAGACGTCGTAGCAGCTGAAGGCGGCGAAGCGGCGCAAGCTGGTGCTGAAGACCGTGCGAGGCCGCGCGTGGATCGCGAGCGGGATCGCGGTGATCGGCCTCGGCGTGACCGTGGCGATAGACGCGGGCCGCGCGAGGGTTTGCCCCCGCGTGAAGGTTTGCCCCCGCGTGAAGGTTTGCCCCCGCGCGAGGGCGGTCCTGCGCGCGAGGGCGGTCCTGCGCGCGAAGCTAGTGTTTCCTCACGCGAACGTGAGGGTGGCGGGCGAGAAGGCGGCGGTGGTGCTCCGCGCAACCGCGAGGTCTCCTCGCGCGAAGGCGGTGGTGCTCCGCGCAATCGCGACTTCTCCTCACGCGACCGCGGTCCACGCGAAGGCGGCAGCGGGCGAGAAGGCAACGCTGGGCGCGAGCGCGACTTCTCCTCACGCGAAGACGGTGCACTGCCGCGCGAACACGAGGGTGATCGCCAAGGCGCCGCGGGCGTCACGCAAGACGAGCTCCCATTCGACAGCGACACTGGAGCAGGGCGCGCGCCAGGACCGTGGTCGCGTGAAGGCGACTACGCTACGACCGGTCGCGAAGGCAGTTCACGCGAACGTGATCCGTCCGCGCGCGACGGCGATATCAGCTCCGCACGATCGCACGGCCCAGAAGGCGGCGGCGCGGGTTCCGCCCCGCGTTCGCGCGAACGTGACAGCCAGCAGCCGCGGCGCGACCGCGGTCCGCGTGATGCGCAACAAGGTTCCGGGCAGCGTTCACGCGGTGAGATCTCGCGGCGCGATCGCGGCGAAGGTGGCGCTCGCGACCGCAACCCGAACCCAGGCGCATCGAGCCAGCTCGGTGCGAGTTCGGCCGGGCCCGACGAGCGCGATGGCGTTCTATTCGACAGTTTCTCGCAGCCATCGGCGGCAGGCTCCGCTGGCGCACGTGGTGCACGTGGCGCCGACGCCGATGCACCATTCCCCGATCCGCCGACGTCCCGCGATCTCTCGCCGCCGCCGGGCACCGAAGACTCGATCGCCGGCGTCTGGGACGACGCGCAGCCGGAAGGTTCGCCCGAGAACCTTTCAGGGTTGCTCTACCTGAATCTCGGCCGCCGCGACGGCGTCCGCATCAACGAAGTTGCGCGCTTGCTCCGCGATCAGTGCTCGCTCACGCGCACCGAAGTGGGCCGGATCCGCGTTCGCGATCGGTACACGTACGTCGATGTGCCGCAAGAGCGCCTGGACTCGATCATCGAAAGCCTGACCGGCCACACGTTTCACGACAAGCGTCTGTCGCCCGAGCGCGCGCGAGTCGTCAAAGCCTGAGCGCCTCGTTACACTGGGCTGCAGCATGCTTCGTCACGCTGCAGTCTGTTCGATCGCATTGGTCCTGCCGCTGATGGCGGCATGCGACAAACGCGAGCCAGTCGCGAATACACCGGTACGGCAGCGCGGGTTCGGTCCGGACATTCCGCCGGCCGACGAGTCGCCGTCGAAATTGCCGACGCGACTCGAACCAACGCTCGCTCAGATCACTGCGACCGATCCGCCGCCCGAGACCACGACGGCGGAACAGGCCGCTCCCGACGAGCCGGAACATCCACCTCGCAATCTGCAGAACGAGCTCGAAACGATGATGGGCAGTCCGGTGAGTTGTTTGAAGGAACGGCCCGCGAGCGCAGCGAGCCAAGTAATCATTTCGCTCACCGCAAACGTGATGCCGAGTGGCGCGGTCAGTCGCGGCGAGGTCTCGGCGCCCGCTTTGTCGCCGGACGAAGTCGCCTGCGTGCGCTCGCGGCTCGAGACGCTGCGGTTCGCGCAACCCATCGAAAACGCTCCACTCTCGGTGAGCGGCTCGGTGACGTTGACCCCGCGAGTTGCCGCTCCCGCGCCGCCACCAGCCGCGGACGGCGGCAGTCTGCAACCCTGAGTATGCGGACTAGATCAGACGTGCGGCAGTGTGCCCTTGCAGCCGACAGCGGCGGGAGCAAACGCCGCTTGAATCGCGAGTTAGCGCTCCGCTAACCTGCTGCGTGGATGTCCGCAAACGCCACGGTCGAATCGCAGTCGACGAATGTCGATATCGGGCCCGGGGTGCTCGTCGGAGGCCGCTTCCTAGTCGAAGCGGCCGGGGCGAGCACCGCACTCGGGCAGACGTTCCTCGCGCGTGACCAGAAAACCAAGAAGCCGATCGCAGTCTACGTCGCATCGGACGCGCTCGCAGGCGATCGCAACGCCGTCGAGATCTTTCGCAATGAAGCACGCAGCGCGGCGAAGCTCCGACATCGAAACCTCGTCGGCATCTACGGCGTCGGCGCGCATGGCGGCCGACAACAGTTCATCGCTCAGGAGTGGTTGCCGGGGCAAAACGCCGCAGACCTGATCGGGGAGCACAAGCGGGACGGCAAGCCGCTGTCTGTGCGCGGCGTCTACAACCTAGTCGCGCACGTGTGTAAGGCGCTGACTGCGATTCACGAAGTCTCGATCCACGGCGCGCTGCGCCCGCAAGTCGTTTGGATCAGCAAGAGCGGCCGCGTGAAGGTCGGCGAGCTCGGCGTCGCAGCCACACTCGCGAAGACCCGCCGCTACGAGCTGCTGAGCGCAGAAGAGCAAGCCTTTCTCGCACCCGAAGCGCGAACGGGCGGGAACACCGACGCGCGTGCCGACGTGTTCGGAGCGGGTGCACTGCTGTACGCGTTGTTGACCGCGCGCTCGCCACTCGAGACTTTCGTGCCGCCGTCGCAAGCGCGTTCCGACGCGACGCCCGAGCTCGATGCGATCTTGATGCGCTGTCTCGCCACCGATCCTGCGTTGCGGTTTGCGAAGCCCGACGAGCTGATGGCGGCACTTTTACCCCTGTGCGCGGATGCGCCCGAGCCGGAGATGCCCGACTTCGACATGGAGATCGAAGTCGATGTCGACGTCGCACATTCGCTGATGCCGCGTCCGGGCCCACGGATGTCCGCGCCGCCCGCGTCGATGCCTCCGATCGAGATTTCAATTGGTCCGACCGTGCCGCCGCCACCGAGTAACGACGTCACTGCGGTAGCAGTCCGCAGTCCCGCGCCGCCTGTTCCGCCCGTTCCGAGTGCGGCGCGGACAGCCGACCGGCCGTCACCGCACCCACAACCTCGGCCTGCATCGCCGATCGCGCCGCCAATGGCTGCAGGACCGCTCGCGGCGCCGCAGCCAGCTCCAGTTGCCCAAGCTGCCGGTGCAGCGACGGGCGGCGACGACCTCGCGGCCCTGACTGCGCGACTCACCCAAAACGACGCGCCGCGCTGGATGGCCGTCAAAGACGGAATGGATCACGGGCCTTTCACGGCGCGAGAGCTGATCAAGCTGATCGTGGACGGCGAGATCTTAGAGCAGCACCTGGTGTTCACGTTGTCGTCGGCGGAGCGAAAACCGCTCGTCGCCTACCCCGAGTTCAGCGACTTCATTCACCAGTACAAGATCCGCAAGGACGAGAAGGACTACGGCGAGGCGCTCGCGCGTTCGACGAAGAACGAAAAGCGTTCGACCGCCGCAAAGGCGCTGATCCTCACCGCGTCGATTGGCGCAGTGTTGGTGGTCGGGCTCGGCTACATGATGAGTCGTCGCGCTGCGGAGAAGGCCGAGCACCAAGCGGAGGTCGACCTGGCCACGCTGTACGATAATGGACAGGTGAAGATCTCCGGAACGGCCGGCATTCTCACGCATACGCCGCGCGCGCCAGGTGCGCGCCGCACCGGTGGGGGCCCGAGTCCGGGCGGTGGCACGGGCTTCACGTCGTACGAAGACGCGATGAATACGGCGATGGAAATCGGCGACGCGCGTCAGGGCGGCGGCGAGCGGCAATTGACGAGCGGCGATGTCGCGGGTGTCATGAATCGGAGCCTGAATCGGATGTTTGGATGCGTGGGCGACGAGCTACGCCACGGCGGAAAGCTCGGGCGCGTGACGATCGACTTGGCCATTTTGGGTAGTGGCAAAGTGATGGGCGCGAGCGTCAACACGGGAACTCCGGGTTTCCAGAAGTGCATCGCTACAAAGGTTCGCGAGTTGCAGTTCCCGAATTTTCCAGCGCCGCGGATGGGTGCTCGCTACAGCTTCGCGGTGGATTGACGCGCGTCTAGCGCGGCTGCAGGAATAAAAGCCGCGCGAGCTGGATTGCGTTAGGCAGACTCGAATTGCCAGCGACCGCGGCGACGTCGGGTGCTATGACCCTGCCGCGGGGGCTGGATGAGTATGAAACGCAGTGAGCGCAGGATGTCGATGCACGAGGTTGTGGCGGAGGCGTGACGCGCCGAGCGTAAAGCTCGCAGCCCGTGGCCGGAGCATTCATGACCGCTGACCTGTTCGTCGAGCTTGGAATCATCTTGGCGCTCGTCCTCGCAAACGCGCTCTTTGCGGGCGCGGAGATCGCGTTGGTAACGGTGCGCACGGGTCGGCTCGAGGAGCTCGCGGACCAAGGCGTGGGTGGAGCGCGTGCAGCACTGAAATTGAAGCACCAACCGGAGCGGCTGCTCGCGACGATTCAAGTCGGCATCACGGTGATCGGAGCGACGGCAGCAGCTGTCGGCGGCGCAAGTGTGGCCGAACGGTTGGCGCCGCTCATCGCGCGCGTGGACTGGTTGCGCGAGCAAGCGGACGAGATCGCACTCGGGATCGTGATCGCACTCGTATCGTACTTGTCGATCGTGCTCGGTGAGCTCGTGCCGAAATCGATCGCGCTGCGTTCAGCCGAACCGTTTGCGTTGCTGGTTGCGCGGCCGTTGCTCGCGCTTTCGTCGCTAGTGCGACCGATCGTGACGTTTCTCACGATGAGCTCGAACGTGGTGTTGAAGCCGTTCGGAGATCGCACGACGTTCGCGGAGACGCGGTACTCGGCGGAAGAGATTCAACAGCTGGTCGAAGACGCGAAGAAGTCAGGCAGCTTGCATCCGGATGCTGCGGACATCGCCTCGCGCGCGCTCGTGTTTCCGGACCTGACTGCTTCGGAGGTGATGGTGCCGCGGCACCAGCTGGTAATGTTGCCGCTGGCGGCACCGATGGCGGAGATTCATCGCATCATCATCGCGCGGCCGCACACGCGGTTGCCGGTCTACGACGAGAGTCCAGACGACGTCGTCGGGTACGTGAACATCAAAGATTTGGCGACGCGTTCGTGGGAGCGTGGCGACATTTCGCTGCAAGAGGTCATGCGGCCGCCGCACTTCGTGCCGACTTCGAAGTTGGCCGGAGATCTGTTGTCCGAGATGCGGAGGTTGCACGTGCCGATCTCGATCGTGATCGAGGAGCAAGGTGGGCTTGCGGGTTTGATCACGATCGAGGACTTGCTCGAGGAGTTGGTCGGTACGATCGAGACGGAACACGCGAAGGAAGCACCTCCATACGTGCGCGAGCGCGAGGGTAGTTGGGTCGTGTCGGGAAGTTTGCCGATTCGCGAGTTGAACCGAGAGTTGAATCTGGATCTGCCTGAAGAGGGCGACTGGAACACGCTCGCGGGGTTGTTCATTCATCAGGCCGGGCGTATCCCGAAGGCGGGTGAGCAGGAGCGGCTGCCGGATGGGACGGTGCTCGAGGTGCTGGAGGCGTCTCCGAGGCGGATTCGGACGCTCAGGGTGAAGGCGCCGGAGGGTCACGCGGAGTTGCAGGCTTCGGCGAGTTGATGCCCGAGTCGATTGTGGGCTCGATGCGAGACCGTGGTTCGTGCGCGTGAGGCCTTGGTTGTAGCCTCCGGTGCGTGCTAGCTCGGCTCGGTGGGGCGGACTTCAAACCTTTCGTACAGCCTAATCGCGGTTGTGTCCTGCATCGCTAGCGCCGGCTGCGACGTGACACTGCTGCGTGGCCTGTCGCGCGAACAAGCCAACGAAGCCCTCATCACGCTCGATCGCATCGGCGTCGTCGGCCATGTCACCGAAGACGATCGCGCCGGCTCACACCTCCGCATCGACGTCGACGACAACTCAGTCGCCGCAGGCGTCGCAGCACTCACCGCCAGTCGCAACCGTGGGCTTTGCCCCGCCGAAAAAGAAACCGCGTCGGCTAGCAGCTGGATCGAAACGCCGGGCGAAGAGCGCGCTCGGCATGCAGAACATCTCGGTTCGCAGCTCGAGCGTTCTTTGTCTCGACTGCCGGGAGTCCTCGAAGCGCATGTGCACATCACCCTGCCCTTCGGAATGAGGAGCTTGGCCGAGAGCCAAACACCGCCGGCTGCGTCCGTATTGCTCGTGCGTGAACACGGCGCGCCGGCACTGGGCAGTGCTGCAACGGAGCTCGTCGCGGGAGCGATCCCGGGTTTGTCAGCGAGTGCGGTGAGAGTCGTCGAATCGACCTTGCAGCCAACGGCGGCAGCGACACCGCAGTTCGCGCGGTTCGGCCCAGTCGTGGTCACGCGCGACAGTGCGAGCACGTTGAAAGCCTGGCTCGCAGCATCGCTCCTGTTGCACATCCTTCTCGCTGCGGCGCTGCTGCGACCGCTAGTGCGTCGTCGAGCAAAAGCTGGCGCGTCCGAAACGCTCGCCCTACCGAGCCCGCCCGCCGCGGCTGAAAAGCCACCGGGCGCCGATTCGTGAACTTGCGCTACAGTGAGCCCGATGCCTGACCCGCGTCCGCCCGACCATCTCCGCCGAGCCCGCACTGCCAAGCGCGTGCAGCTACTGCTCGCGATCGCGTCTGCAGGCTTCGTGCTCTACCGGATCATCGCAGCGTTCGCGCCACGGGCCGGCTTCCCTCGTTGACCAGAATCAGTGGGGCGGGGCCGGCGCAACTGCCGGCTTCCCGGTTGGCGGCGCGGCCGCCGGCTTTCCCGGCGCTGCAGCTGATGGCGGCGGTTGGGTTGGCTGAGTTGCCGATGGGGTCGGCACCGGCGCTGGCGCGCCCGCTGCTGGGGGTGCAGCTGATGGCGGCGCTGTTTCTGGAGACGGCTCCGGGGTGCTCGGCGCTGGAAGCGTGCTCGGCTGCTGCGGCACACCCGACGGCGCGACTGGCTCGACCGACGTAGGAGCTCCCGGCGCTACACCTGCCGGCGTGTGCCAAGACGGCGACGTCGTTGGCGCAACACTCGGCTCCAACTTCTTCTGCTCTCGCTCCGCCGGCGGAATCAAGCGACGCCTCAACTCGGACTTCGCATCCCGACATCGGTCCGTCGTGATCAAACCGTAGATACCGGAGGCGATTCCAATCGCCGCGACGGCGAGCGAAACGCCCGCAACGACGTCGCGATTGGCCCCGTCGTTCTTATCGGCGTACTCCTTCTTCGATTGTGTGAGCGTCGCTACGCCCCCCACGCCATTCGTCAGCGCGAACACCCCGTCCGCAACGGGAAGACCAGGCGTCGACGTACAGTCGAAGTAGCGGAGCTTCTCGGGATGGTCAGGTACGGTCTCGACGAATGTGAACGAACAGCCTGTCTGGGTCAGACACATCCCAATCACGGCCGCGCAACCGAGCAGATCGGAAATCGAAGGGCATCGCATGGGCTGCGACGCTAGCGCCGACTGCAGGTCCGAAACAAGCGCCCCAGCGCGTCAACTCACGAACGCGAGCAGCGACTGAACACGACAAGACGATCCGATGGCGCTCAACCGCCGCTGCCAGCCGCAGCACCGGCTGCTCCGGCCATGCCGCCATCAGCTGCAGGACTCACGCCCGCTTCGTCGACCGCCGTGCCCATGCCCATCGTCAAATCCGGCACCGTGCTCTCGTCCGCGATCGGCCCGAGATCTTTGCTGCACTTGCCGCGAATGCACGCCAAACCCGCCTGACACTGCGTCGACCGCTTGCAACTTTGGCCTGCCCGACTCGACTCGAGCGTGCAGCCCCACAGCGCACACAGTGCGGCAACCAAGAGGCAGCGCGAGATCATTGCGACAAGGCTAGACGATGCCCGGCGGCGCAATCCAGCTTCGCGACGTCAGAGCAGTTCGAGTGGTGCGCGTGTATCGGAAGCAGGCGCAAGCGCCGCTCATTCGACCACAACCAATACAGCGCCCTCTTCGACCAGCTCGCCTTCCGAACAGCGAACCTCCGAAACCTTGCCCGTGATCGGCGACTCCACGGGCATTTCCATCTTCATGGACTCCAAGATGACGACCGAATCGCCCGACCCGACCGAGTCGCCGACCTTCTTTTCGATCTTCCACACCGTGCCGGTGATGTGCGCCTTGATGTCAGTCGCCAAGAAGCCCTCCGTTGCGCATTCACGCCACAATCGCTGTCCGGGGACACGCCGCAATGAGATCGCCTCGTATCAGAACCGCACTCAGTCGCGCAACCTATTGAAATGTGGACGTCTTTGGCGTGTGGCGGTGTGTTCCGTGCGTTGACACACCGGGTTCATCCCGTTAAAGTGGATCGACTAGTGGCGGCCTTCCCTTCCGCTTCATTCGCGAGAGACGCAGGCAGTGCTTTCCGAATCGCCGTGAAGGCGTGTTCGCATCTGGAACGTTGGACCTCGGGCCTCGCTACACGGAGATGCAGTCGCGATGAGTGACCAGAAAGAGTCCTCGGTTCTGTTCAACCTCAAAGAGCTCATGGGCCTCGAGGAAGAACGAATCCAGTCGGAAGAGGGGGAACGTCGTCGCAGAGCCGAAGAGGACGCGCGGCGGCGTGCCGAAGAGGAAGCTCGAGTGCGTGCCGAGGCAGAAGCCCGCGTGCGTGCGGAAGCCGAAGCGAAGCTCGAAGCCGAGCGACGCGTAAAAGCCGATGAAGAGCGCCTGGCGCGCGAGCGAGAAGCGCATGCGTTGCGCGTGCGGCTCGAAGCCGAAGCGCGCGAGCGCTCGGAAGAAGCCGAACGCCAGCGGCAGCACGACCTGCAGGTGAAACAGCTCGAATCGCAGCGCCGCAAAGGCGTGCACCCGGCAGCGCTCGCTGCTCTCGTGGTGCTCGCCCTCGGTGCGGGCGCATACGGCTGGTTCGGCGTCTATCAGCCGGCGCAGCGCGCAGCGGCAGCCAAGCAAGAGGAGACCGAGCGTCTCGCGCGCGAGGCAGCGATCGAAAAGCAGCGGCTCGCGGCCGCAGCAGAAGAACAGCGGCTCGATGCCGAGCGCAAACTGGCGGAAGCCAACGCGGCGACCGAAGTGGCGCGCAAAGAAGCCGAGCGTGCAGAAGCGGCTCGGCTCGCACAGCGCAAGTCGTCCGAAGAGCAGTCTGAGTCGAGCGCTTCGGCTTCGCGCCCACATCGTGCAGCTGGCGGCGGCAAGAAGCCCGAATCCGGTGGACGCAAGCCTGCAAACGACGGTGACGATCCGTTGGCGGGTCTAGACGGGATCTGAGGAGACGCACATGCAACGCGATACGCCAGGCTCGGCGATGAAACCCGCGGAGCGCTTGGCGTTCGCGCTCGATGTTGCGAGTTGGGACGAAGCGGCACCGCTGGTCGACGCGCTGGCTGGCACGGTCGGCGTGTTCAAGATCGGCTTGCAGCTGTTCACGGCAGCCGGTCCGAGCCCGATCAAGCGGCTGCGCGACCGCGGCAGCAAAGTGTTTCTCGATCTCAAGCTGCACGACATTCCAGCGACCGTACAACACGCGACTGAAGCCGCACTGAAGCACGACGTGAACTACCTCACGCTGCACGTCAGCGCGGGCAGTGAAGCGCTGCGCGCGGCTGCCAAGGCTGCGCGAGGGTCGGAAATGCAGCTGCTCGGCGTAACCTTGCTGACGAGCCTCGACGAGGTTGCGCTCGGTGAGATCGGCATGCGCGGGCCTACGCCGGAAGCGGTCGTGCGGCTGGCGCGGCTCGCGGTGGACGCGGGTTTGTCAGGGCTCGTGTGCTCGCCGATCGAGTGCGAGCTGATTCGGGCGGAGCTCGGGAACGACTTGCTGCTCGTGACGCCGGGAATTCGGCCGAGCGGGAGCTCCGAGGGCGATCAGAAGCGGCTTGCGACGCCGACGCACGCGATCGCGTGTGGCGCGGACGTGCTGGTCGTGGGCCGCCCGATTCGCGACGCGAAGGATCCGAAGGCAGCCGCGATCGGCGTGTTGCGCGAGATCGAAACGGCAGCAGGCGCTACAGTCGGGCGATGAAGCGGATAGTGCTTGGGCCGCACGCAGCGGAACAGGCGATTCGAACCGACCCGAAACGCGTGCACGTCCTCTACGTGCAAGACGGCCACGCACGCGCGAGAGAGCTCGATGCGCTCGCGCAGAAGGCAGGCGTACGCTCCGAGCTGCGGCCCGTGCAAGAGCTCGATGGGCTCGCGGCCGGGTTGAAGCACCAAGGTGTCGTCGCGATCACGGGCGAGTACCCGTACGTCGATCTGTCACAGGTGTTGGAACAGGCGAAGCCGGCGCCACTCTTGGTCGCACTCGATCAGATCATGGATCCGCACAACTTCGGCGCGATCGTGCGAAGCTGCGTCGCGTTTGGTGCAGATGGCGTTGTGACGTTGAAAGACCGCGCAGCACCCGTGAGCGCGGTGGTCGTGCGGGCGTCGGCAGGAGCGACCGAGCGCGCGCAGATTGCGCGCGTGACGAATCTGGCTCGCACCCTGTCCGAGTTGCAGGAGCGTGGACTGCAGCTCGTGGGTCTGGATGCGCGTGGCGATGTCGCGCTGCAGGACGTGGAGTACTCGCCTGCCGGGCGGGTGCTCGTGATCGGATCCGAAGGCGATGGATTGCGGCGTCTGACGCGCGAAGCGTGTGACGTTCTCGCGCGCGTCGATTTGGCAGGCGAGTTCGAGTCGTTGAATGCTTCGGTGGCAGCGGGGATCGCGCTGTATGAGAGTGCGCGCGGGCGAGCTTTGGCCGTTAGACGCGAGTGAGCGAGTTGCCGTGTCGCATGCGGCGACTATGTTCGCTCGAAGGAGAGTGACAAATGCTCACGGGCGGATGCTTTTGCGGCTACATCCGGTACGAAGCGGGCGGGACACCGTTTCACGAGACCATTTGCCACTGCACGATTTGCCGGCGTAGCACCGGGGGGGCCTGCGTGGCGTGGTTCAGCGTTCCCAAGGCCGAGTTTCGGGTCCTGTCGGGTCACCCTGCCGTGTTCAATTCGACTGAACATGGGACGCGAAGTTTTTGTCCTCAGTGCGGTACGCAGCTGACGTTCGAGGACACAGCGTTTCCGGAAGAGGTCGACGTGACGACCACCAGCCTCGACGAGCCGGAGCACGTGGGCAAGGTGCCGCCGAAGGACCACACACACGTGGCGACGCGCCTCTCGTGGCTGCACCTCGATGACGAGTTGCCACAGTTCCCAGAGGCGCGCGACCGCGAGTAGCGCACGCATTGCAGCCCTCAGCGGCGAGTGACTAACGACCCGCGTCGGCAGTTCCAGCGTCGTCTTCGTCCGGCTCCATCATCTCGGGCTTTTTGCCCAAGTCGACGAACGCCGCGACCGCACCGCCGGGGCGGACTGTGACTTCGGTTTCGGCCGACAGGTACACGCCGCTCGAATCGGTGGCTTCCACTTTGACTTCGGTCTTCTCGCGCTCCCACGCATCAGGCAACAAGACGCGTTCGAAGAACATCGGCTGGATCGACACGCCGCTGTCTTGCGTGCGTGTCGGCGGCTCGATCTCTTTCACGACCGGCGACTGACCTTGCTGGCTGAGCGTGATCACGAGTGAGCTCGGGTTGCCCACCTCGTCGGTCGAGTTGACGTTCACTGCGACGACGGTTTCGTCATCCGCGCACGAAATCAAACAGCTGACACTAACTACGAACGCGACGCGCGCAACGCGAGAGGAGCTCATGCGGGCGGATGCTAAGTGCGGTCGGCGCGCAACTGCAAGAGTGGTTCGTTCATTCGCGTGCGATTGATCGACGCACGCGCTTACGAATGACCTACGCGGAGCTTTCTCGAAATTCTTTGGGCGTGTCGTGACCCGGCATGCAGTCACGTCGACACAACCACTCGAGTTATTCGTGCGAGCGCGTTCTGCGCGCTACCGAACTTTCGTGCTCGAAGGGGCGCAATGCATTTCGAAACCAGTGTTCGTGGCTGGAGTGTTATCCGTGTGTCGACTGTCGTGTGCTTGTTGTCGTTGATTCAACCCGCCTGGGTTGGGGCGCAAGAAGTCGATGCGAGTGTTCCCGAACCTCAACCACCGCAACCACCTCCACCGGAGCCCACGGGCACGGTCGTGGATGCGGCCGTTCCGCAGGACGCAGCACCTGCACCAGAGGCGATTGAGTCTGCGCCTGCAGTCGTCACAGACGACGTCGTAGCGACACCGGAAGGCGACTCAGTAGCGAGTTCGAGCGAGCCAGGTAGCGACCCAAACGAGATCGTCGTTACCGCAAACCGCCGCCGCATGAACGTTCAAGACTACGCCGGTTCGGCCACTGCATTCAGCCAGGACGAGCTGCAACGCGCAGGCATCGTGTCGGTGCGCGACCTGTCGAAGGCGACGCCCTCGGTCGAGATCGGCACGTCGGAAGGCAATACTGAAATCTTCATTCGCGGAATCGGGTCAAACTATGACACCGAGCTCGGTGATCCCGCAGCGGCGTTACACATCGACGGCGTCTACATCCCACGACCGCGTGGCGTGGGTTCGATGTTGTTCGATACCGAACGACTCGAGATTGCGCGCGGTCCACAAGGCACGCTGCGTGGTCGTAATTCGACCGCAGGCACGGTCAACGTCATCACGAACAAGCCAGTTCTTGGAGAATGGGCAGGCAACGCCACACTCCAACTCGGTAACTACTCGCAGCGGCTCGCGCGCGCGATGGTCAACGTTCCGATCGGCGAAGACCTCGCGGTGCGGCTCGCGGCGTTCACCGAGGTGCATAGCCCGTTTTACGACAACGGTGGTCCGGTCTACACGCTGAAGCCATCCGAGAGTGCAGATGCCCTCGCCTATCGCGCCAGCATCAAGTGGGTTCCCGTCGACGTGCTGACTGTCAACGTCTCACAGGACTATGCGCGGGAAGGTGGCACCGGCTACAGCGGCAGCAACTTCGCGTCAGCACTGCAGGCCGGTTTGTTACCCGAAGAGGTGCCGAACCCACGTGCGGTGATCTACCGCGGGCCTCAAGCGAATCAGGACATGATCCACTGGGGCGCAAAGGGTGACGTCGTGCTCGACCTCGGCCCGGTGCTGCTCAACTATCTCGGGAGCTATCGTGACATGACTTACAGTCAGATCACGGCAGCGAACGCGGGTGTCGCGTACCCCGGGCAGCAGCCGCCCGACATCGACAACTGGGGGACGTCCTATTGGCACACGACGTCGAAGTCGGTCGTGCAGGAGCTCCGCGTGTATGCGCCGGATAAAGCGAGCTTCCGTTGGACCGTCGGCGGCTTCTTGTTCAACGAAGCGCAAACCGCATTTCTTGGAACCACGGCGGACAAGTCGAACGGGTTTGCCGGCGTCGAGTACAACATGCCTGACGTCGACGCGCAGTCGTACGCGGGATACGCCGATGCCACGTACGATCTGCTGCAGACGCTGCGGCTTTCGGCGGGCGCTCGCGTCACCGCCGATTCGAAGTCGCGCGATGGCGTCGGCTACGTGTACTCGTTCTCCGGGATCGACGAGCCGTTCCGCTTCGGGACCGAAGGCTTCAAGTTCAAGATGCGCGATCGGACGGACTATACGGTAAACGGTGGGGCGCCGTTTCAGGACTTCCGCGCCGGCATCGCGCGATTTGGCGCGCGTGACACGATCGACGCGGCGTTGAACGCACCGGGCGTGATGCAAGACGTCAACCAGCTGAATGAGCAGCACGGCAAGTACGACGCTACGTTCGTCGATTTCCGGATCGGCAGTGATTATGACCTGACGGACGACAACTTGGTGTACGTCAACTTCGCGACCGGTCATCAGTCGGGCGGTTTCAACGATACCGCGAAGATCAACGGTGTTGCGCTCTCGCCGACCTACGACCCGGAAGCGCTGTACGCGACTGAGGTCGGGAGCAAGAACAGCTTTCTCGACGGCAAGCTGATCGCGAACGCAGCCGCGTTTTGGTACCACTACACGAATCAGCAGTTCACGTCGATTGTGCAGCTCACGGATACGGGCAACACCGACGCGGTCGCTGCGAGCTCTCTCCGCTACAACGCCGCGCGGTCTCGCGTACTCGGTGTGGAAGCCGAGCTGAACGGTCGCTTGCCTGCAGGGTTCCGCGCTCGCGTCGCTGCGACTGCGCTCGATGCGCGCGTGACGCGTGGCAAGGTTGCGGATACGCGGGTCGGGTACGGGGCGGGCGATCAGCCGGTCGTCGACCTCGCAGACCACATCTTGCCGCGTGCGCCGCTCCTGAGCCTCAACTACGCGGTCGGTCAAACAATCAGGACGCAGGTCGGCGACTTCGATTGGACTGTCGCAGCGCAGACTCGGACCAAGCAGTATATGACTGCGTTCAATGGTGAGGGCGTCGACTCGATGGGTAAGACCAACCCCAACTTGAGTGACGTCGTTCCGTCCTACACGCGGTTCGACATCAATGTCGGCTATACGCGGCCGGATGGCGGGCTTCGGTTGGAGTTGTTCTGCAACAACGTCAGTGACATCGTGTACATGACCACGCTGATCAACACGCCGGGTTTGAACATTCGGTTCTTCAACCCCCCGCGTCAGTTCGGTGTGGGGCTCACCGTCGCGTTGTAGCGTTGTAGCGTTGTAGCGTTGACGGCGACGGCGACCCCAACCCTCATACGCGACCCTAGGACACTGTGCACACGCGCGATTGTCTGGCACTACAACGGCCCGAGGAGCAAAGACGATGCAAGGTGAGATCGTTGCAGAGGGCTTGGCGTTTCCCGAAGGGCCGGTCTGGCACGACGGGAGCGTGTACATCGTCGAGATACTCGGCGGGCGCGTGCAGCGCTACACGCCGGGTCGCGGCGTCGAACGCGTCGCCGAGACAGGCGGCGGTCCGAATGGCGCAACTTTGGGGCCGGACGGCGCGCTCTACGTCACGCAAAACGGTGGCATGCGGCGCGACGGCAGGGTCACGCCCGGCATCTTGCGTGTGACCCTCGACGGTGAAGTTTCCGTCGTCACGCAAAACGTCGGAGGTGTGACACTCGACGGTCCGAACGACCTCGCATTTGCCGCTGACGGCCGGCTGTACTTCACCGATCCGCGCGGCGATTCGGATCCGTCGAAGAACTCGAATCCGGGCCGCTTGTTCGCGTACGATCTCGCGACGAAGCGCGGCGAGATGCTGCTCGAGCTCGGACCGGTGTTCCCGAATGGAATTGCGTTCGACGCCGCCGGGACACTTCTATGGACAGAATCGTTTAGTCGGCGAGTGATGGCGATGCGTGAGGGCAAGCCGGAGCTGGTGATTCAGCTGCCCGAGAAGCACTTCCCGGACGGCTTTTGCATCGACCGCGACGGGCGCTTGTACGTCGCGTCGACGTACGCACATTGCGTCAGCGTGATCGAACGCGGCGAAATCGTAGATCGGCTGATGTGCGGCAACGGCATGCCGACGAACTGTTGCTTCGTAGAGGAGCAGTTGATCGTCACGGAGTCGCGGCACGGCACACTGTGGATGTTCAACGTCGGCCGTTCGGGCCTGCCACTGCACTAACTCGTGCGGCTGTCCCGTGCGTGCTACATCGGAGGCATGTTCGCGCTCCGATCGTTTGCGCTCTCGTGCTTGCTCGCCGCATGTGCGAGTACGAGCGCGCCCGCCGCTTCAGCCACGCCGACCCAACACGGCCTCGACGCCGTTGCAGCCGTGCACGGCGGCGCTGGACCGTGGGCGGTCGCGGGATATCGCATGGGTGAGTTCGCGCTGCAGAAACTCGGGCTCGAACGCGGAAGCTTCGACCTCGACGTCACGCACGCATCGCCACCCGAAGTCCAGTACTCGTGCATCGCGGACGGTGCCGCGGCGGCGACCGGCGCGAGCCTCGGAAAGCTCAACCTGCACTGGCAGGAAGTCGCACTGCCGGACACGCGCACGACGTACTTGCGAAAGTCGACGGGGCAGACGGTCGAGCTCGAAGTCACTACCGCGTTTGCAAAGCGCTACGCCGACGTTCCGCTCCCCTTGCTGAAGTCTGCGGGCGAGGAAGTCATGCGACTGGCAGACAACGAGATCTTCGAAGTCACCCCGGCCGCCGCGCAATAGTTTTCAGGTCGCGGGTGTGAGCTTCAGCAGCTTGCCATCGCTCTCGTCCGTAACGACGAACAGTGCGCCGTCCGGACCTTGTGTGACGTCTCGAATCCGCGCATCGAGGGGAATCCGCTCTTCGGTCGCGACGCGGTCGCCGTTCAAGGTGAGTCGCACCAGAGATTCTGCGACCAGCCCACCTACGAACACGTTGCCGCGCCACTCCGAGAACAGATCGCCGCTGTAGATCACCATGCCCGACGGCGCGATCACGGGATCCCAGTAGTAGATCGGTTGCTCCATGCCCTCGCGCGACGTGATGCCTTCGCCGATCGGAGCACCGGAGTAGTCCTCACCGTACGTGATGATCGGCCAGCCGTAGTTCTTCCCTGCTTCGGGTCGATTCAGCTCGTCACCACCGCGAGGCCCGTGCTCGATCGTCCAAAGTCGGCCTTGCCCATCGAGCGCAGCGCTTTGCAGGTTGCGATGGCCGTACGACCAGACCTGTGCCGCCGCGCCGCCCTTGGCTGCGAACGGATTGTCGGCCGGAAAGCTACCGTCGCGGTTCAGCCGAACGACCTTGCCGAGTGTCTTCGACGTGTCTTGCGAAAAGCCTCGAGTCTCGGGCAACGAACGCTCGCCGGTCGTGATGTACACGAGATCGTTCGCGGCGAAGATGAAGCGCGACCCGAAGTGGAGCGAGCTATCCCACGCCGGTTCCTGCCGGAAGATCGGCGCGAGCGACGCGAGCTCGAGATTGTTCGTACCGGTCGCGGTCGTGCATGCGGCAGTCGTTCCATTCTTGCCACTGTCGCGCGGCTCCGAATACGTGATGCAGAGCGTCAGCTTTCCGCCCTCACCCGGCTGGATTGCGACGTCGAGCAGGCCGCCCTGCCCGTCATCGGCCACCTTTGGAATCCCAGCGATCGGTGCGAGCACGCGGCCGTCTTTGGCGACGACACGCAAATGCCCAGCCTTTTCGGTCACGACAAATCGTCCGTCTGCGAGCGCCTCGACCGCCCAAGGATGATCGAGGCCGGTAGCGATAGTCTCGACTTTGACTTTCGAGAACTGGGCCGGCGCTGGGGCGCGAGTTTGCCCCGAGAAGGCAGGGTTTTGCCCTGCTGCGTTGGGTGGGTCCGACGGTGCGGCACGCCCGGTCACGACGCGAGTTTCGCGTTCGCTCGGCTTTGGGGGCGCGATCTCGGAGTTGTTGGCGGAGGGACTGCTCTTGCAGCCCGCCAAGCTGCTTGCGATGCCGGCAACGACGATCAAGTGAAACAGCGGAATCACCGGAGTCTCCTTTCGAGCGCGCACCTGCGGGCTGGTCGGACAGCGTAGCTGCCGATCGCGAGGCGCGCCCTATTCCGGCCAATTGAGCGCGAATAGCTTGAGCTCTTCCGGATCGTTCGGCAGGTGCAGCGTGGTCTCGAAACGCATGCCGAGGCGCTCCAGCACACCGATGGAGGCGTGGTTGTCGAGCGTGGTGATCGCGACCAGTCGCCGCAGGCCAGCCACGTCGCGGGCGTATTTCAAGGTCCCAGCCGCAGCTTCGCTGGTGTAGCCGTGACCGCGAAATGCAGGCAGCGATGCGAAGCCGAGGTCGACGTCGTCGAGGCCCTCGCGCTTGATCAAGCCACACATGCCGATCGCCCGGGAGTCTTTGCGGCGTTCGACGAGCCACAGTCCGTAGCCGTACTTCGCGTACATCGCGTGGAGTCCGGGATCGATGTAGTGGCGAGCTTGTTCGAGGGTGCGAACGCCGCGATCCCCGATGAACCGGACCCAGTCGGGATCGTTCAGAAGGGCGAGAACGAATGGAGCGTCGGCAAGCGTGAGCTCGCGCAGCAAGAGCCGTTCGGTCTCGAGGATAGCGGTCCCCATCGTGAGCCCCCCGCCAGTCGGTGCCCGTCCGGTTGGTCCAGCCGAACGAGTCGCGTGCTGAAGAGTGCCACAACTCGCGCAGAAGCTCAGGGCGGCACAGCACGCAGCTTGATCTTCACCGTCGTGTCGCCCTCCGGCAACTTCAGCTTCAAATCGTGCGGGAAAAAGCCGTGCGCCTTGAACGTGAGGAACTTCACCCCGGGTGGCAACGCCTTCGGCTGCTTCGCCAGTAACTTCGCCGTTCCAATGAAGTGATCGCCCACGTAGACCGTGGTGCCGGGAGGCTCCGCCACCACCTTCAAATACGCCATCCTCACGCGCTTCGGCGACTGAATGCAGCCACTAGCTGCGAAGCAGCACAGACTCAGCACCAACAACGCGCGTGGCATGCTCACTCCCATTCGATCGTCGCCGGCGGCTTCGACGAGATGTCATACACCACTCGGCTCACGCCGCGCACCTCGTTCGTGATCCGCGCCGACACCTTCGCCAGCAACTCGTAGGGCAAGCGCGCCCAATCCGCGGTCATCGCATCACGCGACGTCACTGCACGCACTGCCACGACCCAATCGTAGGTCCGGTCATCACCCATCACGCCGACTGTACGCACCGGCAAAAGCACACAAAACGACTGCCACAAGGTCTCGTACATGCCGGCTGCGCGCACTTCTTCCTGCAATACCGCATCGGCCTCACGCAGGATCTCCAAGCGGTCATGGGTCACTTCTCCGAGACAACGAATCGCAAGGCCGGGTCCCGGAAAGGGCTGCCGCCACAACACTGGACGCGGAATCCCGAGCTCTTCGCCGACTTCGCGTACCTCATCCTTGAACAGCTCGCGCAGCGGCTCGATCAAGGACAGGTTCATCCGCTCAGGCAAACCACCGACGTTGTGGTGCGTCTTGATTACCGCGCTCGGGCCCTTGAACGAGACGCTCTCGATCACGTCGGGATAGAGCGTGCCCTGCACCAAGTAGTCGACCTTGCCGAGGTGTTTCGCTTGTTCCTCGAAGATCTCGATGAACAACCGGCCGATGATCTTTCGCTTCGTCTCGGGGTCCGTCACGCCTTCGAGCGCATCCAAAAACCGCTTTGCCGCATCGACGTGAATCAGCTTGAGTTTCAGGTGGTGCCGCACCATCTGCACGACCTGATTGGCCTCGTCCTTACGCAACACGCCGTTGTCGACGAAGATGCACGTCAGCTGCTCGCCGATCGCCTTCGAAACGAGCACGGCGGCAACCGATGAATCCACGCCGCCCGAGAGCGCGCAGACCGCGCTTCCCGAACCGACCTGCTTCTTCACGCGCGAGACCGTCTCTTCGATGAAGGCGTGCGACGTCCAATTCGGAGCGAGCCCCGCGACATCGAACAAGAACGAACCGAGCAGACTTTCGCCGATGTCGGTATGCGCGACCTCGGGGTGGAACTGCACGCCGTAGATCTTTCGATCCGGATCGCCTGCCGCTGCAAACGGCGAGCTGTCGCTGTGCCCGAGCACTTGAAAGCCCGGCGGGAGCGCGATCACACGGTCGCCGTGGCTCATCCATACGTTGGTCTTGCTGCCCTGCGACTGCGCTTTGAAGATCCCGATGTTCTGATCGATCTCCATCACCGCGTGACCGTACTCGCGGTGATCGGCGCGCTCGACCTTGCCGCCGAGCAAACGACACGTCAGCTGCATGCCGTAACAAATCCCGAGCACCGGCACGCCGAGCTCGAACACGCGCTTGTCTACCGTCGGCGATTCGGGGAGCAACGTGCTCGCCGGCCCACCCGAGAGCACGACTGCTTTCGGCTGAAGCTTTTGCACCTGCTCGAACGGCAGAGTGCACGGATGAATCTCGCAGTAGACGTGCTGCTCACGGATCCGGCGCGCGATCAGTTGGGTGTACTGCGCGCCGAAATCGAGGATCAAAACCAGGCTGTGTTCCATTGTGCTCGAGCAATGCGGTGGCGTGAGAGTGGACGTGGACGTAAAAGTGGCGTCAATGATTGGTGCCGTAGTTCGGCGCTTCCTGCGTGATGATCACGTCGTGCACGTGACTCTCGCGCAAACCCTGCGCCGATTGACGCACAAATCGCGCTTTGCGTCGAAGCTCTTCGATCGTGCGGCAGCCGGTGTATCCCATGCCGGCGCGTAAACCGCCGACGAGCTGATAGATCACGTTCGAAGCGCCGCCCCGGTGCGGCACGCGCCCCTCGATGCCTTCCGGCACGAGTTTTTCGAGATCTTCGATGTCGGCCTGGCCGTAGCGGTCTTTCGAGCCTTTTTTCATCGCGCTGAGGGAGCCCATGCCGCGATACGACTTATACGTGCGACCTTGGTAGAGCACGGTGTCACCGGGCGCTTCGTCAGTGCCTGCGAGTAGCGAACCGATCATCACCGTGCTCGCGCCGGCGGCGATCGCTTTCACGACGTCGCCCGAGTACTTGATGCCGCCGTCGGCGATCACCGGGATGTTGCTCTCGGATGCGGCCTTCGCGCACTCGCTGATCGCCGTGATCTGCGGAACGCCGACGCCGGCCACGACGCGCGTCGTGCAGATCGAGCCCGGACCGATGCCGATTTTTACCGCATCGACACCGGCGTCGATCAACGCC
>Ga0193752_1000678_pt1 | contig 31216 bp, 34 predicted proteins | sample H1c1metaG_FD_144924 | JGI IMG/M metagenome (GOLD analysis project Ga0193752, IMG submission 144924) | Soil microbial communities from a riparian zone of the East river system, Colorado, United States - H1c1 | ecosystem: Environmental > Terrestrial > Soil > Riparian zone | place: USA: East River... | reverse complement strand
GTCGATGGGCTTGCTCGATACCGAAACATCGCGCGTAATTCTCGGTGCAGCGGTGATCGACGACATTCTCGGCCTGATAATTTTGTCGCTCGTGTCGGCGGTTAGCGAAGGAAGCGTCAGCTATTCCGGTTTAGCAAAGACCGCCGCCGCCGCTATTTTGTTTACGGTATTCGTCGGCCTTGTCGGTTCGCGAATAATGAACGGCCTTGCCCCTCACTTTGAGCGGCTAAGGCTCGGAAAGCCTGTTTTTACCATCGGCCTTGTTCTTTGTCTTGGGTTATCGGTCGCATCGATCTATGTCGGCGTGGCGGCCATCATCGGGGCGTTCCTTGCCGGAATGGCGTTGGCCGAGGCAACCGAGGACAACCACAAGATGCACCAATTGACGAGCGGCGTTACAGAATTTATGGTGCCTTTCTTTCTCGTCAATATAGGAATGCAGTTAAACCTGCTTGTGTTCAAAGACACATCGGTGATCACGCTTGCGGTGATCGTAACGGTCGCTGCGGTCATAACGAAGTTTTTCGCCTGCGGGCTGGGCGCGTGGGGAATGTCGAGGCGTGAGATGGCCCAGATCGGTATCGGAATGGTGCCGCGCGGTGAGGTCGGCATCGTCGTGGCGCAGATCGGGCTTGGCCTGGGTGTGATAACCGCGCCGTTTTTTGCCTCGGTTCTATTCATGGCCGTCGCCACGACGCTGATCGCACCGCCGTTTATCAAGATCTTGTATGCGGAAGACAAGGACAACGATGGCGTTCAGGACACGATCGTCGAGACCGATGTTTCCGAAGATTTTACACGGTTGGGCTAGTGGATTTGGTAAACTCGGACACTGGATGAATACTTCGCGCACAGGTTTATTGGCATTGGTAGTTGCTGCGATCTTTGCTGCAACATTGTCGGCACAAACGCGTACTGTTCTTCGTTCGATAACGATCGTTACGGAACCGAACGCCGGTGTTTGGCTCGACGGCGTCAAATACGGAACGACGGGCGACGACGGACGCCTAAAGATAGCCGCGGGTTCAGGCCAAAAAAAGATCCGCGTCAGGGCCGATGGATTTGCCGAGATCACAAAGCCGCTTTTACCCACACAAAAAGGCGAGATCGCGATCAAGCTTTCAAAGACAACCGACGATGCGGAGCTAACTTTTCAGGAAGCCGAACGCTTTTCTACGGTAGATAGGACGAAAGCCATCGAAGCATACCGGAAAGCGATCCGGTTGAAGCCAAAATACATTGCCGCGCATATTGGACTTGCCCGTGCTCTTGCAGAAGCCAGCGATAACGAAGCGGCATTAAAGGCGGTAGCCGATGTTCGCAAGATCGGTCCGAGTGCAGAGGCGTCAGCGATCGAGGGACGTGTTTATAGGGAACTTGGCGACGAGAAGAAAACCGTCGCGTCATTCAAACGAGCGATCGCCGAGGGCAAAGGTTTTCAGCCAGAAGCTTATGCAGGCTTGGGTTTGCTGTATAAGGAAAAAGCGGAAGGACTGGGAAGCGATGCTGACGACTCGCAGGCGAAGGCTGCGTTTTCCGAGGCTGCAAAAAATCTTGCTATTGCGGTGAAGCAACTCGCGGGAGCACCTGACGGAATTGTGATCTATCAACTTCTGGGACTGATCTACGAGCGGCAAGATCGGCTAAAGGACGCAATAATCGTTTATGAAGAATTCCTGCAGGTGTTTCCCGACAGCAGCGAATCGGAGGCGGTGCGGTCGTTCATCGTGCAATTGAAGAAGCAAATTTCGGAGCAGCCGTAGAAAAAAAGGCGTAGCATTTTTATTCCAACCACAGCCAGTTCGGAGGCATCCACACAGCCGGTTAACTGCTCTCTCAATTTTTTGGTCTATCAATGACAATGTTTATTTTCTGGAGGATATATGAAACTTCGAATATCAGGTTTTCTTTTAATGACTCTGTTTTCGGTAATGGCGGTGACGGCTCAAACGTCGTGGCTTGACCGTCCGTTGCGTAATTGGAATACCGGCGACGGCGTTGTGCCGAATGCACCGCGAACTCTTGTCGCGATCGACGCGCGCTGCCGTGAACAGATCCGTACGCCGGAATCGCTGGCAGACCGGGCCGTAACCCGTGCAGGCTGGCACCTGTTCGGTGCGGCACACACGTATTCGCCCGTCACTATCGTGATGGCGATGGCGAGCGTGGACGGAATGTGCCGTCCGAATCAATATAATGCGTTCGTTTTTATTGGCACCCGATTTGCCGGAACGCTTGCTCCCGAAGCCGTTTCTTCGCGGACCGACGGAGCGTTCGGCAAGATACAATTATTCAAAGATTCGGCATCGGCAGAATTTGCACGTTACACGTCGCAGGACGCGCTTTGCTGCCCGTCACAGAATAGTTATGTTACATATTCGTTTACGACCGGTGCCCGTGCAGTTGTAAAAGCAGACGACGTGACAACGGAAAAGACATGCCAAGACAGCGGCGGCGGAATGGAAACACAGGATAACGTCGTTTCCGGCACAGTGACTTATCGTCAACGAAGCGCTTTGCCGCAGACTGCCGTTCTCACCGTAAAGATAGTCGATGTTTCGCGGGCCGATGCGTCGTCCACAACGATCACCGAACAGCGGATCGAAACCGCAGGTAAGCAGGTGCCGATATCGTTCGATATGGCTTATGACCGAAGCAAGATACAGGAGCGGAATCGTTACGCCGTGCAGGCCGAGATCCGCGATGGCGGCAAGCTGCTTTTTATTACGGATACGAGCTATCCGGTTATCACTCAGGGCAATCCGCGCTCTGTCGAGATAACAGTTGTTCCTGTCGGCGGTGGTGGTGGCGGGCAGCGTCAAAACGTGATTCGCGGGACAGTCTCTTATCTACAGCGGATCGCTTTGACCCCGAATTCAGAAGTAACGGTGCGGCTGGTCGATTCGGCGACGCCGGATGGAACGCCCGTTGCTGAAACGAAAGTATCGACCGGCAATCGTCAGGTGCCGATCGCGTTCGAACTGCCCTATGAATCGCAGGATATCAATCGTCAGCGAAACTATGAGCTTCGGGCCGAGATACGCTCGGATGGCAAACTTCGCTTTAAAACGGAAGTTGGAAAGGCAGTTACTCTTCGCGGAAATCAGCCGGACAGTGTGGAACTGATCCTGCAGGCGGCCAATGACGAACCAGTAGCGATTACAGGCAAAACCTTGTCGCTTTCTAAATTCGGAACGGGTTCGATGAAGATCGGCGACCGCCCGACGGAGTTTCTCATACGTGGAAGCGTTACCGTCAATACGAATGGCGAAGCAACGGTCACGCTTTCGCGCATCGACGGTTCTGTGGCGTTCACCGGCAAGCTTACATTCTTTGACGAAACGACACTGCGAATAACAGTGGAAGGTTCCGGCGATGCCGACGCCAGCGGCGAGATCGAGGTGAAATATAGCGGACGCACTCTGCGTTCGGTTGCCGCGACGAATCTCGTTTTGGACGGCCAGAATGTGACGCTGAGGTTTTGATTTAAGTCTCAAACTTAAAGCAGCGGGGGCAAGCCCACCTTCCTGACTGCCAGTTGTCTGATTGACTAGTTAAAGTTAACCAAGTCAAATTCAACTAGTCTCAGTCCGGAAGGCGGGCTTGCCCCCGCTCCTATATTTCAATCTTTATCCAGCCGTCTTCGACGGTTACTTCGTAGCGGTCTATCGAACACTTTTTGTCGGTAAAGCATTCGCCGGTGCGGACGTCGAAGCGCCAGGCGTGGAGGTCGCATTCGACGATGTAGCCGTATAGTCGCGAATCGGCGAGCGGATAGCCTTTGTGCGGGCAAAAATTCTCGATGGCGTGAAATGTGCCGCCGATATTATAAAGCGCGACCTCGGTACCGTCCTTTAGTTTTACTGTCGCTCCGCGTCCGGGTGGAACGGATTCGGCATGGCCGACGGTGATCGTTTGGCCTGTACGCTGCGGTTTTCGTTTATTTTCGCGGTGTTTACCCATGCAATTTATGCAGAAGCCCGCGCGTGAGCAAGGGCGTAACGATCAACTTGGATGTATCGCCCTTGCTCACGCGCGGGCTTCTGCATTTAGTTTTGCCGAATGCACGAGGAAATCGCAAATCAAAGCCTCTTGCTTTCTTATTCCAACTCAAACAAAATATAGCTATGGCAGAAACCAAAGGAGCGAGCCGGGCACGAATGCGCTGCCGCGAGATAATGACGGCAAACGTCAAGACCGCGACGAGCGATACGCCGCTGAGCGATGTTGCGCGGATGATGCGTGACGGCGACATGGGAGCCGTTCCTGTTGTGGCAGACGGTAAGCTTGTCGGCATAGTCACGGACCGCGACATCGTCGTGCGAGCGGTCGCCGATGGACGCGATACCTCGACTCCGGTCGGCGAAGCAATGACCGCAGAGATCTATTTCGTAAAACCCGACGATTTCGTTTTCGAAGCGATCCGTCTGATGGGCGACAAACAGGTCCGCCGCATTCCGGTCGTCGGCGAAAACGGCGAACTCGCCGGCATCATCGCCATGGCAGACATCGCACTCGAAACAGAAGATCAACGCGAGATAGCCGAAACCTTAGAGGAAATATCGAGCGGTGCGGGGTTCTGGGGAAAGAAATAGTGATGGGTGATAGGTGATGAGTAATCGGAAAACTCATCACTCATCGCTCATCACCTATCACTAACAAATGGCAAAATCTTTTAATCGCCACTTTCAGTTTGTCGGGTCATCGAAGAATGTCCAATCGGGGCGGCTTTGGCTGCCGGCGGCCGATGTTTATCAGACCGACGAAGGCTGGCTTGTTAAGGTCGAGTTGGCGGGCGTATCGGCTGAGGATATCGAGATCGACATTCAGGGGAATTCGCTTTACATTGCAGGCTGTCGCAAGGACCGCTCGTGTGCGGTCGGTACGTCATATCACCAGATGGAGATCACGTACAGCAGCTTTGAAAAGACGCTGAATTTTCCGGGTTCGATACAAGGAGCCGTGATCGAGCACAATTTCGACAACGGCCTTCTCATCATTCATCTGAAAAAAGCGAAATGACAGTTTGGCAGTTCACCAGATCAAAACCGCATCTAATATTGGGTTAGCTATATGGCCGACGAAAATAAAGAAAATACAAAAGATAAACCAGAAACCGAAGCGCCGCCGCTTCCGGCACCTTTCGAAATAGCGATACTTCCGCTGCAGAATACGACTCTGTTTCCTGAAACGGTCGTGCCTCTAGCGGTCGGGCGTGAGCGTTCGAAACTGGCGGCCGAATCCGCGCTCGGAACCGAAGAAAAGCTGATCGGCTGCATCACGACCAAAACGTCGAACGTCACCGGTGACGAAGCTAAATTCGATGACCTTTATAAGGTTGGTACGATCGTCAACATCAAGCGGATGATGCGGAACGAAGGCGTGATGCAGCTCATCGTTCAGGGAATGGACCGTTTCGAGGTGCTTGAGTGGATCGAGGACCAGCCGTATCTAAAAGCAAAGATCCAGGTGTTGCCCGACCTGAAACGCGTTGACGAAGAAGAGATAGAGGCGCTCAAACGCAATATTCAAGGGCTGCTTCAGGAAGCTCTTACTTTGCTGCCCAATGTGCCGCCCGAGATCCGAATGGCTGTTTTGACGCAGACCGATCCTGTGCAGATCTCCTATTTTCTCGCATCGGTTTTGGATCTCGGTGTCGAGACCGAACAGAAGATGCTCGAATCTGTCACGGTTGACGAACTGCTGACCTTGACGCACGCCGCTTTGGCGCGAGAGTTGGAGATAATGCAGATCCGCTCAAAGATCGCGACAGAGGCGCAGGGCGAGATGGACAAGTCGCAGCGTGATTACGTCCTGCGGCAGCAGATGAAGGCGATTCAGAAAGAGCTGGGCGAGGATGAGACCGGTGAAAAGGCCGAGGCCGGACAGCTTAGAGAACGGCTGGAAACGGCAGATCTTCCGGACGATGTACGCAAAGAGGCTGACCGCGAACTAAAACGGATGGAGGCCTTGCCGCAATCGGCGCCGGATTATCACGTCATTCGTACATATCTCGAATACGTTCTAGAACTCCCGTGGCGTAAAGGGAGCGAGGAAAAGCTCGACCTGACCGAGGCCCGCAAGATCCTGGACGAAGACCATTACGGCCTCGAAGACATCAAGGAACGCATTCTCGAATCGCTGGCTGTCGTGAAACTGCGGCCTGATTCCAAAAGTCCGATCATACTTTTTGTCGGCCCTCCCGGCGTTGGTAAAACATCGCTTGGCCGCTCGATCGCACGTGCGTTGGGGCGTGAATTCGACCGGATGAGCTTAGGCGGAATGCGTGACGAGGCCGAATTACGTGGTCATCGCCGTACATATATCGGAGCGATGCCGGGTCGTATCATTCAGTCTCTGCGGCGCGTCGGCGTGAATAATCCGGTGATGATGCTGGATGAGATCGATAAGCTTGGGAATGATTTTCGCGGCGATCCGGCTTCGGCGTTGCTCGAAATTCTCGACCCGGCCCAGAATAATACGTTTCGCGATAATTATCTCGATCTGCCGTTCGATCTGTCGAAGGTCTTCTTCATCGCGACGGCGAACTCGCTGGGGCCGATCCCGATGCCGCTGCGGGACCGAATGGAGATAATCTCGCTTGCTGGTTACAGCGACCGCGAAAAGCTGAACATCGCCAAGCAATATCTGATCGCCCGGCAGGTCGAGGCAAATGGCTTGACGGCCGAACAGCTTGAGATCACGGACGCCGCGATCAACCTGTTGACATCGCGATACACGCGTGAGGCTGGCGTTCGACAGCTAGAACGCACGATCGGCAACCTGGCACGAAAGGTCGCGTTAAAGGTCGCCCAGGGTTCGACCGACAAGGTCGTGATCGACGCAAACGACATTAAGCCATATCTCGGTGCTCCGCGATTTTATCCTGAACAGGCACGCACGGAGCTGCCCGCAGGTGTCGCGACCGGGATGGCCTGGACCGAAATGGGCGGTGAGGTTTTGTTTATCGAGGCGACGTTATTACCGGGCGGCGGCGGTTTGACCCTTACCGGCCAACTTGGCGAGGTGATGAAGGAATCGGCTCAGGCTGCACGCAGTTATTTGTGGTCGCACGCGGCGGCCTTTGGCATTGACCCGGATGTTATCAAGCATAACGGCGTACATATACACGTTCCCGCCGGAGCGATCCCTAAGGACGGCCCGAGCGCGGGTGTGACGATGGCGACTGCGTTGGCGTCGATCTATACAGGCCGTAAAGTTCGCAGCGACACGTCGATGACGGGCGAGATCACCCTTTCGGGGCAGGTTTTCCCGGTGGGCGGCATTAAGGAAAAGGTTTTGGCGGCGCACCGGGCGGGAATTCGTCGGATCGTGTTGCCCGCGCAGAACGAACCGGATACAGAAGACATTCCGGAAGATGTCCGGGCCGAGCTAGAGATCATTCCGGCCAAACTGGTCAGCGAAGTACTCGACGCCACACTCGAAAAAGAAGTGACCGAACCGCTGCCGAAAAATTATGCGATCCACAGCGCCGAAACCTCGACCGACGTTTCGGGCGACAGATTGATCGCGAAAGAGAAATAAGCGGGCTTGCGTTTATCGCTCTAACCGTTTATATTTCTCAAACCTTATCCCCCAATTCTCCCATTAAATTCCTCCAATCGAGGTGCGGTAAGTCTGCGCCTTAAAAAAATCTTTATTTACAGCCCGATTTAAGCGTTTTCGAGTAGAAATAGCCGTGTAAAACGATGTATGCTATTAGGTTAACTGGATTGCAGTAATTTCCGCGTTAAGTCTCGGCAAAATAAGCAGTTTTTCAGGCGTCGGCACTAGCGAAGACGGTTTAAGATTTTTGATCTTGATAGTTAGAAAGGCAACCATCCAAAATGGCATTTAAATCATTATTTAGTTTGTTTTCCAGCGATCTGGCGATCGATCTTGGCACGGCCAACACGCTCGTCTATGCAAAGGGCCGCGGCATTGTAGTTTCAGAACCGTCGATAGTGGCGATCAACAAAGTGACCAACCAGGTCGAGGCGGTCGGCCGCGACGCAAAGGAGATGCTAGGCCGCACGCCGGGCAACATCGTCGCGATCCGCCCGATGAAGGACGGCGTCATCGCCAACTTCGAGGTGACGGAAAAGATGCTGCAGCATTTTATCCGCAAGGCCCACAACGGCAAATCGTGGGTTCGCCCGCGAGTCGTTATCGGCATTCCGTCCGAGATCACACAGGTCGAACGCCGAGCTGTCGAAGATTCGGCCTATCGTGCAAAAGCGTCGGAAGTTTATCTCGTAGAAGAGGCAATGGCCGCGGCGATCGGTGCGGGCTTGCCGATCACGGAACCGCACGGCAACATGGTCGTCGATATCGGCGGCGGAACTACGGACATCGCAGTCATTTCGCTTTCGGGCATCGTCTATTCGCGTGCGGTGCGGGTCGCCGGAAACGAGATGGACGAGTCGATCACGCAGTACATCAAACGCAAATACAACCTGCTTATCGGCGAACGCACCGCCGAGGCGATCAAGATCGCTTTGGGAAGCGCATTTCCGCTGGATGAACCTCTTTCGATGGAAGTTCGCGGCCGCAATCTGATCGAGGGAATTCCGAAGACGATCACGATGACTGACGAAGAGATCCGCGAGGCCCTGTCCGACGCCGTCTCGACCATCATCAATGCCGTCCGCGTCGCCCTCGAACGCACACCGCCGGAACTTTCGGCCGACATCGTCGAACGCGGCATCGTTCTAACGGGCGGCGGCGCTCTGCTCAAGAATTTGGACAAACGTCTTACGATCGAAACCGGCCTGCCGGTCGTCATCGCAGACGATCCGCTCTCGTCGGTCGTGCTTGGCACCGGCAAGATGCTGTCCGATATGGAACTCCTCAAGCGCGTTAAGTGGGATAATTCATTAATGACAGGAAGCTAGGAAGCGAATAGAGAAAACGAAAATTAAAGCCAGCACTGTGGGTTTCCACGTTAACTTTTCACTATTCGTCATTCACTATTCACTATTGCGATGGTTGAGCGAAGTCAACAGGAAGTTTGGAGATTGACGCCTTGGCTGGCGATCATTCTGTGTCTGGGCAATTTTATTCTGATGGCGTTCGATGCGCGGGTCGACGGCGAACAGCGTGTGATCCGTGTCTGGACGCAAACGGTGGCTGATTTTGTACAGTCACCTGTCTCGACCGTCACCTCATCCGTCTCAGGTTATTTTGGTTCCATAGCAAATCTGCGTACCGCTCAGGACGAAAACAGCGAACTCAGGCAGAAAGTGCAGGAACTTGAGGTCGAACTCAAGGCCAAGGAAGACCTGGCTGCCGAGAATGCGCGGCTGGCCCTGCTTCTCGACCTCAAAGAAAAAAGCAAATACAAGGTCCTTACGGCCCGTATCATCGGACGTGACCCGTCGATTTGGTTTGATTCGTCGATCGTAAATCGCGGCAGCCTGGACGGTGTAAAACTGAATATGCCGGTCGTTACGAACGGCGGTCTGCTGGGCCGCGTTACGGCCGTCGGCCCGCTGACGTCGCAGGTCGACCTATTGACCCGCGATAAGTCCGGCGTCGGGGCCGTGGTCGGCGAGATCAGCGGATCAAATGCTCTTGGCGTCGTGGTCGGTTCGAGTAAGCGCGACGTGGTCGAGATGCGTTACGTCGCAGGCAGCGTGGACGTACAGGTCGGACAGTCCGTTTACACGACGGGACAGGACGGCATTTATCCGGCCGGATTGAAAGTAGGCGAGATAGTGCAGGTCGAATCCGGTTCGGCAACAACGCCGCACAAGATCACCATACGTCCGAGTGCCGGTATCGACTCGATGCAGGAAGTCGGCATCTTGTTATACGAGCCGCCGACAAAACAGGAATTCGAACAGAAGCTCGTGAACCCGCCGAAAGCTAAATAGATGGATCAACTGAAGATCACAATTGCCCTGATACTCGCCGTCGTTCTGCAATGGACGATGCGTGGTGTGGCCGAGCCATTCGCGTATATCGATTTTCCGCTCATCATCGTGGTGTATGCGGCGCTGCAGCGTGACGCGGTAAAGGCGATACTTTTCGGAGCGTTTTCGGGCATTGCGGTCGATGCTCTTAGCGGCGGACTTCTGGGGGCAAACGGGTTTTCTAAAACGCTTATTGCTTATGCCATATCCGAGATCGCCCGGCGCGTATATTTGGACAACCTTTTGCTCAGAATTCCCGTCATAGCGGGAGCTTGCCTGCTGGACGATCTCATTTATTTTGGACTGCACCGGCTGCTCGGACAGGAGCCGTCGGGTCAGGTGTTGACGACCGTATCGTACTCGGTGATCGGAACGACGATCGCGGGTACTTTCGTCTATTTGATACTGGACTATTTCCTGACGGAAAGAGTGAAGAACAAGCGGCGGGATATGTTCCCGGCAAAGCGGCAGTCACGGCGGCGTAACCCGATAAGATTAGGGAAATGATCTCATTCACTTTGCGATGAAGCTAAACGAATACGTTCAAAACGTCAGCCTTAGGATGATCACTATACAGATCGTCGCATTCGTTTTGTTAACGATGCTTGGCGTTCGCCTCTACTACCTTCAGATCGTGCAGGGCGATTATTGGGCAGGCCGGGCGGAGAATCAACGCGTCAGGCTTATCCCGATCCCTGCTCCGCGAGGTGCGATATTTGATCGAAACGGAAAGATACTTGTCGATTCGCGTCCAACGTACAACGTCGTTCTTTCTAATGAGCCGCTCAAGAAGATCGACGTTTCGGGAAGAGTGCCGGAGTATTCGAAGGGTCTTAATCTCGAACCTGATTTTGTCACCGAGCGTCTGAATCTGATCAAAAAACAAAACGAGTTCGAAATGCTGGTGCTGAAGGAAAGCGCGACAATGCAGGATATCGCCTGGGTCGAATCGCACGGGCTCGAGTTTCCCGAGCTACGCATCGAACTGCAGCCCCAGAGATTCTATCCGCTCGGCGCGATATTGGCCCACGTCCTTGGCTACGTCGGCGAGATCAGCCCAAAGCAGCTTGAAGCCGAAGAATATAAATCACGGGGCTTTCGCCCGGGCGACATTATCGGCAAAGGCGGGCTCGAGCAGTATTACGATGAATTTCTGCGTGGTAAACCCGGCTATCGAAAGGTGATCGTTGACAGCCGCGGGCGCGTGCAGAGCGAGATCGAAGTTGTACAGCCGCAGGCCGGCCAGGACCTTGTCTCGACAGTCGATCTCGATATTCAGAACGCGGCGGAAGAGCAGTTGGCAAAATCGGTGACAAAACGCGGAACAATAATCGCGATGGACCCGAACAACGGCGAACTGCTGGCAATGGCATCGCTGCCGTCGTTTGACCCGAACATTTTTGTTCAGGGCAGCAAAACGCCCGAGGGCCGCAAACAGATCGCCGCATATTGGCAGGACGAAAAACGCCCGCTATTTAACCGTGCTATTCAGGGCCGCTATCCTCCGGGTTCGACATGGAAGATTCCCGAATCCGTCGGAGCTCTCCAGCAAGGCGTCATCACCGTAAAGAATTCGAATATGCTTTGCGGCGGCGGTATTCAGATCGGAAATAAATTCACGCGGTGCATGGGAAGCCACGGTTCGCCGCCACTTAGCTATGCGATCACTCATTCTTGCGATGGCTATTACTATCACCTCGCTTTGAAGATGAAGGTCGAAGGGCTGATACAAATGGTCGAGAACTTCGGCTATGACAAACAGTCAGGCATCGACTTGCCGAACGAAAAAGTCAGCCAAACACCGAAGAGTTGGAGGCCGATCATAGAGAAACGCGAAGGTCGCTGGAGCGATATTCGCACCGTCTATGCGTCGATCGGACAAGATACGGTTTGGGTTACGCCTATTTCGATGCTTCGGGCCGTGGCCAGCGTCGGCGTGCAAGGGCGAATGTACACGCCGCATTTTTTGAAGGAATTTAAGGCGATCGGCTCGGTCGGAGAAGAAGGCTCGACAAGCTATTTTGCTGAACGCCCCGGATTCGGATTTCCCCATCCAGAGCCGAGGATCGTCGAAATGACGCCCGAGCAGAATGAACTTGTCGTCAAGGGAATGTGGGGCGTCGTTAACGGCGGCGGAACGGGAGCCGGGATCAGGATACCGGGTTTTGAGATCGCGGGGAAAACCGGCACCGCTCAGGTAGCCGAATTGGGCAAGGATGTCGGCGATAAAAAGGACCACGCCTGGTTTGTCAGTTTTGCACCGGCATTCAAACCGGAAATTGCTGTTATCGCCTTGATCGAAAATGTCGGTTTTGGCGGCAGCCACGCGGCACCGGCCGCTAAGGGCCTTTACGAAACATATATCGCAAAGAAACACGGCGGAGTTTTGCCGGCAACTGATCCGAATTTGGTAGCCAGGCGATAAGAAAATGGTTGCGATAATCGAGAAAAAAGATCTGCGTGATTTTGACTGGCTGACGGCGGTGTTGGCGGTCGCGATCGCGTCTTTCGGCGTCTGGCAGATCCATAATGCCTTGCCTGCGGAAAGCTATTGGAGCAAGCAGATCGTCGGCCTTGGTATCTCGATCGTCGCATTTCTCGTTATTGCATTCAGCGATTTCCGGCGTATTGTCGATGCGGCTCCGTTCTTTTATGTGTTTGGCCTTATTTTGCTGGCGCTTGTGCTTACGCCGCTCGGTGTCGAGGTGAATGGGCAGCAGGCGTGGTTAAAGCTTCCCGTCGTCGGGCAATTTCAGCCATCGGAATTTGTAAAGATCCCGACCGTGCTGATGCTTGCAAAATATTTTGGTCAGAAAAAGCACGGTGCATTGTCATTGCGAGAGGCTTTGATCGGAACGGCGATCCTTGCCGGCCCAGTCGGTCTGATCATGCTGGAACCCGACGCCGGCCAGGCGATAACCTATTTCCCGATCCTTGCCGCCGCCTTCTTTCTTTCAGGAATTAAGATCCGTTACGTTATCGGCGGACTGCTTCTGGCGGCGATTCTGGTTCCGGCAGCCTACATGGTCGGTGTGAAGACAGGAAAGATCAAGAAATATCAGCAGGACCGGATCATGGCGATCATCGACCCGGACAGCGTCGACCCGCGCGGCTACGGCTATCACACCATACAGTCGATGATCACCGTCGGAAAGGGCGGACTTTCGGGTATCAAGGGCGACACGGAGACCTCGCAAAGCGTTTTGAAATTTCTGCCGGAACCGCAGACCGATTTTATCTTTGCGGTCACGGCGGAAAACACAGGATTTATCGGCTGCATATCGCTGCTTTTGGCGTATGCGTTGCTGCTTTCGCGGCTGATCGCCGGAGCACGTTCTACTAACGAGCGCTCCGGAATGCTTGTTATAATGTCGATAGCGACGGCGATGGCCTTTCAGATCTTTATGAACGTCGGAATGGCCCTGGGCTTTTTGCCCGTGATAGGCGTTCCGCTGCCGCTGATGAGCGCCGGATTGTCGGCGATGCTGACAACATTTATTGCAATGGGCTTCGTCGTCAGCATTAAGATGCGTCGCTTTGTGAATTAGGTGCAAAAGTCCGCACGTTAGTAAGGGCGATACGTTTAGTTGATTGTTACGCCCTAGTTCACGCGCGGGCTTCCGCAACGAACACAGCCAGAGGAGTAGTAATATGGCAAGAGAAAGAAAGATAGTCGAACGTGAAGTAAGATCGCTTGAAACAAAGACCAGTCTAGGCGTGAAAGCGGTTTGGCTGGGCATGGCGTTGTTGCTGGCATTGGCCGCGGGCGGGCTTACCGGAATTCTGGCCTCGTATTATCTTAATAACTCGCGCTACTCGGTCGAGGTTTCGGCGCTTGCCACATACAGGCCGCCGCAGGTGACGACGATCTATGCCGATGACGGCGAGACAGTGCTTGCCGAATTTGCGATCGAAAAACGCATTCCTATCAAGGAACAGGACATTCCAAAGAATCTCGAAAATGCGCTCATCGCGGTCGAAGATTACAGGTTTTACAAGCACATCGGCATCGATCCGTATCGTATCGCCGGCGTTATGTTCAAGAATCTGACCACCGGAAGTAGCGAGGGCGGCTCGACCATTACTCAGCAGCTGGCCAAGAATCTATTTCTCTACAAAGATCAGACATACACACGAAAAGTTAACGAGTGGATGGTCGCTCTTCAGATCGAACGGTTCTACACAAAACGCCAGATCCTGGAGATGTATATGAATTACGTCTTCCTCGGGGCCGGTGCATACGGTTTCGAAGCTGGATCCAGAACTTATTTTGGCAAGTCGCTCAAGGATTTGACTCTCGAAGAGTCCGCATTGCTCGCGGCGATACCTAAGTCGCCCGAATATTCGCCAACCCGCAATATGCAGAAGGCCGAGGCGCGTCGAAATATCGTTCTCGACCAGATGGCGAAATACGGCTATGTCACCCAGGGCGAAGCCGACGCGGCGAAAGCAAAGCCGATCAAGCTGGCCGATACGGCTTACTACCAGTCTCTGCCAAAATCGACCGCATGGGATTATCCGGTAGAAGAAGTTCGGAAATATCTGGAAGAAAAATACACGACACGCGTGGCGCAAGGCGGGTTAAAGGTCTATACAACGATCAATGTCGAGGGCCAGAAACTTGCGACCAAATCTATTCGGGAACGTCTTCGCACCTATGACCGCGGCCGCAAATGGAGATCGGAGTATCAGGACGTTCTGGTCGATGCGGACGGACAGCCGCTTACAGATGAAAAAGAGATCGCCAAGACGCTCAATACCTTTAAGCACGCCGATTGGTACGGCGACGAATACGAAGAAGGCGAGTATATTAAAGGCCTTGTCGTAACATCTAGTCCGTCTGCCGATGCGGTAGGTGTGCGTTTTGGTAAATACAAAGCGATCGTCGGTTCGTCGAACATGGGCCGCAGCGGTAAACGTCCCAAGGACGAACTAAAGCCGGGATATTTGCCCGAGTTTCTCGTCAAAAAAGTAGATAACGAGAAACAGACACTTGAGGTCGAGTTGTCTCAGGTCCCTGGCGTTCAAGCCTCGATCGTTTGCATTAATGCGAAGACCGGCGAAGTCGTTACGATGGTCGGCGGATACGATTTTCACACAAGTAAATTCAACAACGCCACACAGGGATTGCGGCAAACCGGATCTGCATATAAGCCATTCATTTACACTGCGGCAGTCGAAGACGGAATGACGCCCGATATGCTCGTCAGCGGTGCGCCGATAAAACGCGGCGGCTGGCAGCCGACCAACTACGGCGGAGCCCCGAGCCATCCGAACGTGCCGATGAAGATCGCCCTGGCTAAGTCTTATAATATTGCGGCGGTCCACCTGCTCGAACAGGTCGGCATTCAAGCCGGAGCGCAGATGGTACGCCGCTTCGGTATCACAAACCCGATGGCACCGAGCCTGCCGTCCGCATTGGGAGCCAGCGAAGCCTCGCTGATCGAAATGGTCTCGGCGTATTCCGCATTTCCCAATAAGGGCGTGCGCGTTCATCCGCATCTGATCCGCAAGGTTTACAGCCGCGACGGCACATTGCTTGAGGAATGGGACGGCGCCAGTTCGCGCGTGACCAGCGAATATGTTGCCCTGACAATGGTCGATATGATGCGCGGCGTTGTGCAGGGCGGCGGAACCGCGACAGGTGCCAGTGCCGGCGGACAGCCCCTGGCCGGTAAGACAGGTACAGTAAATAACGAAACAGACGTGTGGTTTCTGGGATACACGCCGACATACGTGACCGGTGTGTGGATGGGAAATTCGGAACGTAAGGAATCGCTCGGCGCGGGAATGACCGGCGGCCACGGTGCCGTGCCTTACTTTAACGCCTTTATGATCCCGTTCATGAAGGACAAACCGCGAGAATCATTCCCGTCGACACCGCCGATCCCATCGGATATCAGGATCCTGACGGAACGGAACAAGCGCGAAGAGCTTGAAAAGCTTGAGAAAGCCGACCAGGCGGCAATACGTTCCGGTGCAACAACCGCTGCGGCGAACTCGAATACTGCCACAACTCCGGCCACGACCGGAACCGGTGCCCCGACATCGACCGATGTAAAACCGCCAACAACGGACGATCCACCGCCTGTAATTAAACAGCCGGTCACAAAGCCGCCGACAGGCGACCCCGATCCGCCAAATAACGACAAGCCCGAAGGAACTAAGCGGAAGGGGAAAAAAGGCGACGGGTAGTTACTGCGTGGACGAAGGATGAGGGCGGACGGATGAATCTTCTTTTTTCGAAGTTCTTCTCCGCCTTTTCACTTTGGTTATAATCGCGACAAAAATTGATATGAGTTCGTTTGTCTCAGTAATGAGCGGTCTAAGTCTCGACTCCGTTAAAAACCCGCCCCCAACTAAAAGATCCAGCCAGTAATCTGATTCGTCTAGTTCCTGTAACGCACCTTCCATCTTGCTTATAAAATCTGCATCAGATTTTGCCCGACACGCTTCGCGATACTGGGCACCAGGAGATGTTCCCGACCGCGCAAGTTGATGTGTGATTATGTGAACTGCTCCCGTCTTGGGGAGCGAATCATAGAGTTTTAGAATCCGCAATGAATATTCTCTTAGACGGGTTCGCAAATCTCGTTTTTCCGTGACTTCGAGATTTAACCGGTCGGTCCGATCTTCATCCATCATCCTTCCGCCTTCATCCTTAAGTTTGACAAAACTTTCCAAGATAATACGGCAGCATCTTTCGCCACCAGACCCAGTCGTGGGCTACGTCATGGCCCCAAACGCCGAGGACGTGCGGGATGCCTTTTGAATGAAGGATGCTGGAAAGATCGCGGCTTCGATCCGGGGCTTCAAATGAGCCTTGGCCGGTTACGATCGCTATCGAATCTGCCTGCTGTAGACGCGGCAGATGATAATCGTCGTTCAGATTCTTGAGGTACATCGACGGATTGTTAAAATATACATTTTCGTCGAAATAGCTTTCCAGATAATTGTAGATGTCATAGCTGCCGCTCATCGCTATTGTGCCGCGGAAATTATCGGAATGCTTGAAATAAGTGTTAGCGGCAAGCAATGCGCCTAAGCTTGCACCGGTGGTCAGCGGTTTTGCGTCCTCGCCGCATTCGTTGCGGATCAGCGGCAGCACCTCTTCCATAATATAGGTGTCATAGCGCGACAGCATTTCGACTTTCCACGCCGGATGCGATTCCTTGTTCAACAGGCTGTAGCGGTTTACCGAGTTGATCGAATATGCCCGGATCAGGCCGTTATCGATGAAATCCTTGATCGCATCTATTAAATAAAAACGCTCATATTCCAGATAATCGGCCGCCGCCGTCGGGAACATAAGGAGCGGATAGCCCGCGTGTCCGTAAGCCACCAGCGGCATTTCCATGTTCAAATTGTGGCTGTACCATGAGGTCGTATCGCGTCGCATAAAAGATCTAAGGCTCCAATAAGTTTGATTGTGAATAGAAAGCGTAATGCAGAAGCCCGCGCGTTAGCAAGGGCGATACCATCAAGTTGGATGTATCGCTCTTGCTAACGCGCGCACCTTCCGCATCAATTTGATGATGTTAATTTTAATCCGGCGATGCCGGCTATGATAAGAAAAATACAGGCAATGCGAACCACGTCCTTTGGTTCATCAAACAGAAACATACCCAAGATCGCCGCTCCAACCGTGCCTATGCCTGTCCATACAGCATACGCCGTGCCGATCGGCAGCGTTTTTACAGCAAGCGAAAGAAAGTAAAAACTCGCGACCAGCAGGATGCCCGTGATGACGCTCGGCCACAGCCGCGTCCAGCCCTCGGTATATTTCAAGCCGATCGCCCACGCGATCTCGAGCAAACCTGCAATTCCTAAATACAACCAGTTCATAATTAGTTGTTCGGAGTTCCAGCTTTAGCTGGCATGGGCGGCAACTAGTCACTTCGGTGCAGCGTCAGCCAGCTAAAGCTGGAACTCCGAACTTGTTTATTTCACAACCGTGATTTCTCGCGTTGTCGAATTATAGCCGCCGTTATCGATGACCGCGCCCTCTTCATCGACGAGCTCCAACTTTATCGAATGCTTTCCGGCGAACCAGCCTGACAGCCAGATCGGGGCCCATTTGTCGATATATTTCACATCGCCGCCGTCAACCGAATACCTTACGCGGTAAGGTCCGCCATCTTCTTTTAGCTTCGCGTTTGCCAGCCAAAAATCGATCATGATCGCCTCCGCATCGGCGCCTTTGTATTCGCCCTTCGGCCGGCTATATGTCAGTAGCGGTTTTTTAGGATCAACGGCTCCCCCAGTGGAACTTGGCATGTCTTTGCCCTCCGGTGTCGGTTTGGCGGCAGAGTTCGTATTGTTGTTCGCCATTGTGTTTCCGGCATTGGTGGTAGTCGGCTTCGCGGCATCCGCTCCGCCGTTCTTTATGGAGAATTTCACCATCTGAAACGCGCCTTCGTCCTTGTAGCTTTCATGCCAGGGCCGCGATGGAAAAACGCGAAGTGTGTGTTCGCCATCGACCACATTCCGCAGTTCGAATTCTTCGTCGAGATTGTAATAGGCTTCATACGGCTGGTTATCCAGGATCACGTGAATATGATTGCCCATCTTGGTTTCCGGGTCCATATGCGGCTTATAACCTTTCAGATCACCGGAAATATCCAGCTTTACCTTTACGGTCGAAGCGGCAACGACCTCACCGGCTTTTGGTTCGACGATCTTTAACGCCGGCTTTGCCTGGTCCTGTTCGCCGCGCGTCGCCATTTGGTCTTTTATTTTCTGCGGCCTTTCTACAACGGTCAGGGTTTGCGGCCCGGCCGGAGCAGCGTTTGTATTCGCATTGCTATTGTTTGCGTGATTCGAATGATCGACATTAGCTGCGGGGCTTCCGCAGGCGGCCGCAAGAGCAGCCAACACCACCAGAATAAATAATTTCATTTTTTTCATAATAATTTCCCTCCTTTCCTTTTTCTTGTTTTCTTCCTTCGTGGATAGACTCTTAAATTTTTCATCCACTAAATGCACAAAACAGATCAAATAAAAACAAAAGCAAAAGAGCAAATATTATGCGACTTCGGCTAATTCACCTTTCCTAGCTGCGTGCGAAATAAACGTATATTCAAATACCGACCTGAAATTTTCTTCGAGCCGATCTTCGACCTCAGCCATATCGACTTCGCGGCCGAGTATTTTGTCCATCGATGTTACTGGTTCGCCTTCGCAGGCGATTATCCAGTTGTAAAAGCTGAGATCTGTGTTTACGTTCAATGCAAAGCCGTGCGTTGTTACCCAGCGTTTCAGGTGAACGCCGATGGCGGCGACCTTGCCGTCGGTGGTGTGAACGCCGGTCAGGCCCTCGATAGGAAAAGCGTCGATCCCGAAATCAGTCATTGTTCGGATCAGCACTTCCTCAAGGTCACGAACGTATTTATGTACGTCCTCGCGATCCGGCGACAGGCTGATCACCGGATACCCGACGATCTGGCCCAAGCCGTGATAGGTGATCTTGCCGCCGCGATCCGTTTCAAAAACCTCGATGCCCTGTGCACTTAGCGTCTCTGCGGTTGCCAGTACGCCGCTTTCCTTTGCCCGGCGGCCGATCGTGAATGTATGTGGATGTTCGAGCAGCAAAAGGTAATCAAGCTCACGCCGTGTGATGACATCGGACTCCAACTCCTTCTGCAACGCGAGCGCATCAAAATAGGCCACGCGGCCAAGACGGCGAACTTCTAAAGCCCTGTTTTGCATCTTTACTTATGATAAAATTTTACCACGCATTGAACAACGGCGGAGAATACATGAAAACAGCACAACTATTTGTCTTAACAATAGCCGCATTGGCGATATTTGCGGTTTCGGCTGATGCTCAAAAGAAACCGAAGCGTCCCGTTCCAAAGCCGGTCCCGACGCCTGTTGCCCCGCTTGACGTTAGGACGGCCAAACAAAAGGTTTCTAATCAGATATCGAATGTCACTCGATTTTCCGACGTTCTCGGCCCGATCGCCGCCAGCATCGAATCGATAGACAGAGAATCGAAAACGAAAAGGCTTAAAAAAAGTGAGATCGATGCCAATGAGGCAAATAAACAAAAAGTACTCGCGGCGATCCGTAATTTAAAGGCCGGCCTCACTTCGCTGGAAACAGAATTTCGCACTAAACCAACGCTCAGGAAATACCTGTTGAACATCGACGGAATTACTCTTTTGGGAACTCAGTCGGAAGACTCGGCGCTTGCGGGCCGGTTTGTTGAATCGCGAAAGCCCTTGCTGGCCGTGCTGAAAAAACTGTCGGATACATTCGCGGCGATGCCGTAGTGAATAGCTAATAACTAAAAGTGAAAAGGCAGGAGATGCACTTCGTATTCCTGCCTTTAATTTGTTTGGTTAACTGTCAGTTAGGGCTTTATTAAAGTTGCTGATCTTTTATCCGGGTCGCAGGCTTCGATGCCGTCGGATTTAGCCATCGCTGTTCCTGTTAGGCCTAGCTTTTCGCGGATATATTTCTCGGCATCGGGCCGGATCAATTCGCCATTAACGACGGTCGTCTTTTTTGTTAGAACATCGCCGCTTGGTTCAAGCGTTGCCGGATCGAGGAAGACGTACCACGGCGAACCCCATTTACGCGTGTCGCCGGCCTCACGCCGCTGGCTGTAATGCGTGGTTTTCTCGCGGGCGCCGCTATTATCAGATTCGTAAACCAGCGAAAATGCCAGCTTATTCTTTTCGACGTGGTCACGCATCTTATCGACCGTGTCGTATTCGCCGACGCCGATTATCGCCAATCCTTTGTCCTTATATTTATCGTTCAGTCCCTTAACGAACTCCATGTCGTGTTCCCAGTTGTGACACCACGGTGCCCAATACACGACCAAAACAAGCTTTTTGCCCTTCGTGAATTCGCGAAGATTCGTTTTTGAATCGCCTTTGATCGCCTTGTAGGTCCAATCTTTATAAGCAAAATCTTTTTCCGTGATCGGCGATTGCTCGTTTTGCGCGAACGCAAAACTGAACGATAAAAGGAGAAATAATGCGGCTGATGCTAATTTCATAAAACTTCGAACTGCCAGTATTAAGACTAAAGGCTGAGATGGTTTTCGGCAAGGTAAAAGTTGGCAGCAAATCGTTACATCTCCGTTTCTATCTGGATCGGCGGTGCCGCACGCGGTCGCCTGAACCAGTAAACGATATTCAGATAAATGCCCGTCAAAGCCGAAAGCGCCGTTAGCGCCGAAAACAAAATAAGCAGCGTCACCTGCCAACTTCCGGCAAAGAAATAGAAATGAGCTTCGCGAAAGAAACGCGTTTTCCACGTCGGCGGTTTCGAGAAACTTGCCTCGCCTGATTCGGCGTCGATAAAGATCGAATCGGCTCCGAGGCCGCCAATAGACTGATACTGCGGCCGCCCGTCCTTCATCAGCAATGTTAAGGCCGTCGTCGGCAGCGGCTTGCCCGACAGTTCGTTCGCCTTCGTCATCGCATCGGCCGGCGAGACCTTAACCCTTGCCGTATCGATCTTCTCGACCGTTCCGCCCTCAACCATATTAGGCAGAGCGTAAAGCAGCCCGCTCAACGCCCAAGCCAACACGGGAACCGAAACAAAAATGCCGAGAATAAGATGGGCCTGATAAATGAATCTTTTCATAAATTCCTTCGATTTTAACGCAAAGGCCCAAAGGAGCAATGGACGCAGAGAAATTTATTCCAAAGTTACTTCGCGACTTGGCGTCTTTGCGTTAGAAAATCAAACCGTGTAATTTAGGCATTAGTAAGAATTGGAGTGCCAAATGAGTGACCAACCAACAGTTTCAGATATTTTCCGTCGTGCGTTAGAGATTCGCGAGAAAAACCCGAGCGGTTCCTATAAAGATGTTGCCTCGCAGCTTGTCAGCGAATTTAGCGGCAAAGCGTTTCCGGCGACGGCCTATTTGACCATTCCAGAATACGACAACATTGCCCCCGAAGAGGACTGGACGGCCGGCCTGCCTGTCACCCTGCGCGGCATACAGAACGAAGATTGGAAGGACGTTGTGCATGGCATAATCATCAGCCTCGAACAGGTTGAGAATTACCCGAAAGAATCCGGTCGCGAGGACGACCCCGATAAAGAATGGCGCAATCGCGGCAAGTCCATCGCCGAAGCCGAGGAGAAAAACCTCACCAAATGGATGCCGGAAGAGCTGATGGCAATGGCAAAGAAAAATGTCGCTAATTAGAAGATAGCGAACGCGGGAAATTTCAAACAGGATGGGCAGGATTAACAGGATATAGATCGCTATCCTTTGATCCTCTCATCCTGTTTCAATTTCTTTATGATAAATTCAAATCAATGACCCAAGTCGATATTCTCGCTATCTTTGCTCACCCCGACGATCTGGAATTGACCGTCGGCGGAACGATGCTGCGGATGAAGCAGCTCGGCTACAGCACCGGCGGGCTCGATGTGACACGCGGTGAAATGGGTACGCGCGGAACGGTCGAGGGCCGGGCTGTCGAGGCGGAAGAGGCGGCGAAGATATTGAAGCTGGACATTCGCGAGAATCTTGGACTGGCCGACGGACATGTGTTTGTTGACGATGCTTCGCGGGCCGCAATGGTTCGAGCCATTCGTCGACTAAAACCCAAAGTCATTCTCACGCATCAGTTGGATGATCCGCATCCTGACCACGACCACATCGCCCGGCTGGTTCGCGAGGCCGCGAGGCTTTCCAGCATGCGTAATTACGACGAGGAAACCGGAAGCGATACCATCGCGGTGCCAAAGGTCGCCCACAACATTTTTTCACGCCGCACCGAGCCGTCGTTCATCGTCGATATTTCCGAATTTCTCGAAACAAAGATGGCTGCTGTACGCGCTCACAGGTCGCAGTTTTACGACCCTGCATCGACCGAGCCGGAAACGCGCCTTACCAACAAACGCTTTCTGGACGAACTCGAAGACCGCTCGCGTTATTTTGGTTCGCTCATCGGCGTTGTGGCCGGCGAGCCGTTCTACGTCCGTGAGGTATTGAACATCGACGACCCGATCGAATTGCTGACACGCCCGATGAATCTTTATTCATGATCGACCTTGCCCCGGAACAGATCGAGCTAGCAAAGAAACGCCGCGTGCTTGAGCGGCTGAAGGACAGGCTTGCCGACCGCGAAGAGACAATGGCCGATCTTCGTTCCGAGCTTCAACAGTTCGAGGCGCGTTATTCGATGGAGGTCGCCCGGCTGTACGCGGAGTTTGACGAGATCGAGGCCCAGATCGCCGAAGAAGAATTAAAACTCGTCCCCGATGACGAAGAGATCAAGAAAAAGGTCGAAGAACTTCGCCGCCGTGCCGAGGAATCGGCGGCCCGTGCGGCGGCCGAAGCTGAAGCCGTGGAATGGACGCCGACGGTCGAAGCCAAGAAGGCGTATCACAATCTCGCCCGCGTAATTCATCCTGACCTGGCCCTCGACCCTGACGAAAAAGAGCGTCGTCACGGCCTTATGGCAGAGCTCAACGAAGCATATTCGTCCGGCGATCAAAAGAAGCTCGATAAGATGATAGAGGATATGCGAAACAGCCCTGACCTAATAAAAGGCGACACCATCGGCGACGAACTCGTTCGAGCAATACGCCAGATGTATCAGATCAAGAATCGTTTTAGTGAACTGGATAAAGAGCAGGAAGCCGCCGAGGCATCTGAGCTTTTTGACCTTCGCGGCAAGGTGAAGGCCGAAATGCTGGAAGGCCGTGACCTGTTGAAGCAAATGGCCGCCAAAACACAGAGTCAGATCAAAAAGGCAGGACGCCGGCTGGAAAATCTAAAGAACGTAAACGCCGCCCAGGAAGAGTATGTAAAGGAAAAGTTCGGAATGGATATTTCAGATTTCCGTTGATTCAGATCTTGGCAAAAGCGGTCGGACGATGAGTTTGCCGTCGGCATCTTTTTCGTCATGTGATACGCCGATTATCTTGCCGATTATCTTGACATCCTGTTGATCGAAAAGCTGAGGCTCCGAATTGCAGCCTTCCAGACAGACGACGCCAAAATCCGAATCGAAAAATCCGCAGCTTATCTCGCCGGTCGCCAATTCCGTGATCGCGACCAGATCACCGCGTTTAATGCTGTCTTTTACGACTATCGCCAATGAGCCTTTGCCGAGGCCGGCGTCTGCGAGATGCTCATTGTTGATCCAGAGGCCCTGATACCCGTCGAACATGGAAAGCGACGGCGGAAGGACAAGTGCCAATTCGCCCGATTCGAGGTTGTGAAGATCCTTCTCGGCACTTTGGACTTTAGCCAGGCTTAACTCTTTGTTTGTCTGCTCGAATTGGCCGATCAGACTGTCGGCAAAAGCATTTCCGGAATGTGTTCTAGCTATCTGAACTGCTTCAAAGAGTTTGGAAACGCCCTGCGTAAAATTGTCCTGATGGAGATAAACCTTAGCCTCAGTTAGCAGCGATTCGGCAAGATAGCCCATGTTCTCGCCGTCCCTCAATATCTCTACGGCATGAGTGGCGGTCGAAAATGCTTCGTTGATGATTCCTTCACCCAAAAAGATCCCGGCCTTCGTATCCAGATACAATCCTTCGCGCGTAATATCGCCCGACTGTCGACACAGGTCGATACCTCGGTCTACGCAGGTATGTGCAAGCTCAAATTTTCCTAAGGATCTGTAAACGTGGGCGAGTTCATTTTCAATGGAACCCAGATAAATGCGTATAGATGATCGTTCGGAGAGATTCTTGGCCCGTTCGTAACAGCGCAGAGCGTCATAGGTACGTTCGGCCTCCATGAATCCAATGCCGGCATTCACATAAAAACTTGCCGTCAGCCAGTCGTCGCCGTATTCGCGAAATGCATCCTCATGTTCATTAAAAAGGCCCACATTCGCGTCATACCGTTGCTCGCTGACATTCACCAGCATCGTAAACATAATCGAGCCGAGGCGGGCCAGACTGTTTGTTGCCAGCATGCGACTGCCTGCAGCCTGCAGCCAGATCCGGGCCTCGTTAAATTCGCCAGTCCGCCAATACGTTAGAGCAATGTGGTTCTCGCATTCGGCGCTTTTTTCAGCATTTCCAATGGTGCTGAATTGGCCAAGTACGCCGGTCAGAATGTCGCGCGCCCGTAATTGTGATTCCTTGATCTTTTGGATGTGGCCTTGATAGCCGAGGAGGCTGGCAAATCTTAGCAGCAATTCAAGGGATTGCAGCTCGCTCAAATCCGTGACAACAGGTTCAAAATGCGGGTCGGACCAGTCTTCCGAAAGTTCAAAGAGGGCCTCTTCGAAATTTCCGCTTCGTTCGCAGCGCCATAATCTGTCGATAAGCGAATCGACGGTCAATGTGGAAATTGTGGGATTAAGCCTCATAAGCTACTTGTTCGACCTGATAGTATAACCGAGATACCCAAAATGTATCAAATAAAAAACGACATGGAGAAAAAAATGAAAACACTTACAACTATCGTTCTAGCATTGGCACTGTTCACAACAATCGCACTGGCCGACGACGGGCATTCGGGAACAGGCGGTTTTGCTGATGATGGCCATTCGGGAACAGGCGGCGCGGTTTGCGAAGGACATTCCGGCGCGGGCGGCTACGTTTGCGAGGGACATTCCGGAACAGGCGGTTATGCAGATGACGGCCATTCAGGTACTGGCGGCTATACGACAGACTGCCCGTCCGACTGCCCGCTGTACGGTCAGGAATCCAACATCGTTGCCAAATCAGAAGATGATGGATCGATCTATTTTACCGTCAAGCAGTTTATAAGCGAGTTTATTTACTAATGGATCATAGGTGGGAGCCGAAGGTTATTAGATTTTTTTTTCAGGTTCGACTGTGTTCTTTGCAGTTTCGGATATGAGTTCGTCGGCTCTCAGTACTACGACCCTTGAACCTGAGTCGGACTGACGTTCACTGAGTTCGCCGACGGCCTTTTGTACTTCCTGCCGGATCAATTCACCGATCTGGCGGGCAAGTAAAGGTGTGTCTCCTGCGGAAACGGGTATCGCGAATTTTTCGCCCTGGCCGGTGAGCAGCCAATGGATGGAATAAGGCGTACGCTCGGCGATCGTGGTAAGGACACGTGCATCAGGCAGGCGGCCATTAAGATAATTTCTGGCCGCCTGATATGAGATATTCAACAACCGTTGAATACGGACGGGCTCCGATGACCCGCACGTTTCTATAAATCTCTCAGCAAATGACCCCATATTAATTTTATTTCGATGGCTCTTGACAACCGATTAACCATCGTGTCATTATTCTACACGTTCGTTGAAGTATTGCAAAGCTTCTTCGAAGTTTTTTGTTTTTGAGATCAATTCAGATTTTTGCCAATTCGGCAGGTTTATACCGAGTATAACGACATTATATTCGTTGCTGGTTGCTCCACGTAGCTGGCGCGAAATGGGGGGAAACGGAGTGGGAGACGTTTCCCCCCGCATCGTTTAAACGGCTTGCCCGGCCGCAAAGCCGGATGACCATGCCCACTGAAAGTTGTATCCGCCAAGCCATCCCGTTACATCGACGACCTCGCCGACAAAAAACAAACCGGATATTTTAATGGATTCCATTGTTTTCGAGGACAGTTCGTTAGTTGAAACACCGCCGATGGTTACCTCAGCTTTGTCATAGCCCTCGGTGTCTTTGAACATGACCCGCCAACGTGTTAACCCATCTGCAATGGCGTTCAGATCGCTCTCGTTAAACTGATTCAAGGGCCGATCCCAACCATTCTCAGATGCAAAGCGCTCTGCAAATTTGGCGGGAAGGTGGGCGGATAAGAAATTGTCGAGTCGTTTTTTGCTTTCGCGGTTCGCAAATAGTTCCGCGGCCCAGTCGAGTTCTGGTTTGAGACGGATCTCTACGGGTTTTGCTTTCTGCCAGTAATTCGACACCTGCAATACCGCCGGCCCTGACAGGCCGCGGTGCGTGAAGAGAATATTTTCACGAAAGGCGATCGAATCGGCCGAAAGCTCAGCGTCGATCGATACTCCTGCCAGTTCCCGGTAGCTTTGTCCGCTAAAGACCAGCGGTACCAGCGACGGGCGCATCTCGACGATCTGTAGGCCGAATTGCCGGGCTATTTTGTAACCGATGTCCGTCGCACCGACCTTAGGAAAAGAAATTCCACCCGTCGCTATCACCAGGCTATCCGATCGAAATGTTCCCTGATCGGTCTTTACCTCAAAACCGCCATCTTTTTTGACCGATTCTACGCTGCAGCCGGTTCTTAGATCGACTCGTGAATTACGGCACTCAGTAAGCAGCATTTCGATGATCTGCCGCGAACTCTCGCGGCAAAAGAGCTGGCCGAGTGTCTTTTCGTAATAAGCGATCTTGTGTTTTCTGACAAGCTCGACAAAGTCCTGAGGCGTGTAGCGGGCAAGCGCGGATTTGCAGAAATGAGGATTCCGGGACACAAAATTCCCGGCGCCGACATTCTTATTCGTAAAATTACACCGGCCGCCTCCGGATATGATTATCTTGCGGCCCGGCTGAGCGTTTCGCTCGATGACAAGCACCTTTCTACCGCGCTTTCCGGCCTCGATAGCGCAAAACAATCCGGCCGCACCGCCGCCGATGATGATGGCGTCGTAATTCAAAGTCCTAAAATACCCGCAATCCGAAATTTCATCATCATGACTTCTCCCTTTGCATGAGGAAAATCGAGCTGAAACTGTCGGTTTCGACCTTATTGATCATAAGAGAATGTTCATCTTCGTCGATCATAAATATCGGTCCTTTAAGATCGCGATATGATGCCGCACGTGGCCGGCCATGATCGACGCGAGAGCTCTGGTGGAGACCTCTGCGTTACTTGCTGTTCCGGCACGCTGCCAATCCTGCTGGTCAAAGGTACTAAACAGAATGACGTTCGATCGCCGAATAGCTTCAAACTCCTCGATCAGGTTCGCCAACGTGCGCTCATTTGCGTGAGAAGTTTCGATATAGTCGTCTTGTTCAAAACCTTCCATAGGAGTTTTATCTCCGCGTGCGATGCGAAGTGCCCGATAGGCAAAGACACGTTCGGAATCGAGCAAATGGATAAATAGTTCCTTGATCGTCCATTTTCCTTCGGCGTAGGCATATGTTCCCCGCGCTTCGTCAATTGAAGCGAACAGATCGGAAACCTCTCGCGATTGTTGGCTTAAAACGGCGACAACATCTTCCTCGGTTACCAGCGACACGTATTTTTCGTAGTAAGGGGCGTATTCTGTTTTTGCGGGTTTTGCAGTGGTCATAGTTTTAGGTCAGGTGTTAAATTGGTGCTTGGACAATGTTATCAAAACTAGCGTAAAAGGCATTTCTGAAACGTGATATGAAAGCCGTTTTTATTTTAGCCGCAATGGTGTTGCTGTCGCATTTTGTGCTTGCGCAGGGCGGTAAGGCCGAACCGAAACGGATCGAATTTGCGCCGGGTAAAAACAGTGCTGCCTTGTCCGGTTCGCTGCGCGGAGCACAGGAAATGGAATATGTGTTTGCGGTTAAGAAGGGGCAAACCGTCACTGTAAAAAATCCGGCCAACGGTGCATTCGATTTTAGAATATTCAGTAACGAAAATGAGGTCGAAACGGAGTTCGACAGTTCGCCGACGCTGACGCTCGACATTCCGGCGGACGGTGATTATCTATTTTTCGTTCGGCGAAAGGTAGGCCGCGGGCTTGCAAGGTTTCGTATGACGCTGACCGTGCGATAAGATTCTATTTTAGACCGTTCAATTTCAAGGAGACAAGGATAATGAAGAGACTCGCTTTTCTGGCCGCATTTGTAATGATCGCGGCGTTTGCAGGAATTAGGTTTACGGCCTTGGCGGATTCTGAGACCGCGACGCGTTTTCCGATGGATGAAAAGTCCATGAAGCTGGCCGAGACCGGCACGTATAATTTTGATAAGGCACACACATTTATCGGCTTTAAGGTCCGGCACATGGGCCTTATCGATATTCCCGGATTCTTTCGCGATTTTACCGGAGAAGTTGTTTTTGACGCAGCCGATATTTCGAAATCGAGCGTCAATTTCAAGGCGATGATGACCAGTGTCGATACCGGCGTAAAAAGCCGCGACGACCATCTTCGGAAGGCCGATTTTTTTGAGGTCGACAAGTTCCCGGAAATGACCTTCAAGAGCACACGCGTGGCGAAGAGAGGAGACGGCTGGATCGTTACGGGCGATCTAACTATGAAGGGCGTGACGAAATCCGTCGCGATCCCGTTCCATATCTCAGGTTGGCTGCCCGCAGGCGAACGCAGCGGGGCCAAAATGGGCATCTCCGGCGAGACCACCATCAACCGCCGCGACTTCGGCGTCAACTACGGCACCAACCTGCCAAGCGGCATCGCCGCCGTCTCAGACGAGGTCAAGATCGTTCTCCAGATCGAAGCCGGCAAAGCAAAACCTCCGGCAGCTGCGGGAGAGTAGTTTCCAAAAATTAGCGGTTGGTCGATGCTCTTTCTCCAAAGAACGAAGGTAAGCAATTCGTCGCGAAAATTTCATGAGCAAACTTCCTGCTATTTTCCGTGTAGATGACCTCTATTCGAGCGAGGTGATTCAGAGCGCTCTACGCGTTGGCAACGCGGGCGGTGTAAGGGCATCGGTTGCCGATAATAATGCTGTTTCCAAGGTGGTTGTGATGACCTCGATTCTGGGGAACAAGCAATTAAAAGAAAACCCTTATCACGACCGCATCGAGGGCGACGTTTTGGTTTACACAGGAGCTGGGCGTGAAGGGGATCAATCTTTGTCTGGCGTTAACAAGCGCCTTCCGCAACAGATCACACTGGAATTTCCAATCTATGCGTTCGAAATTATTGGCAGCCGACGTGATAAAAGTCTTGGCCCTAAACGGTGGAAGTTTTTAGGACTCCTCGAATACCTTAGACATTATCCGTCAACCCAACTTGATACACAGGGGCAGTTACGCCAAGTGTGGCTCTTTGAGTTTCGTATTCACCGTGAGCTGTCCGAAATCCCCGTTGAGGATGACTTCGCGATTTCGCGATTGGCACTTGCCGCCGCTCGCGTTAAGGAAACTGCAGATGCCGCCGACCGTGAAGTTGTAACTACAGATTTATCAGAAAACGATCTGGTTCGGCAGAAGGAACGTGCAATCCGTATTGAGGCGGTGCGCGGACGGCTCTTAGGTGTGCCACCACAGCGATTCGAGCATCTGATTAAAGAACTTCTTCTACGAACGGGCTTTGAGCGTGTAGATGTCACAAAGTACAGTCAGGATGGTGGTGTTGATGTAAACGCCTTTGCCGGTGAACAAATGTGGCCGATTGAGAACTTGCTTGTGCAGGTTCAGGCCAAAAGGTGGTTGCACTCAGTGGGACGTCGAGACGTAGCAGAGTTACGCGGAAGCCTTGAGCCTTTTGCCAGAGGTGTAGTTGTTACCACTAGTTATTTTTCGCGGGCTGCCATTTCAGAGGCGAACGGGAGCGGGAAGAATCCGATTACTCTTGTTGATGGCTATCGATTAGCTTCAATTGTGGAAGCGACAAATCTGGAAATGGCTTAAAAAATTCTTCAATTGCTCGCTGCAACTCGGCTGCCACAAACTCGACTTTCTGAGACTCAATAAGAGCGTCCTTCTCATACAATCTGGTGAGTTTAATTATTGCTCGCCGTGCCGCTGTGATTAATGTTGCTTCCGGGCGAGTATGTTGGAAGGGACCATCTACTGGCACCACGCCTACCCATCGACGTTTCACTCTCTCAGCCTCTTCTAGGGAGTCATGAATTGCGACGTCGTTATCGGTGTTGTATAGGGAGTAAATGTAGTCAAGGTCGAAGTTACTCATTGCTCACTCCTTTTAAGTCTAAACGTCTCAAAAACTGAAAACTTCTTGTGGATTAGTCTATCTTAGCGGCTTCGTCGAACGAAATATCGTAGATCGCGTATTTTTCCCAATCCTTGAAATCGAAATGCCACCATTCGTTCGGGTTGACGGTAAATCCGGCGTCTTCCATTAATTTCCTCAGCATTTCGCGGTTGGCCCGCTGTAGTTCAGAGCCGCCGGTGTAATCGGGCGACGCTCGTTCGGTGAATTCGTCGTAGGCCGAGGGCATATCGATCGGCTCGCCGGTTTTGAGGTCGTAAATGCTCAGATCGATGGCGCAGCCGCGATTGTGTTTCGAGCCTTTTTCCGGGTTTGCGACGAACTTGCGTTTGTCATCGGGCGTTACTTCCCAAAACAATTTCGTGATCGCCCACGGCCTATAGCCGTCAAATATCACTATGCCCAAACCCTGCTTCTTCAGCTTTTTATGGACCCTGACGACCGCCTTGGCGGCAGGTTTTTGCAGAAAGGCGCGTGCCTCAGGGTAAACCTTTTTACCGACGAAATTATTCTAGGTGG